>Ga0209158_1000943_pt1 | contig 20096 bp, 17 predicted proteins | sample GraSoiAngelo_140_FD_185897 | JGI IMG/M metagenome (GOLD analysis project Ga0209158, IMG submission 185897) | Grasslands soil microbial communities from the Angelo Coastal Reserve, California, USA - 14_0929_12_30cm (SPAdes) (version 2) | ecosystem: Environmental > Terrestrial > Soil > Grasslands ...
CCGGACGGAGGATGGATCATCCTCAAGGACCCCGAAGGTCGAGGTCCCAACCTCTCGTTGAATCTCTCTTCCGAAGGTCACCTGGATTAGTATCGGCTTCACCTGGATCTCTATGCCGGGGACCAGAAGGCCGAGGTCAAGCGTCTCCTCCGCCTCGGTGCGACTCTTCATCGGTCCACGCAACCCGGGGAGGACTTGGTCGTCCTCGCGGACCCGGACGGCAACCTGTTCTGCGTCGTCCAAGTGTGATGCAGCTCAACAGGCCGATAGGGAGCTTAAATCGAAGTAAGGGTTACGGTCCCCTCGAACATGGGGACTGACGCAACGGGCCTCCCGGAGACTCTTGGATGTGCAACGCGCCGGAGGAGATGAAATCGGATGGACAGCAACAAGAATAAATTGCGAACGATCGACGAATACATCGAGACCTTTCCAAAGGAGGTTCAACCCATCCTTGAAAAAGTGAGGCAGACGATCCGAAAAGCCGCACCGAACGCGGTAGAGTCCATCAGCTATCAAATGCCGACGTTCAAACTGAACGGGAAAGGTTTGGTCTATTTTGCGGGGTACAAGAACCATATTGGATTTTATCCGATACCCTCGGGCGTTGAAACCTTCAAGAAGGAATTGTCACGATACAAGCAGGGAAAGGGTTCCGTCCAATTTCCTCTCGACGAGCCCGTTCCATACGACCTCGTGAGGAGAATCGTTCAGTTTCGAGTGAAGGAACAGCCAGCGAAAAAGGAATGACGTTTGGCTTTCCTCTTTGCTGTGAGAGAAGAACGCCCGCGTTGGGATTTGAACCCAAGTCACCAGGTCCGGAGCCTGGAAGTCTATCCAAACTAGCCTACGCGGGCTCGCGGGCGAATAGTTCAGGGACTTAAAGCATCCGCCTCAACGACCGCGAGGGTGGGTCATTTCTTCGCGAATTCCGTGTATCCGCATCGGCCGCAGGACACGCGGTCCGCGTGTTTGGCGAGGAACACGCCGGGTCCGCACTTCGGACAGTTCGCTCGCTCCCGCGAAATGCGATTCCCGTCGATCTTGTAGAACCTTCGCTTGAGGCCGGCCGTTCCCTTTTCCTTCTTCGCTTCGGCCATCACTTACCTGCCTTCTTCTTCGGCTCCGCCTTCTTCTCGTCCTTCTTTTCCTCTTTCTTTTCGGCGGGCTTCTTTTCCTCTTTTGGCGCGGCCCTCTTCTCTTCCTTGGGAGCCGGCCTGGGTTCCTCTTTCGCCGGCGGCTTCTCCGCCTTCGGCTCGGGCTTCCCCTCGGGTTTCGGCGCCTCCGGTTTGGGCGCCGCCGGTTTCGCCGCCCGCGGAGCCGCCGCGGGTTTCTCCGGTTTCGGCGCGGCCTCTTTCTTGACCTCCGGCTCGATCAGCTTGTTGCGGACCAGGATGTGCTTGCGCTCGACGATAAGCGCCTGTTCCTTCGTCTTGTAGACCTTCGCGTATCCGACGGTCTCGTACCGACCGAACGTGGAGGCCTGGGAATCGATCACGACGATGTCCTTCGTCGCCTTGAGTTCCTTCGCGAGGAACGCCCGGAGCGCGTCCCGGGTCGGGGTTGGTTCGGCCTTGTGGATCGCCTTGAACGAGACCTCGGTCCTCTTGAGGAGCGGATTCTCCTTCCTCTGGACCACTTCGAGTTCCATCGTCACCGATCCATCCGCCGCAGGACGTCCAGGACCCGGGACTTCGCGGCCTCGTCGGCCCGCACGACCACGACGCCCTGCGTCGGCAGGCCGTACAGCACCGCCGTGGACGAGGGCGCCAGGGCGATGCAGACCAGGGCCAAAAGGTCCTCTTCGCCTCGGACTTCGACGCGTACCCGCTCCTTCGACTTAAAGGCTTCGGACACGACGCGCCATGCGTCCGGGGTGATCGTCCCCGCGGGGTTCGTGACCCGCATCACGACGGAGCCGATCCGTTGGAGGGCCTCGCGGAGCTCAGGGTCCTCCTGACGTTTCGTCTTGAAGTCGACGAGGCACACGTCCGGCGAACGGCCGCGGGCAACGAGGTCGAGCGTGCAGAAATCGCCGACCGTCACGACGGGGCTCGCGCGTCCGATCGCCGGGAGGATGGCCTCGCCGTGCACGAGCGAGCCCATCGGCCAGCGCAGGTACTCTCGCAACGAATCCGGGAGGCGCAACGTCGCGTCCGCGAACTCAGCGAACGCGAAGGGCGAACTTCCCATTGACATGGATGCCCATCTTCTTCGCGATCTCGGACCGCGGGTGGTCCACGATGATCACGTAGCCTTGCCAATCCTTCGATGTTTCGTTCCCGCACAACGGGCACTTGTCCTCGTCCGTGATCGCGGAACAGTTCTTGCACGCCTTTGGAATCTTGACGACCATACTTCACCGTTTCTTCCGGGTGCGGCCTTCCGCTCTCGCGCGGTCCTCTTCGATCCAGTCGAGTTTGCCGAGGGCGGGCTGACGCATCGTGAGTCCGATCTTCGACTCCCGAGGCGCCCGTTCGTTCAGGGAGACCGCGACGATCCGCGTCCGGACCTTGTCGCCGATCCGCAGGTCGCGCTTCGTGTCCTTCCCGATGAGCCGCTGTCCCTCTTCATCCACGTCGACCCGATCGTCCATGACCTGCGAGATGTGCAGGAGGCCGTCCAGGGGACCGAATCTCACGAAAGCGCCGAACTTAAGGATTTCCACCACGGTGCCCTCCACGATCTCCTGGAGGGCCGGCGCGAACACGAGGGCGTCGTACTTCACCCGCTGGTACACCGCGCCGTCGCCGTGGACGATGCGACCTTCGCCCATCCGCTCGATGTTACTCGCGATCAGCGTGAGCGTCTTGTCCGCCCCGATCTTGCCTTCCAGGGTGGTGCGGGTCAGCTCGCGGGCCACCGCATCGATGTCCTCCCCCAGGCGTTCGGGCGGGATCCGGACGACGTCTTCCCGCTGGACCCGTTGGTACATGAAAACCGGCGGCTCCCGAGACGGGTGCTCGTATTTAGGACTTTACCTTCCCGCCCGGAGTCGTTGATGGGACTCGGAGGCTGAGCTCGTTCTCCTGTCGATGCCGGAAGGACAATCGCTCCTTAGGTTTATGCCGCGCTCCACGTTTCTACAAGCGGTTGGCGAGGATCGCACGGGCCCGAGGACTAGTTCGGACCCTGGTGCCGTGGCGAATCGGTGCTGAGCGCATTTCCAAAACGGGCCCGGAGCGGTGAGGGCGGGATGGGTCGTAACCGGAGCGACTTGATCGTCTTCGTCGGTCGCCGCCTGGTCCAGCTGGTCCCCGTCCTCCTCGGGGTCATGATTATTACGTTCTTTTTCACCCATGTCGCCGTCCCGGATCCGTGTGCCATTTGGGCGGGGGCCCATGCGCAGCCGTACCAGATCCAGAATTGCCGGTCGACGTTCGGGCTCGACAAGCCACTACCCGATCAGTTCGTGGCCTACCTTTCGAGCCTACTCTCCGGAAACTGGGGGAAGAATCCCCCCTCGACAGTCTTGGCCGGCACCCCGGTCCTAACCTCGATTGCGATTGCTTTTCCGGAGACTCTAGAGCTCGTCATCGCCGCGCTCCTGATCATGGTGGTCATCGGAATCCCGTTGGGGGTCGCGGCCGCGTCGAACTCGGGCCGGTGGGTGGACCACCTCGTCCGCACCCTATACCTGAGCGGATGGGCGACCCCGACATACCTGGGAGGGGTCGTGGCCGCCATCGCGATCGGTCCCGCCCTTGGACTCCCCTCGACCGGCACCTTCTCCAGCAATCCGACGTTCGCCCAATCGCTCCACTTTTCCGTCCTCGATGCCCTCTTCGCGGGAAACCTTGGAGCGACGCTGGACGCGATCCTGCATCTGATCCTCCCGGCCTCCGCCCTCGCCTTCCTGAATCTTGGTATCGCGACGAGGATGACGCGGGGCTCCATGCTCGAAGTGCTCCCCATGGACTACATCAAGACGGCGCGCATGAAAGGGCTCTCGGATTTCTGGGTCCTCTACAAACATGCCCTCCGGAACTCGCTGATTTCGACCACAACGGTGCTCGGCATCACGGCGGGAACCCTCCTTTCCGGTACGGTCGTGATCGAGAACATCTTCCAATGGCCGGGAATCGGATTCTACGCCTACGACGCGATTCTGCATTATAACTTCGTGGGGACCATCGCCGTCGTGATCGTTTTCGCGGCTGGTGTGGTGGTCGCGAACCTGGTGGCCGACATCATGTACGGATTCCTGGACCCCCGTGTGGAGTGGCGCTGAGTGACCGGGAAGCGAATGGGCGACGGAACTGCGGTCGTGCGGGACGAGGGTGCGTGGACCCGTCGCCGAAGGTTCCTGACGGCGGCCGCGAAGGGTTTTTTGCGGGTGATGCGAGCAAACCCGCTCACGTTCATCGGATTCATCATGGTGGTGATCATCGCGGTCCTCGCCCTCCTCATCCTCGTCGTCCCGCCGATCTCCCAGGTCTTATTGGGCCACGCCGTATCTATTCTCCCGTACGACCCGGTCATTGGAGACTGCCCCCCCGCGCTGTACAACGCGGCAGGAAACTGCGCGTATCCGCCGTCCGGAACGCACGTGCTCGGCACGGACAACTTGAACCGCGACATGTTCTCTCGCGTCCTCGCGGCGCTTCCACTCGATCTGTTCATCGGGTTCACCGTGACGGGCTTTGCCCTCCTGGTCGGGGGCGGTCTCGGCCTCGTGGCGGGGTTCTGGGACACGCCCCGAACGCTCGGCGGGTTCGTGTCCGCGGTCATCATGCGGGTGACTGACATTTTCCTCGCCTTCCCGAGCCTCGTGCTCGCGCTCGCGATTGCCGCATCCCTAGGTCGAGGGACCGGCCCGTCGATTCTCGCGATCCTCTTCACCTGGTGGCCCTACTACGTCCGACTCGTCCGGGGCGAGGTGCTCGCTGTGAAGCACCAACCCTATGTCGTGGCGGCTCGGGCGGCGGGGGTCTCGAATCTTCGGATCCTGTTCCGCCATGTCCTGCGTAACGTGATCGAACCCGTCGTCGTGTACTACACCTTGGACGTAGGGACGGTAATCGTGACCTTCTCGACTATTTCATTTATCGGCATCGGAGTGCCCCTCAACGTCCCCGAGTGGGGAAACATGGTTCTCGGGTATGAGACCTACTTGCTGAGCTACCCATGGACGATTCTCTCCGCCGGAGCCGCCATCTTCGTGACCGTGTTGGCGCTCAGTCTTCTCGGAGACGGATTGAGGGACGTCCTCGACCCGCGAAGCCGTCGAGTCCTCGCCCAAGCGGCGTTGCCTTCGACCCTTGCCGGAGTTTCGGCCGCCAAGGCGCCGGGGTGAATCTCGTGCGTTCGCCGAAGATCCTGTGGCGGCCCGAGAGGTGGGCGTGACCGATTCCATCCTCCGCATCCAGAATCTCACGATCGACTACGTCGTGGGAGCAGGCACGTTCCACGCCGTCCGCAACGTCTCCCTGGACATGTCCCCCGGGAGGGTCCTCGGGATTGTCGGCGAAACGGGATGCGGGAAAAGTACCCTGGCCCACGCGATTCCGCGCCTCCTTTCCGAGCCTCCGGCCAAGATCGTGTCTGGCTCGATCGTTCTGCAAGGGATCGATCTGCTCCAGATCCCGAAATGGAAGCTCCCTATGGTCCGGGGGACTGGGATCGGAATGATCTTCCAAGAGCCAATCAATTCTCTCAATCCCTCGTACCGGATTTATGACCAGCTCGCAGAGGCCGTTCGGATCCGCCGGCTCCGCGAGCTCGGGCTGACCCGTAGGGGTTCGATCGACCTCGAGCCCTTCGATTACGCGCGATCCAAGACACCGAAGACGCTGGACGTGCTGACCCATGCCGTCGTGCCCACGACGCGTCTGGGCGGGAAATGGCGACGTGCGCGCGTGGACGACGAGGAGATCCGTGCCGCGGTCCTCGAATATCTGAAACTCGTGCGGATCAACGACCCGGAGACAATCCTGCAACTTTACCCGCACGAACTGTCCGGCGGCATGCGGCAGCGGGTCATGATCGCGATGGCCCTGAGCGGGAAACCGACCCTCCTAATCGCGGATGAGCCGACGAGCGCCCTGGACATCACGATCCAGGCCCAGGTCCTCACCCTGATGAAGGAGCTGATGAACGAGGTCAAGACGTCGATCCTGTTCATCTCTCACGACCTCGGGGTCATCGCCGAAATGGCCGACGAAATCGGCGTCATGTACGCGGGGAGTCTCGTGGAAACGGGTCCGGTCGCCGAGGTCTTCGAAAGTCCACGCCATCCCTATACCAAGGCGCTGCTGCGTTCGGCCCCGAACAAATACAAGGACGAAGGACCGCTTCCTTCGCTTCCGGGATCCGTCCCGAACCTTTCCCAGTTGCCGCCCGGATGCCCGTTCCATCCGCGGTGCATCCTCGCGCGGGAGGTCTGCCGCGAGGGGTCGAGTCCCCCGCTCGCACCTCCGAAAGAGGCGCCCGAATCGACGCATCGCGCGGCCTGCTACTTTAGCGAGGAGGTGGCGACCCTCCCGTGAACGACGTGCTCCTGGAGACGGTCGACCTCATCAAGCATTTCCCTCTGACCCAGGCCCTGGCCGACACGGTCGCCCGTCGCGAGAAGGAGGTGATTCACGCCGTGGACGGGGTGTCCCTCCAAGTCGGAGTCGGGGAGACCCTCGGGCTGATCGGCGAATCGGGTTCCGGGAAGACGACGCTCGGCTGGCTCGCGGCCCGCCTCCACGAGCCGACGTCGGGCACACTTCGGTTCAACGGGTCCGACATCACCCACCTCCGCGGGCGGGAGCTACGCGCATGGCGCCGGCACGTGCAGGTCGTCTTCCAGGATCCGGTCGGATCCCTCGATCCTCGGCTCCATGTGTGGCAGATCGTCGGCGAGCCGCTCGGGGTTCAGGAGACTTTAGATCGAACCGAGCTTCGGGCGCGGGTCGCGGAGGTGTTGCCCAGTGTCGGCCTCCTGCCGTCCGTCTTGGATCAGTATCCCCACGAATTTTCAGGAGGGGGGCGTCAGCGAATCTCCCTCGCGAGGGCGCTGATTCTGGAGCCGAAGCTCATAATCCTCGATGAGCCGACAAGCGCGCTCGACGTCGCCGTCCAGGCGCAGATTCTGAACCGGCTTGTGGAGTTGCAACGGGACCGAGGCTTCGCGTACCTGCTCATCACGCATAACGTGGCCGCCGTCCGGTATGTGGCGGACCGAGTCGCGGTCATGTATCTGGGTAAGCTCGCCGAGGTCGGACCCGTCAAGGATCTCCTCGAGCATCCGATCCATCCCTACACCAAGGCCTTGCTCGCGGCTCTCCCGGTTCCCGAACCCCGCCGTCGCGCAGCCCGCTACCGGATTGGCGGCGAAGTCCCGACGCTCGTCCACCCTCCGCCGGGCTGCCGCTTCGCCGACCGGTGTCCCTTTGTGATCGACCGATGCCGGACGGAGGAGCCGCTGTTGCGGATTCCATCCGGAAGCCGCGACCGGTGGGTGGCATGCCATCGAGCCGAGGAGGTCGCCGATGTCCCTCCCGAGGATTTACTTGCGGGCGCCGCGACGCTGCCCGTGTGAACGGTCACGGGCCATCCGAGGCTTGCGCGAATGTCGTTCGATCATCGGCCGAATGCCGCCGAGCGGCGCTGAATGGATGGGTGCCTTGCCGCGTTACGACTCCCTACGAAGCGGTGTTGTCCGCGTACTCTGTGTTGAACAGCATCGTGAACGGAAGGGCGCTCCCCATCGGGTTGGGGATGGCACCATGCAGGTGGGTATTGTACACCTGGAATTGCAGAGGGGTCACCAACCAGGCATTCGTGTAGTTATCGTACATCATCTGGGTCATAGTGGTGTAGTCCGCCGTGAGGTTTGCTGGGTTCGATTCGCTCGCGGCGGCGTACACGAGGCCGTCCATGGTCGCGTTGTTATACCCGGACATGCACTGATTCGCGCTGCCCGCGCTCACGGCGTTGTTCTGGGTCCAGTCGTCAGGGGCGATATAGTCGGAAGTGTAGAATTCCTGACCGATTGGGAATGGACCACCGTTCACGGCTTCCTGAGCGGTGCACTTCGCCGTATTGGGGTCGATCTTCTGCTCGGCGATGAGTGTCTCGAGGCTGATTCCGACCGCGTTGATATTCAGGCCGATCTTGGCTAAGTCTTGAGTGAGCAACTGCGCGACGGTGCCCCAATCGCCGAGCTTCAGGTACTCGTAGTTAATCGGGTTGGGATATCCCCCGCTCGAGAGCGGCCACTTCGACAAGTTCATCTCCTGCTTCGCCAGGGTGAGGTCGTACGCGTAGGGGGTGAGGTTCTGCGGGTTGTAGTACGGATATCCGGGCGGTACCGGGCCGACCCACTTCTTCGCGCGCCCGCCGAATGCGACGCTGATGATCTCATCATAGTTGATGGCATGGACGACTGCCTTGCGGACGTGAATGTCGCTGAACGGCTCTTGCGTCTGGTTCATGTAAATCCACCAGGCGCCGGCGGTGGAGCCGTACACGACGTCAAGTGGCGTGATTCTCACGCACCCGGCGTCTTGCAGCACCTTAATGGTTGAGGGACCAAGGTAGGCGAACGAAGCACCAATCACCGAACCCGAGTTCAAATCGTTCACCGTGATCGCTTGGTCGCCCTGATAGTTGATCTGAATCGAGGCTTTCGCGGGCTGAATCGCGTTGTTGTCGACCTCGAGGGCCGCGTCGGCGGTCCCCCAATAGTTTGGATCGGGGCTGATCGTGCTGCCCGTTCCCGAGTACGCGGTGAGCTTGTACTGTCCCGTTCCCAGCGCATTCTGGCTCATCCAGTCGCTGGTCTCGTTCTTGACGGCAACGCCGTCCGCGTTCGGGTGGGCCTGGATGACCTTCGGATCAACGGCCGCGCCAATCGGGGCCGCGAGGGTGGCGAAGATGTAGGAGTACGGCGTTCCGAGGTATCCGTTCCCCAGGTTCAAGGCAATCGTGAATTCGTCGATTACCTGGAAAGATTGGTTCGGGTCCTCCATGATCGCGATCTGGGACGGCGTCAGCGCGTCGAACTTCCAGGTGTTCAGGTAGGTCGTCAGGTTCTTCGTTGCGTTGTCCTGCTGGTCCGCGGGAGAATAGTAGTTGACTCCCGGATACCAAAAATTCTGGCCCAAGATGAATTGCGGAGGCAGGTTCATCAGGAGGCTTCGGTAGAGACTAAACCACATCACATAGGCATTGAAGGCGTCCCCATTCGAGAAGTGGACAGTATGGCGGAGATTGAACGTGTACGTCAAATTGTTGTTCGACGTCGTCCAGCTCTTCGCAAGGACCGGCACGAAGTCCGTGTAACTGGACCCCTTGTACATCACGAGTTCTTGGTACACTTGCTGGACGATGGCCCACCCCGGTGTCGTGAAGGTCACCGCCGGGTCCAAGGTGTCCGGGTGTTCCGCTTGATCGAAGATCAACGGATTCGTGGACGACAACGGACCGCATTTGGGTCGTGTCACCACGTAAAAGATCACGATGCCGGAGACGATGATCACGATCGCGAGGATGATTGCGAGGAGCCTCGTCCTCGGGTTCCGGCCGCCCATCTGGGGTGCGGCCATCGGTTGCGGGGGGACGCTGTCCGGGGGACTCGAAGGGGCTGCCATCTCGTCTCCTCGGGCCGCGTGCAACGGCCGTCTCGGTTATAACCGTTGTCGTCTGGAGGAGTCCCTGGGGTCATGGCGAAACGAGGCCAGGGCCTAGATCAGCAAGGGCGCAATCACGAGCGTGATCGTCGACAGCAGCTTCACGAGGATGTGGAGCGAGGGGCCTGCGGTGTCTTTGAAGGGGTCTCCGACTGTGTCGCCGACCACGGCGGCCTTGTGGGTCGGACTCCCCTTTCCGCCCAGGTTCCCCGCCTCGATGAACTTCTTCGCGTTGTCCCAAGCGCCGCCTCCGGTGTTCAAGACGAGGGCCATCAGGACTCCCACGATCGTGCCCACCATGAGGGTCCCTCCAAGAGGCTCTCCGGGAAGCAAGCCGGGGGTGATCCGAACGAACCGGAAGAAGAGGCCGACGGACACCGGGGTCGCGACGGCGAGGAGCCCGGGCACGACCATTTCCCGAAGGGCGCTGCGAGTGACGATATCGACCGATCGAGCATAGTCGGGCTTCGAGGTCCCGGCCATGATCCCCGGATCCTCCCGGAACTGATCCCGCACGTCCTTGATGATCGCCCAGGCCGAGCGTCCGACCGCGCGGATCGCGTACGCGCTGAAGAGGAAGACGAGCGCGGCACCGATCATCCCGCCGATGAAGGTTTCGGGATGGGCGAGGTCGACCGAGGGTGTGCCGACCTCCTGCAGATAGGCGTTGAACAAGAGGAAGGCGGCGAGCGCCGCACTGCCGACCGCATACCCCTTCGTCAGCGCTTTCGTCGTGTTGCCCGCGGCATCCAGCTTGTCCATGTTCCGCCGAGCGTTCTCGGGCATCCCCGACATTTCGATGATTCCCGCGCCGTTGTCGACGATCGGCCCGAAGGTATCCATCGCCAGGATGTAGGCGGCCGTCGACAACATCCCCATGGTGGCGATGGCGGTCCCGTAGAGCCCGCCGTTGCCGATCCCGGTCGACTGACCGACCGCATAGGAGACCAAGATCGCTCCGGCCACGACGAGGATCGGGAGCCATGTCGCCTCGAGGCCGACCGCGAACCCTGAGATGATGTTCGTTGCGGGACCCGTCTCCGAGGCCTTGGCGATGTCCTGGACCGGACGGTACTTGGCCTCCGTGTAATATTGCGTGATCCAGACGTACAGGAACGCGGTGACCATCCCCACGATGCCGCACGCCCAGTAGCGCGCCCAGGTGAGCGGGTCCGCCGTCCCCGGCGCGGGCTCGAGCATGGCCCACGCCGCGGCGCCAAAGAGCAGGGCGGCGAGGACCGTCGCGACCAGGTACCCTCGATTCAACGCGCTCATCGGATCCTCTCCTTCGCGCGCCTTCACGGCGTAGACGCCGACGATGCAGGCCAGCACGCCGAATCCGCGCGCCACGAGCGGGAAGATGATGCCAGGAATCCCGAAGAACGGAAAGAGGACGACGCCGATAACCATCGCGCCGATGTTCTCTGCGGCCGTCGACTCGAACAGGTCTGCGCCGCGCCCGGCGCAGTCGCCGACATTGTCCCCGACGAGGTCAGCGATGACGGCCGGATTCCGCGGGTCGTCCTCCGGGATGCCCGCCTCGACCTTCCCGACGAGATCGGCCCCGACGTCCGCCGCTTTCGTGTAGATGCCGCCGCCGAGCTGCGCGAACAGCGCGACCAGGCTCGCGCCGAACCCAAACCCGACGAGCGAGAGGATGAGATCCCTTTGGGCCGGTTCGGTCCCCGCGATGCCGTATCCGTAGCCGTAGTACAGGATCGCGACTCCGGTCAAGGACAGCCCAACGATTGCAAGGCCCGAGACGGCGCCTCCGCGGAGCGCGACGACAAGGGCCTCGTTGAATGACTTGAGAGACCCCGCTGCCGAGCGCACGTTGGAGCGGATCGCGATCTGCATGCCGATATAGCCGGAGAGAGCCGAAAACAAGGCACCAAGCGCGAATGCGCCCGCGGTCTTCAATCCGAGTTGCACCGCATCGGACGACCCGCTCGCGGCGCGCTGAGCGTAGATGGCCCCCGCGAAGACAACCGCGAGGATCCCGGCGATGATGGCGATGGTCCGATACTGCCGGCGCAAGAAGGCGCGGGCTCCCTGCTGGATCGCCGCGGCGATTTCCCGCATGCGATCCGTTCCCGTGTCCCGTCGGAGCACGTCGCGCGCGAGGACCCCGGCGAATCCCAAGGCCGCTAGGATCGCGATCGGGATGATGATGCTCAGGTCCACCTGCGGCATGCCCTCCGACTCCGTCGCCCGACCGCGGCCGCAACCTCCTCCTCGTATTAGATTCTGACGGGCCGTTCAGGCGCCGTACTTCGTCGCGCGGTTCGAGATGTCCAGGAGGAGGTTCATCACATCCTGGCCGCGGACACGGCCCAGGGCCCCTGCGGCCACGCTCCGTTCGTCGAAGTTCAGCACGCCGTCTACGCGGACACCTTCCCCGAAGATCGTCAGTGGCACCGGATCCCCGGAGTGGTCCTTCACGGCGACCGGCGTGGAGTGGTCCGCGGTGATTGCGACAACGACATCCGACGAGAGTTTCGACTTGAGATGGCCCATCATCGCGTCCATCCGCTCGATCACGCGGATCTTCTCGGAGGCCTTGCCGTCATGGCCGCACAGGTCGGTCGCTTTGACGTGGAGCACGACCAGGTCGTACGTCTTGAGGGCCTCGAGGGCCGCGTCCGCCTTCGCGATCATGTCCGTGTCGAGCCCGCCCGTGGCCCCCGGAACGTCGATAGGGTCGATTCCGACGGTCCGGAACATGCCGCGGATCAACGCGACGCCGGCAATGCCCGCCGCGGTGAGATGCATTCGCTCCGTGATGGGGACGAGACTCGGGTAGATGCCTGCGCCGCGCAACACAACAATGTTCGCGGGCGGCTCGCCCTTCGCGACACGGGCGCGATTCACCGGATGGCCTTTCAAGAGCTTGTAGGCCTGTTTCGTGAACGCGTTCACGGCCTTCGCTGTCGGTTTTGCCGCGGTCTCGAGCGGCTCCGAATCAAGGACCTTCGCTCCGACCTCGTGAGGGTCCGTGTCCGAGACCTTGGGAGACAGGCCGCGTCCTCGGAGGACGAGGGCCACCCGATGTTCCGTGCCCGCCCTGACGGTCGCCCGGATCCTTCCGAGACGGAGGCCATCGAGGGCCTTTGCGAGATCCTCGGTCCCCTCGCGGATCCGGCCCGCGCGGCGGTCCGTGATCCGAAGATCGTCATCGACCGATGCGAAGTTGCCGCGGAAGGCGACGTCGCCCGGTTGCAGGTCGATGCCGACGCCCGCGGCCTCGAACGGTCCACGGCCCGTATAGACCTCCCGCGGATCGTATCCGAACAGCGCGAGGTGGCTCGTGTCGGACCCGGCGACGACGCCCGGGGCGATCGGATCGACGAGGCCATTCACCCCGTTCGCCGCGAACCAGTCGAGGTTCGGTTTCGGCGTGGATTCGAGGGGCGTCTTGTGTCCGAGCTCGGTGAGCGGACGATCCCCCAGACCATCGAAGATCACGAGGAGGATCTTCCGTTCATCCATTTCGGGCGTGGAAAGTGCGGTCCCTAGATATGTCTTTGGAATCAGACCTTCGTCACCGACACGTGCATGCCCGGCGTCGCCTCGAGTTGAGACGCCGCGTTCGATTCGCGCCGCGAGATCTCTAGGAATCCGCTGGAGGCCATGGTCGCGAGGAAATCTCCCGGAGCGACAATGCCGTACGTGCGCACGAACGGCACAGTCATTTCATAGCCACCGATCGTGACCGCGAGGCGGTCCCCGAAGGACCACGCTTTCTCGACGTCGGATTGCGGGATGTTCGTCACGATGTTGCCGAAACGGTCGTACGTGATGACGACGCCTTCGAAGCCTCCCTTCCGTTTCTTCGGCACGCCGAAATCCAGGTCGACGAAGTCCTTCACGACGGGACCCACGTCCTTCACCTTCGCACCCGACAAGAGGTGTGCCGCCGCGGGGGCGAACAGGTCTCGACCGTGGAACGTGTCCGAAAGTTCCGGTCGGCCCAGTTTCCGGTTCGTGATCTCCCGCACCTCTTTCAGGCCGAGGCGCTTCGCGGCGGGAATCAACAGGCCGTTGTCCGGCCCCACGAGCAGCGCTCCTTCGCACACGCACAGGATCGCCCGGCGTTTCGTCCCGACCCCGGGATCGACGACGCCCACGTGGACGGCGAAGGGATAGTAGGGCACAGACGAATACAGGACGAACGCACCATGCCGGACGTCGTGCGCCCGGACTAGATGGTCCAAGTCGACGATGGTCAGGTCGGGGTCGATCGACAGGATGGCACCCTTCATCGCCCCGACGTAGGCGCCCGGTCCGAAGTCCGTGGTCAGCGTGATGATGCCCGGCATGCCGTCCTCCGTCACCGAATCTTCTTGAGTCCTTCTTTGATTCGCCGGAGCTCTTTCTTCCGGCGCTCCAGATCGGCATCCGTCTTCTCGGCCTTGGCCTGGGTCTCTTTCAGCTTGGCCTCCCGGGCCTTGTGCTCGAACCGAGTCTCCTGGATGTCCGCCCGCTCGGCAGCCAATTGGCTCTTCATCGCGTCAAGCTTTGCGGCCCGATCTTGAATCGATGCCCGGAGGGCCGCGACGGATTCTTCGTGGCGCTTTCGTTCGGCCTCGGTCCGACCCGCTCTCTCCTCCAGGGCGGACTCTCGTTTGTCCAGCTCTTGATCCCGTTGGGCGAGGGTCGCCTCTTGCTCACGGAGGGCCGCGGTCGCGGCCTCGAGTTCGCGGTCCCGCGCCTCTCGGGCAGAGTCTCGCCGGTCCACCTCCTGCTTCAGCTTCCCTTCCCGCGCCTCGATCGAAGCGACTCGTTTCCGAAGCTTCTCCTGCTCACGTGCGAGGGCGGCTTCCGCCTTCTCGACAGAAGCCTTTCGAGGCGCCAGTTCGTGGACGCCACTCAGGAGGGCCGTCTCGTGTTCCTCGAGGCCCGCCTTCAATGCCTCCAGGGCCTTGGAATCCTTCGCGATCGTCTGTTCCTTTTCCTCCAGCTCACGGACGCGGCGCTCGAGCACGGCCCGTTTCGTCGCATACTCCCGTTCCAATTCGTCCTTTCGGGCCTGCAGATCTTCGGACCCCGCGCCGGTTGCTTCGGTCCGATCGACCAGTCCAGATTCTTCCGCCTCCACCGCCTTCTCGCGCTTGTCGAGCGCCGTCTCGCGCTTCTTCGTGATGGAATCGCGCTTCGCCAGTTCTTGCTCGCGGGCTTCGACCGCTTGGAGTCGCTCCTGGAGCGCCCGTTCGGAGCGGAGTAGTTTCACGGCCTGGTCCTTCAATGCCTCTCGGGAATGGGTGAGCTCTTCTACCGTCTCAGAGAGCTGGTGGTTCTGCCGTTCCAATTCCTTTCCCTGGGCCACGAGTTCGCGTTCGCGGTGTTGGACTTCCTCGTGCCGCTGCCGCACCTCGCGTTCTTCCCCGGCCACGTTGCGGTCCCTCGTGGCCAGTTCCTTCGCGATCTTCTCCATGCGCTCTGTCGCCCGGGCGAGTTCGTCCCGGCGATCCTCCAGCGTCGTCCCTTGGCCGTCGAGCGCTTCCTCGCGTTTCGTGAGAGCCGCGACTTCGGACGCGATCTTCGCCTCCCGGCGTTCCAGGTCCTTCGAACGGGACTCGATCGCCTTTTCCCGCTCGGCGACCGTTTTCTCGCGGGCGGAAACGGCGTCATCGTGTTGTCGCAGTCGGCCTTCCCCCTCGCCACTCGCCTGTTCTCGGAGAATCAACTCGCGTTCCCGGCGTTCGGCATCGGCGAGTCGGGTGTCGAAGACTTCGCGTGCCCCGGAGATCTTCTCCGTTTCCGCCTGGAGGCTCGCATACAGATCGTTCATCTGTCGGCGCTCCCGCTCGAGGGATTCCTCTCGCGCCGCGATCGACGCCTCCCGATCGGCGAGGGACGTCCGCCGAGCCGCGAAATCCCGTTCGAGGTCCTCCGCCTTCGCGGTCCTCTCCGTCAGGTTCCTCCGTTGGATCTCCAGCTCCGCGCGGGCCTTCTCCGATTCCATCGTGAGCACTTTTCGCTGGGACTGGATCTCGACATCCTCGGCGGTCCGGCGTTCCTCGAGGCGCCGCATGATCATGCCGCTCGCCTCCTTCACGGCTTGCAGCTCCGCTCGGAGGGATTCGAGTTCTTTCTGACGCACGCCGCTCCGTTGGTACTCTTGCTCCAGCTCCCACTTCCGTTTGTACAGCTCCTCCTCGCGGTCCACGAGCTGCTGTTCCTGTTCTCGACGGGCGTCGAGGTCCCGGAGGTATGCGTCCCTTTCCGCGGCCTCTTGGATCAGGACCTTCGAGAGGACCTCGTCCGCATTGCCGAGGCCCTTCACGGCCGCCTCGGGATAGCTGCGTTGCAGCTGGTCGATGCTAATCGCGGAATGGCCGTAGTCGTAGGTACGGACTTCGAGCTGCGCCCGTTCGCTCGAGGCGTCTTTCAAGATCTCGGGGACCGCCGTCGGGCCCGCGATGTCGACCTTGGACCGGTGTTCTGCGAGGACGCCATCCCCGCCGCGGAGGACGAGGACGCCTTGGGAGGGGGTGTCACCCCGGAACACGGACGTCTTGAGGAGCCCGTTGAATTTCATCGCCCGCAGTTCCGCCAAAATGGCACGAATCGCCTCTTCCCCGCCATCCGAGATTCGTTCCACTCGGCCCGGCGGTACTTCCATCATCCGTGAGAGATAATTGTCACGTTAAGAAGGTTCCCACGATAGTCCCGTCGCTGAAACCAAAACGAGGCGGAATGGCAGGCCGGGCACGCGCCTGAAGCGCGTGAAAACGTCTTTTGCGTGGGATGCCCATCGGTGGTCCGCGTTCGTGATGAGAACAGGGTTAGCCGACCTTTCGGTGTGATGATCTCTGTGAGTGCTGAAACGCCGTCGGGCCGTTCGCTCAGGCGCTCGATGCATCGAGTTCTGCAATACGGTGAATCTCGACCGCGACGCCGGGAGCTCCGTAGTCCTTCGTCGCGCGGATCTCGACCACCTGGCTGTCGTCTGCGTACACGACGTAGGTCAACGCGTCCAAAACTGCCCGGGTAAGCTTGTCCAGGTCGGGCCTCTTGTCAGGCCACACCCGGCGCTTCTTCGGAGCGGATTTCGGTTTCGGAAGACCGAAGTGGAGGTCGATTCCAACAGGCCCTTCCCAAGGTTCGTCCGGCGCGAAGCGCTGTGCCACGTCTGCAACGAGGCGTCTCCAGGAGGAAAGTCCCTTCGCGGTCGATGTGATTACCGGTTTGCCGTTCACGAGCCAAGAGCGGGTGGAGCCCTGAGGTATCGGCAAGCCGTGGACTTGGAAGGCGATTGGACCTTCCGTCCGGAGGCCGCCCGAAGCAGGCAGCTGCCTTCGCCCTTGAACCTGCTGGGCACCGACTACTGACTTCGGCTGTCTCGCTGCCATGTCCCCATCCTCACCTGCCCTTCGCGGGAGGCGTCTGACGTAGAGCCGACAAAGCCCCGCAAGGTATTAACATTTGTCGAGGACCGCATGGTTTCTATGGGACCGGACGGATATATAACCCGGGCCGGGGTGGGTGAAAGTGGTCGCGTCTACTTCAGCGTCGCCTTCGCCCGCTCCGTATTGTCGACGACGAGGGCAATCTCGGTCCGGCCGTTCTTGGATGCGAGGATGTAGATCGAATGCACGTTGATTCCGGCCCGCGCCAGCCTCCTCGCGACCTTGGCGAGCTCCCCCGGTCGGTCGAGCAGCTCCAGGTCGAGGATGTCGTTGAGGTCGTACTTCAGGCCGGCCGTCGACAGAGCCTTCTCGGTCGTCTGCACGTCCGAGGTCACCACCCGCAAGAACGAGTTGTCGTGCTTGGCCTCGCTCGCGATTGCGCGGATGTTCACCGCGGCCCCAGAAAGGGCCTCCGTCACGCGCGCCAACTCCCCTGGTTTGTCGGCTACATACACCTTAAATTCCTTCATCCTCCCCGCTCCCTCAGAATTGGAATAGTGCATCGACGAGGCGGCTACAAAAGACTTGCTTCGACGCGGCGGCGAAGCACACCTAGGGAATGAGCCGCGTGCGATCCCGAGGGAAGAGGATGGCCTCCCGGATGTTTGGCAGGTCGAGCAGTTTCTGGACGAACCGATCGAGGCCGAAGCCCCAGCCGCCATGGGGCGGCATGCCGTATCGGAAGGCCTTCAGGTAGAAATCGAAGTTCTCGACGTTTAGCCCCTTCTCCTTCATCCGGACGACCAGTTGGTCGTACCGATGCTCCCGCTGGCCCCCCGAGGCCATTTCGTCCCCCTTGTACTCGAGATCAAAGGAATAGGTGTACTGCGGATCGTCCGCGTCTGTCATCACGTAGAAGGGCTTGATCGCGGCGGGATAGCCGGTCAGGAAGTACATGGCGTGGCCTTCCTTGGCCATGCTCTGCCCGAGGAGTTTCTCCGCCTCCGTGTCGATGTCGTCCCCGTCGCGGACCCGTTTGCCCCCGCCTCGGAGAATCTCGAGTGCTTCTCGGTAGGCCAAACGCTTGAGCGGAACCTTTGGCCGCGTCGGTGAGGCTTGGAGGAGCTCCAGCTCGGCCTTCCCGTCCACCTGGACTCGCTGGATCGCCTGGTCCACCGCGCCCTCGAGGAACGCAAACACGTCCTCCTGACGCTCGATCCACGCTACCTCACCGTCGAAGGACGTGAACTCCGTCACATGGCGGACGGTGTCCGAAGGCTCCGCTCGGAACGCGGGCGCGATCTCGAAGACGCGGTCGAGGCCGGTCGACATGAGCATCTGTTTGTACAGCTGCGGGCTCTGGCTCAGGTACGCCCGTCGCCCGAAGTAGTCGGTCTGGAACAGGGTGGCGCCGCCTTCCGCACCGGCTCCCGCGAGCTTCGGCGTGTGGACCTCCACGAAGGCCTGGCCCTCCAGGTAGCCGCGGACGGCGGACTCGACGAGGGACCGGATGTGAAAGATCGCGCGGCGTTCGGGTTTGCGGAGGTCCAAGGTCCGGTTGTCGAAACGTGTGTCCATGTCCGCGCCGACCTTGTCGGCCACGGGGAGCGGGAGCGGAGCCGCGGCGGGGCTGAGCACATCGACCGACGTTGCGAGGAGCTCCCATCCGTTCCGGACCTGTCGATTCGGCTGGACGGTCCCGCGGGCCGCCACGACGCTCTCCCGGACGATCTTCGAAGCGCGATTGAACAGGTCGGCGTTCGCCTTCTTGACCGTGATCTGAAACGTTCCCGCGCGCTGTCGGACGATGAGGAACGCGATCCCTCCGAGGTTCCGCACGTCCTCGGCCCACCCGGCGAGGGAGGCCTCCTTCCCGTGGTCGGCGGGCCCGATGGAGGTCAGCGAACGGAAGGGTCCCGCCATCGAGTCGCGGAGAAGGACGAACTCTCTTAAAGAATCCGGTGGACCGCCGCGATCACCGCAGGACGGACAGCTTTTCTTTCGCCGGTTCCTTCGCAGTTTCCTTCGCCCGCGCCGCCGCTTCCTTCTCCGGGTCCGCGGACGACGGCACGAATTGGACGTGCGGGTATGCGAACTGCACCCTGGGCTCGGCCATGAACGACTCGAGGATCCGTTTCACGAGGCGCGTCCGGTACGTGCCTTTCGCGAAGACGGGGCAGAAATAGACGAGAGTCAGATCGATCGACGACGCTCCGAGGCTCCAACCGACGCGCGGTTCCTCCGCGACGTAGTCCGCGAGGTCCGCGAACTCGTACTTCGAGCGGAGGTGCGCGCGGTTCTCTCGCATCATCGGACCGACGACCTCCTCCGCGGCCTCGTAGATCAGGCGCTCCGCCAGCTTGAGGTCGCTCTCATAGGTCACGTTCATGATGAGCTGGTCCCAAACGAAGGGCGTGTCCTTCGTATAGTTACAGACGTTTCCCTTGAGGATCTGGCTGTGCGGGATCGTCACGTAGCGTCCCGTGAAACTGTCGCCGTACAACGCGCCGCCGAACTCGCGGATCGTCGTGTTCATCGGGGTGATCTCGACGACGTAGCCTTTCGAGTTGTTCATCTCGATCCGGTCGCCGAGCTTGTAGAGGCCCATCGAGACCAGGACGACCCATCCGACCAAGTTCAGCAACGGTTCCTGCATGATGTACAGGAGGGCGGCGGCCACGAACGTGGTCCCGAGGAACGTGAACTGGCCCGAGCCGCCGAACCCGAGCAGCACGTAGAAGACGAGGGCGAGCGACGTTCCCCAGACGATGTACGAGACGATCTGGAAATGGGCGAAGATGTCGGCCTCGTATTTCACGTGGGTCTTGAGGGCGGCTCGGAAGACCGGTCGCAGGAGTTCGAGGAGGGCCTTCGTCGCAATGAGGATCGGGATCGCATAGACCCAGGGACCGAAGGCGCTGAGATCGACGTGGGGGGACGGGAGTCCGGGGATCGCGATCGCCCCCGCTAGGAGGCCGAGGGCGAACAGCATGATCAGCGTGATGATGGACCAGAATAGGGCTCGCGCCTTTCGCCAGTTTGCGCTGCGCACAACGTCGTTCACGGCCCAGGGATTTATAAGGCCGGTGCCGAGGTTATCAGGCCTGAAAGGTCTCGGCGCTCG
>Ga0209158_1000948_pt1 | contig 20025 bp, 19 predicted proteins | sample GraSoiAngelo_140_FD_185897 | JGI IMG/M metagenome (GOLD analysis project Ga0209158, IMG submission 185897) | Grasslands soil microbial communities from the Angelo Coastal Reserve, California, USA - 14_0929_12_30cm (SPAdes) (version 2) | ecosystem: Environmental > Terrestrial > Soil > Grasslands ...
TATCTGGATCAAGCGGCTGGACCGAGGGCCTAGCATCAAGTTGACGCTCGAGGGAAACGACAATTTTGGCCCCGCGTGGACACCGGACGGCAGATCGGTGACGTTCTCTTCGGCTCCCGCGACAGGCGCAACTGATCTGTGGACCGAGCGGGCCGATGGCGGCGCACCGGCAGTGATGCAGCTTCATGAGAAGCGGAACTTGTACAATGCGGGCTGGTCTCCCGATGGGAAATGGCTGATCTTCCGGACCGACCTAGGGTCGCCCGGTTCGGGTGACATTCTTGCGATCCGACCGGGAATCGATACAGCGCCCGTGCCCGTTGTGGCGACCACATTCACCGAAATGTCTCCAGCCCTTTCACCCAACGGGCGATGGCTGGCGTATAACTCGAACGAGACCGGCGAGGACGAGATATACGTGGTGCCATTTCCAAACACCGGTGCGGGAAAGTGGGCGATTTCGGCGGGCGGGGGAACGGAGCCGCTCTGGTCCCATCGCGGAGGTGAGTTGTTCTATCGCGCCGCCTCCGGGAACCTCGTGGCCGTCGCAATAAATACCAATCCGCGATTCTCGCTCGGCCGGTCAGCAGCACTCTTTCCGGCCGCGGGGTTCACGTCTCTCCGATTCGGTCCGCAGTATGCTGTGGCCCCAGACGACCGGCGCTTCTTAATGATCCGGGCCGGCACACCCGACAAGCTGATCGTTGTGGAGAATTGGTTCGAGGAGCTCAGGGCGAAGTCGCGGAAATGAACTGGCTCGATGGCTCGCGGATCGCAACGGTGTCCGTTGCGGATCGCAGTGGCACGCCCGCTGGGATCTAGCCGAAGAGTACTACTTCGGACACGTGCGCCCGCCTTCGGCCTTCGATGTGGTCCTGCAAACGGATGGGGTTGCTGCTTGATTTCAACCTTGAAGTGCAACACGGAGCGTCATCGCGCGCACGGTGTCAACGAAACCGAGGAAGGATCCCGGACGCGGCCGCGACGGGCCGCCGACCGTTCGAGGGCGGAGCAAGGGGTCGATGGTTCCAATTCGGCTCTCCAGTCCCACCAAAAATCCCACCACTTTCGGTCCGTCATCGGGTAGGTTCATTCCGTTTCGTTCCGGTCCGCCGGACCGGAAGTGCCCATTTTCCGCGATGTTCCGCTGGGGGGCGTTTCGGCGGACTTTCTCTTAATCAGTAGGATCTCGGTTCGATTCCGAGTCGGCCCATTCGGTAGGTCACGCGGTCAGCGTGAAGAAAAACGTCGCCCCTTCGTTCACCTTCCCCTCCGCCCAGATCCGCCCGCCGTGCCGCTGCACGATCCGCTGCGCCAGCGCCAGCCCCACGCCCGTGCCCTCGAACTCGTCGGGACGATGCAACCGCTGGAACACGCCGAACAGCTTGCCCGCGTACTGCATGTCGAATCCGACGCCATTGTCCTTCACATAATAGATGACTTCCGGTCCGTCTTGCTGCGCACCGATCTCGACCTTCGGATGCGCCCGCTTCGCGCTGAACTTGAAGGCGTTGCCGATCAGATTGATCAGCACGTTGCGGAGCAGCGCAGCATCCCCGCTGGTGGGGGGCAGGGGCGTTAGCACCACGTCCACGGCGACCGGGCCCTGGGTCTGGCGGAGCTCCGACACCACGTTTTCGGCCAACGCCCTGAGGTCGACGGGGGCCCTCGCGAGCGCCTGGCGTCCCACGCGCGAGAAGTTGAGGAGCCCGTCGATCAGCTGGCCGCCCAGGTTCGCGCTGTCGCGGATCACGGCCAGGAGCCGCTTGCCCTCCTCGTCGAGCTGGGCGGCGTGGCCCTCGACCAGCGCCTGTGCGAAGCCGTTGATGGCGCGCAGCGGCGCCCGCAGATCGTGGGATACCGAGTAACTGAAGCGCTCGAGCTCCTGGTTCGATTGCGCCAGCGCCTGTTCGACTTGGCGCCGCTGCGTGAGATCGCGGGTCACCTTGGCGAAGCCCACGAGCCCGCCGTGCGCATCTCGCATCGCGCTGATCACGGCGTTGGCCCAGAAGCGCGTGCCGTCCTTGCGCACACGCCACCCTTCGTCCTCGTGCTTGCCCTCCCGCTCCGCGATCTGCAGCTCCCACTGCGGCTTGCCTTGCGCCACATCCTCCGGCGGATAGAACCTGGAGAAGTGTTCGCCGAGGATCTCCTGGGGGCGGTATCCCTTGATGAGCTCCGCCCCGGCATTCCAGCTGGCGACGCGCCCCTCGGGGTCCAGCATGAAGATGGCGTAGTCCTGAACGCTCTCCGTCAGCAGCTGGAAGGTCTCTTCGCTCTGACGCAGCGCGTCCTCCACTGTCTTGCGCTCCGTCATGTCGCGGGTCACCTTCGCGAACCCGATGACCGCGCCATCCGAATCCCGCAGGGCCGTGATAGTCACGTTGGCCCAGAAGCGGGAGCCGTCCTTCCGAACTCGCCAGCCCTCGTCTTCCGCGCGGCCCTCGCGCGCGGCAAGCGCGAGCAGGCGCGCCGGCTTACCCGCCGCCACCGCCTCCGGAGGATGGAATCGGGAGAAATGCTGCCCCACGATCTCCTCGGCCCTGTAGCCCTTGATGCGCTGTGCCCCGGTGTTCCAGGTGGACACCCGTCCCGCGCCATCCAGCATGAAGATCGCGTAGTCCCGGATGCCCTCGACCAGGAGGCGGAAGCTGTCCCCGCTTTCGCGGGTGGTGGCAGTGGTAGTCTCTGCGCGCTTCGCGAGCATGATGAGAAGTTTGGCAGGCCGTACATTCCATGCAAGCCACTCGTAACGGATTGACCGTCGCGGCACCGCAACACTTAACGACGACGTGGAGGATAAGGTTTTGTCGCTGCGCGAACATGTGCCCCTCGCCCCCTACACGACACTGGGGCTCGGGGGGAAGGCCCGCTACTTCGTCGAGTGCGACACCGAGGACCAAATCCGCGCGGCGCTCGCCTACGCCTCAGACCGGCGCTTGCCGGTGTACGTCCTGGGCGGCGGCAGCAACGTTGTCTTCCTCGACTCAGGGTTCCCTGGGCTCGTCCTGCGCATCACGATCGGCGGGGTCGAGTTCCGCCAGGGGCCCACGCCCGAGGTTTGCGCCGGCGCCGGCGTCGATTGGGATTCGCTGGTGCATCACGTGGTGGAACGCGGCTGGACCGGCGTCGAGTGTCTGTCGGGCATTCCGGGGACGGTCGGCGGCACGCCGATCCAGAACGTGGGCGCCTACGGGCAGGAAATCGCCGAGACGCTGGCGAGCGTCTCCTGCCTCGATCGCACCACGCTCGAGCGCCGGGCCTTCACTGCGGAAGACTGTGCCTTCGGCTATCGGGACAGCCGGTTCAAGCGCGCGGACCGGGGGCGCTACATCGTGCTCGAAGTCACGCTGCGCCTGGCTCGCGATCGGACGCCGCGCATCCGCTATCCGGAGCTACAGCGCGCCGTGGCCGGCCTCGGCGGGCTCGAGAGCAATGCGCCGACTGAGGCGGTACGCCTCGTGCGAGAGGCCGTGCTCACGTTGCGCCGCACCAAATCGATGGTGCTCGATCCCGCGGATCCCAACACCCGCTCGGCGGGCTCGTTCTTCACGAATCCGGTGCTATCGGTCGATGCGTTCGCCGATCTCGAGAAGCGCTGGACGGGAATTCCGTCGTTTCCGGCGGACGGGGGCGTGAAAGTGCCCGCGGCGTGGCTCGTGGAGCACGCGGGATTTCCCAAAGGGTATCGGGGGACCGGTCGTGGAGCAGGGGTCTCGACCCGTCACGCACTCGCGCTGGTGAATCTCGGCGGCACGAGTGCGGACCTCCTGGCGCTGGCGGAGGAAGTGCGGTCCGGGGTGGAGCGGCAGTTCGGCATCCGGCTCGCCTACGAGCCGGAGGTGGTCAGTCCGTCTTCCCCGCCACCTTCCCGATCGCGCTGATCAGGTCGTTGAAGTCGTAGGGCTTCATCACGGCGGGCTGGCCGCACTCCTCGAGGAAGCGGCGTGTCTCATCGCGTGCGCGGTCGCCGGTGACGAAGACGAAGCGCTCGGCGAGCAGGGGACGCTGCTCCCGCAGCTGCTCATACAGGGCCCGGCCGCCGAGTCGCGGCATCTGGAGGTCGGTCACCACCGCGTCGAACCGATCGCTCGCGGGCCCGAGCCGCTCGATCGCTTCGAGGCCGTTCTCGACCGCGACCACCTCGTGGCCCTCGCGCTCGAGCAGCAGACGCATCGCCTGGCGGTTCACGGCGTCGTCGTCCACAACGAGGATGCGCAGCTTGGGCAGCGACGGCGTGGCGGCGGTCGCGCGCGCCAGCGGCGCGAGCACGCTCTTGGGGAGCGTCACCACGACCTCGGCGCCGCCTCCGGGACGCGGCCGCAGTCGCAACGTGCCCCCCGACGACTGGGCCAGCGCGCGCGCCAGCGCGAATTCGATCTCGCCTCCGCCCGCGCTCTGGGTGAAACGGAACGGCGTCACCAGGCGTTGTTCCGCCTCGACGGACAGGGGCGTACCCGAATCCCACAGGGAGATGGTGAGCGACGGCCCCGTCTCGGTCACCGCGACGCGCAGCTCGCGCGGCGGCTGGCTGTCCCGCAGGCGACGCAGCGCGAAGTCCACCAGCTTCATCAGCATCTCGGTGAGCTGCGCCATCGGACAGGCGACCATCGGAAGGTCGTGCGGAATGCTTCGCACCAGCTTTACTCCCAACTCCCGGAGCGTCCCCTCGCGTTCGGCGAGCACGCCGTTCAGCACGATCGAGCAGTCGGACGGCTCCGCCGCCCCGATGGGGTGCTGTGCCAGCTCGAGGAAGTGCTGCGTGATCTCGGCCGCGCGCCGCACCTCGCCGTGCAGCATCATCAACGCCCGGGCGCGCTCCGGGTCGAGCGGGCTACCATGCAACAGGTCCGCCAGCGCCCCGATGGCCGCGAGGCGGTTGTTGAGAGCATTCAGCACGTTCGCGGAACCCTCGTCCAGCACCACGTGCTGCACTTCGGGCGGGGCGAAGCGTTGCGCCGGGGGTGGGGGGGCCACGGGCGCCGCCGTGCCGCGCGCTGCGCGGTGGCGGCCGATCAACGTACCGATGAACGCTCCGATCAACGCACCGAAGCCGAACGCAACCCAGAGTTCCATGGGGCACCAATCTAGTGCAGGCCGGCGCGCCGCGCCGCATCGGTTGACCCCCCAAGGGGCCGATTCTAAGTTTCCTGACCCGCCCTGGTGGTGAAACTGGTAGACACACTGTCTTGAGGGGGCAGCGCCGCAAGGCATCCCGGTTCGAATCCGGGCCAGGGCATTCCCCTCAGTTCACGCAGGCTTCCCGCGCCCTGTTGGAGCGGTCACGCGGGCTCTACCTGCACCTTGATGCTGCGCCACCTTCCCTGACGGAACCGCAGGACGCTCAACGTGCAGCGCGTCATGTGACCCAACAGGATCGCCGTCCAGATGTCGGCGGGACGCAGGCCACGCGTCGCTTGGAACAGGGTGCAGATACCTAGTGGCACCACGATCTGAGACACGATCGAGATGTAGAGCGGCGAGCGGGTGTCCCCGGTGCCCTGGAGTCCCCCCGTGTACGTGAGGGCGACGGTGACGAACAGCCCCGAAACACTGAGGAAACCGAGCAGCTGCACGCCCAGGCCGACGACGACCGGGTCGGTCATGCCGAACAAGCCGAGCAGGGAGCGCGGGATCGTGAGGAACAGCACGCCGATCGCGGCGGCGAGGCCGAGGCCGAGCCCCGCCGCGACGTGCACACCGTGCACCGCGCGCTCGGGACGGCCAGCACCCAGGTTCTGACCGCCGACGGTGGCGGCGGCGCTCATCAATCCCACCGACGTCCACGTGATGAACGAGAACAGCTCCGTGTAGCCCACCGCGTAGGCGGCCTGCGCCTGGGCGCTCTGTCCGAGCGAGCCGACAAAGCGCAGCAGCAGCACGCCCGCGATGTTCATCGCGATTCCCTGAAAGCCGGTGGGCAGGCCGAACCGGAACAGCTCCCGGATGATGCCCCAGTCGGGCCGCCAGTCCATGCCGCGGTGCCACACCACCGGCAACCTTCCCGAAAGCAACAGGTACACCGCGACGCCGCTCATGACGAGGCCTGCCACGGTGGTACCGACCGCCGCGCCGGCGGTGCCCAAGCGCGGGAAGGGTCCGAGGCCGGTGATGAACGCCACGTTGCACGCGATGTTCAGCGCGGTGAGAAGCACGCCCAGACGCAGCGGTGTGCGCGCGTCTCCCGCCGCCCGCAGGGCCCCGCTCACCATGAAGAAGAGCAGCATCCCGAGGCTGCCGACGAACATGATACGGAGGAACGGCAGCGCCTCGACGCGCACGGCGGGCGCGGCGTTCACCACGCCGAGCAGCGACGGGGCCAAGAGCCACCCCAGCGGCGCCAACACCAGCCCCCACAGCGCCACCGCGGCAAGGAAGGCCTGATAGACGGTGCGATTCACCTTGTCGGGTTCGTTGGCCCCCGCGAAGCGGGCCACCAGCACACCCATCCCGCCGAACACCGAGATCACGAACACGATGACGACGATGAAAATCTGGATCGCGACGCCGATCGCGGCGTTGCCGGCGTACCCCACAAAGTGTCCCACCAGGGCGTGATCGACCACGCCCTGGAGCCCGGCGATGAGGTTCTGCAGCATCGTGGGCCAGGCGAGCATCCAGACGGCCCGCGCGAGCGGGCCGTCGACGATGGAACGGTCGAGGGGCTTGGACGGGTGGGTCACCGGCCGCGCTTGGCGTCGAGGCTCCATGGCCCCGCGCCGGCGGCCGAGATGTAGAGCCAGATAAAGCAGAAGAGGATGGCGGGATGCCCCTGATTGAGCACGGGCCAAAAGCCCTGTGGCGCGTGGCCCAGGAAATACGCGATCGCCATCTCGCCCGCGAGGATGAAGGCCACGGGGCGGGTGAACAGCCCCAGCAGGAGGAACAGGCCGCCAAACGTCTCGAGGATTCCGGCGATGCCGGGCAGCGACGCGATCGCCGCGGTGCCCCCGCCCGGCATGATCGCCGCCGGAAACGCGAACAGCTTGGCCGTCCCGAACTGCATGAAGAGAAACGCGGCGACGATCCGGAGGACGCTGAGCAGGTATGGCGCCCGCGTCGGCCATCTCGCGGTGATGCTGGGTGCGGTCATCGTGCTACCTCCCGTTCCGTAGACGAGGGTGAAGGGCGCGTCGAGAGCCACGAGCCGCCCAGAATGAGCGCCAGCCCCGCGACGGACATGGCTCCGAGATGCTCGTCGAGCACCACGAGGCCGAGCAGTACGGCCACCAGGGGATTGATGTAGGTGATGACGCTCGCCCGGCTCGGTCCCGCTTCGGCGATGAGCTGAAAGAATACGACCAGCCCCAGCGCGGTGCAGACCACGCCGAGCACGGCGATGGCCCAGAGCGCCGACGCGGGGATCGCCTGTGGCGGCCGCGCCAAGACTGCGGGTAGTAGCGCGATCGCCGAGACGGTCAGACTCGCGGCCACCGGCCCGAGCGGGTCGAGATCGGCCAATCGGCGGCTCACGATGATCGGCGCCGCGGCGTACCCCAGCGTCGCCACCAGAACCAGAGCGGCGCCGAGCAGCTCGGTGGGGCGACCGGCGACGTCGACACCGAGCAGCGCGACGACCCCGCCGAGTCCGATTACGAGTCCGAGCAGGCGGAGTCCGGTCGGCTGGTCGGCGGTCGACAGACGCAGCGAGAGCAGTGCGACGAAGAGCGGCATCGTCGCAATGAGAATCGCGGTCAGCGACGACGAGATGTACCGCTCACCCATCGCGATGAGGACGAACGGCACGGCGATTTCGCAGGCGGCGTAGGCAGCGATCGCCCCGCTCCGCCCCCGCAGGCCGCGCAACGCGCCTCGCCGCAGGGCGAAAGGCAAGAGCAGCGCGGCGGCGAGCGCGACCCGCGCCCAGGCGATGAATGCCGGCGGCACGCCGGCGTCGACCGCGACTCTGATGAACAGGTACGGCACGCCCCAGATCGCCGAACTCAAGGCGAACAAGCACCACGCGCGGGGAGTCATGCCTGGAGGGAGCGCTCGAGCAGGCGAGAGTCACCGAGGTGGGGGACATACGCAGCGAACCCGTCAGTGGGCCCGCGCCACTCGAGCTCGTCAACATCGCGAAACAGGGGCGCTTCGGTCCGCAGCGTCGCCAGTTGCTTGAAGAGCAACGCCAGCGCGCGGCTGTCCCCCAGCACGTTCGCAGGGAAGTGCTCGATGCTGCCGTGCTGGTTGAGGAGCCGCGCCGCCGTGACCGCTCCGATCCCCGGGATGCCCGGATAGCCGTCCGCCGCGTCGCCGACGAGGGCGAGGAAGTCGGGAATCAGGCCGGGCTCGACGCCGAACTTCTCGCGCACCCCTGCCGCGTTGCGGATCTTGTGTCCTTTGCGATCGACCTGCACCACGCGATCACCCCGCACGCACTGCGCCAGGTCCTTGTCGGGCGTCCAGATGCAGACCTTCTCCACCCGCGCGTCTTCAGCGGCGAGGTGTGCCGCGGACGCAAGCGCGTCGTCGGCCTCCAGCTCGATCATGGGCCAGACCGCCACTCCCATGGCGGCGAGGGCCTCCTCCAGCGGTTGGAACTGCGCGAGCAGCGTCGGCTCGATGCCTTCTCCGGTCTTGTAATCGGGCCAGAGCTGGTTGCGAAACGATTCGATCACGTGATCGGTCGCCACGCCGACGTGAGTGGCTCCCTGCTCGATCATCTCCAATACCGAGTGCAGCACGCCGGCGACGGCGCCGAACGGCTGATCCTCACCCTTGGTGAAGTGCCGCCGGCCGTAGAACTGGCGGAATAGCTCGTACGTGCCGTCGATGAGATGAACGATCATGTGACAGTTATCGGCCGCCGCTCACGATCAGGACGACCGCAGCGAGCGCACACCCGACGCCGGTGATCTGCCACGGTTGGAGGCGCTCTCCGAGCACGATCCGTGCGAGCAACACCGTGCTGGCGGGGTAGAGCGAGGATAACGTTACCACGATGCTGAGCGCCCCCTGCCGCGTGGCGAGCAGATACAGGGCATTCGCGAGCATGTCCATCGCGCCGGCGAGGATCGCGAGGGCGGTCACCGGCGCCGGCATCCGGATGGACCGCCCGCCGGCGATCGCCATGATGGCGAAGAGGGACACCGAAACGAGGCGCGCGACCAGCAGCGGCCACATGCCGGCGTCGGATCCGGTTTGCGCGAACGAGAGGAGGAAGAAGCCGATCGCGATGCCTGAGGCGAGCGCGGTGCCCAAGCCCGACCGACGGCTGCGCGGGGATGTCGGCGCGGCCGATTGGGCCTGCGTCCCTCCCTGCTGTTGACTGACCAGCACGATCGAGACGATTCCCAAAGCGATGCCCGCGACCGCGAGCGGTACCGGCCGCTCGCCGAGTAGCACCGAGACCACCACCGGAATGACGACCGCGCAGACGGCGGTCGTCGGCGCCACCACGGCCATCGTGCCGATCGCCAGCGCGTGATACAGCAACGCGACGCCGATTCCGCCGGTCAGGCCGGCGGCGGCGCCCCAGAGCAGATCAGCCCGTGCGGGCGACGCGTGGGGCAAGACGGGCAGGATCACCGTGAGCAGAGCCAGCCCGGTGGCCTGAGAGATCAGGACCACGGGGATGGTGCTGGCGCGCCGGGTCGTGAGCCCCCCGGTGAAGTCGGCGGCGCCATACAGCACCGCGGAACCGATCGCCAGGAGATAAACCACTCACGTCACCCCTGGTCGTGGGTTCCGGCGCCCGCGCGCGCATGCCGCGGCGCGTTCCAGCAGCAAGGTGCGCTCGCGGGCGTTGCGGGTGAGCGACGCCGCGCGCTCGAACTCCGCGCGCGCCTCCCCGGAGCGGCCGAGCTTGTCGAGCAGGTCGCCGCGCACGGCCGGGAGGAGGTGGTACTCCTCGAGTGACGGCTCCGACATCAGCGTGTCGACCACCTCGAGCCCGGCCGCCGGACCGAACGCCATCCCCAGCGCGACCGCCCGATTGAGCTCCACGACCGGCGAGTGCAGCAGCTGGGCGAGCGCATCGTACAGCGCCACGATGCGGGTCCAGTCGGTCTCTTCCGGCGTGCGGGCGCGCGCATGACAGGCGGCGATCGCGGCCTGGAGCGCGTACGGGCCGTACCCGCCGCCCAGCGCCTCGACGCGCTCCAACGCCGCCAGACCGCGGCGGATGAGGAGGTGATCCCACCGCCCCCGGTCCTGATCGAGCAGCAGGATCGGCTCGCCCGACGGGCCGACGCGCGCCCCCGCGCGCGATGATTGGATTTCCATCAGCGCGACGAGGCCGTGGACCTCCGGCTCCTGGGGAACGAGCTCGGCCAGGATCCGGCCGAGCCGGAGCGCGTCCTCGCACAGCGCCGGTCGCATCCAGTCGTCGCCGGCGGTCGCCGAGTAGCCCTCGTTGAAGACGAGGTAGATCACCTCGAGGACCGACGAGAGACGGGCGACGAGCTCGGCTCCGGGGGGGGGCACCTCGAACGGGACACGCGCCGCCGCCAGCGTGCGCTTGGCCCGCACGATGCGCTGCGCGATGGTGGCCTTCGGGACCAGAAAGGCCCGCGCGATCTCGTCGGTCGTGAGGCCGCCGAGCAGACGGAGGGTGAGTGCCGTGCGCGCCTCGGTCGAGAGCACCGGATGACAGGCTGTGAACATCAGGCTCAGGAGGTCGTCGCCGACGTGATCGTCCAGTGCGGCCTGCAACTCGCGCTCGGGACTCACCTGGCGGGCTTCGAGCTCGTGACCGAGCTCCGCGTGCTTGCGCTCGAGCAGCTTGCCGCGGCGCAAGGTGTCGATGGCTCGGTGCTTCGCGGTGGCCATGAGCCAGGCGCCCGGGTTGTCCGGGACGCCCGACTCGGGCCACCGCTCGAGCGCCGCGACGAGCGCGTCCTGCGCGAGATCCTCCGCGGTGCCGACGTCACCCGTCATCCGGGTGAGCCCGGCGATGAGCTTGGCCGACTCGATCCGCCAGACCGCTTCGATGGCGCGGTGCGCATCGTGCGTGGTCACCGCCTGCGCTCGTTTTGCGCGATCCGTGCCTTGACGAGCTTCTTCACCAGCGCCGTGGGAAGCGGCCGATCGGCCGTGAAGCGGATCGTGCCCTTGGACGTGTCGTACGGCGCCAGCTCTTTCTTGAGCGCGCTGGTGATGGCCGTGCTCATGAAGAGGCTGCAGTGATCCTTGAAGGCCGCGAAGCCCACCAGCATGCCGTGGTGCTTGAACATCGGCATGCCGTAACTGATGACCTCGGTCGCTTCGGGCGCCGCGGCCTTGATCGTCTTGCGCAGCTGCTGGAGCGCGGCCCGCGGGGCGGGCGGGACCGCCCTCAAGTAGGCGGCCACCGAGGCGAATTTTTTCATGGAGCGAAGAACTCCTTCAGGACGGGGGCGAGAGCCGCCGCCGCTACGTTGTGGGTCTGACCCGGGAGCGTGCGGAGTCGGGCACCGGGGATGACTTCCGAGAGCCGCTGCGCCGCCTCACGCAGCACCGGCATGCTCTTGTCGCCGCTGATCACCAACGTCGGAACCTTGAGCGCTGCTGCCCGCCTGGCCGGCAGCGCGAAGTCTCCCATGATTGCCGAGTCGTATTGGAGCGAGGGGGCTATCGCCTTGAGCTTGGACCACATCGGCAGGAACCGGAAAACGGTCACGAGCCATCCGGGCATGCCGATGACGTCCTTCATGTAGAATTTTACCGCGTCGCCGCGGCGCCCCTCCGCGATGAGACGAACGAGCCGCGCGTGGTGGTCCGCGGGCGGCCGGTGCGCGGGCGTGCCGACCATGAACGGTGGCTCGTACAAGGCGAGCTGCTTGATACCGAGGCCGCTCGTCGCCGCCTCGAGGGCGAGGGCAGCGCCGGACGAGATGGCGTAGACGCACGCCGATCCGCCGGCCTCGCGGATCAAGGCGTCGAGGTCGTCGATCTCGCGCTCCACGGCGTATGGCGCCGTGTCGCCGCTGGCACCGCGACCGCGCCGGTCGTACATGAACACCGTGAAGTCCCGCGCGAGCAACGGCGCCAGCTTCGGCATCGGGCCGAACGATCGGCTGCAGAACGCGCCGTCGACGAGGATGACCGGCGGTCCCTCCCCGCCCAGGCGATCGTAGGCGATCGTCGTGCCGTCGCGCGAGCGTACCTGGCTCACGCGAGGTCCAGCTTGCGGAACCGCTCCACCGCCTCGCTGGGACCGAAATCGTCCAGCTCGTACAGCTGGCGCACCTCGATCTCGCCGTCCTGCAGCGCGGGATTGGGGAAACGCCTGGCCCATTCGAGCGCCTCTTCCCGTGACTTCACCTGGATGAGGGTGTAGCCGGCGACCAGCTCCTTGGCCTCGGTGAAGGGCCCGTCGATCACGGTGCGCTTGCCTCCGGTGTACTTGATCCGCCAACCCTTCGAGCTCGGCTGGAGTCCCGAGGCATCGAGCAGGACCCCGGCCCTTTGTAGCTCCTCGTGGTACTTGGCCATCTCGGCAAAGACCGGCTCCCAGACCGGCCCGATCGGCATGAGCTCGGCTTCCGAGTCCTTGGTGGCTTTCACGATGATCATGAATCGCATGGGTGCTATCTCCCCCTCTTTGCCCTGGCGCTTGCCTCCCTGCGCAGGCGCTCCTCTTGCTCTCTGACCTCCGGCGTGAGTGCGGGACCGAAGTCCTCCGCCTCGAACACCTGGCGAATCTCGACTTCGACGCCGTCGTCGAAGGGCGCGCGTTTGAGCCACTCGATCGCCTCTGCCTTGGACTTCACCTCCCACAGCCAGAACCCGGCGATCAACTCCTTCGTCTCGGCGAACGGCCCGTCGATCACGGTCCGTTTGCTTCCCGAGAATCTGACCCGCGCGCCTTTGGAGCTCGCCTGAAGCCCCTCCCCCGCGAGCATCACGCCGGCTTTTGCCAGCTCTTCGTTGAACTTCCCCATCGCGGTTAGGGCCTTCTCGTCCGGCAGGACCCCCGCCTCGGAGTCCTTGTTGGCCTTCACCAGAATCATGAATCGCATTGTCATCTCTCCTCGTGGTTGTCTACCTACACGACGAGCGAGGGGCGGCGAAATCGACAGAGGGTGAGGACCGGCCAGAGAAGGTCAGGGGTGAGGACTACCCGCCGGCGATCGCTCCCAGGACCACGAACGGCTCCGTCCCCGACGCGACCGCGTCGGGCAACGCAGCGTCCGGCGGCTCGTGGGTCAGATCCCGCTCGCAGGCAAAGAACCGCAGGAACGGCCGCCGCTGCTCGGTGACGTGGTCGCGGATCGTCCCGCGGAGCACCGGATAGCGGGCCTCGAGCGCGTCGAGCACCGAGCCCCGCGTGACCCGGCCGGAGAGGTCGAGCTCCACCTCGCCCCGTACGTGCGCCAGCGCGCGCAGATGCGGCGGGAGGACGACGCGGATCACCGCAGCGTCTGGACCTCAACCGACAGCACGGCGGGGAGATCCCGGACGATGGGCGTCCAATTGTCCCCGGCGTCGGCCGACAGGTACACCTGCCCGCCCGTGGTGCCGAAATACACCCCGCACGCATCGAGCGAGTCGACGGCCATCGCGTCGCGCAGCACGTTGACGTAGCAGTCGCGCTGCGGCAGGCCCTTGGTGAGTGCCTCCCACTCGTTCCCGCCCGCCCGGCTGCGGTACACGCGCAACTTCCCGTCGGGCACGTAATGCTCGGAGTCGCTCTTGATGGGGACGACGTAGATGGTGTCCGGCTCGTGCGCGTGCACGTCGATCACGAACCCGAAGTCGGTCGGCAGGTTGCCGCTGACCTCGCGCCACGAATCGCCGGCGTCGTCCGAGCGCATCACGTCCCAGTGCTTTTGCATGAACAGCACGTTGGGACGCGACCGGTGTAGCGCGATGCGATGCACGCAGTGGCCGACCTCGGCGTTCGGGTCGGGGATGTATTGCGAGTGCAGGCCACGGTTGATCGGCTTCCAGATCTTGCCGGCGTCGTCGGAGCGGAAGGCGCCCGCGGCCGAGATGGCGACGTACATCCGACGCGCGTTCGTCGGATCGAGCAGGATCGTGTGGAGGCACATCCCGCCGGCGCCCGGCTGCCATTTGGGTCCGGTGCCGTGGCCGCGCAGACCGGCGAGCTCCTGCCACGTCGTGCCGCCGTCGCTCGTGCGAAACAAGGCGGCGTCCTCCACGCCGGCATAAGCGGTGTCCGGATCGCTGGGGGACGGCTCGAGGTGCCAGACGCGCTTGAACTCCCAGGGATGCTGCGTGCCGTCGTACCACTGGTGCGTGGTGAGCGCCTTGCCCGTATCCGGAGACGTGTCGTAGACGAACTTATTGCTCTCCCCGGCCGGCATACCGTCCGGCGTCTTGGTCATTCCACCCCCGGGCGTCTCCCACGTCTTGCCGCCGTCGCACGAGCGTTGGATGACCTGTCCAAACCAGCCGCTCGATTGGGACGCATACAACCGATTGGGGTCGGCGGGCGAGCCCTTGAGGTGATAGATCTCCCAGCCGGCGAAGTGAGGGCCGCTCACGGCCCACTGTTTGCGCGCGCCGTCCGCTGTCAGGACGAACGCCCCCTTGCGCGTGCCCACCAGAACCCGTACACCGCTCATGACTCGCTCCTTTCACGTGTCGATATACACCCGATTCCACGCCCTCGCGAATGACGGCAGACAATCTACACGTTCCCGCGCCCTGACCGGCGTCATGAATCTCATGTCCCTCGTCACGGAGCGAGGAATGTCAGCTGGCGAACCTCGCACTCGCCTTCCCACGCCGGCCAGTGCTGCTGGTGCAGTCGCATGAAGGCGACCGCCGCATCGATCGCTTCGTCTCGCGACTTGAATTCGAGCACCGCATAGCCGCCGACGACTTCCTTGGCCTCACTGAACGGCCCGTCGATCACCGTCAGCTTCCCTCCGGCGCTGCGCACCCGTACGCCGCTGGAGCTGGCGCCGAGGCCGCCGCTCTGGACCAGCGAGCCGTTCTTGAGCGAGTCTGCGGTGAGCTTAGCCATCGCGTCCTGTAGCGCCTGGGGTGCGGGCCCCTGGTTCTCGGACGCTTTCACGATCGATAGGAATCGCATGGCTACTCTCCTCCGTAGTTTCGGGTTTGGCGCCGGGCGCCGGGCCTGGCTCTCCCTACACGACGAGCGAAGGGCGCCGTAATCGACACGCCGGATTCACGGCCTCGGTCCAGCCCCCCTCGTGCCCGTCCCGCGATTGGACCGACGGGATCGGCGGTGAGGACGGTCAGATCGTCGCCGAGTTCGGGCGGAGGGCGCAGCCGCACCGCATTCCCGCGGCGTCGGGCGCGCTGGGGAGCAGGTGGTAGTACATGGCCACAACCATCGGTACGAAAACCAGACTGTTGTAGAACAGGTGCAGCTCGAGCCGCGGGATCCACAGCTGCAGGATGCTCGTAGGCGCGGCGGCCCCGAACAGCGTCCGCCCCGCGATGACCTGACCCTGGAGCAGCGCATGCTCGATGTGGTGCCAGAACTGGATCACGAGCGCCGCGAGCCACCACGTTCGTGCCCGACCCACGAAGCCCGGCAACAACGTCCAAATGCCGACCAGCATGATCAGGGCATAGCCATAGTGCAGCACCTCGGAGTGCACGAGCCAGGGGAACTCCTGGCCCAGGACACCCCGCGCCTGGTGCAGCGGCCACCCCAACACATACACCTGATATGCTTGCACCAGATGCTCGGCCCAGTGGGCGAGGACGATGATCAGGAACACCTGCAGCGTCCGCTTGTGCCACGGGCCGTTGAGCTTGCCGAGGAATGTGTCAGTGGTGTTTGCCATGCGGCGCATATTATGCGCCGATTCGGGAACGGGCGGCAAGGGCCCGCGCTACTCCGCGTCAGTACCGAAGGGCGTACTGCAGCTTCGTCGAGAGTCGGTTGGAATCGAACGTCCAGGGCCGGCTGCCAAGCGGCACGTCGATATTGTGATTGTATGTGACGAAGAAATCGCCGCTCGACCGGAAGGTCCAGCGGATCCTGACGTCGGTACCGAGCTGGCGCGAGCTGTTGTCATACTGGGTGAACGCTCGCCCTTGCGGATTGAGGTCAGGGGGGCATCTTGAACCGCAACTCAGATGCGTTGAACCCCGAATGGCGCAAACGTTCAGACGTCTGCTCGCCGCCGCAGCGGTCCTGCTGCTCGCCACCTGCCATAATGAGGGGCCGCACGCACCGGTAGCCTCGCTAGCCGTGGCGCCGCAGACCTTGACTGTGGGGGTGGGGGCGACCGCGCAGCTGACGGCGACACCCAGGGATGCGAACGGGGCGTTTCTCGCTGGGCGCAGCGTCACCTGGGCGAGCAGCAACACGGCGGTGGCTACGGTCAACACAACGGGACTGGTCACGGGGGTGGCTGCGGGCCAGGCGACCATCACGGCGACGAGTGAGGGGCGGAGCGGAACGGCGGCGCTCACCGTCGTGGTGACTGTGGCATCGGTGACGGTGACGCCGGCGCCGGCGAGCGTGGGCCTCGGACAGACGGTGCAGCTGACCGCGACGCTCAAGGATGCGAACGGGAACGTGCTCACAGGGCGCGTCGTCACCTGGGCGAGCGACAACCCGGCCGTGGCCACGGTAAGCTCCACGGGGCTGGTCACGGGGGTGGCTCAGGGTGAGGCGACGATCACCGCGAGGAGTGAGACGAAGAGCGGCACGGCGGCGATTACTGTGATCCGGATGCCGGTCGCATCCGTAACGGTGACGCCGGCCACGCCGACGGTGCTCCTCGGCCAGACGCTGCAGTTGACCGCGACGCCCAAGGACGCAAACGGGAACGTGCTCAACGGACGCGTCGTCACCTGGGCGAGCGACAATACAGCCGTGGCTACGGTGAGCTCCACGGGGCTGGTCACGGGCGTGGCTCAGGGTCAGGCGACGATCACCGCGACGAGTGAGACGAAGAGCGGCACGGCAGCGGTGTCGGCGGTGAGTCTCACGCTCGCGCAGCTCAGCCCTGGAGGCGTTCACACCTGCGGCGTGACGACCAGCGGCGCGGCGTTCTGCTGGGGCAGTAACAGCAGCGGCCAGCTGGGCGGGTCCGCAGCCTCTCAGTGTGAGACTGACTACTACGGCAGCGGTGTCCCCTGTAGCACAACGGCTGTAGCCGTGGCGGGCGGGCTTACCTTCGCGGCGGTGAGCGCAGGCACCTCGCATACGTGCGGGCTCACGACCGGCGGTGCGGCGTACTGCTGGGGAGACAACGCCCAGGGCCAGCTCGGCAACGGTTCGACAACCAGCAGCGGGACGCCCCTACCAGTCTCCGGCAACCTCGTTTTCACAGCGGTGAGTGCCGGCGATGCATTCACCTGCGGGTTGACCTCCAGCGCCGCCTACTGCTGGGGTTATAACGGTGTGGGCGAGCTCGGCAACGGCACGACGACCAATAGCTCGATTCCCGTGACCGTAGCGGGGATGCTCACCTTCACGGCGGTAAGCACGGGCGATTCTCACGCCTGCGGCCTCACGAGCGGCGGCGCCGTATACTGCTGGGGGGCCAACCGGAGCGCGCAGCTCGGCGATGGCACGGCCACGAACCGGACGAGCCCCATGCTCGTGGCGGGCGGGCTCACCTTCACGACCGTGAGCGCCGGGCTCGTCCACACCTGCGGGCTAGCGACCGGCGGCGCCGCGTATTGCTGGGGAGCGAACGACTCTGGCGAGCTCGGCGACGGCTCGACGGTTGATAGTCGGACGCCTCTCGCTGTCGCGGGTGGGCTCACTTTCCAGGTGGTGAGCGCCGCGGGCGGATACACCTGCGGGGTCACGAGCGCCGGCGCCGCGTACTGCTGGGGAGCCAACTTCAGCGGCCAGCTCGGTACGGGCACGTTCAGCGGTCTCAGTCTCGTCCCCGCACCAGTCTCGGGCGGCCTCGTTTTCGGAGCGGTGAGCGCTGGAGGCACTCACACCTGCGGCCGCACCACCGGTGGCACGGGGTACTGTTGGGGCAGTAACTCGGACGGCGAACTCGGAAACGGCTCGATAAGCGGCAGCGCGGTGCCTGTACGGGTCCTCGGCCAGCCGTAGCGGGATCCACAATCGCTCGACTTCCCTTGCGTCGGCTTGCTCCCGGGTGCTTGATGGCGGCGCGGCGTCCTGGACGTTATGCGGTATTCCTTCTCCCCCTGGTAGGACTCAGCACGAGCTGCTCGGACCAACCTACCGGTGCACCGGGAAACCGCCCGGAGATCTCCAGTCCAGCGGTGGAGCAGAATCCCTATAATGCGCTTTCCACCATAGTGTCGTTCACACCGACTCACGCGGACTCCGCTCGCGTGGTGTATGGGGCCGACGGTGAGCCACAGCTCGCGACACCGTACTACCGGACGCGGGATGACTCGGCCAGGATTGCCACGTTGGGCCTACGACCAAACACCAGCTACTATCATTTTGTCGAGGCTGTCGGCTCAGGGATCAGCGTCGTCTCGGACACGCTCCGCCTGACCACGGGCGACCTGCCTCCGCTCCTCCGCAATGTACGTCTGGACGTGACCGGGCCCGCGGGCAACGGGTACTTCCTTACCCCGCTCACGCTGTTCGACACAGATACGGTGGCTGTTGCGGTTGCCTTCGATGCGTCCGGCCAAATTCGATGGTATCGCGTCTTTGCGGAGGGCGTTCCGGCCGGGGAGACGAAACGCCAGCCGAACGGCGACTTTACCATTTTCTTGGGATCGAGCCAAGGCTGGCAGCCGACCTACGGTCGCTACGTGGAGTTCACGCCGAGCGGTGAAGTCGTCCAGAGCTATGCCGCGAGCCCTCCGTTCTACACCGATAACCACGAGATCCTGTTGTCCATGCTGGACAATTCCGTTGACGCCGCCCATCTGTTCGGCTATGAACTTCGGCGTGTAGATCTCAGCTCCAGAGGCGGCCCAACCGACGCGCTCGTCGCAGGCCATCTCCTCCTGCGGCAGTCGGCCACGGGCCAAGTGCAGTTCTTCTGGAATGCGTGGGATCACTTCGTTCTCGCAGACTGGATCGAGCCCACTGGAGTCAATCCCCCGCTCGACTTCGATCACCCGAATTCATTGGATTTCGACCTCGACGGCAACTACATCGCGTCGTTTCGGCACATGGGCGAGATCACGAAGATCGACCGTCGGACTGGCGAGCTGATCTGGAGATTGGGAGGTCGTAACAATCAATTCGCGATCGTCGACGACCCGCTGGGAGGCTTTAGCTCCCAACATAGCGTCCACGTCCTCGACAACGGGAATCTGCTCCTGTACGACAACGGCCTGCGGCACACGCCGCCGGAAAGCCGTGCGGTCGAATACCGTTTGGACGTGAGCACAAGAACGGCCACCATGGTCTGGCAGTATCGCAGGGTACCTGCGGTCTTTACTCCGTTCCTAGGTTCTGTGCAGCGCTTCCAAAACGGCAACACACTGATCGCGTTCAGCACCGCGGATCTGATTGTTCAGGTCGATGCCACCGGAAACGAGGTCTGGGAGGGAGTCCTGAAGGTGAACGGGCAAAACGCCGGGCTCATTTTCAAGGCCCTGAAGATTCCGTCGCTGTATCGCTATGAACGACCGTGAGCGGGCGGGTGGCGGCGCTGAACCCGCAGACCAGATGGACGCTCCTCCTCGCGTGCGTCCTGTACGCTGCCGTCGCGATCCCAATCGGCATCCACAAGGGCGGCGATTTCACCCAGGAGCTGCGGCAAACCGAGCGGTTGCTCCACGGGCTCCCGCTCTATACCGCCAACCCGGAAAAAGGAATCTGGTGGCCGCCCTTCACGGCCCTCGGGCTTGTCCCCTTCGCCCTGGTCGCGCGCTGGAGCCTGCCGCTCTCCAAGGCGTGCTGGGCCGCGTTGAACGTTGCCTACCTGGGGTGGAGCGTCGCACGGGCGCGTAGCTGGGCGACAGGTTGGAGTCCCGTCGTGCTCGCGTTGGCCGCAGTGGGGAAGCCGCTGCACAGCAACTTCGAGTACTTGAATGTCACTCCGATCCTGCTCGCGCTGGTCGTGGCCGCGGCGGCGGACCTCGAGGCCGGCCGCGAATCTCGCGCCGCAGCGTGGATCGGACTCGCGACCGCGATCAAGGGATTTCCCGCCCTGCTGCTCTTGTACCTCGCCTACAGCCGGCGGTGGCGGG
>Ga0209158_1000952_pt1 | contig 19979 bp, 19 predicted proteins | sample GraSoiAngelo_140_FD_185897 | JGI IMG/M metagenome (GOLD analysis project Ga0209158, IMG submission 185897) | Grasslands soil microbial communities from the Angelo Coastal Reserve, California, USA - 14_0929_12_30cm (SPAdes) (version 2) | ecosystem: Environmental > Terrestrial > Soil > Grasslands ...
CTACTCCCTGCAGCAGGGCGAGCTGATCCCGATCGAGGTCACGGTGGGCACATTCAGCACGGACGAAAAGGGCGCGAGCGTCACAGGCCTGATCACGAACATTCGCAAGAAGGCAAACGACCCCATCAAGCTGGGCTTCGAGCTGTTGAACGCGCAGGGCGGTGTGGTCGTGACGCAGAGCGTGGACGTGCCGGCGCTCCAGCCCGGTACGAACCAGCAGTTCAGCTTCAAGGCCGCGGGGCCGGGGATCGTGGCGTGGAGGTACAAGAAGGCGTGACGAAACGGCCGTCGCTCACCAGCGACGGCCGTTGATTCTTCGACAGACACCCGCGGGTCGTGCCGGGCTACCGGCGGCGGTGCAGAATGGCGTTCAGTTCCGCCCGCGCCTGCCGGTGCAGCTCGGCCCACACCCGCGGCGCGTTCTGCGCGCTCGCGACCAAGCCGGCCGCTGTCGCCGTGGGGCTGCTGTTGGGTGGATTGTTCGCCCCGCCCCAGGTGTAGAGCGGCAACTGCAGCGCGATCAACTGCTTCGCCGGCACCGGCATCTCGTGTGGCGTGAGCGGCTCCAGGTTGTCAATCCGCCGCTGGTTGAAATACGGCGCAATGTTCGAGCCCGGCAGCTCGACATCCTGCTCGTACTGGAGGTCAGCGAGGGTCCCGGTAGAGGGCGGGAGGCTGCCTCGCGGACGCCCCAGGCGATCCGGGCCAACCCGCGTATAGTTGATGAGCGTGGCCGCCGTCGCGGCATCGGGAGCTGCTTGGCGCATAAGAGCTTCCGCCCAAATCAGGTCATTTTCGGCCGCGAGCACGATGGGGGCGTCCCCCACCCCGACGGGCAAGTCCTCTGGATTGTCGCGGCACGCGGCAAGGCTGTCATAGCGGACCTGCCCGATGGCGCTCTGGTGCCACAACCCGCGAGTCCTGCGCTGAATCTCCTGGCGGAAACTCCAGGCATAGTCGTAGCCGCCGTTGCCGGTCAGGTCCGGGTTCACCCCGATTAAGTCCGCAAACGCCGCACCGCCCCTCTCCGGCCGTAAGGTGCCGTCGCCCAGGCGGTGGTCCGCCGAATTGGGCGGGGAGTTGGCAGCGAGATTCCAAGGGTCGGGCTGGGTCGCGGCATCCATCAGGTGGGCGACGCGGGTGTGGATCCGCATGGTGGTCATGTCGTTGGTCCAGATCTTGAAGAAGTCGCACCATTCGATGCAGCCGTCCTGATGGAAGACCAGGTCGAACGGCGCCCCAGCCGTCGGGGAGCTGACGCCCTTGGAGGCGTAGCCCGCCACCCTCGTCCAGTCTACCTGCCCACCCGCGGAGACATCCGCGTTCTCCGCTGCATCCCGCGGGAAGTACGCCAACAACCGCGCCGCCATGGTGTTCGCGATCTGCGCGATCTTCACGTTATCGTAGGTGACGCCCGGGTCGCCGAAGAAGCTCCCCGGGACGGTGAATGTGTTCGCGGTCGCCTTTGCAATAACGGCGTTGAACTTCGCGAGCGCCGCGTCGCGGACCTGCGTGCGGGTGAAGAGGGTCAGCGCGCTGATGTCGCTGTTCTCGCCGACGATGAAGCCCTTGTCGTAGTTCAGCGCGATGTCGCTCAAGGACAACGCCTGCACCAGCGGCACCATACTCTCCACCATGTTCGTCGTGCTGGGGTTCGTGATGACCACGCCAGTCGTCCCAATGGCCCTGAGGAGGTCGTTGGCCGAGGACAGGGCACCGTAGTACCCGTACCAGAACCATTCGATCTGGGCGCGCTGCGCCGACGCCGGATCGTTCTGCCACTCGGTCCGCGGGTAGGGGGCGCCCTCGCTCGAACCACCACACGAACCAGCGGGGTAACCGGAAAACGCATAATCGGTACATCCGGTATAGAACCGGATGTTGAAGTTGTTCCACGCCGCGGTGTGGCTCTTCGCCATGACGCTCAGCGTGAGCCCCGCGTACGCGTCAGACACGCTGGCCCCCCCCTGCGACGTGTTATACCAGCTCCGCAGCGCGTCCACGGCGAGGGCAAGGATTGCCCGATCCTCAATTCGGAAGGTGATCGGCAGCGTCTGCCCATTGACGACGGGGACGAACTCCGCGGTGTTGACGCTCTTGCGCTCACGCCCTGTAGCGACGACGTCGACGTCGGCGTGTCCCAGCTCGGTGCTGCCGAACAGCACGCGTATGCGGTAGGTCTTCGCCGGATCGAGGTGGAATTGACCCGTCTTCCAGTTGACGATGTACCGCTCATTTTCTGTGTCGACCCGCACGGTCTCAGACCCAGTGCCCGTGTTGGTGCTGAAGGTGGCAATGAGCGCATCGCACGCAGTGCCGTTCCACACACAGATCTCGACTTCCAGTGTCAGACCGCTGACGAACGTCCCCGTGAAGGTCGGCGCCGCGACCATGGGTGGAAGGAAGTAGAACCCCGGCGTACCCGTGCCGTGGCCCGCATCGGAGATCTCGAACTGCGGCCTCCCGGCCGCCGGGGCAGTCGCGGGCTTGTCCTCGCAGCCAAGGGCGAAGAGGACTGCCGCGAGCGAGGTGCCTAGCGTCAAGGGTCTCATGAGACCGTCCTCTCTTCTCTTCTCGGACGCGTGTGGGCCGCCTCAGCGCGCAGCAATGAGTGTGATCTTCCCTCGGCCCGACACTACTGTCTCCCCTACCGGCTCGGCTCGAAGGTGCGCGCCTGTTGTGGTGGGTGCCAGCCCGCCTCGCTATCGTCTGCGAGACAACTAGTTAGCCGGCGTGTCGACCGCTCCAGTCGACCTCGATGTGGCCAAGGCCAGGCTCTAGCCGGGCGTCCGTCACTCGGGCCGATGTCGTGAGGAGTACCACGTGGAACAGTACGTTGCTAAGTTGGGGAGTCGCTTGGAGGCGCTGCGCGCCATATGGCGTTGTCGATGTAGCAACCCGCGGGCGTAATTCAGGGGTAGAATGCCAGCTTCCCAAGCTGGACGTCGCCGGTTCGAATCCGGTCGCCCGCTCTGCTGCTGCCTGAGAGCCCCCCGCTGGCTGGCGTCGCGGCCTCGACGTCCTCATATTTACGTGTTCGGAACTTTCGGCCCGCGTTGAAGTTGCGACGTCAGGCCTCACAAACTCCTTGAAGGTTGGAGTCGCAGCAGTGATTCGCGTCCACGCGGTGGCGCCGGAGTCGCTCGGCGCCCGGTTGGGGCTCGTCCCCGGAACGGAGCTCCACGCGGTCAACGGCCGCGCGCTCGAGGACTTCCTCGACTGGGAGTTCCTGACGGCGGACGACCAGTTCCTGCTCGAGGCCAAGCTGCCGACGGGTGAGGAGATCGAGTACGACGTGGAGCGACCCGAGGGGCTGCCGTTGGGCGTGACGCTCGAGCCGCCCCGCATCCGTCGCTGTGCCAATCACTGCGACTTCTGCTTCGTGGACGGAAACCCCCAGGGGATGCGCCAGGCGCTCTACATCCGCGACGACGACTACCGGCTCTCGTTCCGCTACGGCAATTTCGCCACGCTCACGAATCTCAAGCCGTGGGACGTCGCGCGCATCATCGAGTACCGGCTGTCGCCCCTGTACGTGTCGGTGCATGCCACTGACTCCCTAGTCCGCCGCTGGTTGCTCCGGAACCCTGAGGCCCCGGACGTCGTCCCCCAGCTCCGTATGCTCGGCGAGCAGGGGATCCGCTTCCACGCACAGATCGTGCTGGTCCCAGGGGTGAACGACGGCGCCGTGCTGATGCGGAGCCTCGAGGACCTGTACGCGTTGGGCGAGCCGATCCTCTCCGTCTCCGTCGTCCCGGTCGCGCTTACCGAGTTCTCGAAGCATCACCTGGTACGCCAGCCGACGGGGGAGGAGTGCCGGCGGGCGCTCGCGACGGTGGGCCACTTCGCCGCGCGCGCCCGGGGCGGGCGCGGATTTCCCTGGTGTTACGGAGCGGACGATCTCTATCTGCAGGCCGGGGAGCCGCTCCCGCCCGCCGAGTGGTACGGCGAGTTCGAGCAGCGGGAGAACGGGGTCGGGGCGGTCCGCTATCTGCAGACGCGGATCACCGCGGCGCGGGACCGCTTCGAGGACCTCGTCGGCAAGCGCGTGGGCGTGGTCACCGGGACGGCGATGGGCCCACTGATGCCGCAGGTGCTGGCCGACCTCGCCGCCGCCACGGGAGCGCGGTTCGAGGTCCTGGCCTTGGAGAACACGCTGTTCGGGTCGTCCGTGACGACCGCGGGCCTGCTGCCGGCGACGGCAATCCGCGCTGCGCTCGCCCCGCGGGCCGACCTGGACCTGGCGCTCGTGCCGGCCGAAGCCGTGAACGACGATCTGTTGTTCATGGACGCCGTGGCGGCATACGACCTCGCCGCCGGCCTGCCGATGCCGGTGAGGCTCTCATATGACTTTGCGGACGTGCTGAGCGAATGCGGAACGCGGAACGCGGGACGCGGAACGGAAGCGCCAAGTTCCGCGTTCCGACTTCCGACTTCCGCGTTCGGTGAGGGGCAGCGATGAGCGCGGTGCCGACGGTCGCGATCATCGGCCGGCCCAACGTCGGCAAGTCCACGCTGTTCAACCGCATCATCGGCGGGCGCGACGCGATCGTGGACGAGCGTCCGGGCGTCACGCGCGACCGCCACTTCGCCCGGGCGGAGTGGAACGGCAAACACTTCTGGCTCGTGGACACGGGCGGCCTCGTGCCGGGTGCCACCGATGCGCTGAACCGGGCCATCCGCACCCAGATCGAGCTCGCCATCGCCGAGAGCGACCTACTGCTCTTCCTCGTGGACGTGGAGCAGGGGGTCCACCCCGCCGACCTCGAGATCGCTCAGTACCTGCGACGGGCGCAGCGGCCGGTGTTGCTGGTCGCGAACAAGGCGGACCGCCTCCCCGACGACACGCGCCACCTCGCCTTCTACGAGCTCGGGCTGGGCGACCCGTTCCCCGTGTCGGCGGCGGTGGGGAAGGCGAGCGGCGACCTGCTGGACGAGGTGGTGGCGCTGCTGCCGGTGACCGGCACCCGCGAGGACGAGGAGGCGATCCATGTCGCGGTCGTGGGTCGGCCGAACGTGGGGAAATCGAGTCTCGTCAACCGCTTGCTCGGCCGCGAGCGGCTGGTGGTCGCGGTGGAGCCGGGCACGACGCGTGACGCGATCGACACGCCGTTCGAATACGACGGCCGTCCGCTCGTGTTCATCGACACCGCGGGCCTGCGCAAGCGCAGCAAGGTGGCGGACGACATCGAGTTCTACTCCACGCTCCGCACCTCCCGCGCGATCGAGCGCGCCGACGTGTGCATCCTGGTGGTGGACGCGCTCGACGGCATGCACGTCCAGGATCTCAAGATCGCGAACGACGCGTGGGACAAGGGCACGGGGCTGATCGTCGCCGTGAACAAGTGGGACCTGATCGCGGAGAAGGAGACGAACACGGCGGTGCGGGGCGAGCGGGAGCTCGTGGCGCGGGCCCCGTTCCTCGAATTCATCCCGTTCCTCTATGTGTCGGCGAAGACGGGCCAGCGCGTCCCTCGCCTGCTCGAGCTCATCCTCACCGTGGCCGAGGAGCGGCAGAAGCGCGTGCCCACGTCCGAGGTGAACCGGGTGCTCGAAACGCTGGTCGAGCGGCAGCAGCCGCCCCAGCCCGTGGGCGAAGGAGTGCGGCTGTTCTACGCTTCGCAGATCGGCACGGCGCCGCCGCGCTTCGCGGTCGTCGCGAACCGGCCCGACGCGATCCCGGAGTCGTACACGCGTTACCTGTTGCACGGGTTCCGTGAGGCCTGGGAGTTCACGGGCGCGCCGGTCACGATCAAGTTCCGGCGCAAGCGCCAGACGGCCCACCGGTGACGCCCGCCCTGTGGATCCTCGCCGCCTACCTGCTGGGGGCGACGCCCACCAGCTATCTCGCCGCGAAGCTCGGCCGCGGGATCGACCTGCGCGAGCACGGCTCCAAGAACCTCGGCGCGACCAACGTGTACCGGGTGCTCGGCTGGAAGTACGCAATCCCGGTCGGCCTCATCGACGTGGCGAAGGGCGCGGTGCCGGTCGTGCTGTTCGGTCGCTGGGCGGCGGGCCCCGAGTGGCTGCCCGTGGCGCTCGGCATCGCCGCAGTGATGGGACACGTCTACTCGCCCTACGTGCGCTTCCAGGGCGGCAAGGGCGTGGCGACCGCCGCGGGGATGTTTCTGGCCCTCGGGCCGCTCGCGCTCGCCATCTCCGTCCCCGTCTGGGGCCTCACCCTGTGGCTGACGGGCTACGTCTCGGCCAGCTCGCTCGTCGCCGCGGCGCTGTTCCCGCTGTGGGTGCGGCTCACCGAGCCGGGCGCCCGGCCCACGTTCTGGGGGGCCGTCGTGCTGGCGCTCCTGATCGCCTACTCGCATCGGTCCAACATCCGGCGGCTGCTGGACGGCACGGAGAGCCGATTTCGGACGAGAAAGGGAGTCGAGGCGTGACCCGCGTCGCCGTGGTCGGCGGTGGTGCCTGGGGCACGGCGCTCGCCGACCTGCTGGCGCGCAAGGGTGAGACGGTCACGCTGTGGGCGCTCGAGCGAGAGGTGGTGGCAAGCGTCAACCGGGAGCACCTGAACCGCCTGTTCCTGCCCGACGCCCCGCTCGCGCCGGAGCTGCGGGCGGAGGCCGACCTGGAGGCGGCGGTGCGCGGCGCCGAGGTGGTGGTGTCGTCCGCGCCGTCGTTCGCGGTGCGCGAGACGGTGGCGCGGGCCGCCCCGGCGCTCCGGCCGGGGACCCTCGTCGTGAGCGTCTCGAAGGGGCTCGACCCCGAGCGCCTGACGACGCTGTCGTGCGTGCTGGGAGACGTCCTGCCGCCGGGAACGGCGATCGCCGTGCTCTCGGGGCCGTCGTTCGCCCAGGAGGTGTACCGGCGCCAGCCGACCGCCGTCGTCGCGGCGTCGCGCGACCCCGCCGTCGCGCAACGGGTGCAGCAGGTGTTCGCCACGAGCCACTTCCGCGTCTACACGACCGGCGACGTCCTGGGCGTGGAGCTGGGTGGTGCCCTGAAGAATGTGATCGCCGTCGGGGCGGGGATCCTCGAGGGGCTGGGACTGGGGCACAACACCCGCGCGGCGCTGCTGACCCGCGGGCTCGCCGAGATCGCGCGCCTCGGCGTGACCCTGGGCGCCGATCCGATCACCTTCGCGGGGCTCGCGGGGATGGGGGACCTGGTGCTCACCGCCACGGCGACGCTGTCCCGCAACTACACGCTCGGGGTTGAGCTCGGCCAGGGCAAGTCGCTCGAACAGGCCCTGGCAGGTCGCGCGTCGGTGGCGGAGGGCGTGATTACGGCGCGGTCGGCGGTGGCGCTGGGTGAGCGTCACGGTGTCGAACTGCCCATCGCCCGCGAGGTGGCCGCGGTCCTGTTCGAGGGGAAGTCGCCCCGGCGAGCCATTTCGGACCTCATGGAGCGCGAGCTGAAAGCGGAGCGCTGGTGATGAGCGCTCCCTACCCGGTGCAGGAATTCTTCTCGATTGGAGAGGTCTGCCAGCTGACGGACCTCAAGCCGCATGTCTTACGCTACTGGGAGAGCCAGTTCCGGTTCCTGAACCCCGCAAAGAACCGCTCGGGCAACCGCGTGTATCAGCGGCGCGAGATCGAATTGATCATGCTGGTGAAGCACTTGCTGTACACGGAGAAGTACACGATCGAAGGCGCACGCCAGAAGATCGAGCAGTACCGCCGCTCAGGCGAGCTGAAGCCGGAGGCGCGCCGGGCGCTCGCGACGCAGACCGTGAAGGATCTGCGCAGCGAGCTCAAAGCCGTGCTCGCGATCCTCGAGGGCACGGCCCCGCCCAATGCCGGGGCGCGCTGAGGGCGGCGCCGTCGCCGTCGTCATCCCCGCCTACCAGGCCGCAGACACAATTCCGGGCGTCGTCGGTGGGGTGCTGCGTGCCCTCCCTGGAGCGAAGGTGTACGTTGTGGATGACGGGTCCCGGGATAAGACCGGTGATAAGGCCGGGGAAGGGGGAAGGGGGAGGGGTGTGACTGTCCTCAGGCACCCCCGCAACCTCGGCAAGGGCGCGGCGCTCCGGACTGGCATCGCGCGAGCGCTCGCGGATGGAGCCCGGATCGTCCTGACACTCGACGCGGACGGCCAGCATGCGCCGGCGGAGTTGCCGCGGCTGCTCGCGCCGCTGGCGCGGGACGAGGCCGACCTCGTGCTGGGTGCCCGTGCGCGCACGGCCGTCATGCCGCGGGGACGGCGCTGCACCAACTGGCTCTCCGCCGCGCTCGCCTCCCGCATCGGCGGCCAGCCGATCGCCGACGCGCAGACGGGCTTCCGCGCGTTCTCGCGGGCCGTCGCCGAGGCGGCGCGGCCCGCGGGGTCCGGTTACGATTTCGAGACGGCGTTCTTGCTCCAGGTGCTGGCACAGGGATTTCGCGTTCGCTCGGTCCCGGTATCGACCATCTACCAGGGGGGACGCAGCCACTTCCGTTCCTGGGTGGACACCTGGCGCGTGGCCCGCGTGTTCGCGCGCTGCGGGCGCCGGATCCTGTTGGGGGCGCCATGAAGATCCTGATCTCCAACGACGACGGGATCCTCGCCCGCGGCCTCGGCGTGCTCGCCGAGGTCTGCAGCGCGCTCGCGCAGGTCACGGTCGTGGCGCCCGACAGGGAGCAAAGCGGTACGTCGCATTCGCTCACGCTCCACCGGCCACTCCGAGCCACGCGACGCCCGGACGGCGCCTTCCAGCTGGACGGGACGCCCACCGATTGCGTGCTGCTCGCGCTCGGGATGCTGATGCCGGAGAAGCCGGACTTCGTGATCTCCGGGATCAACCACGGCCAAAACATGGGGGAGGATGTGTTCTATTCGGGGACCGTGGCCGCCGCGATGGAGGGTCTCGTGGCCGGGGTGCCGAGCATCGCGGTGTCGTACGCCGGAGCGGACCTCGACCTGCTGGACACCCACAAGCCGGGCCTCACAGCCCTGCTGCGACGCATCACGCAGGTCAAGGACTTCCCCAAGGAGACGCTCCTCAATATCAATCTTCCCGGCATCCCGGGTGACCGGGTGAAGGGAGTCAAGGTCACGCACCTCGGCAGCCGCGTGTTCAGCGAGGAGATCGCGCTCATGAAGGATCCCTGGGGGAAGGAGATCTACTGGATCGGCGGCGGTCGCATCACGTGGACGGGCGGCACCGAGTCGGATTTCCGGGCCACGGGCGACGGCTACATCTCGGTGACGCCGCTCCACATGGACATGACGAACTACAAGCTGATCGAGGTCGTGCGCTCGTGGCTGGCCGGCGACTGAGCCCGGCCGGGGACAGTTACGCGGGCTACCGCGCGCGCCTCGTGGAGACGCTGCGAGCCCAAGGAATCCGCGACCTGGCTGTCCTCAAAGCGTTCGCCGAGACACCCCGCCACATCTTCGTTCCCGCTGCGGTGCGCCACCGCGCCTACGACGACAGCGCGCTGCCGATCGGGAACGGCCAGACCATCTCCCAGCCCTTCACCCAGGCCCGCTATCTTGAGGCGCTGCGGCTGCGGGGGCGCGAGCGGGTGCTCGAGATCGGGACCGGCTCGGGGTACCAGACGGCACTGCTTGGCGCCCTGGCGGACCAGGTGTTCAGCGTTGAGCGCGTACGCGGGCTGGCGCTGGCGGCGCAGCAGGCGCTGCGCGAGGCCGGCGTGGCGAACGTGTCGGTGCTCGTCGGCGACGGGACCCTGGGCTGGAGCGCGTACGCCCCCTACGATGCGATCGTCGTAGCGGCGGGCGGTCCCGAGATCCCACCCCCGCTCGTCGAGCAGCTCGCGCCGGCGGGCCGGCTGCTCGTCCCGCTCGGGAAGCGGGGCGCACAGACGCTCACCCTGGTGGAGCGCGACGGTGCGACGATCCGCCGCACCCCCCTGGGTGGGGCGCGCTTCGTTCCCCTCGTGGGAGAGCACGGCTTCGATGCTTGAACAGTTCATCCAGTGGCTGCTCGAGCGGTTCCGCGACGTGGGCTACCCGGGCATCGTGGTGCTCATGGCCATCGAGTCCTCGTTGCTGCCGCTGCCGAGCGAGCTCGTGATGCCGCCGGCTGGCTACCTCGCGGCGAAAGGTGAGATGAGCTTCGTCGTGGCCGTCGCCTGTGGCGTGCTGGGGAGCATCCTCGGCGCGCTCGGCAACTACGGACTCGCCCGCTGGCTTGGCCGGGCGTTCTTCGTCCGGTTCGGCAGGTACGTGCTCGTCACCAACCAGCGCTTGGACCGGTCCGAGCGCTACTTCGCGGACCACGGCGAGATCAGCACGTTCATGGGGCGAATGATCCCGGTGGTGCGGCACCTGATCTCGATCCCCGCGGGGATCGCCCGCATGAATCTGGTGAAGTTCGTCGCCTTCACCGGCCTGGGAGCCCTGGTGTGGTGCACCGTCCTGACCTGGATCGGATGGTTCATTGGGAGCCGTGAGGACGTATTGCTCGAGGTCCTGAACCAGGAGGCGAAGCGCTACGCCGGCCGCGCCCTGATGATTATCCTGCCGACTCTGGCGATCGCGGCGGGCGCCTACGCTTGGTGGTACCGTCGGCGGGCGGCTCAGCAGAACCGCGAGGGGTAGCGCCATGGCCGCTCACCGCTACCTCGTGCACGGCGCGGTGCAGGGAGTGGGGTTCCGCTGGTTCGTGTGGCGGGAGGCGCAGCGCCTCGGCCTGCGCGGATTTTGCAGCAACCTGCCCGACGGCACGGTCGAAGTCGTGGCGGAGGGCGAGGACGCCGCGCTCTCACAGCTCGAGCGCGCCCTCGGGCGAGGGCCACCGGCAGCGCGAGTGCTGCGTGTGGAAAAGCTCGACGTTCCACATGAGGTCGGCGTCCCGAAGACCTTTGAGATCAATTGATTGGTGCGAGGTTCCTTGGTCCCAAGCGCTGACGTGGAGGCGATCGCTCGCCGCATCCGCGACGTGGCCGATTTTCCCAAGCGGGGCGTCGTCTTCAAGGACATCACGCCGCTCCTGCTCGACGCGTCGGCGTTCCGCCGGGCGGTCGAGTTGATGTCGGCCCCATTCCAGGGATCGCAGGTGACTCGGGTGGTCTCGATTGAATCGCGGGGCTTCCTCTTGGGTGCGCCGGTGGCGCTGGCGCTGGGGGCGGGCCTGGTGCCGATCCGCAAGCCAGGGAAGCTCCCGGCGGAGCGCGGCCGGGTCGAGTACGCTCTGGAATACGGCACCGACGCCCTCGAGATGCACCGGGACGCGCTCGGCTCCGGCGATCGGGTGCTGATCGTCGACGATGTGCTCGCGACCGGGGGCACGGCCGAGGCAGCGGCGAAGCTCGTGCGCGCCCACAAGGGAGAGGTCGTGGGGTTCACGTTTCTCATCGAGCTCGACTTTCTGAAGGGCAGGGAGCGGCTCAGCGGGGAGCGGGTTGAGGCCTTGCTCCATTATGCGTAAGCCCCCTACATTGCAGCGCTTAGCCCCTGTAGCTCAGGTGGATAGAGCAGCGGTTTCCTAAACCGTTGGCCGGGTGTTCGAGTCACCCCAGGGGCACTGGGGGGGGCTGAACGGATCCAGGCACGTGCCAACAAAGGACGCAAGCGGCATGGGGACATCAGCGCAGACGGCGGCTGCTCGGGCCGCCGAAGAAAACCCGCTGCTGGTCGCCGTCGGGCGCTGGATCGGCGCCAACCGGCAGAAAGCGCTCGCCATCGGAGGCGTGCTCGTCATCGTCATCGTCCTGCTCGCGTGGAACACCCTGTCCGCCAGGCAGACGGAGCAGGCCGCCGGCGTGCGGCTGAACGCGGCGCGGCTCGCATTCGAGTCCAAGAATTATCCGCTTGCCGCGAGCGAGTTGTCCCAGGTCGTGGAAAACTATTCCGGCACCCGTGCCGCGCAGGAGGCGAACATTCTCCTCGCCCAGTCGCGGCTGCTGCAGGGCCAGAGCCAGCAGGCCATCGAGCTGCTGAAGCGGTTTGCGTCGCGGGCCGATCCGGCGTTTCGGGCTCAGGCCTACGGGCTCCTCGGTGCCGCGTACGACAACGTGGGCCATCCCAAAGAGGCTGCGGAAGCCTACCAGCAGGCCGCGGAGGCCGCGCAGCTGCCCTTTCTCAAGGCTCAATTTCTGACCGAAGCGGGACGCGCCTGGGTTGCAGCGGGGGACACAGCGAGGGCCGTGCAGGCCTACCGCGCGGTCGTGGCCCAGACCGATTCGGCGGCCATGATGGTGGTGGCGGGCGAGGCGAAGGTGAGGCTGGGCGAACTGACCAAGGGCATCCAGTGACTTCGTATAAGAGATGTTATGTTAAGCTGACTCCGGTGTAAATGTGGACAAATGGCTCAAGCAATAACACCTCTGAACACAAGCCGGGCCTCCCCCACTAACCACACGTCGTCATAGCCCCCGTCTGCGGTCAGCTGAGCCCGAATCTCGAGCGTGCGGCCGCTCCTGGTCCAGATCGTGGCGGGAAGCGTCCCCAAGCCCCAGTGTTGGACCGCGCACGCTGCCGCCACGGCCCCGGTACCGCAGGCCAGCGTTTCGTCCTCCACCCCCCGCTCGTACGTCCGCATCCGCCACCCCTCTCGTGTGCCGGCGGACGAGATGAAGTTGACGTTGGCGCCGTCGGGGCCGAGGGCCGGGTCGGAGCGTAGGCTGCGGCCGCGCCGCGGCACGTCCACGCGATCCACTTCGTCCACCAGCACGATCAAATGGGGCACGCCGACCACGGCGAGTGCGGCGCGGCGCTCGCCGTCTATGACGGACAGGCCGGCGACTTGCTGCGGTGCCCGTACCGGGGCCAGCCGCAGCTCGGCACGCTCCCCCGGCGCGCAGCGGCTCTCGTAGGTTCCGGCGTCCGTTTCGAGACTCATCCCGCGGCCGTTCGCGAGCCCGAGGCGCGCGGCGAGCTGCGTGCTGCACAGCGCGGCGTTGCCGCACATGGCCGCGCGGGAACCGTCCGAGTTGAAGTAGGCCATGCGGACGACACCCGGTGCGGATCCCGCAGCGAGGAACACCAGTCCGTCAGCGCCGATCCCGGTGCCCCGGGCGCACACGGCACGGATGTCGGGCACGCTCCAGTCTCCCGGGCCCGAGATACGGCCGTCCACCATGACGAAGTCGTTGCCCGACCCCGTCATCTTGTAGACCGGCAGTCCCGCTAGATGCGGCCGAACAGCGCCATCATCCGGAGCCGCGGCACCATCCAAACCGCTTCCCGGACGATGGCCCGGTTCATCTTGCTGTGCCCCTCGGTCCGGTCCACGAACACGATGGGTATCTCGGTCAGCCTGAACCCCTTTCGCCATGCCCTCACGCTCATTTCTATCTGGAACGCGTACCCGTTCGACCGCACCTGTGACAAGTCGATTGCCTCGAGCACATGCCTGCGAAAGCACTTGAACCCGCCCGTGAGATCCCACATCCGCAGTCCTGTCACCCGCCGGGCGTAGATGTTGGCACAATAGGATAACATAAGCCGGGTCATCGGCCAGTTGACGACCGTCACCTTGCCGTTGAGGTAGCGCGACCCCAGCACCAAGTCGGCCCCTTCCACAGCCTTGAGAAACTCCTTTAAGTGCGCCGGGTCGTGCGAGAAGTCGGCGTCCATCTCGAACACGTAATCGTAGCCCCGCTCCAGGGCCCAGCGAAACCCCGTGATGTAGGCCGTCCCAAGGCCGAGCTTGCCGTCTCGGTGCAGCACGTGTACGCGGCGCTCCCGGCCGGCCAGCTCGTCCGCGAGGCGGCCAGTGCCGTCCGGAGAGTTGTCGTCCACCACAAGCAGCTCGAGCCGCGCATCCTGGGCGAGCACCTGTGGTGCGAGGCTGGGGAGGTTCGCCGCCTCGTTGTAGGTGGGGATGACCACCAGCGCTCGCTCAGGCACGCCGCCTGCGCCCCGCTGCGAGAGAGCCCGCCGCCGCGATGACCAGGAGCCCGAGCGAGCCGAGCGTCAGGGCCCTGCCTCGCTCGTAGAGCTTCGAGCGGAAGGACAGCTCGACGGTCTTGGTGCCGCTCGCGAGCGGCACCGTGATCAGGCTGTAGTCGCCACGCAAGCACGGGGCGGGCCTGCCGTCCGTGGTGGCCTCCCAGTCGGGGTACCAGTTCTCGGCGATGAGCAGGTAGCTGGGTAGCAGGGGCGCGGGATCGAGCGTCACGCTCATCCGCCCCGGCTGCCATAACGTGACCGTGGCGTGCGATGGGCTCGGGGGCGGCAGCGCCTTGAGTGGCGCCGGGGCGACTGGTTGATCGGGCGTGAACAGCACCACGCGAGAGTAGTCCATGCGCGGGTCGAGCAATGTGGGAATAATGGCGGCGGAATCCCCCTTGACGGCCCCGGGAACGACCCGGGCGTAGGGGGCCGGCGCGATCCGCTCGAGCAGGTTTGCCTGCTCACCACCCAGCGTGGGCACTGAGTCGAGGATCCGCCGGAAGCCGGGGATCGAATCGGCCTTACGTGCGCCCACGGGCGCGATCAGGTAGCGGACCGCCAAGAGGTCCCACAGCTGGAGGTATCCGATGTTCCTCCACTCGTTCTTGCCGCCCAACAGCTCGTCGTAGTAGCGGAGCTCATTGCCGTGGTAGCCGAGCACCTGGGGCACGTCAAACGCCGCCAGCACCGAGCCTGGATAGGCGCCGAGATCGAGGACGCGAAACGGCGGGGGCGTGGCGGCGACGCGGGTGACGAGCGGATCCGCCTTATGGGGCTTCGAGTAGCGCCAGAAACTGCGGGCGTTCAGCCAGAGGTCGGTTCCCACGACGAGCGCGAGGGTGAGCGCGCCGAGCCGGGGCGTCAGCCGGCCGGGGGCGAGCCCGAACAGGGCCGCCGTCGCCGCCAGCGCCGCGCCGCTGCCGAAGGCTCCCCACATGATGGCGGACTGCTGGGCTTGGGCGGCAGCCACGGCCGCTCGCCCGCTCGCCGCCTGGATGCCGCGCGCGAGCGCCTCGGCGACGTGGCCCCATGCGCCGATGACGGCGAGCACGGCGACGATCGCGGCGATGACCAAGGTGGGCGTCATGGCGCGCCGGCCGTCCTTTCCCAGCGCACGATCGACCCCGAGCGCCGCGAAGATCGCGACGGCGAATGCGACCACGAAGAACGCCATCCCCGGCGCGCGCGTCTTGCTGACGAGTGGCATCACTGCCCACCACAGCTTGTAGAACGGCGTCGCCGCTCCGAGACTGATGAGCAGGAACAGGAGCCCGATCCCGCCCGCCCACAGGATGAAGCGCCGCCGCTCCCGCGTGGCGGCGCCCAGCACGGCGAGCGCGATCACGGGGAGGCCCAGGTATTCCGAGTGCAGCTTCCCCGGGTTCGAGCCCCAGTAGGTCTCGTGGGACCCCACGAAGTTCTTCAGAAAGAACTCCGGGACGTGCTCCCAGGGAATGGCGTAGGAGGTCGACCCGGCAAACCCGTAGTAGCCCCCGGCACGGGGTGAGAACGGGATGTAGCCGAAGAACGGCACGATCTCGATCGCGGCGATGCCGAACCCCAGCAGCACGGCGCCGAGGGCCAGCCCAAGTCTGAGGAGTCGTGCCCCGCCCCGCGCGTCGGGGGCCTCCTCGACGGTCAAATAGAGGGCGAACAGACCAGCGGCGATCAGCAGGTAATAGGCGAGCTGGAAGTGGCCGAGCAGCGTAAGCGCCACGGCCGCCGCGAGCAGTGGATAGCCCTCCGGGCGCCGATCGCGGAGCGCGAGCACCAGCGCGAGGAACGCGAGCGGCAGCGCGGTCGACGCGAACAGCTTGCCGTCGTGACCAGGCGAGGGGTAGGAGGCGATCAACCCAGACAGCTCGTAGGCGAGCCCCCCGATGACCGATCCGGTCCAGGATACCCTGAGGCGCCTGAGCAAGAGGTAGGTGAACAGGCCGGCGAGGACGTAGTGCACGAAGAAGCTCAGGTTTCCCGTCGTGGTGACCGGGATGACGAAGCGCAGCAGCCACGTGGGGTAGAAGGCGTTCCCGTGGCCCGCGGCGAACGGCAGGCCCCCGAACACTTCCGGGTCCCACAGCGGCAGGTGGCCCAGGCGTCTGAACCACTCGGCGCTCCAGGTGTGCCACGCGAAGCCTCCCGTGTACTGATCACTCCACGAGTCCGCGAGCCACAGCCCGCGGAGCATCGGCAGCGACAACAGAGCTGGCCAGAGGGTGAACGCCGCCGTGGCCAGGAGAGTGGGACGGCTCGGCTCGTACGGCGGCGCTGGCGCCAGCGGTTCACGATCGCGCACTGGTGGACCCCTGTGGACGGTGCCGCAGCGGGAGCGTGACCAGGGCGGCTGTCGCCTCCATTGCGGTCAACAAGACCCGTGACGCCAGGCTCACGACCAGCGCGCCGCCGCTCCCGAGCCACGGCGTGAGCAGGCCCACGAACACCAGCTCCCTCACCCCTACCCCGCCGGGGGCGAACAGCGCCAACCACCCAAGGATGTAACCGAGGGCAAACACGCCGGTCGCGACCGCGAACGGCACGACCCGGTCGGCGATGAGCCCGCGCGCGAGCAGCCAGAACGCGGCCCCGTAGGTTACCCAGCCGAGCGCCGTGAGGGTCGCGCTCACGACGACCGCCGTGGGACGGAGCGGCTCGAGCGGCGCGGCCGTACCCGCGAGGCGCCCCAGCCACCGGGCCGTTGGTGCCCAGGTGAGCACGCCGACAGTGGCGAGCGCCGCGACCCCCGCCGCGGCGAGCCGCAGCGGCGAGGTGGCGTGCGGCGTAACCGCCGCGACCACGGCGGCACCAGTGCCCACGGCCAGCGCCTGCGACACGAACGCCGACGCCGCGGCAGGCGCCACCTGGACGCCCGCCCGCTGCGCCAGCACGACCAATCCGGCCACGCTCCACACCTTACCGGGCACGTAGCGGCCGAGGTTCGCGAGACTCCAAGTGCGTGCCGCGGTGCCGAAGGTGATGCGCTGCCCCCAACCGTGGAGGACTTGGCGCCACGACTCGATGTGCATCACGTATGACGCGCACACCGCCAGCGCGGACCCCGCGATCCACACCGGCTTGATGGCGAGCACGGCGTGGAGCGAGCGGAACTCCGCCCAGTTTCGGCCGATCGAGCGGGCCACGAAGGCCACGACGGCCAGCGTGACGAGCCCCTGCACCGCCCAGAGCCAGCCTCGGGCCTGCGAGCCGGGAGACGGAGTCATGACCTCTTTGTGAAGTGACCTGGGTCAAGCGACCCGACGAATTGCGGCGCCGAAAACTAGCATGACCGGAAAGGCCGGGAAAGCCGCAGGGATTTGCCCGGGCTCAGCGAGGGGCTATAGTAACGGCTCATGCGCATCCTGCACATCGTCACCGCCTTCCCGCGCTTCCCGAACGACATCATCTCGCCCTGGCTGGTGGAGATGCTCAAGCGCCTGAGGGCGGCGGGGTACGACGTGGAGGTGCTGGCGCCCGCCTACCGCGGCGGCGGCAACCGTGAGTTCGGCGGAATACCGGTCCATCGCTTCCGCTACTTCCCGGCGCGGTGGGAGGACCTGACGCACGACCAGGCGACGCTGGACCGTTTGGGCCGTTCGCTGCGCTACAAGATCATGCCGCTGTTTTACGTGCTGGGCGGTGTGTGGGCGGCGTGGCGGCTGTGCCGCCGCCGGCGCTATGACGTCGTCCATGTCCACTGGCCCCTGCCGCACGCGCTGTTCGGGTGGGCGGCGCGGCGGGCATGCAGGGCTCGGATGGTTACGTCGTGGTACGGGGTCGAGCTGCGCTGGGTCAAGAGTTCCCTGCCCTGGCTCAAGCGCTTCCTGGTCTGGGCGCTGCGGGCCTCCGACCAGGTCGTGGCGATCTCCTCCGCCACGGCGCGCGAGATCACCAACTTGGTTCCGGTGAGCGTGCGCGTGATTCCCTACACCGTCGGGTTCCCTGAGGCCGCTCCCGGCTCGTCGCTCCCGCCCGCGGGCGACAGCTTCGTGATCCTCTTCGTCGGAAGCCTGGTCGAGCGCAAGGGAGTGCGTTATCTGGTCGACGCGCTGCCGCTCCTGCCGGCGGATCTGCACGCCAAGCTCGTGATAATCGGCGACGGGGCCGAGCGATCCCGGCTCGAGGCGCAGGTTCGGGAGCGTGGTCTGGAGCATCGGGTCGAGGTGCGGGGGCGGGTCCCCGAACAGGAGCTGCGGCGCGCCTATGCCGGTGCCAGCGTGCTCGTCCTGCCCGCCATCGTGGACGCGCGGGGCGACACCGAGGGGCTGGGGGTCGTACTGCTCGAGGCCATGACCTATGGGGTGCCGGTGATCGGCAGCGACCTGGGCGGCATCACGGACATTGTCGTCGACGGGGAAACAGGCCTCTTGGTGCCGCCTCAGGACTCGGCGGCGCTGGCGGCGGCGCTCGAGCGGCTGGCGACGGATGGCGGCCTGGCGAGGCGGCTGGGTGAGGCGGGCCGCAGTCACGTGCGGCGACACTTCAGCTGGCCCGCGATCATCGCCCAGTGGGAGGAGTGCTACGCTGCGGTGCTGGATTCCGGGGGGGGGGTCTAGTTGAGCGCCTTCACCGTCTCCAGCGTGCGGCTGGTTGGGTCTTCCAGTCTGAGCGGCGACGAAGCACGCACCGGCGCGTGGGCGTCGATGCGCCCGTCGGGCGTCAGGCGCCGGACGCGGATGCTGCGACGGGCGGCGCGCCATTCGACCATGGCGCTCACCGTCCCGATGAAGGGCTCCTGCGCCACGAGGCGGCGCAGCAGCGTGTGAAAGGCGGCCGGGGCGTCCGGGAAGCCGAGTGCAGGCGTCAGGTTGGGGTGCCACAGCCCGACCCAAAGCCCCTCCACCTGCCGGCAGACCTGTGCCAGCGCCTCCCCCTCGGCGACCCACGCCCCGGGGTCCTCGATCCCTGCGTACTTGCTCAGCGTGCGATCCATCCAGCAGAGCGGCACCTCGTCCAGACCGATCGGCCGCTCCGCTACGGCGTCCCAGACCGGGATGACGTCGGCGACCCCCAGGCGGAAGCCGTTGCGGTCCGGGAACCCCCACGTCGTGTCATAGCGGAAACCCGCCGCCAGCATACCGCGATGGGTTGCCCCGGGGCGCATGCGGAGAAAGTGCTGCCGCACTCCGAGGACAGGGCGGCCGGTCAATCGTTCGAGGCGCTGGCGCTGCTGTGCGAAGAGCTCAGGGCGGTCGCTTGTCTCAAAGCTCCCGTGCAGGCTGACCTCGCAGCCTCTCTTAGCCAGCTCGTCCAGGATCGCCACCGCCGCCGGGGCCTCCGGTCGGTACGTGAGATCTCCCGCCCGCATGGTGGCGAGCGTGGGGGTCCCGCAGAGCACGAACCAGGTCGAGGCTACGCCGTTGTGGCGCTCGTCGTCGAGCACGCCCCGCACGGCTTGGCGGACCGGGTCGTGCCCTATGGCGGGGAGCGCCGCCAGCAGCGTGCGCCCCACGCGCCGCAGCTCGCCCTTGCGGCTGAGCTCGGCGACGCGCAGGAGCGTAAACGCGGGCCAGTGCGCGACGACATCGAGGTCGTGGGTAAAGGCGGCGGCCCAGCGCCGTCCGTCGGGCCACGGGGCGGCGAGCGCCACAGGGCGGCGGTCCGCGCTCGCGATGACGGCGGCGCGCAGCCGTACTGCGGCCCGGGATATGACGGGGTCGGTTTCGCAGGCATTGCGGACCAACAGGTTCTCGCGCGACGGCACCCGGCCGTGCCGATCGCGCGCCGCGGAGCGCTGCTCCGCGGTCGCCGCGGCGACGTCCGCAATGCGGCGCAGCACGACTCGCGGGACGCGCACGACCCCGTCGGCGCGCTCGAGGTACCAGTCCCGCGCGATGCAGGTCTGCAGATCGGGATCGCCCGGATCACGCTCGGCCACGAGCAAGCGTACCACGTCGGCGGAGGCGTCGTCCACGGGCGGGACACGAGCGAGATCGATGAGGAGATCAAGACCGTAGCGCTCGACGCCGGTCAGTCCCTCGCGCGGGGGCAGGCGGATCACGAGTTCGTGCAATATACACGGGAACTGCAGCCTCCGACCCGACGCCTTATCTTACCGAGAACCCGAGTTCACTGAACGACATGCTCCTGCGCGAAGCCCTGACACTGCTCCGTTCCGCTCGCTATTCCGGCGCTCACAAGCTGTGCCTGCTCTGTTCTTTCGAGCCGCTGCACTTCAAGAGCTACCT
>Ga0209158_1000953_pt1 | contig 19973 bp, 19 predicted proteins | sample GraSoiAngelo_140_FD_185897 | JGI IMG/M metagenome (GOLD analysis project Ga0209158, IMG submission 185897) | Grasslands soil microbial communities from the Angelo Coastal Reserve, California, USA - 14_0929_12_30cm (SPAdes) (version 2) | ecosystem: Environmental > Terrestrial > Soil > Grasslands ...
GGTAAGGTAGCGTGCCGAACACGCATCTGCTCACGGTGATCACGTTTCTGCCGCTGGTGGGCTCGGCGGCGCTGCTGATGTTGCGCAGCGACGACCGCGTCTGGATCCGCCGCTTGGCGCTGGTGACCGCGATGGCGGAGTTCGCCATGTCGCTGCTCCTGCTGCGCGCTTTCCAGCCGGACACAGCAGCTTATCAGTTCGAGGAGTCGCGGAAGTGGATCGCCGCGCCGCCCATCAACTACCACCTTGGGGTAGACGGCATCAGCCTTTTCCTCGTGCTGCTGGCCACGTTTCTGACTCCCATCGCCATGCTCGCGTCGTGGGAAAGCATCCAGACCCGGGCCCGGGAATTCTTCCTGATGATGTTAGTGCTCGAGACCGGCATGATCGGAGTTTTCCTGGCGCTCGACCTCTTCCTGTTCTTCGTCTTCTGGGAAGTGATGCTGATTCCGATGTACTTCCTGATCGGCGTCTGGGGCCACGAGCGGCGCATCTATGCCGCGGTGAAGTTTGTGTTGTACACGATGTTCGGCTCGGTCCTTATGTTGGTGGCCATTCTGTGGCTCTACAACCTAACCGGTACGTTTGACCTGCCGGCCATTCAGATGTTGCTGCAGACCGGCCAAGTTTCCTTTGGGCAATTCCAAATCCACTGGTTCGGCCGCGTCACCAGTTCCCTGTCCGTAGAGACTCTGCTGTTTGGCGCGTTCTTCTTAGCGTTTGCCATCAAGGTTCCGCTCTTCCCGCTGCACACCTGGCTGCCGGACGCGCATGTGGAAGCGCCTACGGCGGGCTCGGTGATCCTGGCCGGCGTGCTACTGAAGATGGGCACCTACGGCCTGCTGCGCTTCTGCCTGCCGCTCTTCCCCGAGGCTGCGCGGCGCCTCGCTCCTTTCGTGGCCACGCTCGCCATCATCGGCATCATTTACGGCGCGCTGGTGGCCATGGTTCAGCCGGACCTGAAGAAGCTTGTAGCTTACTCGTCGGTGAGCCACCTGGGGTTGGTCGTGCTCGGCATCTTTGCGTTCAACACCATCTCCATCCAGGGCGCGCTCTACCAGATGCTCAACCACGGCATCTCGACCGGGGCGCTCTTCCTGGTTGCCGGGATGCTCTACGACCGCAGGCACACGCACCTGATCCGCGAGTTCGGCGGGCTTGCGACGCCGATGCCGGTGCTCTCGGCGCTCTTTCTGTTCGTTTGCCTGTCCTCGCTGGGCTTGCCCATGCTCAATGGCTTCGTCGGCGAGTTCCTGATTCTTCTCGGCACCTTTGGCCGCAACGTTCGCTGGGCGAGCTTCGCTGCGACAGGCACGGTTCTCTCCGCCGTGTATCTGTTGTGGGCTTACCAGCGCGTGTGCCTCGGCGGAGTCACCGTTGAGCGCAACAGGTCGCTTCCCGATGCTTCACGCCGCGAACGCGTCATACTGTTCACCATGGCCGTGATCATCCTGGGGATGGGTATCGCATCACCGCCGTTTACGCGCCGCATGGAGACCTCGAGCCGGCACGTGCTGGAACAGATGGAGCGCAGCGCAAAGAGCTACCTGGCCCGCCCGCCGGGCATCCCCGGTAACGCGCAGCAGCGGAGGCTGTCCCTTGCGGTGGCCGTTGAACAAGGGCCAGCGGCGCCGGAAAAAGCCAAGGTGAGAGACCCTTAAATGTTTGCCCCCATCGAAGACCTCTATCGCCTGGCGCCGGAGCTGGTGCTGTGCACGTTCGGCATCCTGGTGATGCTAGCTGAGCCGTTTGTCCCTCGGAAGCACAGCGGCCTCGTGGCGTTCTTGGCGCTGCTGGGAGCGGGAGCGGCGCTCGCGGCGACGCGACTCTCATGGGCGCATCCGGGGACCGCGTTCTACGGCCTGGTGCGTGTGGACGACTTCAGCATTTTCCTGCACTTCGTCGTGGGCGCAGTCGCTGTGCTGGTGATCCTCGGCTCGCGCGACTACCTCGAGCGCGAAGGCCTCCACCGCGGCGAATTTTACGCTCTAGTGCTGTTTGCGACCGCCGGCATGGGAGTGATGGTCGGTGCGCAGGAATTGGTCACTGCATTCATTGGTCTCGAAATAAGCTCCATTTCGAGCTACATCTTGGCCAGCTTCCGTCGCAACGTGCCCAAGTCCAATGAATCGGCGATGAAGTATTTCCTGCTGGGCTCTTTTGCCACCGCGTTCTTTCTTTACGGCGTGGGGCTGGTGTACGGCGCGACAGGTACGACGTTCCTCAGCCGGATGGACAGCGCCAGCGGCAACCCGACGCTGCTCCGGTTGGGCCTGGGGATGATCTTCATCGGGTTGGCGTTCAAGGTGGCTTCGGCGCCGTTCCAGCTCTGGACACCGGACGTTTATGAAGGCGCGCCAACGCCGGTCACCGCGCTGCTTTCCTCAGGTCCCAAGGCTGCGGCATTCGCCCTTCTGCTGCGGATCTTTGATACCGTCTTTGCGGCAAGCCAGCTCTGGGTCTGGGCCATATGGGTTTCGGCGGCACTGACCATGTTTGCCGGGAACCTGGCGGCGCTGGTGCAGTCGAACGTGAAGCGCATGCTAGCCTATAGCTCGATTGCGCATGCAGGCTACATCCTGGTAGCGTTCGCGGCGCGGAATGAGATTGGGACCGCGGCGGTATTGTTCTACCTGGCGGCGTACGCGCTGATGAAGTTGGGCGCATTCACGATGGTCACGCACCTGGGGGGCGAGGGCGAAAGGCGGCTGGAGATCAACGACTATGCTGGCCTGGGCAGCCAGCAACCCGCGGCGGCCGCTTTCCTTTCGCTCTACTTGTTCTCGCTGCTGGGACTGCCGGTGACGGCAGGCTTCTTGGGAAAATTCTATATTTTCAACGCCGCGCTGAAATCCCACCTCGTGTGGCTGGCAGTGCTGCTGGCCATCAATACCGTGATCGGCGCCTATTACTACCTGCGCGTCATCGTGGTAATGTACATGCGCGAGCCACAGAAGGAGTGGGCCGCCGCCCCCATCCCGCGCGCCGTGGCGCTGGTTCTGGTGCTCACCGCAGCAGGAACGCTCTACCTCGGTCTGTTCCCCAACTACGTGATGGAGTTTGCGACGCAATCGGCGGTTTTGCCGCGCTAGTAGAGCTGGCCTCAGTTCTTCATGCTCAGCCCTCAGTTCAGCGCCAGCGGCGTAGCGCTAGCGTCTCGCTGCGGCAGACGTTTATCGCCGGCGAAAACAAAGGCCCGGACGCGCGCGGCACGGGGCAGGCCTCCGCATCGCGAGAGGGCACTTCACTCGCGTCGCTGGATCAGAAGACAGGCAGAAATGCCTGTTCTACTTCACCTTCAGGAAAATAATGGCGAAGGTGTACAGCGCCATCGACTCGATCAGAACCAGCGCGAGAAGGATGGCGAATCGGATGGCCGGCGCTGCCCCGGGATTCCGCGCGAAAGACTCGCAAGCCGAGGACGTGGCTTTGGCTTGCGCGTAGCCGCAGCCTGCGGATGCAACCGCCATGGCAAAACCGGAAGTGATCGCCACCCAGTTGGTGGCATGCACCGCCGCGCTCGATTCCTGAGCAAACGCCGCCGGAGCCATCAGGCAGACGGCCAGCAGCGCTAGCAGCATTACAGCGATCTTCCTCACCGTGTGTCTCCTTTGCTATGAAGTGACCGCCAGGCGGTGGCTCCCGGACATCCCTCTTGCAGCCGGGATCACACTGGACGGCCGATCAAGCCCAATCAAGACATGGACCGCCTGGGCAAAGACTAGTCTCTTGCTGACTGCAGCGCTTAAGCCTGCCTCGGCGCAATAAGCCGGATTAGTGCTCCTCTTCCACCGCCCCGCTGACGTAGATGACGGGCAGCAGCGTAAACACGAAGGCCTGCAAGAAACCAACAAACACATGCAACAAAATAAAAACACACGGCACCACCAGGGGAACGGGCGCCAGCAGGTATCCGATTGGGTTGAGGTCGCGCACGAAGATAAAGAGCGCCAGCGTCAGCCCCAGGAACGTGCCATACAGCAATTCGCTGACCACCATGTTGACCCACAGACGCACGGTAAGGGAAAGCAACCGCGCCAGGTGACTGACGGTCTCGATGAGCAACATCAGCGGAGACAGCAGCAGCAAAGGGCCGAGAAAATGCTTGCCGTAATCGAGTGGGCCGTGGTGACGGATGCCGCACCAGTTGTAGTAAAGGAAGACCAGCACGGCGCACCCCAGGGGAACGGAGTTGGTCGCGGTCGGCGACTCAAACCCCGGCACCACACTGATGAGGTTGGAGAACAGCACGAAGAGGCCGATGCTGCCGAGCATGGGCATATACTTCGTCGCCCCGTGGCCCACCATATCGTCCAGCAGGTCACGCACTCCCACGCCCATCGGATTGGTGAGCACCATCTCCATGCATTGCTGAGTAGCGCCGGGCTTATCCACTGAAAGCCGGCGCTTCAACAAGAGAAAAAACACGACCGCGAAAGCGAACACAACCAATTCCATCGCGATGTGATTCGGGATGGGATAGGCCGGATTCTGCGGCGCAATGCGCAGCGCCGCGAGCAATGCAGCGGCGGGTTTGCCCAACAGCCAGTTCACAAGCTTGGTGACGCCCAGAATGTGCTGCTCTTCCATAGACCTTTCAGCGGAAGGGATTCCCACCGAACAGTTTCGTCGCGCCAGACCGCCCTGAACGACTGGAATCAGCCGGTGTCCGGCAGGCGTTCCCCGCGCAGCAGCTCGTAAAGCAGTTCAACCAAAACAGCCGCAACCAAAGCAAACAGACCTGCCAACACGGCCGCAGCGGGAAACAAAGTACCGGAGAGAATAACATAGACCACTGCGAGCAGCAACGCGAAGCGGCCTAAGAATTTCGCATAGATGCGCTTCGGAATGCGCACGCTCTGCGCGCCACTCCTGGCTGTAAAAAGTTGCGCCAGCGCCGCAACGCCCTGCTTGAGCCAGCGGAAGTTCACCCAAGCGAGCGCCGCGCCGAGAACCACGCCGGCCGCCGCCCGGGATCCCCACCAAACAGCCGCGACGAGAGCCGCCGCCGTGCCCACCCCGGCGGTTAGCCACTCGATGCGGCTTTCCGCCGCCCGATAAAATCGTTCACTTACCGCCATTTCGCTTCTCTTCTTTGGAAAGCCGGCGCAAGATTTCGCGGATTCCCGCGACGAACCCCAGCAAGCCTAGAACGATCGCGAAAAGCGGTGAAGTATGAAGGCGGGTATCGAGCAGGTAGCCGAGCCCTCCAGCAATGACCACCGCAAGGAGAGGAATAAACGGAAGCTCCATGGCCATGGCAAGTTCGCGCACAAAACTGGGAGGCCGCTTTCGCGGCTCGGGAGGGAGCGAACCTGGTTCGTCAGCGCCCAACGGGAGTAAAAGGCAAGAAGAGCGAATAGCTGGCCAGCCGGACAAACGGCTCCGGATACAGGCCGGCCACCAGCGAGACGAATACCGTGACCGTCAATGCCAGCGCCTGGGCTGGCGAAATCACCGGCCGCACCGGGTCTGTGGACTCGCGCATCCACGCGTGCATCACGATCCGGAAGTAGTAGTACACCGCCGGAATAATGTAGAGCACCGCGAAAATCGCCAGATAGTAATGGCCGGTCTCGATCAGTGAAAGAAAGATGTAGTACTTGCCGACGAAACCCGCCGTGGGCGGAACGCCTGCCAGGGAGAGCATGAAAATCAGCAGCAGGACGGCGGCGCTGGGACTGCGCTGGATCAGACCATTGAGGTCTTCGAGGTCGTCGCCGATTAGGCCCTGGCGCCGCAGCACGATGACGATGGCAAAGGCCCCGATGTTCATGAACGCGTAGGCGAACAGATAAAACGCTACGGCCTTCAGCCCTGTCACGTTGACCTGGGGGCCCGTAGCGGCAGCCACCAGCCCTAGCAGAACATAGCCGACGTGGGAGATCGAAGAGTAGGCCAGCAGGCGCTTGATGTTGCTCTGGGTGATGGCGGCGAGATTGCCAAGGGTCATCGAGGCCACTGCCACCCCCGCCAGCAGAAGCGTCCAACTGGGCCGCGCCGGCCAGAAGGCCGTCTGAAACAAGCGCAGCAGCAGGGCGAAGCTGGCCGTCTTGGAGGCGACGCTGATGTAGGCGGTGATCGTGGTGGGCGCGCCTTCGTAAACGTCCGGCGCCCACTGGTGGAACGGAACCGCAGCGATCTTGAAGAACAACCCGGCCGCAACCGTCGTAACCGACAGCACGACGAGCAGGTCCACTCCACTGCCGGCGCGCCGGATAAACTCTGCGGTGATGACTCTCAAGTTGGTGGAGCCTGTCATGCCATACATAATCGAAAAGCCGTAGGCCAGAATGCCGGAACTAAACGCCCCGAGCAGGAGGTATTTCAGCGCGCCTTCGTTGGACCGGCGGTCACCTCGCAGAAAGCCAGCCAGGATGTAGAAACTGATGGCCATGGTCTCCAGCCCAATGAACTGGACAATCAGGTCAATGCCCGCGGTCATGAACATCATGCCCACAGTGGCAAACAACATCAGGCTGTAGTACTCGCCGTGATGCTCGGCTTCGATCTCCATGTAGCGCACCGAGAGCAAAATCACCAGCGCGGTCGCGGCCAGGAACAGGAAGCCGAAAAAGAGGAAAAACGGATCGACCAGGAGCGACCCGCTGAAGCCGTAGATGTCGCCTTGGTCCGCTATCGGCCGGCGGAGCTGCCACAGCGTGTAGCCGCTGAAACCCACGCCCAGCATGGCCATCACCGCGTTCCAATATTTGTATCGAGGCTCGAGCAGGAAATCCGTGAGCAGGATGCCCAGGCCGAACAGAGAAAGCTGCACCTCCGGCAAAATCAGCCGGAAATCAACCGGGTTGAAGAGATGGCTCTGCATCCGCGCGGCCTATTCCTTCTCCGCAGGCGACGGAGACGGGTGCGAATCCGTGGGGTGCTTGTCCAGTTCAAGGACAGCCGCAGGCGCTGCGCCGGGCGCGCCAGCGGGCGCAGACTCCAGGGGCGCTGTAGCGCGTTCGGCAGGGTAGTAGCTCGGATTGACGCGTTCGACGATCTGTCTCACCGGCACATCCAGGTAGCGGAAGAGCGGCTTCGGATAGACGCCGATCCACAGCGCCAGCAGCACCAGGGGCACCAGTGTGGCCTGCTCGCGAAGATTGAGGTCCGGCAGATGTTCGTTCGCGGGGTTCGTGACCGGGCCGAACATCACTCTCTGATAGAGCCAGAGCAGGTAGGCCGCTCCCAGGATGATGCCAATCACACCCCAGGCGGCCCAGGTCTTGTTCACCTCAAAGACGCCGCGGAGGATGGTGAACTCGCCGATGAAGCCGTTGAGCAGCGGCATGCCGAGCGAACTCAGGGTAATGATCATGTAAACGGCAGCGAAGCTGGGCATGGGTGTAGAGAGCCCGCCAAACTCAGAGATCAGACGAGTGTGGCGCCGCTCATAGAGGACGCCGACAATCAAGAAGAGCGCCCCAGTCGAGATGCCGTGGTTGATCTGCTGGATGACGCTGCCGGAGAGCCCCATCGGAGTGAGCGCAAAGAGGCCCAGGGTGCAGAAGCCCAGGTGGCTGACCGAGCTATAGGCAATCAGCTTCTTCATGTCCTTTTGCATCATGCAGACCAGGGCGCCGTAGATGATGGAAATGATCGAAAGCGCCACCATGACACTGACGATCCTCTGCCGCGCCACTACACCCTGCGGCAACAGCGGCAGCGAAAATCGAATAAACCCGTACGTGCCCATCTTCAGCAGCACGCCCGCCAGGATGACTGAGCCGGCCGTGGGCGCTTCGGTATGCGCGTCGGGCAACCAGGTGTGGAACGGAAACATCGGCACCTTAATGGCAAAGGCAAAGAAGAAGCCCCAGAAGAGCCAGGTCCTGAACGCGTCGGAAGACTGCGACACTGAGGCCAGCAGGGTCGGAATATCGAAGGTATAAGTGCCGCCTGTGAGCTTTGAGTAGTTGAAATACACAGCCAGAATGGCCAGCAACATCACCACGGAACCTGCCAGGGTATAGAGGAAGAACTTGATGGCGGCGTAGAGCCGGCGTTCGCTGCCCCACACCCCGATCAGGAAATACATCGGCACCAGCATCACTTCCCAGAAAACATAGAACAGGAAGAAATCGAGCGACATGAAGACGCCCAGCATGCCCGTTTGCAGCAGCAGAAACAGCAGGTAGTACTCCTTCACCCGGGTCTGGATGGCGCTCCAGGACGAAAGAATGGAGATGGCGCCCAGTAAGGTCGTCAACATCACCAGCAGGAAGCTGATGCCGTCGATGCCCAGCGTGTAGCGCGCGCCGATGGAGGGGATCCAGTCCAGGTTCTCGACCAGTTGGAAGCCCTTCGTAGACGGGTTGAACCACCAGATCAGCGGCAGCGATACGAGAAATCCGAGAATGCCGAACACGTTGCCCAGGACACGATGCGCGTTCTCGTTTTCGCGCGGAATGAATAGCGCCAGCAGCGACCCCACCAGCGGGGTGAACAGGACCACGCTCAGGATATGGTTGTGAAAGAATTCCATCACGCCTGCCTCGCCTTTCAGCGCAACATCGTTCGCAAGAGATATCCGTAATAGCCGAGGACCACCAGCACACCGAAAACAATCAGCAGCGCGTAGCTCGATACCAGGCCGGTCTGCACCATGCGCACCGGGTAGCTGAACAGCCAGACCACTCGCGCCGCCAGGTTCACCAGGCCATCCACGATCCAGGTGTCCCACCAGATCGAGACGCGCGAGGTGAAGCGCATGAGCCAGCCCGTGCCGTCCACGCCCAGTCCATCAATCACTTTCGCGTCGAATAAGGCTAGCGTGGTGCCCAGGTCCTTGGCGCGATTGACAAACAGCGCGTCGTAAACCTCGTCCATGTAGTATTTGCGGTACACCAGTTGGTAGAGCCCGGAAAAGCTCGACGCCAGCTTACCCGGCAGGTCGGTGCGCTGGATGTAGAACAGCCGCGCCAGCCAAATCCCCGCCAGCGCGATCAGCACGGAAGCGACCATTAGAATGTACTCCCCTGCACCATGATGCCTGCCGACTCGAGTTTCCGAAAGTGTCCTCTCGAGTTCCGCCCTTCCCACTTCTGAGCCGAACGGCCCCTCATGCCCAAGCAGGGGAGTAGCAGCTTTGATCTGCGCTTCGTTCAGAGCTGGAAGCGCCACATGATGCCGAACCACCGGGTCGAGGAAATGCTCGAAGCGGTTGCTGCCGCCGAGCGACGCCGGCCAGCCAATCCAACCGCCGACGACCGAGAGCGCGGCCAGGATCATCAGCGGCACGGTCATCGTCCGGGGCGACTCGTGGATGTGGTGCTCGACATCATGCGGCACCCGCGACGCTCCGAAAAAAGTCATGTTCACCAGGCGGAACATGTAAAACGCCGTCATGCCAGCCGTGAGAAAGCCAATGCCCCAAAGCGCCGGGCTGTGCTCAAAAGTCTTGCCCAGGATTTCATCCTTGCTGAAGAAGCCGGCGAATGGCGGAATGCCAGCGATGGCGAGTGTCGCGATTAAAAACGTTTTCGCCGTGGCCGGAATCTTGTCCCACAAAGCGCCCATCTTGCGAATGTCCTGCTCGCCGGAAAGCGCGTGGATCACGCTCCCAGACCCGAGAAATAGCAGCGCCTTGAAGAAAGCGTGGGTCGTCAGGTGAAAGATGCCGGCAGCAAATGCGCCGACGCCGCAAGCCAGGAACATATAGCCGAGTTGGCTGATGGTGGAGTAGGCCAAGATGCGCTTGATGTCGTTCTGCAACAGGCCCATCGACGCCGCGTAGATGGCGGTGAGGGCACCGATGACGGCGACGACGTCCAGGGCCAGGGGCGCGAGCTGATAGATGGCGTTGTGGCGCGTGACCATATACACGCCCGCGGTGACCATCGTCGCGGCGTGGATCAGCGCGCTGACCGGCGTCGGCCCCTCCATCGCGTCGGGCAGCCAGACGTACAGGGGAATCTGTGCGGACTTGCCCGTTGCCCCGACAAACAGCAACAGTGCGATGGCGGTGATGACCGGCGCGCCCACGGCAAAATGGCCGGCGGCAAGCGCCGAGGCAAACTCCGTGAATTTGATGGTTCCGAGAGTGCCCACAGTCAGGAAAATGCCCAGCAGGAAGCCGGCATCGCCGACGCGATTAACGATAAAGGCTTTCTTTCCGGCGTCGGCGGCTGATTTGCGCAGGAAGTAGAACCCGATCAGCAGATAGCTGCACAGGCCCACGCCTTCCCAGCCGACAAACATCAGAAGCATATTGTTCGCCAGTACCAGAGTGAGCATCGAGAACATGAACAGGTTCATGTAGCCGAAGAACCGGTAGTAGCCGCCTTCATGGGCCATGTAGCCGATGGAGTAAAAGTGGATCAGGAAGCCGACGCCGGTCACTACCAGGATCATCACCGCCGAAAGCGGATCGAGCAGCAACCCCCATTCGGCGACGAAGTTGACGAGCTTGCCGGAGCTGGTTTGCGTCAGGCCGGCCGGCACCCACTCAAACAGGATTTTCTGCGCAACGCGCTCGGCGGCCGGGCGCTCGAGCAACTGCCAGACTGCGCCCAGGGAGAACACGAAGGAGACAAAAACACTGCCGACGCACACGACGCTCACGGCGGAATTCTGCAGCCGCTTTCCCGCCAGCAGCATCAGAGCGGCCCCGGCAAGGGGAAAAAGCGGAATGAGCCAAACCTTGTCGAGAAAAAATTCAGTCGGCATTAGTGTTCTTCACGCATTGGCTGCACTTTTTGTTCGCTCAGCCATTCCGTCCTTCGCCGCGCCGCGAATTCGGCTACCACTTCAAGATGTCCATTTCGTCGGCCAACACGGTAGGACGGTTCCGGAAAAACGCGATGATGATGCCCAGCCCCACGGCCGCTTCCGCCGCCGCATCGGTGATCACGAAGATGGCAAAGATCTGGCCGTTCACGTTGCCGAACATGCGCGAAAAGGCGACCAGGTTGATGTTCACCGCGTTCAGGATCAGCTCGATGGACATCAGGATGATGATAACGTTGCGGCGCGTGAGCACGCCAATCACGCCGATGGTGAAGAGCGCCAGGCTCAGGAACAAGTAATGGCTGGTCGGAATCATCGTTGTTCTTGCGCGCTCACACCCTTCGCTTGGCCATCACCACTGCTCCGATCATCGCCACCAGCAACAGGATCGATGCGATTTCAAACGGCAGCATATAATTCTTGAAGAGCGTCAAACCGATTAGCTCGGTGTTGGGATCCAGCCGCGTGGCTTGAGCCTGGGGCAGCCCGAACAGCGCGCGCCCCGAGCCCGCTTTTCGCGAGAGATAGAAGGCCGCGACAAACTGCCCGCTGACGATCAGGGCGGTCAAGCTCGCCACCCAGGTCTGGCGGTTGAACTGGGGCTGGTGCGCCGCGACATCCAGGTTCACCAGCATGATGACGAAGACGAACAGCACCATGATCCCGCCGACGTACAAAATAATCTGCACGATGAAGAGAAACTCGGCATGGAGTTGCAGGAAGATGCCTGCGGTGGCCAATAGCGCCGTGATTAGAAAGATCGCGCTGTGCACCGCGTTGCGGCGCGTCACCACCAGGAAGGCGGAAACCACCGCCAGGCTCGCGAAGAAGTAAAAGAGGAACCGGTCTATCATTTAGGCAGCAACCTCGCACGCCAACTCGGACTTCCGAGAAGCATCAGCAGCGCGAAGGCTATTCCGGGCATCAACCAAACCCAGCGCGGTAGCTGCGAAACCATTGACACCACGTTGATTCCCATTTCCCCACCCGGATACGATTTCGGGGCGTGCTTCTTGGCCTCTGAGAAAATCCAGGCCATCCTCCAAATTATTCCCCCCAATACCCCAGCAAGAATGCCCGCGAGCGCGAAAAAGGCACGCGGCAGAATGTTTGCAGTCTTGACCGCCAAAGCGCACACCAGCAACCCGGCGACGGAAAAGACCGAAGCGATCACATAGAGTACAAAATGCAAGAACATTCCTACACGTCACCCACGATCGGCGACGTGCGCCGTTGGCCGACTGCTGCCAGATACGCCGCCACGATCAGCGTGCCCGCGTTCGACACCAGCAGCGACGCCCCCAGCCCCCAGTCGAGACCGCCCGCTTCTCTCGGGCGGTGCAGGACCAGCGCCACCGCAATCGCCATCACGTTCACGATTGCCACCGGGAGCATGAAGTGCCAGCCCAGCTTCATCAACTGGTCAAAGCGGTATCGCGGCAGGGTGAACCGCAGCCACATGAAAACGTACAGGTAGAGAAATACCTTGAGCAAAAACCAAAAAGTACCGTGCACAGGCGTCTTGAACGCCGCCGCGGCCGGCGCCAGCACCACCCCCAAAACACCAGCCAGCGCCAGACACAACAGGCCGACGGCGGCCAGGAAGCCCTTCTGAACCTTCACCGGCTGTTTGGGAGTGCGGTAGAAACAGTAGCCTGCAAGCACCAGCATGAGCAGCGGCGGAAAGGCATCAAGAAAATTGAGCGCATTGACGTTTGGAAATGGCCGCAGCCAACCGCCGAGGAAGATTGTCGTGGCGATCGAGCCCACGACGATCATGTTGACATACTCGGCCAGGAAGTAGAGCGACCAGCGGAAGCCGCTGTATTCGGTCATGTAGCCGGCCACCAGCTCCGATTCGGCCTCGGGCAGATCAAAGGGCGCGCGATTGGTCTCGGCGATGGACGCCACCAGATAGATGAAGAACCCGACCGGCGCCAGGAACATGAACCACACGCGCGCCCCCGCCTGGATCTCGACAATGCGGTGCATGGAAAGCGTGCCCGCCAAGAGCAGACCGCTGATCAGCGCCATCCCCGCGGCGGTTTCATAGCTGACCAACTGCGCCGCGCTGCGCAGCGCGCCCAACAGCGAGTAATGGCTATTCGAGGCCCAGCCACCAAGAACAATTCCGAAAATCCCCATCGAGCTGATGCCCAGGATAAAAAGCAGACCGATGTCGAGGTCGGCAATCTGGAACTTGGGACCAATCGGCATTGCCGCCAGCGCCAGCAGGGCGGCGGTCACCGAAATCAGCGGCGCGGCCCAGAAAAGCATCTTGTCCGCGTTCTCCGGGATGATGTCTTCCTTTATCAGCAGCTTGACAGCATCGGCGATCGGTTGCAAAAGGCCGTGCGGCCCTACGCGCATGGGGCCCAAGCGGGCCTGCATATCCGCCATCACCTTGCGCTCGACTAAAACGATGTAGCCGACGATGAGCGGCAGCACCGCCACGATCACCAGCGCATAGAGCAGCGGCAGCAGGTGCGGCCGGAAGAATTCGATGAGTGCGTTCATCGCTGGATTCGTTTCAACTCCCTTTTCATTTCATTCCCAGCAGAGCCGCGAGCCGCCGCCTCTCAAGCTCAGCGATCCACTTCGCCGAGCACAATGTCGATGGTCCCGATGATGGCCACCACGTCGGCCACCAGGTGGCCCCGCACCATTGTGTCAAACGCCTGCAGATTCACAAACGACGGCGGACGAATGCGCACGCGATACGGCTGAATAGTTGCGTCGCTGACGATATAGTAGCCGAGCTCGCCCTTGGGCGCTTCGATCGAGTGGTACACCTCCCCCACTGGCGGCTTGAGCACTTTGCCGATGCGCGCCATGATCGGCCCGGCGGGAATGTTCTGGATAGCCTGCAGGCAGATCAGGCGCGACTGCCGCATCTCTTCTACGCGCACCAGGTAGCGGTCGTAGGTGTCCCCGTTCCTCCCGGTCGGAATCTCAAATTTGTACTGGTCGTAAGCGGCGTAGGGCATGGCCTTGCGGATGTCCCACTTTACCCCGCTCGCGCGGAGAACCGGTCCGGTGACTCCGAGATCAATGGCTTGCTGCGCCGTGAGCACCCCGATGCCCTTCGTGCGCCCCAGCCAGATGCGGTTTTGCGTCAACAGGTCCTCGTACTCAGTGATCTTGTGCTCGAAATCCTTGCAGAAGCGCTCGACGTCTTTTTCCAGTTCGTCGTAGGCCTCGTATTGCAGGCCGCCAATGCGAAAGGCATGCGTGGTGAGCCGCGCGCCGCAGTACTTCTCGACAATTTTGAGAATCTCCTCGCGCTCCCGAAAGCAGTAGAACAGCGGAGTCAGCGCGCCGATATCGAGCGCGTGAGTGCCGAGCCAGAGCAGGTGGCTGGCAATGCGTTGCAGCTCGGTGAGGATGGTGCGGATGACGCGAGCGCGCGGCGGCGCCTCAGCGCCCAGCAGCTTTTCGACCGCCTCGCAATAGCCCAGGCCGTTACTCACCGCGGCCACGTAATCCATGCGGTCCACGTACGGAGCAAATTGCTGGTAGCTGCGATGCTCAGCGATCTTCTCCACGCCGCGGTGCAAATACCCGATCACGCACTCTGAATTCACCACCTTCTCGCCGTCGAGTTTCAGCTTCACGCGCAGCACGCCGTGGGTGGAGGGATGCTGCGGCCCCATATTGATGACGATTTCGTCGGCACCGAGTACGGTGGTTTCGGCGTTGGGGAAGCTGGTGGTGCGCGTGTCAGCCATCGTTTACTGCCCGCTCTCGATGCCCAGGTTCTCGCGCACCCAGGCCGTATCCTGCGTCAGTATGTCGTAGTCTTTGCGCAGCGGGTGCCCCTGCCACTCTTCGGGCAGCAGGATGCGCGTCAGGTTGGGATGACCCTCGAAATGAATGCCAAACATGTCAAAAGCTTCACGCTCGAGCCAATTCGCCACGCCCCAGACTCCCGTGACGCTGGGCACCGGCTCGTTCTCCCCGGCATGAACTTTCAGGCGCAGGCGTTCATTTTTCACAAAGGAGTAGAGGTTCAAAATAATGTCGAAGCGTTTTTCGCGCTTAGGCCAGTCCACCGCGGTGAGGTCGGTCAGCATGTCAAACTTCTCCTCGTCGCGGCTGTACTTGGCGATTTCGACCAATTGCCCGCGGTCCACGACCAGGATGGCCTGCTTCCGATCGAGCCATGCTTCGCGGATGGCATTACCGAAACGGCTTCTGTAGCGCTTCACCAGTTCATTGTCGAGGGGCTCAGGCTTGGGCGGCGCTTCTTTGGGCGGCCCAGCCGGGGCCTTTGGAGGCACGGCTGCGGCAGGCTTCGGAGGCGCAGCGGCGGGCGGCGCAGCCGGGGCAGCGGGCTTGGCCTCTCCGCCCGCGGGTGGTACAGCGGCGGCGGGTTTATCTGCCGGAGGCGGGGCAGGCGGTGTAGCCGGTGCTGGTGGCACAGGCTTCGGAGGCGCAGCGGCGGGCGGCGCGGCCGGGGCAGCGGGCTTGGCCTCCCCGCCCGCGGGTGGCACCGCGCCGGCGACTTCATCTGCCGGAGGCGGGGCAGGGGGTGTAGCCGGCGCTGGTGGTACAGGCTTCGGAGGTGCAGCGGCGGGCGGCGCGGCCGGGGCAGCGGGCTTGGCCTCTCCGCCCGCGGGTGGTACAGCGGCGGCGGGTTTATCTGCCGGAGGCGGCGCGGGTGGTGTAGCCGGCGCTGGTGGTACAGGCTTCGGAGGTGCAGCGACGGGCACCTCAGGCTTTTGTGCGGTTGCGCCGGTCGCCGCCGGTGCGGGGGCGGCCGGCGGCTTCGGCGGCGTTGGAGCCGCTGGTCTAGCGGTTGCAGCAGCCGGCACTTCCTTTTTGGCCGACACAGCCTCTTCGGCCGGCGCAGGTTTTTTCTCGATCACAGGGTGGGCGCGAAGTTGCCAATCCAGATCGGACGGAAACTCCTCCTCAGGAGGCTCGGGACGCGCCTGTGCTGTAGGGCTACCCTCGGGGGGCGGAGCAGGCGGTTGCTTTTCCGACGGATCGTTGGACATGAACTCGGAGTGCTGGAGGCTGCTCAGGATCAGCGGCGTCGAACGGGCCGCAACCTCAGCAGCCACCGAAACTTAAGCCGTAGTTTCTAGCATACGGCGGAAAAAACCGTCAATCTCTCCCTTCATCTGGGACCGGCATCCCTGTCGGTCCAGGAGCACCTTCGATAATTTACGCCGGGGCGAACAGGCAAGAATGCCTGTCCTGCGCAAAAAAAATTCCCGACCGCTTTCAGCGACCGGGAAGCGAGCGCGGCGTTCTCATCTACGGGGGCGGCTAGACCCATTCAAGCGCCCCCTTCTTGTACAACCAAATGTAGCCGATAACCAGGATGCCGAGGAACACGAACATTGTCACCAAGCCATAGAGCCCGAGCGCGTTGAATTGCACTGCCCAGGGAAACAGGAAAATCGTCTCCACGTCAAAAATCACAAACAGAATGGCCACAATGTAGAAGCGGACCGAATAGCGGCCGCGCGCGTCGCTTTCCGGTGGGATGCCGCACTCGTAGGGCTTTAGCTTGGCGCCCGCAGAAGTCGAATCCGGCCGGATGAACTTGAATATGATCAACGTAACCGCCGGAAAGGCTGCAGCCAGAATGGCGTAGATCAGAATCGGGATGTAACGGCTGGGCATCGCGGCTATCAGCCGCTCATACTAACACAGCGTTTAACTCAAGACCAGTTTTGAAGGCGCGTTGCATGCGATAGGCGCGATACCTCCTGACCGGTACCGTAGCATTGGCGTCTCGCCGCCGCTTTGTCTTCGTTTGAAACAGCTGCCAAGACCAAACACAAAAGCGCCAGCGACACACTGGCGCCCCCGTGCGGGTCACTTATCGAAGAGCAGTTCGCCGGCGCGTTGTGTGGCTTTGACCACCGCCTTGATCAGGGTTACGCGCAGCTTTCCCTCTTCGAGCTCGAGGATGCCATCAATCGTGCATCCCGCTGGCGTGGTGACGCCGTCCTTAAGCAGTGCGGGGTGGTCGCCCGTCTCCAGAACCACGCGCGCCGCTCCCTGCATGGTTTGGGCGGCGAGCAGCGTGGCTACATCGCGCGGGAGTCCTACTTTAACTCCCGCTTCGGCTAGCGACTCCAGAATGATGTAAAGAAAGGCCGGCCCGCTGGCCGATAGCCCGGTAACGGCATCCATGTGCTTTTCGTCCACCACGACGGTGCGGCCGACGGTCTCGAACAGTGCGCGAGCCGCCTCCAGGTGGGACTCCTCGGCATACGCGCCCTTACAGATACCGGTCATTCCGCAGCCGATCCCGCAGGGCGTATTAGGCATGGCCCGCACCACTGGCACTTTGGCGGATAGGTGCTTTTCAATGTATTGCGTGGGTACAGAAGCGGCAATGGACACAACCAGCTTAGCGGCAGTGACCTCGGAGCGAATTTCTTCCAAGACTTCGCGCACTGTCTGGGGTTTGACGCAGAGCAGGATAATGTCAGCGGCGCGGGCCGCAGCGCGATTGTCTGTCGAGACGGGAGTGTGAAGCTGTTCACTAAAGGCGCGCGCCCTGTCCGGATGGCGGACCGTTGCCAGGACTTGGTTCGGGGCAATCAGGCCTTGCTTGAGGAATGCGCGAAGAAGAATGCCGCCAATCTTGCCTGCCCCGAGCACAGCCAGTCGCTTTTGCGAAAGTGTGCCAGTCATAGGGCCCTCATTGTTGATTGCACAGGGCCGCAGGTCAATATAATTCGCCATACCTGATCGGACTACAGAAGCCCGAGCCGACACATCCGGCGCACCCGACGACGGCGTTAATCGTGGCGGGCGCCGCCAAGAACCTCAACGGCGTGGGGCAGCAACTCCGCGATGGCGTCGAGGGATTCAACCGCGCCCCGCGGACTGCCGGGCAGATTGATGATGATGGTGCGGCCGCGAACCCCGGCGAGCGCGCGTGAGAGTGCCGCGCGCGGAGTGCTCTGCCGGCCTTTTTCGCGCATGACCTCAGCCAGGCCGGGAATGATTCTCTGGCAGACGGCTTGCGTGGCCTCCGGAGTAATGTCGCGCGGACCCAGGCCCGTGCCGCCGGTGGTAAGAATCAAGTCTGCGGCGCCGGAGTCGGCCAACTCGATTAAACGCGCTTGCAGAACGGAGGGTTCGTCCGGCGTCACAACAGCGGAGACGACCTGCCAGCCCCGTGCGAGGCAGCGTTCGCGCAGCTCCGGGCCGGAGCGGTCCGGACGATTCCCCTGGGTGACCGAGTCACTGACGGTGACCAGTGCAACGCGCATCCGGTTGGCTAGCTTTCAACTTTGTTGCTGTTGGCTTCGTCGAGCAGGCGCATGGCTTCCATCAGCAGGCCCGTGGTGGAGTGGGTTGTGGTGACGCGGTCCGAGGCAGAGTTGAAGTCTATCTCGAACTCGCCCTCAGTCCAGGTCAACACCTGATACACCGCAGCATCGCCTTCGAGCGAGCCCAGGACGGCGTGCTTGCACTGGCCCGCCGCAAAATAGAGCTCGCACTGTTCGCCGCCGCGGCGCAGCGTCAGCCGGCAGGATTTCTGGCCCATCTCGAGCGACTGCATCAAGTCGGTGATGCCCATCTCCTCCAGGCGGCCCTGGATGACCCCCGGCCGCGACGCGCGCTCCTGGAGTTTCTCCAGGTGCAAGCGGTCAACGACTTTCTTGGCCAGCCGGACCAGATCCTGAAGAAAAAACGGCTTGGGGACGAAGTCTTCGACGCCGTCCACGAGCGGCCGGAGTTTCCCTTCTATGTCCCCGCGGCTGGCCACAAAGATGAACGGGATGTGACGCGTCTGCGGGCGTCCGCGGAGCTTCTCATAAAGCTGGCGGCCGTCAAGGCCCGGCATTTTGTAGTCGGAGATAATCAAGTCCGGTGGATTGTCGATGACTTTGAGGAGGGCATCGGCACCATCGGCAGCGGTGGTGACCTGGCAGAGCGGGTTCATGCCTCTGGCCACCAGGTCCAGGACCAGGGGATTATCGTCAACGATCAGAACCTTGATGGTTTTGAGCGGCGTGGTCATCGCTATCCGGAGTGGGAATTCCCCAGACGCGGCCGGACGTAACGGCCGCTCTTACCGCCGAGCTTTTCTACCAGGTAGATGTCGGTGATTTCCATGCCCTTGTCCAGGGCCTTGCACATATCGTAGACGGTCAGCGCCGCAGCGGCGACCGCAACCAGCGCCTCCATCTCCACGCCCGTCTGCGCGGTGGTTGTGACCCGCGAAGTGATTTCCACGCCATTCTGGCATAGCCGTGTGGTCACATCAATGTGCGTCAGCGGCAACGGATGACAAAGAGGTATCCATTCGGCCGTGCGCTTGGCCGCGGCAATCCCCGCGATCCGCGCCACTTCGAGCGGATTGCCCTTCGGGGTCTCCAGGCGTCGAACCTTCTGCAAAGCGGCGCGCGCGATGTGGATGAATCCGTGGGCCACGGCCGTGCGCTCGGTCGCAGGCTTCGCCGTAATGTCCACCATCGCCACCTGACCACTCTTCTTGTAATGCGTCAGCTTTGCCATTTTCCCCGTCGTGCCCGCGTCCCCCTAACGTCTTGGTCCCCGCCCAGATACCGATCAGATGACTGCCTCCGGCAATCACTACACGACCAATCGCCGGCAAGACGCCCGCGCTGTAACCGCTGCACTACAGGCCGTGACGACGCGGTTCAGAACATTCCGCGGCGGGGTAACACATCCACCCACTCGCCAGCGGCTAGCTCCAATTTAGCCTGCGACACCACCAGGAAACAATTCGCAGCCGCCAGCGTCACGATATCGCCGGAGCCTTGCCAGGGCAACTCGGAGACAACCGGATCGTCGGTCGTCCAGTTGAGCTGTGCCGGAAGAAAATGTGTCAGTGGCGCCCTCTGGCTGACTGGCGCAGCGAGCCTAGCACGGAAAAGCGGCAGCGGGCGAGGCGCGGCACCGCCCAGGATGTCAATCGCGGGCAAAACGAACAGCTCAAATGTCACCATGGTCGAGACCGGATTGCCGGGCAGGCCGAAGACAAGTTTGTCGCGGCAGGTACCGAAGACGGTAGGACGGCCCGGACGAATCGCCACGGCGTCGAAGAAGAACTCGGCGCCCAACTCTCGCAGCACCATCTCGACCAGGTCATATTTCCCCATTGAGACGCCGCCGGAGAGCACCAGGACATCAGCCTCGAGGCCGCGCTCGGTCAGCCCCTGCAACGGCCCGGCGCGGTCCGGCGCGTTGCCTAAGGGGACGGGTTCGGCGCCGGCCAGCGCTGTCAGCACCTCAAGGGAGAC
>Ga0209158_1000954_pt1 | contig 19966 bp, 10 predicted proteins | sample GraSoiAngelo_140_FD_185897 | JGI IMG/M metagenome (GOLD analysis project Ga0209158, IMG submission 185897) | Grasslands soil microbial communities from the Angelo Coastal Reserve, California, USA - 14_0929_12_30cm (SPAdes) (version 2) | ecosystem: Environmental > Terrestrial > Soil > Grasslands ...
TTCGAGGTGCCTCTCGGGTGCGGCTCGAACCGATGGCCCTTTGATGTAACGGCTTGCGAACGTGAGGAAAGTTGGCCAGTTCGGCCCCGTCGTGTGCCCACCACGGTGCTGACGAAACGCGATATCGCCTGAGATCAGGGCGGTTTCTATGCCTGGAAACTCGGTCGTGCCGAGATCCTTTTTGCCAAGGAGCCGATAGACCGGCCCGGCGCCGACCGCCCCCAAAAACATTCCCTTGGCATCGACCCAACCACCTTCCACTTGTTCGGAGCCGCTGCTGATGAAGACCGGGCGCGGAGCACACAAGGCGATGAGTTCGTGCGCGTCCACGGGCAGGTCGTTCGCTGTCAGGGGGCCGGCATACTTAAGGAAGTTGCCTGCCATCCAGTGGTACTCGGCAGTGGAGGCGATGTTCTCGACTTGCTCACCAAAATTGCGACGCAGAATCTTGGCGCCGCCCGCGCCGGAAGAGCCGATGAAGGCGATCGCGAAACGCGAGTCATAAGCCGTCGCGACCAGCGCCGCTTTTCCGTAGCGGGACAGCCCTTCGATGCCAACCTGTTTGGCGTCGACAGCCTTGTCGCTCACGAAATAGTCCAGCGCGCGGCTCGCTCCCCAGGCCCACGCACGCAACGCTCCCCAGTCGTCCGGCTTCCGCGGCTGGCCTTTGTTGACCAAACCAATGATGCCCTCGGTCAGGCCGGCGCCGTTGTCGGCCTGGACCGAAGTGGGGATGAGCGTCGCATACCCCCACCCCATCGCCAGAACCTGTTGCTGCCAACTCGGTCCGTTATCCGCAAGCGCGGCGCGCTGCGCTTCCGACAGGCGCTTTTTCAGAGCCTCCCAAACTTCCGGGCGCAACCCGAATTCCATCATGACTGGCACCGGGCCGCTCGATTTTGCCGGCGTCGCGAGCGTCAACTGAATGTCCACGCTCGCCGGCGGATAGGACGAATTGTCGACGTGGCCGGCCAACTTCTTCGTGATGACCGGCACACCGTTGTTCTCCTCGGTTTTCGCGCTGACAACCTCCCACCTTACTTTCGGGGTGTCTTCGGGCACTCGGCCATAGATCTCGCGGTCAAAATCTTCAACGATTTCCGGACGTCGCCGGTTCCACCAGACTTCCGCGGTCCTCACCTTCTCTCCGCTTTTGAGGACCAGCGGATCGGGCAAAAGCAGATTGGCAGAAACTTTCGATTCATCAAAATTCGCAGCGTTAGGAGATTTGGGGTCGCCATCCGGGCCTCGGCGCAGAGAAGCGATGTCGAGCAGCCCGAGCGTTCGCTCGAGATCCTGCTCGGAGGTCAGATGCACGGGCGGCGGATGGTCGCCGCGCGAGGAACCCAGGACCAGGACAAACAAGAGCAGGCAGGATAACCGCTCGGTCGACCGCCAGATGACCATGCACATTCTCCGCGAGCCGCGACGATTGTATCGCCAGAGAGCCCGGGATTGTAAGCGCTTACACAACTTTCAGCCGAGATGGGGCCGGTCCAATCGAGGAACCCCGGGCGTTCCGGGCGACGGCGGCCACCGTTTGCCCCCTGGAAGAGGCCTGCTTTTGCAAGCCCTTGCAAAGCGTGAAAGTTCACCCTACCGGTTGCCAGCAGAAAATTCCTTGCCCATTTTGCCTTGGTGAGCCTAGAGTAGTGACCGGAATCGTTTACGGAGCCCCTGCAGGATGCCTGCGGGCACGTGCTCACCTTTGGCTCCGTGCGTTGATTCCTTGACGAAACCATGAGCACCACCCGTCGCGTTACCCTTTTTGATATCGCCGACGCCCTCGGGATATCTACTGGCACGGTGCACCGGGCCTTGCACGACCATCCCGGCGTAAACGCCATGACCCGGATGCGCGTCCTGCAAGTGTCGAAGAACATGGGTTATCGCCCCAACGTGGCGGCCCGGCTGCTTTCCCAAAAGAAGCAGTTCCGCATTTCCGTCAACACGCTCAAAGGCACCACGTCGTTCTGGGATGAAGTTCGCGGGGGGATTCAGGAGGAAGCCGAGGCCCTCGGCACGCACGGTGCGGACATTGAATTCCGCACGTTTCCAAGTTTGGGCGAGGGCGAGGAGGAGGCTTTCGAGGCCGCCATAGCTGCGGAATCGGATGGCATGATCCTGTTTCCCAGTCGTCCGTCGAGCATGCGCACCTGGATGCGGCGGGCGTCGCGATCAAGGATTCCCATTGTTTGCGTCTCGACTGACGCGCCGCACTCGAACCGCCTCGCCGTTGTTTCCGTGGACACCATGGCGAGCGGCGCTCTGGCCGCCGACCTGATGGGACGATTCCTGAATCACCGGGGCAAAGTCGCGGTCACTCTCAGCGCCCTCGGGATTACCGAACATTTTGAAAAGTTGACGGCGTTCAAAAAGACTCTCGAGACCCTGCATCCGGAGATAGCTCTTCTTGATCCCATCGAGGATCATGACGTCGAATCGGAAGCCTACGACAAGTGCCGGAAACTGTTTGCCTCACATCCTGATTTAGCGGGAATCTATGTGACCACTGAAGCCTCCATGCCCGTCATTCGGACTGCCCGGGACGCTCACTTACTGGACCGTCTGACCATCATCGCTACCGACCTGTTTCCCGCGCTCATCGAACAAATTCGCGCCGGCACAGTAAGCGCCACGATTCACCAGCGGCCTTACATGCAGGGCCGGCTGGCGTTTCGTGTTCTGCAAGGATATTTGGTCCATGGCCGCTACCCCGCCTTTCCGGTGACACTGGCTCCGCATCTGGTCATGGCCGGCAATCTGGATTTCTTTCTCGAGAAGCAGGCTTCCGATGGCGCAAATGCCAGAGCCGCCGCAAGCGACTTGCCTTCCGACTTTACCTACAACAACTACGATTAACGAAGCGGTTTCGCTGCTGGCTCTGGTGAAAAGGAAATGGGCCGCATCGGCGTGCCTGGCGGCAGCCTTATGGCTCCACAATGCGATGGATCTGATCGGCCGGCAGATCTTTCAGCACTTGGCGCACGCCGCTAGGCCAGCGCACTAGGAGCTGTTTCACCGTCTTCGATGGGCCGAGCCCGAAGTGCGCTCGCGGATCTCGTGAAGCTCCGTAGCCCGCGCTTGTCGAGACCATATCATACTGGCTGTCGCCGTCCTCGGTGGTCACCTTGAGCTGAGCCCCAATTCCCATGCGGTTGCTCTTGGTGCCCACCAGTTGAAAAGTCACCCAGTGATTGCCGTTCGACGTCACATCGCGAAGAACCCTTGCTCTGCCATTGAGCACGGTAACAACAAGGTCCATATGCCCGTCATTGAACAAGTCGCCGATCACCGCGCCGCGGTACGGCTCGGCAACCTGCATGTCGGGACCTGCCAGCGCGGTCACATCTTCAAACCGCATCTTGCCCAGGTTGCGGAAGATGGAGTTGGGCTCGGCGTAGGTCCGGTTGGTGAACTCCGCGACGTTGTCAAGAACGTTCCCACGGGCTACGAACAGGTCCTTCCAGCCATCGTTATCAAAGTCCGCGACCCCGTTGGACCACCCGGACATTTCCAGGGTAGGACGCGCCAGGCCACTGCGGCCCGTGACATCAATAAAGATGCCGCTGCCGCGATTGTGGAACAGGGGAAAAGTCTCGAGTTCGGTGGCCGTGTGCCAGATGTCGGGCAGGCCGTCGTTATCGAGATCGCGAAACTCCGCTCCCATCCCTGAAACGGCTTTGCCGTTTTCCGAATAAGCCACGCCGGCATCCATGGCAACCTCTTCAAAAGCTTTGCCCTTGAGGTTGTGGAAGAGCGAATTGGGCATGTTGTCGTTGGCAACGAAAATATCGAGGAAGCCGTCCCCATCATAGTCGTTGAAACCAACTCCCATGCCCTTCCCGAATTTCTTCGTGATGCCCGTTTCCTCAGAAACGTCAGTGAAGGTGCCATCGCCGTTATTGCGGTACAACGTGGACGGGAGGGGCTCGTAAAACTTGGGGTGGCAGTAGGCCCGCAAACGCCCTCCGCTTAGACACACGGGGTCCTTGTTGACTTCCCACTGGCAGTAGTTCGAGAGAAACAGATCCAACTTGCCATCGTTGTTGTAGTCCAGCCAGCCGGCAGCCGCGCTCCACATTTTCCGGCCTTTATAAGTCGGTGTGCCAACCCCCGCCTTGTCGGTGACATCGCTAAAGGTGCCGTCGCCATTATTTCGATACAGATGATTCTTGGTCACGCTGGCGACATAAATATCCTGCCAGCCATCGTTGTCGAAATCGCCGATGGCGACACCCATATCGTAGCCATCTCCCGCCAGCCCGACCTTCTCCGTGACGTCCGTGAAGGTTCCATCATGGTTGTTATGGAACAAGCGGTTGTAGTATTTGGGAGAATCTTTCTTGAGGGATGGAATCGCCGCCCCGTTAATGAGGAAGATGTCCGGGTACCCGTCGTTGTCGTAATCGATCAGACCCACCCCGGAGATCATCGTCTCCGGCTGGTTCTTGTTGGGAGTCGGACTGCTGTCGGTCACGAAATCTATGCCCGACCGGGGGGTGATGTCTTCAAACCGGATGCCGGTGCTGCGGTTTGCCTCAACCGCAACCTCGATCGTAACGGCGAGGGCAACGATCGCCCCGATGGCAAGCATCAACCGAAACATTGCAGAAATTCAGTCTAGCACAGCAAGACTAGCGATCCGCCGCTTCGGCCAACGCTTTTAAGCGCTCGAACTCCGCTCGCTCGTGCCGAGCCTCGCGGTTCCGTCCCGACGCAGACAAAGCTTGGGAAAGCGCAAAGTGAGCGTCGGGGCTGCCCGGAGCCAGCTTAACTGCCGTTCGCAACTCTTCAAGCGCTCGATCCGTTTTTCCAAGCTCCAGCCAGAGCCTGCCGCATGCCACGTGTGCGACGAAGTTCCCTGGCGCCAGCCCGACCGCCTCTCTCGCATACTTCAGGCCCTGTTCGTATTCGCCGGTGCGTAGGAATTCAAGAGCGAGTTGGATCCGCGCCGCGTCGTGGGACGGAGAGACCTCGATTTCACGGCGGAATTCGTTGATGGCCAGAGGCGGATGCTCCTTGAGCAGGTACACGCCGTACATATAGTGCACACCAGGTTCGGACGGGTATAGGGCCAACAGCCGTTGCAACTCCGTTTCCGCCACCACACGGTCCTGCAAGGCGATCAACGCCTGAGCGCGGCCGGCTTGACGAACAAGGGGGATTTGTGCGGCCGTGAGACCGGAAGGGAGCTTCGCGATGCCGAGCGCAGCGATTCCGAAAGCGTCCAGCAGTTCGAGATTCGCGAATACTGCATCTTTGGGGGCTTCGGGGTGCGCCGAGGCGATCTGGTTCGCCGCCAAGGTCAAGCGCTCGAGCGCGATTTCCGGCTTGCCAAGCAGAGTGTTTAGGATGCCATCGTGAAACAGCACGGTATCCATGAAAGCCTGGTCGGTACCTAAGCCTAGCTTTCTGCCAAGTTCTAGCGCCGAGAGTGCTTTGCGGTAATGCTTTAATTGAAATTCGCTCAGGCCGAGCATAGCAAACCCGGGACCCGGCTCCCTCCGCTCGATCAAAACGAAGTGCGCGAAGGCATCGCGCGCTTCGGTGAAGCGCCCGGCATCGAATAAGAGCGTTCCGAGATGCCACCAGCCCTCCGACCAGCCAGGCTTGAGCGTGGTGGCACGCGTGTACAGCCGGATCGCCTCCGGGACGTGGTCGGCCTCCATGGCTGTCCGGGCGCGCTCCGCCAAGTACTCAAACGAGCTGGAATTCGCGTTTCCCTGTGCCTGCCGGTCGTCCGCCGTTTCCTTTTGGCTGGCCGGAGACGTGCGGCTTCGACCGCGCGGCGTCGTGTGGCACGGAGATGCGGCATCTAAGAACCGGGGCGCCACCGACGGCGCGATCCCCAAAGGCGCAAAAAGGAGAACAAGGACTATGCTGTGATTCCCGAGCGTCATTTCGCAAGCTCCTGCGGCCCCCGTTCGCAACAGCTAGGCGCACGAGCACGTCTCTAACATCCAACAATCGGCGAGCTAGTTCAAGGCTGCTCACAGCAGACGATCAGGCACGAGTACGATGGGAATCCCGGGAAACGCTGGAAAAAATCGTTCGCGCTATATTACATTGTTTCTGGATTGGCCCGGCAGGAGGTCTCGACCATGAACCGGCTGTTCGTCCTTCTCACGGCATTTCTGCTGAATGCATCTAGCCTGGCGGCCCAGGGGCCATCCCAGCAAACCCCACAGGCCCCCTCTCCTTCCGTTCGTTCGACTGCGCAAGAGGTAGTGCTCGACATGGTCTTCCGCGACAAGAAGGGCAGACCGATCCGCGATATTCGACCAGAAGAAGTCCATGTCTTTGAGGATGGCGTCGAGCAGAAGCTGACATCCATCCGGCTAGTCGAAGGAAAGACGGCCGCGTTTTCGAGCGCGCCCAAATCCTCCGTTGAAAGCGGGTCATTCGCATTGGACCCGATGCGCGAGGTGCGGCTGGTTACGCTTGTCTTTGAGGCGCTGGACCAGGAGGGAAAGAGGTTCTTCCGCCAGGCGCTCAAGGACATTCTTGACATGACCCCGGAGCAGAACCTGTATTTCTCCGTCCTGACCATCGATCAGAAGCTGCACCTCATCCAGCCTTTTACTGCCGATCACTCCGCGTTACTGAAAAGCGTCGATCGCTCGTCGATGTGGTCCTTCATCCAATACCAGAACCAATCCACTGAAATAAAAGCCGAGTTGCAGCAGATCCTCTCCCAGGGCGAACCGCAGTTGCCGGGTGCCGCCGGAAACAGTTCGCCAGGGGGCCCAAGTCCGTCCCAGATCCAAAGCGTCGTCAATTGGAGAATGGCGAAAATCCAATACGACATGCTTCAAGCGGCTGACGCTGCCGACCGCGCGTACAACGCCCGCGCAACGATCGATGCATTGCTGGCGTTAGTGCGGGCGCAAGCGGAGCTCCCGGGACGCAAAGTCATTTTGTATTTCAACCCGTGGATGTTCATACCGGAGGTAGTCAAGGAGCAATACGCTAACCTGATCAGCACGGCGAATCGTGCCAACGTTAGCTTTTACACCGTCGATCCAAAGGGCTTGGTAACTTGGGACCAGGAGGGTGCGGGGCGCGACTACCTCAGCGGGGCTGCCGGGGAAACCCGCTCGCAGCAGATGAGAGGCGGGACCGGCGAGGTATCGACCATGCAGGCCCGTGCTGCGGAAACGGCGGAAGGCGCACTGCGTGCCAATCCGCTGCTCTGGCTGAGGGACCTGGCCCAGCAGACGGGCGGCGCAACCATTGCCGAAACCAACGACTGGCGGGCCCCTCTTAGGGCGGTCATGGACGAGGTGCGAACCTACTACGAGGCCTCTTACGCTCCGCATATTGCTGTATATGACGGCAAGTTCCGCAAAATTTCCGTCCGCGTGGACCGCACCGATGTCTTTGTCCACGCTCGCAGCGGCTATTTTGCCTTGCCACAACTTAAGCGTGGACAGCAGTTGATGGCCTACGAGATGCCCCTGCTCGATGCTTTGAATGCCCCGTCGGCTCCTCTGGATGTGAACTTTCAGGTGGCGGCAGAGCGGTTCAATGATCATGGGCCTAAAATCGAGTACATGCTGACGCTCGAAGCCCCGCTCAAGGGAATGACCTTCGAGCCACAGCAGGATCAAAAAACCAGCGCGATCGACGCAGCGCTGCTAGCTGTCTTGAAAGATTCCAATGGGGAAATCTTCGAGAAATTCAGCAAAGATTTTGCCGTGCAGGTCGCTCTCGACAAGGTGAATGCTTACAAGGAAGGAAACCTGGTTCAAACCTTTCGAACCGAACTACCTCCCGGGGCCTATGCCTTGGAAACGGCCGTCATGGACCGGAACGGCAAGAAGATGGGAATAAAGAAAAGCACGGTTACCGTCCCGGAGCCCTCCACTAAGCTGTCCGTGAGCGATGTGGTCGTGGTGCGGCGCACCGACGCTCTGAAAGACAACCAGATCTTGGATGCTTTCTATTTTCCGGGCGGCAAGGTCGTGCCCACCCTCACGCGCACGCTGAAGGGCGGTCCCGGGAATGTTCTGTCTTTCTACTTCACTGTTTATCCGGATCGCGCCGTCAAGAATGCCCTCAAGCTCACCATGTCTTTCTACAAAGAAGGGCAGTATCTCGGTGCGGCTGAGGCGCCGCTGCCGGAGATGCAACCGGACGGGCGAATTCCCTACATCGCAAACTTGCCTGCGGATAAATTCACCCCGGGCTCCTATGAGATCCGTATCGGCGTCACCCAAGGTAGCTTGACGGCCGAAGAAAAGGTGGCGTTTCAAGTCGACTAACGGAGCTAAATGAGGCGCTGCCTTGCGGGCTAGTTATACAAAGATAAGCGTGTTGTGGGCGGGTCCGGCAAATGGCACCGATGAAGCCGAATGACCATCACACGCCGCAGATTCGCACAGTTGGGGATGGGGGCTGCCTACTGCCTCAGCGGCGAGCCGCTCCTCGAGCAAGGGCTGTCCACACACAGCGCTAAGCCATTACCGAGATCGGCCCACTCCGGCCGCCCCTTCCATGCCCGCTTGGTGGATGTTGCGCGGGAGGCGGGGCTGCGCGCCCCGGTCATCTACGGCGGTGTTGAGCAAACGAAGTATATTGTCGAGACGACAGGTTGCGGCTGCGCCTTTATTGACTACGACAACGACGGGTGGATGGACATTTTCATTTTGTCGGGTACGCGCATTGAGGGCGCTCCCGAGGGCACAACCAATCGTCTTTACAAGAACAATCGTGATGGCACTTTTACCGATGTTACCGAAAGAGCAGGACTTCAGTCGGTTGGTTGGGCTTCGGGCGTTTGCGTCGGTGACTATAACAACGACGGCTTTGACGACATTTTCTGCGCCCGCTTTGGGCAGAACATTCTCTATCGCAATAATGGTGATGGCACCTTCACCGATGTGACCAAACAGGCCGGGCTCTGGGACCATGAGCAGCGCTGGGGCGCCGGTTGCAGCTTCCTGGACTATGATCGCGACGGTCACCTCGACCTCTTTGTCTCGAACTACGTGCGGTTTTCCTTTGAGCAAGCCCCGGTCCCCGGACAAAACAGCAGCTGCCTCTGGCTGGGGATTCCTGTCGCGTGCGGGCCGCGCGGGTTGCCCACCGGCAGGCACTGGCTTTATCGAAACAACGGCGACGGGACGTTCACGGATGTAAGTGAATCCGCGGGCATCGCGCAAGTGACTTCGAGTTACGGTTTGACGGTGGCAGCAGCCGATTTTGATGAAGATGGCTGGCCGGATATTTACGTCGCTTGCGACGCCACCCCGAGCCTTCTTTTCATGAACAACCACGATGGAACGTTTCGCGAAGAGGGCCTCCTGAGGGGCGTGGCCCTGAACGACGACGGCCTGGCGCAAGCGGGCATGGGCGTTGCAGTGGGTGATTATGATGTGGATGGGCACCTCGATATCTTCAAGACCCACTTCGCCGATGATCGGAACATTCTTTATCGCAACAACGGAAAGGCGTACTTTCAGGACTCGACGGCATCCTCGCGCCTGGGAGTCGAGACGCGTTACGTGTGTTGGGGCGCGGGGATTGTTGATCTGGATAACGACGGCTATCCGGACTTGTTCATGACGACCGGCCATGTTGACCCGAAGGTCGAGAAGAAGCTCCCCCAATACCCGAACAAGACTCCGCGGGCGGTTTTCCGAAACTTGGGGCAAGGCGTATTTGAAGAGCTGATCGGCGAAGCCGGCCCTGGCGTTGCCGCCTTGCATTGCAGCCGCGGTTGCGCCTTCGGAGATTTCGATAATGACGGTGACGTCGACGTGGTCATCGTCAACCTCAACGAACCGCCGTCGCTCGTGCGAAACGACCTCACGGGGAAGGAGAACTGGATTAAGATTAAGCTCGAAGGCACAAAATCGAATCGCAGTGCCATCGGATCTCGCGTTTTGGCGCATTACCGAGGGAAGACACAAGCCCAGGCCCTGCTCAGCCAGTCTAGTTTTTTTTCTTGTAACGATCCCCGGTTACATTTCGGGCTGGGGACATCGGTTTCCGTTGATGTTGAGATATTTTGGCCGAGCGGCACGCATGAGAGTTACAAGGGAATGCCGGCCAATTGCCTAGTCACGATTCGGGAAGGGGTGGGCGTGGTACCGAATCGCGGCTGGTCCAAATCATGAGGGAGAATGCCCGTAGCTTGCTAGGAATCTAGTCTTACAAAGTGCGACGAGGCGAAGGCCAAGCGGTGGAACGAAATGAAGTGCAGTGGATTATACCGCCCTCATTCTGCGTTGGTGGCGAAACCAATGTGGTGGATGTTGGTGTGCTTACTCTGCTTGGGTTTGGCGCGGGCACAGGATGAATCCGAGCAGCAGGCACTCAGGCGGGCAGTCGAGTTGCACCAGTCGGGTCACTACGCCGAGGCGATCACCGAGTATCAGACTTATCTGAAGGCCCATCCGGAAGCGGCGGCGGTTCGCTCGAACCTCGGTGCCGCCCTGGCTCACGAAGGCCGTTACACCGAAGCCATCGATGAATACCGGCTGGCCCTGGCGGCCGAGCCAAGCAATCGCGGAATCCGCTTTAACCTAGCGCTCGCTTACTACAAGATGAGCGAAATCGAACAGGCCATCAAGGAGTTCGAAGCGGTTTACGCGATCCAGCCGGCAAGCGACCCCGAGCGGCGGCGGCTCTTATTGCTGCTGTCGGAATGCTACCTTCGCCGTGGCGACGATAGGAAAGTGATCGCCCTGCTCGATCCACTGGCCGACGCCGATCCGAACGACCTCACTCTCGCTTACCTGCTCGGTACCGCGCTGCTCGACCAGGGTCAGGACGAACGCGGGGCCCTTATGATCCAACGCATCCTGCGCAATGGCGACACCGCCGAGGCCCACATGCTGATGGCTTTCACCCGTATGAAAGCGAACGACAAGAAGGGTGCTACCCAGGAAGTGGACCGCGCTCTCGCGCTCGATCCGAAGCTGCCCGAGGGATATAGCCTGCGCGGAAGACTAGTTTATCTCGCGGCCGACTTGGATGGCGCTGAAGCGGCGTTCCGCAAGGCTCTCGCTCTCGATCCGAACGCCTTTGACCCGCTTCTTTGGCTCGGAACGCTGCTCCGGCAGGAGGGTAAGCTAAAGGAAGCGCGCTCACGCTTGGAGCAGGCCAATCGGTTGCGGCCGAAAGAAATCCGCGTCCGCTATCAGCTCGCTCTCTTGTCGTCGGACGAGGGAGATGACCAGCGCGCTGCGGCGCTCTTGAAGGCCCTCATCCAGGATGCTCCGGAGTACACCGAGGCGCATCGCAGCATCTCGACGATTTACTTTCGACTGGGGCGCGCGGCAGAGGGCCGACAAGAAAGAAAAATCGCGGAAGAGATGGACGCCGCGATTCAGGCACGGGACCAGGAGCGTGGAAGGAAGATGCGGAAGTGCAACCAATAAGCCTTCTTCTCTTGCTTGCCATGGCAGCGGGGCAGACCACGCCTCAGACATTTGACGAACTTTCCACCAGGGCGCGACAAGCCTACGAGGCCAATCATCCCGAGGAAGCCGCCGAGCTTTACGGCCGGGCGGTCAAGCTGCGTCCCGACTGGGCCCAGGGCTGGTGGGCGCTCGGAATGATCGAATACGAGCGCGACCGATACCTCGAGTGCCGGGACGACTTGACTCGCATGGTGGAACTGGACGCCTCGGCCGCACCGGCGTGGGCTCTGCTCGGGCTCTGCGAGTTTCGTACCAAGCAGTACGACGCCGCATTCCAGCATTTGAAGAAGGCCCACATGTTAGTACCGGTCACCGAGCCCGGCGGGCCGTTGCTGGATATGACCGACTACCATCTGGCACTGCTGCTGACCGAGCAAGGCGCCTTTGAACTCGCGCAGGAAATTCTGATGCGGGTTGCGCGCAAGGTTCACACGAACCCCGAGATGATGTTTGCTTCCGGCCTGCCAGCCCTTCGCATGCCCATCCTCCCTTCGGAGGTTCCGGCGAACCAGCACGACGTGGTGACCATGGCGGGCAAGGCTTTCTGGGATCTGGCCACCCAGCGGCCTGAGGAAGCGGAAGCTGACCTCAACGCGCTTGTCACCAAATACCCGAAGGTCCCTAACGTCCACTATTTTTATGGCACGTACTTGGCGGCCCGCCATCCCGAACAATGCGCGTCACAGTTCCTCGAAGAGCTAAGCATCACTCCCGATAGCGTGCCCGCAAGAGTTCAGTTGGCTCTACAGTACATTCTTGACGACAAGCTCGAGCAAGCCCTGAAATTAGCCCGTGAGGCGGTGGCGCTAAGTCCTGATTCGGTAGGAGCACAGTTGGCACTGGCGAAGACGCTGCGAACCCAAGGCAACAACCAGGGCGCCTTGGCCGCTTTCCTGGCGGCGGAGCGGCTGGATCCCGTCAGCCCGGTAATCCGCCTGTACCTCATGAATGTTTACCGGGACCTTGACCGCATCGAAGATATGCAGCGCGAAAAGGCCGAGTACGATCGCCTCAAGCGAGAGCAGTCCAATTGGCCCTAAACTCCCTCGTAAGTGTCAGTCTGGACGGCCTTTAGCACGCTTTGGAAAACTCCCAGGTCGGAATCCCGAGGTTCCGCAAGGCCGCTTGGGTCTTTAGAAGCGGCTTCCGCGAACTCCGTAACCGCGGACTTGCCTCACGGCCGGCTCCCAGACCTGCCATGGGGGCAGAACCATCCACAAAATCGATATGGCACATAAAAAAGAAAAAAAAGGACTTGACAGAGCCAAGGGCTCGGAAGTAAAAACGCGACAACGTAAACGATTACGGTGGCGCTTTTTCTGTCCCGAGAAGGGCGTTACCCAGGGCTAGCTAGCTTAGCTAGGCACTGTGGTGGATCTGAGATTCAGTTAAGGCGGGGTGCATCGATGGCTCGCATCGTACGATTTTCCATTTCCCATATCGATTTTCTGCGCAAAAGCTCAGTGGTGGCTGTGGGACTTTTGACCGTGGTCTTCCTTCCGCTTGTTTTGCCCGTTCAGCCGTCGGCGCTCGGGCAGACCACCAGCGCGACCCTGACCGGAACTGTGTTTGACGCCTCCGGTGCCGTCGTTCCCAATGCGACGGTGACTCTGAAGAACGAAGCGAGCGGCGGCCTGCGCAGTACGGTCAGTAACGCCGAAGGGTACTTTACCTTCGCTGCCGTCCCGCCCGCCACTTACACGATTACTGTGGAGAAAGAGAATTTTAAGACGTGGGCAGCGAAGTCGATTGTCCTCAACTCCGACGACAAACGGAATGTGACGGGAATCAAGCTGGAACCCGGCGCGCCGAAGGAGACCGTGGTCGTCGAAGCGAGCAGCGTCCAGATCACGCCGACTGAATCGGGTGAGAAATCAACCCTGATCAATGAACACATCCTACAGAATGTCGCTATTGTGGGACAGAACGCCGCCGAGTTCGTCAAGATCATGCCGGGCATGGCGTTTACGGGCGGCACGATGAACGTGTCTTCCTACGCGGCCCAGGATGAGCGCACGGGCAGCGGGCCGGTTGGGAGTTTCTCGGCGAACGGAACCCGCACCGCCGCTCTGGACATCACCTCGGATGGCGCGCACATCATTGACCCCGGCTGCAATTGCGGACAGGCCATGAACACCAATGCCGACATGACCGCGGAACTAAAGGTCATGACCTCGAACTTCGGCGCGGACGAGGCCAAAGGGCCGGTGGTGATCAGCGCGATTGGGAAGTCGGGCGGCCAGCAGTTCCACGGGGAGGCTTACGCCTATGCCCGCAGTTGGCATCTCAACGCCAACGACCCGCAAAATATTGACGCGGGCTTTTCGCGCCCCGAATCCAAGTACTTCTACCCTGGCTTCAACATCGGCGGCCCGCTCATCATCCCGGGCACGAACTTCAACCACAACCGCGATAAGCTGTTCTTTTTCTTCGGAACCGAGTACTACAAGCAGGACGTGGACAACGGCGTGTACCACGCCGTAGTTCCGACTCCTGCCATGCGGCAGGGCGACTTCAGTGATGCAGCTTACCTCAGCAAGCTTAATGGCTACTCCGTTACCGGAGTGCCGGGCGGCAGCATGTTCACCAATGGCAAGCTTAATAGCGCTGCGGACCCGAACGGCCAGGCGCTCATCAATCTGTACCCACTGCCCAACGAGGATCCAAGTAAACTTGGCGGTTTTAATTACGCGAATGGCGAAACGCGGTACTCGAACATGTTGCAGTTCCGCGGGCGCGTGGACTACAACCTAAGCGAATCGTTGAAGCTGTATGTGTCCTACAATCATCAGCACGATAACGCCTTAAACAGTCTTGATGTTCTCTGGGGCCCGGGTGGCACGAACACCTGGGCTGCGCCGACGACGCCCTACCCGACGCCTCTGGTCGCGTCGTCGCAATCGGATGTGGTCACTGCGAATCTGACCAAGGTGATCAACCCGACCCTCACCAACGAAGTAGTTTTCAGCTATACCTACCTGAACCTCCCGAACAGCTTTAAGGATCCGACCAAAGTGGAGCGCGGATCGCTCGGCCTCAACTACGGCTTGCTCTTCAGCCATCCGAATCAGCAAAACCTGATCTTCCCCCAGATGACCGGCTGGGGTGACGGCATCTCCAACATGCTCAACACCGGATTTGAGCTGAACGGCACCGTTTATGCCAAGAAGACTCTGCCGTCGGTCGCCGACAATCTGGTCAAGGTCTGGAGAACACACACCACCAAGTTCGGCTTCTACTGGGAACGTACTTGGAATGAGCAGCCCGGCAACGGAGCCGTCAACGGTTCGATGGTCTTCAGCAACTGGGGATCGAACGGGACCGGAAACGCCTACGCAGATATGCTCATCGGCCAGACTACGCAGTACTCAGAATTGAATTTCGACGTGGTGCCCGCTTTCCGCTTCATCTCGGCGGAGTTTTACGGAACGGATTCCTGGAAGATATCCCGCCGCCTCACCCTGGATTACGGCATGCGCGTGTCGCACTTGGGACCTTGGGTCGATACGACGGGCTATGGTTTTGCGGCTTGGTATCCGAACCTGTACAGCAATGGGACTGGCGGTTCAGTGAACGGCGCGACTTTCCCCGGCATACAGTGGAACAAGGTTAACGCTTCGACGCCGCTCTCGGGTTCGGGCAGCAGGGCGTTTTTCTACAACCCGCGCGTAGGCTTTGCCTGGGATGTTTTTGGCAGCGGCCGGACCGTGCTGCGCGGCGGCTACGGTATGTATCATTTCCATGATGAACAGAATGTGCAGAACGGGGCGTACAGCATCGTGCGGGGATCTTTTAACTCCCCGACGCTGTGGAGCCCGACGATCGCTTCACTTGGACCCAGCCTGGCTACTTTAAGTGCGCCGAGTGGAGTGACGGCCTTGGATCCGACAGATGACCAGGAGCCGCGAACCCAGAGTTATAGCTTCACTGTGGCAGAGCGGCTGCCGTGGAAGAGCGTGTTAGAGGTCGCTTACGTCGGCAGCAAATCCGATTACCTGAGCAACTATAACAACAACTTCGACCAGCTCAACGATCTCGGCGTGGGGACCTTGTTCTCGGCATATGGCTGGCTGCCCAATTGTGACTCGTCGATACCCGCGGGGCAAACCAACGCACAGGGCACGAAGAGTTGCTATAGCACTGGCGCTGACACCGGTTATTCGACCAGCGCCGTGCAAAACGTGCGCCCACTTCAGTCTGGTCCTTGCGTCGCCGCGAAAAATTGCCTCGGCACCGTGAAGCTCATTGACCATAAGATGTATTCCAACTACAACAGCCTGCAGGTGACGTGGAATAAGCAAGCAGGGCACTTCACGTTTCTAACTAATTACACCTTTGCCAAGGCGCTCGGCATCCGCTCGGAGAATGGCGACGGCAATCAAGGAGCCGATCCGACCAACCTGAGAAGCAACTACGGAACCCTCCCGAACAATCGCACGCACATTTTCAACTTTGCTTATGTCTATGAGTTTCCTACAGTACACAATGCCAACCGGTTCGTGAAAGGCGCGGCGAACGGCTGGCAAATCTCGGGCATTACCCAATACCAGAGCGGCGCCGACCTGCAAGCGGCGGTTGCCGGGAATGGCAATTTTAACTTCTCCGGCTTTATCAAACAGGGTGCCACGTTCATGGGCCAGACCCTTCTTGCGCCTATTCAGGCGAGCAGTCAGAACGTCATTGGCACTCCGGATATCACCGTTATGCCCGCACTGACCTGCGATCCCAGAAGTGGGCTCAAGCAGAACCAGTATATGAACGGCGCGTGCTTCTCTCCCTTCGTTACACCAGGCCAGCAGGGCAATTATATCTTTCCGACCTTGACCGGTCCGGGATTCTTCAACACCGACATGTCGGTGTTCAAGAATTTCACGTTTGCTGAGAGCAGGAAACTACAGTTCCGCTTCTCGGGCTATAACTTCGTTAATCACCCTAATCGTACTTTCATTTCAAACGATTCCGGCTTGAATCTTACCTTCGACCCAAGCGGCGTTCTGAACCCTAACTTCGGATACGCCACCAACACGGTTGGCCACCGCATTGTCCAGGGTGAGGTGAAATTTATGTGGTAGTCGTTCCGTCTCCCGGAATCAGCGAAAGGGCGGCGACGGAAGCCGCCCTTCTTTTTGGTGCTCGCCTTCAATACTGCAGCAAGGGATCTTCAGCAGCGAGGGTGGATCAGCGGGCGTACCAGCAACCAAGGATACTGCCGGACGCTCGCCCTTGGACAAACCGTCTCGGGAAGCCGCGCCGCGTACGCTCATTTTCTCCGACGTGCGCGAAGCTTTTCGAGCGCGGCCGCGGTCTCCGTGTCGGCCGGATTGAGGCGGTGGGCGCGCTCGAGCACCGGCAGCGCCGCGTCGTCTTCACCCAGCATATAGAGTGTCGCACCCAAAAGCACTACCGAGCCGTAGAAGTTCGGACGGAGTGCTACGGCCTTCTCGAGCGGCGCACGCGCTTCTTCGTATCGCTCCAGGCGGAAGTAGCTGACTCCCAGGTTGTGCCACGCCTCGAACGAGTTCGCATCCAGTTGCGCCGCCCGCTTCAGCGGATCGAGTGCTTCCGCGAACGCGCCCGCATCGCCGAACAACTGCCCCAGCAAGGTGAGCTTCTCCGGGTCGTTGGGGTCGTAAATGCGATGGCAGGCCTCACGGGCGGTGGCCAGCGGGCCGGTCCCGAGCGCGCTCGTGCACTCACGCACGTCCTTTTCCGTATTCTTGTGTTCGTCGCGCAACTGGCTGTAGAGGCCGTACTCGTGAGCTGCTTCCTGCTCGCGCCCGCCGCTCGAGTAGGCCCGCGCCAGCCGGTAATGAACGCGGTAGTCGTGCGGCAAGAGCTTGGCCGCGCGCTCGAGCCACTTGGTTCCTCCCGCGACGTCGCCCGAGGAAATGTACGCCACTCCCAGATAGAAGGCCGTGTCTGGAAACGGCGGCTCCTCGGTCAACGAGCCGAGGCGCCGGATGGCGGATGCGTAATCGTTGGACAGCAGGTCGAGCCGCCCGAGGTAGTAAGTGACGTAGCGCGATTCGCCCGTTAATTGGCGAACCTCGTCGAACTGGCGGCGCGCTTCGTCGTTGCGGCCCAGTGACACCAAGCAGACCGCGAACTCGAAGCGTGCCCGCGGATCCGCCGCATTGAGCTCCAGAGCTTGTTCGAATTCGTTCGCCGCTGCCTCGAACAACTGGTCCTGCATGAGCTGTGCGCCCCGGCTGAGATGGGCCTCGACGCCGGGACGCTGATCCTGCGCCTGGGACATTCCCGCCGCGATCGCCAACAAGGCTGCCACGGTCCGTGTCACGAGCCAAATCGCTCCCGCGCGACGACTCCAACACCCTCCTTCACCGTTACGAGCTGGTCGGCGCGGAGGCCTGCGACCGACTCGCGGACGCCGCTCGGCCAGGCAATCTCGAGGTCCGCCATGGCAGCAGGTCCCAGCCCGAAGTGCAAACGCCGGTCTCCGCAGGAGAGGTATCCAGACGACCCGAGCACCGGCTGAGCCTGCCGGCGGCCGCCGTATACCGCGGTCGCCACCGCACCGATGGCGCTCGGGTTCGAGCGCGTGCCCACTAGCTTCACCTTCAGCCAGTGGCCGCCGCCGCGGACATCGTTGCGCAGCAGCGACGGAGGTTCATTGATGTTCATGATCAGGATGTCGAGGTCGCCGTCGTTGTCAAAGTCGCCGAAGGCCGCGCCACGGCTGGAATGCGCTTCGGCGATCGCCGGACCGGCGCCGTCCAGAAGCTCCTCGAATCGGCCGCCGCCCAGGTTGCGGAACAGCACCCGCGGCGTCTTGTGCGGAAACTCCGGATGCTTGCGCTCCACCTCGGGGAAAACGCTTCCAGTTACCCAAAAGAGATCTGGCAGGCCGTCGTTATCCAGGTCGGCGATGCCGTCCCCCCAACCGACGTGCCGGGTCTCGACACCCAAGCCGGAGCGCAGCGTGACGTCCTCGAACACGAGGTGGCCCGCATTCCGGTACAGAGCCGCCGTGTCTTCGGCAAAATGGGTCTTCAGCGCGTCCAGCCGGCCGTCGGTATCGAAATCGCCGATGGCGATACCCATGCCGGCCTGTTCGTTGCCGTCCTCGTTCACGGCCAGGCCCGATAGTAGCCCCTGCTCTGAAAAAGTGCCGTCTCCACGGTTGTGGAACACCAGGCTGGGAGTTGAGTCGCAGGCCACGTAGATATCCTGCCAGCCGTCGCCGTCCAAATCCGCGGCCACCGCGGTCAGGCCGAACCCCGGCGCCGCGGCACCTATGCCCGAGCGCGCGGTGACGTCTGTGAAGGTCCCGTCTCCGTTATTGTGGTAGAGCATCGGGCGTTCGGGAACAAGTCCGCGCGGGCCGCAATTCACCGGGACGCCTTTGAAATTGCAGTTAGGGTCCTTCCCCGTGGGTGGGATTTTATCGAAGTCGAAAACCAGGTAGTTGGAAACGAATAGATCCAAGCGGCCGTCGCGGTCGTAGTCCACCCACGTGCAACCACTGCCCCAGCGCTTGCCGGGATGCAACAGGCCCGCCGCCTCGGTCACATCCGTGAAGGTGCCGTCGCCGTTGTTGCGGTACAGGATGTTCTGGGGCCAGGCGGTGATAAAGAGATCGTCGAAACCGTCGTTATTACAGTCGCCGACAGTCACGCCGCATGCCCAGCCCTGACGTACCAGGCCCGCTTTCGCGGTCGCGTCCGTGAAGGTCCCGTCACGGTTGTTCTTGTAAAGCCGATTGCTCGCTCCCTCGACCGGCCCTTCTCGGCGCGTCCCTGACAGCAGGAAAATGTCCAGCCAGCCATCGTTGTCGTAGTCGAGAAAGGCGACTCCGCAGCCCATTGATTCGAGGATGTAATCCATGCGGTCCGGGGGACCGTAGATAACCGGAGCGCGCAGGCCGGCATGGGCGGCGACGTCGGTGAAGCGCGCATGAAAGGGCAAACCCGAGGGCTTTCCGCGCGGTTGCGGCCTGACTCCGCGCGAGGCCATGCCCCCCGACTCCTGGGCCCAGCACATGCCGGCCCCTGCGGTTCCTGCCGCGAGCAGGGCAAGGAATTCACGGCGAGTCATACCGCCTGGCGCCGATCCTCGAGACCGCTGTGCTGGGAAAACGTGAATGACCCGCGCCGCCGGGGAAACAGACTGCTGATTGCTTTGCGTCTTGGACACTTCGCCAGGCAAATATCTTAAATTAGTTGTTCAACCCGGTGCAACGCGGCCTTCACTTTTCGGCAGGGTGAATTCGTCCAGCCAGCTAACGGCCATAAAACTTAAACGGTTATAGATTTTCCTGGACAGCTCTGTCCTGCCCCTGTATCCTCACTCTTGAATGCGTCCCGAGAGCAGTGACTCTGCTGCGCGTACGGAACTGCGCGAGATGGTGGTGCGGCTCGTTCATTCCAGCGAACAGCCTCGCTACCAGGAGCTCATGCGAGAGCATCACTACCTGGGCCATTTGCCCAAGATTGGAGAAACGCTTTGGTACGTGGCGAGCTGGCGGGAGCAATGGGTCGCGCTGTTGAGCTTTTCGGCCTCGGCACTGAAGTGCG
>Ga0209158_1000956_pt1 | contig 19948 bp, 17 predicted proteins | sample GraSoiAngelo_140_FD_185897 | JGI IMG/M metagenome (GOLD analysis project Ga0209158, IMG submission 185897) | Grasslands soil microbial communities from the Angelo Coastal Reserve, California, USA - 14_0929_12_30cm (SPAdes) (version 2) | ecosystem: Environmental > Terrestrial > Soil > Grasslands ...
GTTCTTGGCGGTCTTGCAGGTTGACTAGCCTCGTGCCGTTCCAACCCGACCTCCCCGCAAACGCGTCGGAGCCTCGCTCCCAACGAGTTGGAACGGCACTCGTCATCCAAACGGCCTTTCTGGGAGACGTCGTGCTCACGACGCCCCTCTTGGAGGCGCTCGCCGCTCGCCACGGGCCGGTGGACGTGGTGACCACGCCGGCCGCTGCGCCGCTGATCGAGACGCACCCCGCTGTCCGGCGGGTGATCCCGTACGACAAGAAAGGCCGCGATCGCGGCCTGGGGGGACTGTTCAGGCTGGCTCGCTCCCTGCGCGCGGAGCGGTATGAATGCGCGTATCTTCCCCATCGCTCCCTGCGGACGGCGCTCGCGGCGTGGCTCGCCCGCATCCCGCAGCGTGTCGGCTTCGACGACGGCTGGCGGTTGCTGTACACCGAGGTGCGACGACGGGCGACGCAGGGTCACGAGATCGACCGCGTGCTCGCGCTCGCGGGCGTCACGGTGCACCGGGCCCGGCCGACGCTGCACGTCACGCTCGCCGATCGCGCGGCGACCGAGGGGTTCCTGCGGGAGCACGGGATCCCGGAGCGCTTCCTCGCGCTCGCGCCGGGATCGATCTGGGGCTCGAAGCGCTGGCCGTACTATCGAGAGCTGGCGGAGCGGCTGGCGGAGAGAGCGGGCATCGTGGTCGTCGGCGGGGTGGAGGATGCGCGCCTCGCCGCCGAGATCACCGAGGCGGTGGCGCGGGGGGGTGGTCGGGCAGTCAGCGGGTGCGGCCGCCTGACCGTGCGACAGTCGGTGGAGGCGATCCGACGGGCGGCGGTGCTCGTGACCAACGACAGCGCCCCGCTCCATTTCGGGCAAGCGGTCGACACGCCGACGGTGGCTATTTTCGGGTCTACCGCGCCGAGCTTCGGGTTCGGGCCGCGGGGACCGAGGGACCAGGTGGTCGAGCTCGACGGCGTGCCATGCCGCCCGTGCTCGCCGCACGGGCCGCCCCGCTGCCCGCTGGGGCATCACCTGTGCATGAAGTCGCTCTCGGTACAGGACGTCCTTCAGGCAATCGAGGAGACCGGTGCGCTACGTCGTCGGGATTGACATCGGCGGAACCAACATCGTCGCGGGATCGGTGGCCGAGGATGGCTCCGAGCTGCTCGGGCTGGTGTCCGAGCCGACCATCTCCGAGCAGGGCGCGGACGCCGTCATGGCGCGGATCGTGAAGCTGGCACGCGCGTCGATGGCAGCGGCGCGCTCCAAGGAGATCGCGGGCGTCGGTATCGGCTCGCCCGGCCCGCTCGACACGAAAACCGGCGTCGTGCTGCTGACCCCCAACCTGGGGTGGACCAACTTCCCGCTGCGCGATCGGCTGGCGCGCGCGCTGGACCTGCCCGCCACGCTCGATAACGACGCCAACTGCGCCATTTTCGGCGAATGGTGGCGCGGGGCGGCGCGCGGCGCCAATCACGTGGTCGGGCTCACGATCGGAACGGGCATCGGGGGCGGAATCGTGCTGGCGGGAAAGATCTATCGGGGGGCGTCGGACGTCGCGGGCGAGATCGGCCACATGTCCATCGAATCCAACGGCCGGCGCTGCAAGTGCGGCAACGACGGCTGCCTCGAGGCCTACGCGTCGGGGCCCGCGATTGCCGCCCGGGCGGTCGAGGGAATCGAAACCGGCGCAGAAACCTCCCTCCCGCGCTATGTGAAGGGCGATTTGACCAAGATCACCGCGCAGATCGTGTACGAAGCGGCGCACGACGGCGACGAATACGCGTTGGAGGTGGTGCACGAAACGGCGAAGTTCCTCGGGACCGGCGTCGCCAATATCGTCAATATCTTCAACCCCGAGGTGGTGGTGATCTGCGGGGGCGTGACGCTGGCCGGAGAGAAGCTGTTCGCGCCGCTCCGCAGCGAAGTGAAGCGCCGCGCGTTCAAGCCCGCCGTCGACGCGTGCCGCATCGTGCCCGGGGAGCTCACCGGAACGGCGGGCGTGTACGGCGCCGCGGCCGTGTTCGTCCAGCGCACCTGGGGAACGGTGTGAAGCGACTCGGGGTCATCGGCTCCATGGTGTGGGACACCATCTACGGCCGCGACCCCGCGCAGCCCGCCGTCGAGGAATGGGGTGGGATCTCGTATTCCCTGGCCGCGCTCGATGCCACGCTGCGCGCCGACTGGCAGATCGTGCCGCTCGTCAAGGTCGGGCGCGACCTGGCGGCGCGGGCAAACGAGTTCCTCGGCAGCCTGCGCCACGTGGCCCCCAGCGCGCGCTTCCTGGAAGTGCCGGCGCCGAACAACCGGGTCACGCTGCGCTACCTCCAGGCAGAGCGCCGCTGCGAACAGATGTCGGGCGGCGTGCCGCCGTGGACGTGGCCCGAGCTCGGCGCCCAGGTGAGGGACCTCGACGCGTTGTACGTGAACTTCATCTCGGGCTACGAGATGGATCTGCAAACGGCCCAGCTGTTGCGCCGCGGCTTCCCCCGCTTCCTCTACGCCGACCTGCACAGCCTGTTCCTGGGGAAGGAACCCGACGGCACGCGCGTGCCTCAGCCGTTGCCGGACGCGCCAGCGTGGTTCAGCTGCTTCGACGTGGTGCAGCTGAACGAGGAGGAGCTGGCGCAGCTCGGCCCCGATCCGCTGATCGTCGCCGCCGGCGCGCTGGCGCGCGGCTGCCAGACCCTGGTGGTGACGCTGGGTCCGCGAGGCGCGGCCTATTTCACCGGCCGGCCGGTGCGGAGCGCCCGGATCGCGTCGGATCCGGCGCCCGACTCTGAGGGCGACCCCACGGGCTGTGGCGACGTGCTGGGTGCCACCGTCGTCGCCTCGCTCACCGCCGGCGCCCCGCTGGAAGAGGCGCTGCGCCTCGGCACGCACATGGGTGCGCGCAACGTGACACACCGCGGCGCCACCGGTCTGCGCGACCACCTGCTGGGCAGGCTCTCGGCGGTGTGACCCGTCTCGTGGAAGTCCCGGCACAGTTCGACGATCGCTCGTTCGACCAGTTCGCGAGCGCCTTCGCAGCAGCAGCGAAGGACGGCGAGCGGCTGCTGTTCGATGCACATGCAGCCGAATGGGCGTCACCGTACGGGTTGGTCGGCCTGCTCTCGGCCGGGCAGGCGGCGCGGGGCGCCGGAGCAGGGAGTGCGGGAGGCATGGAGCGACCGCTGCTCACCGCACCGACGCACGCCGAGGTCTTGACCTATTGGACGCGCGCCGGATTCTTCCGCGAAGCCGCCGAGCTGTTCGAGATCCACGGAAAGGTGCCACGGGTGAAAGCCGTGGAGGAGAGCGACGTGCTGCTCCCCGTGACGCCGGTGCGCGCGGCGGAGGACGTGCACGCCGTCGTCTCGAACATCCAGCAGCGCGCGTCTGCCATCCTGGCGTCCGAGCTGGGGCTCGACCCCAAGGCGACGATGGGCTTCGCTATGGCGCTTTCAGAGGCGTGTCAGAATATTGTAGAACACGCGGGCACGGGCGGCTGGGTGGCGGTGCAGGCGTACCACTGGCGCCGCAAGCTCGCGAAGCGCGTGGTCGTGATCGCGGTGGCGGACGCGGGGGTAGGGTTCCGCCACTCACTCGAGCCGACGCAGAGCAAGCGGTTTGGGACCCGGTGGGGGGACGCCGCCGCCCTCGAGGCGGCGTTGATCCAGGGCGTGAGCCGGTTCCGCGATCCGGGCCGCGGCCAGGGGCTCGCGGGGATCCGCCGCTACCTGGCCCGCTGGGACGGCAAGATCGCGATCCGCAGCGGGACGGCTCGCATCGCGATCGTGCCCCAGTGGGACGACGACGTGCCCTTGAAGGAAGGCCTGCCGGCGTTCCCGGGCGCCCAGGTGCTCATCATCATACCCGAGCAGGGGTCCACGAAGCGGTGATACAGCATATCGACGTGCACGCGGTACTCCAGGAATCGGTGTCGGGCGTCTATACGGACCTGGTCACGCGTCCCACGGGACGCGTCGTGCGCGAGTGCATCGAGCGGGCCATGGCGACCGCCTCGGCTGAGGTGGCCGTCGCCCGCATCGATTTCACGCGCGTGGGGTGCATCGACTACTCGTGCGCCGACGAGATCGTGGCGAAGCTGTTGCAGAGCCGGCCGCGGGTGCTGGTGCTGATGGGCATCTCGGACGGGCACCGCGAAGCGATCGAGCCGGTGCTCGCGGGCCATCGGCTCGCCGTGCTGATCGAGCGGCCCGACGGCACGCTGGAAGCGGTCGGAGCCCCGGACGCGGCGGCGGCCCTGCTCGGCGAGCTGGTGTCGCGGCGGCTGGCCGTGCGGACCCCCGGAGGGACCCTCGCGCTGACGCTCGCGTGAAGCGTCGCCTCGGCTTCTCGACTCGCGCCGTGCATGGCGATCCGGAGGCCCGCCCCGACTGGGCGCCCGTGGTGGCACCACTCTACCAGAGCGCCACCTTCACGAATCCCGTCGGCTCGGCCCAGGAAGTCATCTACGCCCGCTACGGCAACAACCCCAACCACGTGGCGATCGCCAAGCGCCTGGCGCTGCTCGAAGGCGCGGAGGCGGCGCTGTTCGTGGGTAGCGGCATGGGCGCGATCGCCCTGTCGCATCTCGCGGTGCTCCGGCCCGGGGACCACCTCCTGTCGAGCGAGTGGATCTACGGCGGCGTGCAGCGGTTGTTCGCGCAGGAATTCGGTCGTTTCGGCATCGACGTGTCGTTCGTCAATCCGCTGGAGCAGCGTACCTGGAAGCGCGGGCTCAAGAAGAACACCCGCGCGATCTTCGTCGAAACGCCGACCAATCCGCTGCTCCGCGTCATCGATCTCGAGCCGATCGCCACCCTGTGCAAGACCGAGGGGGTCGCGCTGCTGGTCGACTCGACCTTCGCCACGCCGTTGAACTACCGACCGCTCGAGCACGGCGCCGACGTCGTGATCCACAGCGCCACGAAATACCTGAACGGCCACTCCGACGTGCTCGCGGGCGCGGTGGCGGGCAGCGACTCGGTGATCGAAGAGGTGCGCAAGCTGTTGCACGTCTGGGGCCAGGCGCTGGACCCGATGGCGGCGTGGTTGATCGAGCGGGGGATGAAGACGCTCGCCGTGCGTGTGGGACGGCAGAACCAGACCGCCCTGGCGGTGGCCCAGTGGTGCGCGACCCAGTCGCAGTTCGCCGCGGTGCACTACCCCGGGCTGCCGTCGCACGCCGATCACGACGTGGCGACGCGGATCCTCAACGGCTTCGGGGGTATGCTGGGAGTCGAGCTCAAGGGAGGTGCGCGGGCGGCCGAGCGGTTCCTGCGCGCGCTCACGATCGCGACGCACGCGCCGAGCCTCGGAGGCGTCGAGACGCTCGTGTCCGAGCCACGGCTCACGTCGCACGCGATGCTCACGCCCGACGCGCGGGCGCGGGCCGGTATTGCCGATGGCTTCCTGCGATTTTCCATCGGACTGGAGGACGCCGACGACATCATCGCGGACTTCGCGCAAGCCCTGGCGCAGCAGTAAGTGATCAAGTTCACGAATGTCTTCAAGGCCTTCCCCAAGGGGGGGCTCGCCCTGAAGGACGTGACGTTCCACATCGCGAAGGGCGAGTTCGTGTTCCTCACCGGCCATTCGGGCGCCGGTAAGTCCACCGTCCTCAAGCTCGTGTACGCCGACGAGCCGGTGACCAGCGGCGAAGTCCGCGTCTCGGGTTTCAACGTGGCGGAGCTGCGGCCTCGGGACGTCCCGATGCTGCGCCGCCGCCTCGGCATCGTGTTCCAAGACTTTCGCTTGCTCGAGGACCGGCCGGCCGAGGAGAACGTCGCCTTCGCCCTCGAAGTCACCGGCGCGCGACGCTCATCCATCGCAGCGCGTGTGATGCGCGTCCTCACCCAGGTCGGGCTCGCCGCCAAGGCTCAGGCCTACCCCCGCGAGCTGTCGGGCGGGGAGCAGCAGCGGGTCGCCATCGCGCGGGCACTCGTGAATGAGCCGAGCGTGCTGCTCGCCGACGAGCCGACGGGCAATCTGGACGAGCGGGCTACGCGCGGCGTATTCCAGCTGCTGCGCGACATCAACGCCAGCGGTACCGCCGTCGTGATGGCCACGCACGACCTGGATCTGGTGCGCCAGGCGCCCTACCGCGTGATCGAGCTCCAGGAGGGAGCGCTGGTGTACGACTCTACCGTGGACGAGCCCCGCGACCAGGCGGCGACGCCGTGAATCTGACGATTCGCGAGGCCCTGCTCGCCTTCCGCCGGGCCCCCCTGCTCTCGGCGCTCTCCGTGACGACCATCGCGTTCTCGTTGTTCGTGGTGGGCCTGTTCGGGCTCGTGGCCGTGAACCTGCAGGACGCGCTGCGCGGCGTGGCCGAGCGCGTGGAGATCGTCGCCTACCTCCTGCCCGGCACGCCGATCGAATCCATCACGCTGGCCGAAAAGGACATCGAGGCGTTCCCCGAAGTGCACTCGGCCGTCTACGTGAGCGAGGACTCGGCGCTGGCGCGCGCACGGGCCGAGCTCGTCGAGTTCCGCGACGTGCTGCAGGAGCTCGAGCGCAATCCGCTCCCTGCGTCCATCGAGGTGAAGCTCAAGCCCCGGTTCCGCGATGCCGAGCACGTGAACGACGTCGCCGAGCGACTGCGCGGGTTCGGGTTCGTGGACGACGTGCGGTTCGGGCGCGACTGGGTGGAGAAGCTCGACCGGCTGCGGCAGATCGCCGCCGCGGTCGGGCTCGTGGTTGGGGCGGCGTTCGCGGTGGTGGCCATCATCATCATCGGTACCACGATCCGGATGGCGGTGCTGCAGCGCGGCCGCGAGATCGCCATCATGCGGCTCGTGGGCGCCACGAACGGCTTCATCCGCCGCCCCTTCCTGCTGCAGGGGGCGATCAAAGGGATGCTCGGCGGGCTCGTCGCGGTCGGGCTCTCCTACGGCGCATACACCCTCATCAACCGCTGGCTCATCCAGGCGGCGTTCTTCTCGCACGCGCAGGCGCTCGCCATCGTCGGCTTCGGCACTCTCATCGGCCTGTTTGGAAGTGCGGCTTCTGTGGGAAGGCACCTACGTCGAGTCTGAGGCGTCACGCAGAGACGTCACGCAAAGACGTCAAGCAAAACCGTGGACTCGCTCACGTCCTTGCGCGACGGTTTTGCTTGACGGTGTTGTGCTACGTCTCTTGTGCTACGCCTCTCGCCTCTCAGCGTCCTCAGCCTTTCGACCAGCAGCTCAGGGACAACCAGCAGCGTCTCGAAGGCATCCGTCGCGAGCGGTCGGACGTCGAGCAGGAGCTGGAGCGCCTGCGCACCCAGGTGCACTCGCTGTCCGACGAGCTCGCGAACATCGAGCGGCAGAAGGAGACGACGAATCGCATCGTCAACGAGCTGGACCGCCAGATTTATGCGCTGTCGGACCAGATCGACCGGACGACGGTCGATCTACTGCTCGCCCAGAACGCGCTCGCCGAGAAGCGCGCCGTGCTGGAGCGCCGGCTCGTCGACATCTCGAAGCGCGGGGCGCTGTACGGGTACCAGGTGCTGCTCGCGGCGGAAAGCTTCGGCGATCTGCTCTCGCGCTATAAGTACCTGTATCTCGTGAGCCGGCAGGATCGCCTGCTGGCGAACGACATGTCGAAACTCCAGCGGCGCATCGGACGGGAGCGACAGACGCTCGTGGACGCGCGCGACGCACTGGCGCGACGCAAGAACGAGCGTACCGAAGAGCTGGACCGCTACTTGTCGCTCGAGCGGGAGCGGCAGGCGTCGCTGCGCGAGACGCGGCGCAGTGCGCGCGAAGCGCTGCAGCGCCTATCCGAGCTCGAGCGCGACGAGAAGAGCCTGAACGACCGCATCGTCGCCCTCGAGCGGGCCCGCCGCGAGGCGGAAGCGCGCGGCGCTGCCACCGCCGCCGCCGCCATCACCACCGCAGACCTGGGTCAGCTCGACTGGCCCGTGCAAGGGCGCATCGTGTATCAGTTCGGCACCGCGACGGGCCCGAACAACACCCGCATCCCGTGGCACGGTATCGGCATCGCCGCGCCGGCCGGCACGCCGGTCCGCGCCATCGCCGGCGGCAGCGTAAGCCTCGCGGGACCGCTCGGCACCTACCTCACTTCCGTGCTGGTCGATCACGGCGGCGGCTACTACAGCTTCTATGGCTACCTGAGTGACGCGACCGTGGCCCATGGGGAGCGGGTCATCAAGGGGCAGATCCTGGGCCATGTGGGCGGCGGGTCGAGCGACCAGGGGCCCCACCTGCACTTCGAGATCCGGGGCCAGGGCGGCATCGCCCTCGACCCCGTCAACTGGCTGAAGACCCGGCGCTGACGCCGATCCGGTCCGGCTCGGACTTCTTGCCCCGCTCCAGCGCCGCCTCGACCTGCGCGAATAGATCCTCCGGCCGCAACACCTCGCTGTGGGGGAACCCCACGACTCCCGCGCTGAGGCTCAGCACGTGGCCGCGAGGGAGGTCGGGGAAGGTATGGCGAGCCAGCACCTGCCGCAGCCGCTCCACGAAGAGCCGGCCGCTCTGGGCGTCGGTCTCCGGGAGCACCAGCGCGAACTCGTCGCCTCCGTAGCGGGCCACGAAGTCCGGCGCCCGGATCTCGCGCTGCATCGTGGCGCCGATCTCCGCGAGCACGCGGTCGCCTGCCTGCTGGCCCAGCCGCTCGTTGATATCCCGCAGGCGGTCCACATCGATCACCACGACCGCGAACCGCAGGGAATAGCGCCGGGCGCGCTCGAACTCGTCGCGCAGGCGGCGGTCCAGCGCGTCGAGGCTGGCGCACCCGGTGAGCACGTCGGTGACCCCGGCGCTGATCTGCCGGCGATAGACGGCCGCCCGGCGCTCCTCGTTCTCCAGCACCCGCGCCGCGGCCTGGGCAATCGTATTGGCGAACGCGACGTCCTGCGAGCGCAGCTCGGGATCCCCCTGCACGGTTCGCAGGAAGAACACCCCGGCGGCGCGGCCTTGGACGAACACCGGCAGCGCCACCGCCGATTGCACGTTGACCTCGATCCGCTGTTGCATCCAGTGCCGGCGAATCGCCTCGAACAGCGGGTGCTCGTGCACGTCCGGAATGAGCACGGGTCGTTCGGTGCGGATCGCTTCTTGAATCTCCGGGTAGCGCTCCAGCTCCACCCGCAGGTCGCGGATGGCCGGGTTCTCGTACACCGCGACTACGCGGCCCTTGTCCTCTCCCGGGGCCGTGAGCACGAACGAGCAGTGGGTGAGGCCGAACGCATGCCCGACCCGACGGACCAGGGTCTGGAAGATCTCGTCGGCGCGCAGGGTGGCCGAGACTTCCTGGAAGATGTCGAACAGCAGATCGCGGGTCCGCAGCGCGTCCTGGGCCTCGCTCAGCTCGCGGCGCAGACGCAGATCGGCGTCGATGCGGGCGCGCAGCTCGCCGAAGTGCACGGGGCTCGCCAGCGCGTCCCGCGCCCCCGCCTGGAGGGCGTCCGCCACGGCGTCCGCCCCGCCGTCCGCCACCAGGACGATGACCGGCGCGCCCCCGAAGCGCGCGGCGGTCGCGAGATCGCGCACCCCCTCCGCGAGGCCCGCCTCCTTGGCGGCGATCGAGAGGATCAGAAGATCGGGAGGTTGCGGTTCCGGCCGATCGGGGCCGGGTGGCGGATAGACGGCCTCGGTCACCTGGAAGCCGCCTCGCACCAGAAACCGCTCGAGTCCGTCAGGACGCGTCGCCGCGTCGCCGACGAGCAGGATTCGGTGCTTGGGTGGTTCCGGCAACGGTCCTCGCCGCACGATGAAGGGTGTCAAGCTATAGTTCACGGTATGGGACGGCAACCGCGGAGCGCGGTTGGTGCGCGGTCCGGCGCCTGAGACGCGCCGCCAGCGGCGCCGCATGGTCGCGCGGCAGCTCGCGAGCCGCGGCATCCACGACTGCCGCGTGCTCGCCGCGATGGCCTCGGTGCCGCGCGAATGGTTTCTCCCGCCGCACCTCTCGAGCGCGGCCTACGACGACGCCCCGTTGCCGATCGGGAGCGGGCAAACGATCTCGCAACCGCTGATCGTCGCGTTGATGACCGAGGCACTCGCGCCGCGGCGCCGGGACCGCGTGCTCGAGATCGGCACCGGCTCCGGTTACCAGACGGCCATCCTGGCGCGCCTCGTCGGGCGCGTCTACACGATCGAGCGGCTGCCCGACCTGCTGGTCGAAGCGGAGGAGCGATTTCGGCGCCTCGGCCTCACGAACATCGAGACCCGGCTGGGCGACGGCGCGGCCGGCTGGCCCGAGTGCGCGCCGTTCCAGGGCATCATCGTGACGGCCGCCGCGCCCGGCGTGCCGACGCCGCTGACGGAGCAGCTCGCGCCCGGCGGCCGTCTGGTGATCCCGGTCGGTGACCTCGCGTCCCAGGAGCTGGTCATTCTAGAGCGCGGCCCGGCCGGGCTCGTGGAGCGGAGGGCCGGCGGCGTGCGGTTCGTGCCCCTCATCTCCCGCCTCGCGTTCACGGAGGAGCCCTGGTCGTGAAACGGATGCCCGACGACCTGCTGGGCGCCCACGTGTCGACGCAGGGCGGCGTGGCGGAGGCGCCGGCGCGAGGGACCGTGATCGGCGCGACCGTGATTCAGGTCTTCACGAAAACACCCAACCAGTGGCGCGAGTCGACCATCCGGGACGCCGACATCGCGGCCTTTCGGTCGTCGCTCGCCGGGAGCGGGATCCGGGCCGTGGTCTCGCACGACAGCTACCTGATCAACCTCGCGTCCCCGGATGAGGCGTTGCGCGAGAGAAGCGTGGCGGCGTTTACCGGCGAGCTCGTGCGATGCCGGGCGCTTGGGATCCCCTGGGTCGTGTCGCACCCCGGCAACTATATCGACGATCGAGTCGAGGGGCTGGCACGCAACGCCCGCGGGTACGCTCAGTGTCTGGCGGCGGTCCCGGGGGAGGTAGGCGTGTTAATCGAAGGAACCGCGGGCTCGGGAACGGCGCTCGGAAGCACATTCGAGGAGTTGCGGGCGCTGCGGGACGGGCTGCCCGCCGGGCTGCATGCTCGGGTGGGGTTCTGTCTCGACACGGCGCATCTGCACGCCGCCGGGTACGAGGTGGCCACCGCGCTGGAGGCGGTGTGGGAGCAATTCGACCAGGTGGTCGGGCTCGCGCACCTCAAGTGCTTGCACCTGAACGACTCCAAGGGGGCGCTGGGCTCGCATCTCGACCGCCACCAGTGGATCGGCGAAGGGACGATCGGACCGGAGCCGTTCCGGGGCATCATGCGGGACCATCGCCTCGCGCCGGTGATTAAGATTATCGAGACGCCGAAGGGCGACGATCCGATCCGCCACGACCGGCGGATGCTCCGGCGGCTGCGCGCGTACGCGCGCAGCGGTGCAACGGTGGGCCCACGCAAACCGTAGGCAGGGCGTGATCGCGCTGACGACGACCCCCAATCGCTGGACCCGACGCGTCGCCACGCTGGTCCTCGTGCTCCAAGGGCTGGCTGGGAGCGCGGTCCCACTGGCACACGCGTCGGAGCGGCTCACCGCACCGGCGCACGTCGAGGCGCAGCATGGCGCGGGTTGCCTTGCGCTGCATGACAGCCTGCGGTGCGGCCTGTGCCAACTGGCCGGGTTGCGGGGGACCCCGCAGCGGGTGCGCACGCAGACTCACACGGCGGCGACCGTCGAGCGACGTCCGAGCGAGTGCGACTCGGGCGCGGTGCGACGCCCGGACCACCCCACCGCCCCACCCCGAGCTCCCCCCGCTTCCCGTTCCTAGCTCGATGGCGGCCGGCGCTGCCGGCCCGCCCACCACGCGTGCCCGCCCCACCGGCGGGACGCCTGCTTGGAACAACGGAACGGGAGATTTCCCAGCATGACTCGACATCATCAAGCCGTCGTGGGGGCGCTCGCCGCCGTGCTCGCGTTGGCCGCTCCGGCGTCCGCCCAGCAACCGGCCGACCAGCGTCGGGTGGACTCGCTCGCGGCGGAGGTTCGGGCGCTCAAGGCGCGGCTCGACAGCGTGCGGGCGCAGCTCGCTCATCGCCCGGTGGCCGCTGAGCCGGCGGCCGACACGTCGCTCGCCGCCCTGCGCGCCGCCGCCGCGGCCGCGGCGGGCACGGACACCGCGAGAATCCGTGGCGACACCGCCGGGCCCACGAAGTTCGTCGGACGCGAGCGCAGCCAGCCGCAACTCAATCCCGAGATCAGTGCGACGGGCGACGTGCGAGCGTATGGCTCCACACCGGGTGTGCAACGGGACAACTTCGACGCGCGGGAGTTCGAAGTGGGATTCCAATCGCCACTCGATCCCTACTCGAGCACCAAGATCTTCGTGAGTTTCGAGAACGGCAATGTCAGCATCGAAGAGGGGTATGCGTACTGGACCGGTCTGCCCGGGCGCATCCGCTTCGACATCGGGAAATTTCGCCAGCAGTTCGGCGAGCTGAACCGCTGGCACCTGCACGCACTCCCGGAGACCGAGTACCCGCTCGCGCTGCGGGCCTATCTAGGTGAAGACGGGCTCGCCGGAACCGGGATCTCGCTCTATCGCGCCTTTGGGGGGCTCGGCGTGCACGAGCTGACCGCGCAGCTGACCCGTAGCGCGAGCGATGGCGAGTTGTTCGGCGGCACCAGCCGGCCGACGTATCTGGTTCATCTGCTCAATTTCTGGCAACTGACGCGCTCGACCTACGCGCAGCTCGGCGGCACGGCGCTGTACGGCACGGACCCGGACTCGAGCCTCCGTACCAAGGTCGGCGGGATCGACTTCCGGCTCACGTGGCGCCCGCCGGCCGAAGCGCTGTACCGGGAGTGGACGCTGCGCGGCGAGCTGTACGCGCTCCGCAAGGAGTATGCCGGCGCCGGCACGACGAGACTTGGCTGGTACGCAGGCACCACCTACAAACTGGGCCGGCGTTGGATCGCGGGAGGGCGCTACGATTACGTGGAAGATCCGCTCTCCGGTATCATCACGCGGCAGGTGATCCCCTCGCTCACGCTATGGCAGAGCGAGTGGGTGGAGCTACGGGCACAGTACACCTGGGCCAAGACCGCGGGCTTGAACGCCACGAACCAGTTCGCCCTCCAAGCAGTTTGGGCGATTGGACCACACAAACACGAGACCTACTGACATGCTGCGACTCACCACATTGCTCGTTGCTCTCCATGTTCCCGTGACCGCCCCGCCCGTCCGGGCGCCGGTCGCGGACAAGGTCAAAGTCGTCACCTCGCTCACGACGTACGGGGCCATCGCGCGCGAAATCGTCGGGGACCGGGGCATCGTGAGCTCGATTGCCACCGGCGACGAGAACCCGCATTACGTCCAGCCGAAGCCGAGCTTCGTGCCGCTGCTGGGCCAGGCCGACGTGTTCGTCACGACGGGTCTCGACCTCGAGCTGTGGGTACCGGCGCTGCTCGACAAAGCGAACAATCCCAAGGTCACGGAGGGTGGACCGGGCTATGTCGCGGCCTACGCCGGCCTCGACCTGCTCGACGTGCCTACGAGCTACTCCCGCTCGCAGGGCGACATCCACGTGTACGGCAACCCGCACATCTGGACCAGTCCGCTCAACGCGGTCCAGATCGCCCGCAACATCCTGACCGGCCTGAAGCGCGTGTCTCCCGAGAACGCCGATTATTTCGCGCAGCGGGAGAAGGATTTCGAGGACCGCATCTACCAGGCGTTGTTTGGCGAAGAACTCGTGAAGCTCCTTAGCGGCCCCACTCTCGCCGACTTGGACCGGCAAGGAAAGCTGCTCGACTTCCTGAAGGCGAAGCAGTACCAGGGTGCACCGCTTCTCAATCGGCTCGGCGGATGGCTCAAAGAGGCAATGCCGTTCCGCGGCAAGCCGGTCGCCTGCTATCACAAGGAGTGGGACTACTTCTCCCGGGAGTACGATGTCCCGTGCGTGGATTACATCGAGCCGAAGCCCGGTATCCCACCCACTCCGGGGCACGTACTGGAGATAATCAACGAAATGCGTACGCAGCACATTCAAGTGCTCCTGTCCACGAACTACTACGACCGCAACCAGGTCATGGAAGTGGCGCAGAAGACGGGTGCGAAGGCGGTGATCGTGCCGTCGAACACCGGCGGCGCGGCGGGGGTCAATACGTACTTCGACCTGATGAATCTGTGGATTTCGGAGCTAGCACGTGCCTTCGGCGGGGGCGCCGCCACGGCCAACTGACTGACAACGGGGAGCCGAGATGAGTGGTCTACAGCTGATGATTCCGCCGTTCGTGGCCTGCATGGTGCTCGTCGCCATGCTGTCCTACCTGGGGCTTCATGTGATCGCGCGCGAGGTGATCTTCGTCGATCTCTCGCTGGCGCAGATGGCGGCCCTGGGCGGACTCTCGGCGTTGCTGATCCACGTAGAGGCCGATTCGACGTGGGCATACGCATTTGCCCTGTTCGCGACGGCCGTCGGTGCGCTGCTGTTCGCCCTTACGCGCTCGTCGCCCCGGAAAGAGCGGCGCGTGCCCCAGGAGGCGTTCATCGGCATCGTGTATGTGGTTGCCTCGGCCGCTGCCGTCCTGGTGGCGAACAAGGTTCCAGGAGGCGGCGAAGCAATCGAAAAGACGCTCACCGGCAGTATCCTGTGGGTGACGTTCAAGCCCACGATCATCAAGCTGGCGGCGGCCTACGCCGCACTCGGCGTATTCCATTACTTCCTACGCCATCGATTTCTCACCATCTCGTTTCACCCGGAAGAAGCCGAGCGCCTGGGCTGGAAGATCAAGTGGTGGGACTTCCTGTTCTATCTGTCGTTCGGCGTCGTGATCACGCTCGCTGTGCCCGTCGCCGGGGTGCTGATGGTCTTCAGCTTCCTGGTCGTGCCGGCTGTGATCGCGTTCCTCTTTACGCGTGACATGAAACGGCTCACGTATATCTCGTGGGGCTCGGGCGCGCTCGCCTCGATCCTGGGCCTGTGGCTGTCGCTCGCTGGCGACCTGCCCACCGGACCGCTGATCGTGTGCATGTACGGACTAGTGCTGGTCGGGGCCGTCGTCGTGCGGAAGCTGGTGCGCACACCCGCGTGACCCGCGTGACCCGGCGCCCCCTCGGGGCGCGCGCCCTCTGGTTGCTGGGCACCCTGCTCCAGCTCTTGCTGCCGGGCGCCGCCGCGTGGGCGGACGCCCGCCTCGACATCGCGGGCGCCCACGCCACTCCCCACATCGAGTCGCATACCAGCAAGAGCTGCGCGCGCATCCACGCGCCCGACTGCGCGCTGTGCCACTTCCTCACGGCCCCGGCTCTCACGGGCCGGGGCATGCCCCTCCGTCTCGACGTCGCCGCCCGCCTGGCACCACGTCCCGCCGATCCGGCGGGCACGGCGCGCGCGCGCGCCCGACCCCACCCGCAACCCCGCGCCCCTCCCACGCTCTCCTAGCGACGCCGCGATCCGCGCGCGTCGCCCGCACGTGAACAGATCCGCTCGTCGTCCCGTCATTGGGGACGGCGCCGGATCAAGGACCACTCACTCACGTCTACGGAGAGCGCATGAACTCGAAGATCTCATATGCAGCGATAGTGGTGGCGTGGCTCGTCGCCGCCGGATTCACGACTCCTCCGCCGCTTGACGGCGACGTCGGCGGCTCGGTGGCCGACAGCGCGACGAGCACACCGTTACCCGGCGGTGAGGTGCGGATCGTGCGAGGGGGGAACACCATCGCCGCCACCACCACCGACGCCTTCGGCCGCTACGTGATCCACAACGTGCCCACCGGGTCGTACAGCGTGGAGGTTCGTTACCTGGGCTACCGCTCCGAAGTGCGAAACATCGCCATCGGGAGTACGGACGCGCTGGCCCGCGCCGATTTCCGCCTGGTCCCCCTCCCGATCAATCTGTCGGCGGTGGAGGTGGCATCGGCCGTGCCGCTCGCCGTCGATACCCGCACCGGCAATCAGATCTTCAAGCAGAACGATTACCACGGCGCGCCCACCAACACGACGTCGCAGATCCTGCAGCAGTCCATCGTGGGTGCCGCGCGCGCGCCCACCGGCGAAGTCCACATCCGCGGTCAGCACGCCGAGTACACGTATTACGTGGACGGCGTCCCCGTCCCGGCAGGGATCTCGGGCAGCCTGAACGAGCTGTTCGACCCGCAGGTCGTGAACCAGATCGACTTCCAGACGGGCGGGTGGGACGCCGAGTACGGCAACAAGAATGCCGCCGTCGTGAACGTCACCACGCGCATTCCCTCAGGCGGGTTCCACCTTGATGCGTCGGGCTACGGCGGGTCGTTCTCGGCGAACGGACAGACCCTGAACCTGAGCACCAACGCCGGCAAGGTCGGGCTGTTCTTCTCCGGCGCCCGCCAGGGAACGGACATGCGGCGCGACCCGGTCGCATTCGACTCGTTGCGCAACGCCACCGAGAACTTTCACAACGACGGTACGGACTTGTTCGGGTTCGGGAAGATCCAGTATATCCCATCCGACCGCGACGTCGTGAACCTCGACGTCAACCGCACCCGCACCCGCTTTGCCGTCCCGTTCGACTCGGTCGAGGGGATCATCGACGACCACCAGCAGGACGTGAACGGGTTCGTCAACCTCGGCTGGCGCCACCGGTTCGCAGAAAGCGCGTCCGAGAACGGGCGCTCGGCCGAGCTGTTCACGGGGGCGTTCTTCCGCGACGGGAGCCTCAACTACACGCCGGGTCTCACCGACGATCCGACGTTCGTGTTCGCCCCCGACACGACCCACTACATCCTCAGCGAGGACCGCAATTTCCACACGGCCGGGCTCAAGCTGGATTACACGCTCCAGCCACATCATGGGCTCGAGTTCAAAACCGGCGTGCTGGCGTCGTTGACCAGGGGGCACGAGGACTTCTCGTCGGTCACCGCCACGGGCAACCCCGGGCCCGGGTCGAACTCGGACTTGAAGGGCAGTGACGTCGGCGTATACGCGCAGACGGCTATCGCGCCCTCGGACAAATGGGAGCTGCGGACGGGCGTGCGGTTCGACAACCACAACGCCCCCTTCGCCGGCAACCAGCATCAGGTGAGCCCACGAGTGAAGCTCAGCTTCTTCCCGGACCCGGGCAACACGTTTTGGGTCTATTACGGCCGGTTGTTCCTCCCCACCAACGTGGAGGACCTGCGCGCCATCACCAGCGACGCCCAGGGCGGCGTCGTGGCGGCCCCGACCCTGCCCGAGCGCGACGATTTCTACGAGGTCGGGTACGTGCATCGCTTCCCGCTCGGCGTCGTGACCAAGCTGTCCGCCTATCACAAGCGCAGCTCGCCGGGGATCGACGACAACACCGTTCCCGGCTCCGCGATCGTGACGTCGGTGAACATCGACCAGGTGCGCATCACCGGTATCGAGGGCGTCGTCGAGATCCGTCCGAGCGGGCCGGTGTCGGCGTACGTGAACGTCGCGTTGAACCATGCGTACGGGTACGGCGCAATCACCGGCGGGTTCTTCCCCGCGGTGCCGCCGTCGGGCACGTTCGACCTGGACCACGACCAGCGCCTATCGGGCGTCGCGAGCGTGGTGTATTCCTCTCATGGCTTCTACCTCTCGACGACCGGCGTCTATGGAAGTGGGCTCACGAACGGCGCGGACCCCGACGCGACGTACGGGACTGGCCTGCTCGACTTCAACAAATCGATCAAGGTGCCGTCGAGCTTCATCCTGAACGCGAGCGCCGGGTACGCGTTCGCCGTCGGCGGGGCGGTCCTCCGACCCCAGATCTACGTCGAGAACGCGTTCGACAAGCAGTATCTCTTGAAGGGTGCGTTCTTCAGCGGCGCTTCCTTCGGCAGGCCTCGGAGCATACAGCTGCGGATGAACGTCGGAGCCTGAGCCACGTCTCAGGCATGCCAGCGCGGAGGCAGGTGTTATGAAGCGTCGGAGCGCCGTACGGTTCGTGATGTGGTCGCTTGCCGCGACGGTCGGTTGTAGCAGTGACGCCGCGGGGCCCAGTACCCCCGCGTGCAGCTCCGCGCTGGCATCTCAGGTGGTACTCGCGATCGGGGCGTACACCTCGATCAATCCGGCGTCCGACGCGGGGTGCATCACTGTCGCCGCCAACGGGTCGGCCGTCGACTCGGCGGAATACCTGCTCGTGCCCCAATCGGCGAGCGGCACGCCGGGGACGTCTTCTCCATTCCGACTGCAGGTGGTCTCATTACGCCCGACCGCACCGCTCGCCGCGGCAGCGACGCTGGCGGCGTCCCCGGGGCAGCGATCCACCGCCCTGCAGTTCGACCTGTTCCTGCGGCACGCCGCGGCCAGCCGCCGGTACGAGGCGCCGCCCGCAGCCGGGCCCCGCCTCGGGCGAGCGCCGGCGCTCCAGGTCAGCCCGCCCACGCTGGGCGACCTGCGGACGTTCAAGGTGTGCGGCAACCTCACCTGCTCGACTTCGGCCTTCAAGACGGTGGGGGCGCGGGTCCAGAGCGTGGGAGCCCACATCGCCATCTATGTGGACACGCTCGCACCTGCGAACGGACTCACTACCACGGATTTTGACTCGCTCCGGACCGTGTTCGACAATCGGCTCTATCCGCTCGACACGGTGGCCTTCGGTCGGGAACCCGACGTCGACTCGAACGGCGTCGTAATCGTGCTGATGACCGGGGTCGTGAACCAGCTCGTGACCAAGACCCAGTGCGCCACTTCGGGGTTCGTCGCGGGCTTCTTCTATTCCGCCGACCTCGATCCGAGGGTCCGCGCACAGTACAACGACGGAGAGGTCTTCTACTCCATCGTGGCGGACCCCGGGGCAACGCTCAGCTGCGCGCACAGCGCAGCGCAGGTGAAGAGCTCCACGCCGGTGACGTTCACACACGAGTTCCAGCACATGATCAACTATACTCAGCACGTGCTGGTCCGGAGCGGAGGAGCCGAAGACGGCTGGCTGGACGAGGGCCTGTCGAAGTACGCCGAGGAGCTGGCGGGACGGAGCTACCTCCCGGGTGATTCGGCGACGTTCAGCCAGTACGCGTTCAACGAGGTGTTCGACGCGTACAAATACCTTACGGCTCCGGGGTCGAACCCGCTCCTGATTCCATTCGACAACGGCACGCTCGCGGAGATCGGGGCGAGCTGGCTGTTCGTGCGATATGCGGTGGATCAGTACGGTGATTCGCTGCCGAGGAAGCTCGTGCAGAGCACGCTCACGGGAGCGGCGAACGTGGCCGCCCAGATGGGTCAGCCGTTCGACGCCGCGGTGACGCGCTGGGCGCTGGCCAACTGGGTGTCGGACCTCCCCGGCTTCATGGCGCCGCCGGAGCTCACGTACAAGTCGTGGCATTTTCGCCGCACGTTCGCGTCGCTCAACGCACAGGATGCTTTAGACTTTCCCCGCCCGTTCCCGCTCGTCCCGACAACCAGTGCGGGGAGTGCCGTGAACGTGAGCGGGACGCTGCAGGCGGGCTCGGGAGCGTATCACCGTGCCTTCCAAGGTCCGAGCGACCCGGCATTCACGCTGTCCTTCAGCCGGGATGGCAGCGCCGCCCTGCCGAGCCAGATCGTGGCGCGGCTCAACGTGATGCGGCTCCGGTGACCAGCCGTGCTTGACATGGCCATTCCCGCGGGATAGCATAACTCCTTCACAAAAAAGGACTTGTGCCTTCGATGTCGATCCGTCGCCAGGAGGCCCTCGATTACCACTCGCAGGGTCGCCCTGGGAAGATCCAGGTCTCGCCGACCAAGCCCTTCAAGAACCAGCGCGACCTGTCTCTCGCCTACACCCCCGGCGTGGCGGAGCCATGTCGCGAGATCGCCGCCCGGCCCGGGGAGGCCTACACCTACACCGCGAAGGGGAACCTCGTGGCCGTGGTCACCAACGGGACCGCGGTGCTCGGCCTGGGCAATATCGGCCCGCTCGCGGGCAAGCCGGTGATGGAGGGCAAGGGGATCCTCTTCAAGGCGTTCGCCGACATCGACGTATTCGACCTCGAGGTCGGGTCGGAAGACCCGGAGGACATGATCCGCTTCTGTCGCCTGCTCGAGCCGACCGTAGGTGGCATAAACCTCGAAGACATCCGCTCGCCCGACTGCTTCTACATCGAAAAGACGCTGCGCGACACCCTCTCCAT
>Ga0209158_1000960_pt1 | contig 19924 bp, 16 predicted proteins | sample GraSoiAngelo_140_FD_185897 | JGI IMG/M metagenome (GOLD analysis project Ga0209158, IMG submission 185897) | Grasslands soil microbial communities from the Angelo Coastal Reserve, California, USA - 14_0929_12_30cm (SPAdes) (version 2) | ecosystem: Environmental > Terrestrial > Soil > Grasslands ...
CGTGGGGTCGCCACGTGTTGGTGCAGCCCGACGTGTTCGTCGTGCCGCGTGCGGAGGCGCGCAGCCTGGACTGGACGGCGATTCGCAGCCTTCTGCTGGCGGCCGAGATCTTGAGTCCCTCCTCGCAGCGCGCCGATCGGTTCACCAAGCGCCGCCTGTACCAGGAGCGCTCGGTCCCGACCTACTTGGTGGTGGATTGCGACGGGCGGCAGGTCGAAGTATGGACTCCCGAGGCCGAATTCCCGGTGCTCGAGCGGGAGCGGCTCATGTGGCTGCCGACCGGAGCAGAGCGAGCGTTTACGCTCGAGCTTAACGAGCTGTTCCGAGCGATTTGAAGGAGCGGCGGGCTACTGCACCTCCGCCATCGCCGCGGTCACGAGGAGCGCCCGGACGATGCCGAGCGCTCCTTCGACGTTTTCAAACCATTCCGTTGCGAGATGCGCGTCGCCGGCCTTGCCACCCGCGCCGAGGGCGATAGCGGGGATGCCGAGGGCGATCGGGACGTTCGCGTCGGTCGACGCGCTGGCGAGCTCGGCGTCGCGCCCCAGGGCGCGGTTCGCGGCGACCGCGGCCTGGACCAGCGGGTGGGCGCGCGGGGTCATGCCCGACGGCCGGTCCCCCAGCAGCTGGATGTCGACGCGCAGCGTCGGCGAGCCGGTGGTGCGGCGACGGTTCTCGTCGTCGGCGGCGCGCTCGAGCGCGGCGCGCACGGTGACATCGAGCTGCGCCAGGGCGCGGGGATCCTCGCTCCTCAAGTCCAAGTCGAGCCAGGCCTCCTGCGGGATCGAGTTGAGTCCCGTGCCGCCCCCGAGCCGCACGACGGCGCAAGTAGTACGCGGCGCCTGTTGCGGGGCGAGGTCGGCGAGCAGCGCTGCGGCGCGCCCCACGGCATTCGCCGGGTTGGCGACGCCGAACGCTGCCCATGAATGGCCCCCGGGCCCGCGGAACGTGACGTGATAGCGCTTGGAGCCGAGGGCGCGATGGATCACGCGATCGAGTCCGGCGCCGTCCAGGGCGATGAACGCGGCAGGGATGCTCGGTAACGCGGTGGCATTGGATGGGGGCGCAGCATGCTGCGCCCCTACACTATGCTTCCCGTTCAACAGGTATTTCACCCCCCGCAAATCCCCCGATCCTTCTTCTCCGACCGTGGCCGCGAACAGAATGGGCCGCGTCACCGGCACGCGTGCCGCGACCATCGCCTCCGCCACCGCGACCAACGCGGCGAGGCCGCGCGCGTTGTCCGAAATGCCCGGGCCCTCGAGCCGCTGGCCGCGCCGCTCCACCGCGACGTCCACCTCGGCCCCGAAGACCGTGTCGAGATGCGCCGCCAGTACGACCGGCGCGGACTTTTCGCCGTTCTTCCCCAGCCACCCGTGGACATTACCCGCGTGATCGACCATGACGTCGCACAGGCCGATCGTGCGGAACAGCTCCGCCACGTGCGCGGCGCGCCGGCCTTCCGCGCCCGTGGGCGCGGGAATGGCGGAGAGCGCCGCCTGGCGGGCGAGCGTCCCCTCATCGGTGCGCTCGATGTGATGGCGCGCCGCGCGAATGCGATCGTGCGCGAGCAGGCGAGAGAGGGCGTGGTCCACGGCTCTTCACTCTAACCCGCTTGACGGTGGGGGGCGAGTGGGTGAACACTTGCTCATGGACGAGCGCGAGCTGATCTACGACTGGAACCGTGCGGGCGGGGAAGGGGGGCCGGCGTTCGACTGGTCCCGCGTCCACGTGGACCTGAACGACGAAACGCTGCGCGACGGCCTGCAATCCCCCTCCGTGCGCGACCCCGCGCTCGAGGTCAAGAAGCGGCTACTCCATCTGATGGCGGACTTGGGCATCGTGGCGGCCGATATCGGCCTGCCGGGGGCCGGCCCGCGGGTGGTGGAGCAGGTGCGCGCGCTGGCCACCGAGATCCGCAACGCCAAGCTGCCCATCGCGCCCAACTGCGCCGCGCGCACCGTGATCGCGGATATCGAGCCGATCGTGCGCGTGGCCCAGGAGGTGGGCATCGCCATCGAGGCCGCGACGTTCATCGGCTCGTCGCCGATCCGGCAGTACGCCGAGGACTGGACCCTGGACCGCATCGTGCAATCCACGGTGGAGGGGGTGACCTACGCCGTGAAGCACGGCCTCCCGGTCATGTACGTCACCGAGGACACGACCCGCGCGAAGCCCGAAGCGCTCAAGGCGCTGTACGGGGCGGCCATCGACTGCGGAGCGACACGCATCTGCCTGGCCGATACGGTCGGGCACGCTACACCAGCTGGAGTGAAAGCTCTGGTTGAATTCGTCAAGCGGGAAATCGTCAAGCAGAACCGTGTAAGGGTTGATTGGCACGGGCACCGCGACCGCGGCCTGGGGCTGATCAACTGTCTCACGGCGATCGAGGCGGGCGTGGACCGGGTGCACGGTACCGCGCTCGGGGTGGGGGAGCGGGTGGGGAACGCGGAGATGGACCTCCTGATCGTGAACCTGAAGCTCCTGGGCGCGCATGCCCACGACATCTCGAAGCTGCCGGAATACTGCCGGCTGGTGGCGGACGCCGTGGGCGTGCCGATCGCCGTGAACTACCCGGTGATGGGGGAGGACGCGTTCCGCACCGGCACGGGCGTGCACGCCGCGGCCATCATTAAGGCCAAGAAGAAGGGTCACGCCTGGCTCGCCGATCGCGTCTACAGCTCGGTGCCGGCGCAGGAATTCGGGCTCGAGCAGAAGATCGAGATCTCGCCGGTGTCGGGGCTCTCCAACGTGAAGTACTGGCTCGAGACCCACGGCTACGATCCGGAGGACGAGGCCGCGTGCCGCGCGTTGTTCGAGGCGGCGAAGCGCACCGACCGCGTGTTGTCCGACGAGGAGTGCCACCGGCTGCTCAAGCAGGCGGCATGGCGGTAGCGCCGTTCCGGGAGATCGAGCGGTCCTACTTCGATCTGCGATGGCACCTGGATCCCGTGGGCGCGACGCAGGCGGGAGTGAAGACCTACGACGACCGCTATGGGCGCTTCAGCCCGAGCGCCCTCGCCCCGCACCTCGCCGCGCTCAAATCCATCGCATCCACCCTCGAAGAGACCACGGCCGACGAGCGCGAAGATGAAATCGACCGGACGGCCCTTCTGAACGAGATCCGGGTCACCCTGCGGCGTTTCGAGCGCGAGCGCCCGCAGGCGAAGAACCCCGGATTCTGGCTGTCGCACCTGCTCGGGGGCTTGCACTTCCTGCTGGGCCGGCGCGACCGCACCCCCGAAGAGCGCGCGGTGTCGCTGGCGGGCCGGCTGGAGGACGTGCCGCGGCTGCTCGACGATGCGCGAGCCACGCTGGTCGAGCCGGTGCGCGTGTTCGTGGAAACGGCGCTGCGCATCAACGAGGGCGGCCTGTCGCTCGTGCGGGAGGTAGCGGCCGGACTGGGGGAGCGCGTCGCGGCGGCGGCGGACGCGGCGGCGGCGGCGATGGCCGCGTTCGCCCACGACCTGGAGCGCTGGCTCGAGAGCGCCTCCGATCAGTTCGCGCTGGGTGAGGAGGACTTCAACTTCCACCTGCACTACGAGCACGCGTTGCGGGATACGGCGCCCGAGCTATGGCGCTACGGGCTGCACCTCAAGGAAGAGGTCGAGGTGGACCTCGCGGCCCGCGCGAAGCGGCTCGACAAGGGCAAGACCTGGCACGACGTCGCCGACCGGTTGCGCGCCGATCATCCGCCGGCGAGCGCGCTGGTGGACGCCTACTCGGGCGAAATGGCGCGGGCCCGCGACTTCGTCGCCACGCACGGCTTGGTCGCGATCCCCGATGCCCCTCTCGACGTGGTGCCGACGCCGGCGTTCATGCGCCCGGTCATCCCGTTCGCAGCCTACGACCCTCCCGGCGCCTACTCGCCCGACCGCACCGGCTGGTTCTACGTCACCCTTCCCGACCCGGCATTGCCGCCCAGCGCGCAGGAGCGCATCCTGCGCGACCACTGTCGCTACGAGCTCGGCGTCACGGCGCTGCACGAAGGGTATCCCGGCCACCACCTCCATCTGGTGCATGCGCAACAGCAACCCTCGGACACCCGCAAGGTCGTGTGGACGCCGCTCACGGTCGAAGGCTGGGCGTTGTACTGCGAGGACATGATGGGGGAAGAGGGGTTCTACCAGTCGGAGGAGGAGCAGTTCTTCCAGCGGGTGCACCTGCTGTGGCGCGCGACGCGCATCCTGCTCGACGTCGGCCTGCACACGCGGGGCATGACGTTCGAGCAGGCGGCGGAGCACATGACGACGCACCTGCGGGTGGACCGCGCCAACGCAGAGGCGGAGGTGCGGCGGTATTGCGCCGAGCCGGCCCAGCCGCTGTGCTACGCGGTGGGACGGCGCGAGATCCTCGAGCTGCGGAAGGACTTCCGTGCCGCGCAGGGCAAGGCCTTCACCCTGCGCCGCTTCCATGACGCCTTGCTGCGCTACGGCGGCCTCCCCGTCACGCTGATCCGCTGGGGCCTCGGCCTCAATGCTTGAGGACCCCGGGGCGCCGCCCCGGGGTCAGCCGCCCCGAGGTGATCCCGCTCGGCTGACCCCGGGCCGATGGCCCGGGGTTCTCCCGCGCCAGGTCAAGCTCTTCGGCTGGGTCTCGCTACTCAACGATTTCGCGAGCGAGATGATCTACCCCTTGCTCCCGGCGTTCGTCACGGGCGTTTTGGGCGCTGGGCCGCAGGCGCTGGGCGCGCTCGACGGGGCGGCCGAGTTCGCGGCGGCATTCGTGAAGCTCGGGGCAGGACGCCTGGCCGACCGTGTGCCCTTGCGCGGGCCCATGATCGTGCTCGGGTACTTCATCGCCGTGGTAGTCCGGCCCGTCATCGCCATCACGGGCGCGGCGTGGCAGGTGATCGGGCTGCGCGTGGTGGACCGGCTGGGGAAGGGGCTTCGCACGCCGCCGCGCGACGCGCTGATCGCCGACGTCACGCCCGCGGAGCTGCGGGGACGCGCCTTCGGCCTGCAGCGCGGCATGGATCACGCAGGAGCGGTGCTGGGGCCGATCCTCGCCTGGTGGCTGCTCGCGCCCGGGGGGGGGAGCGCGAACGTGCGGGCGGTGATCGCGTGGAGCATTGTGCCGGGGGTGGCGGTGCTGGTGCTGGCGAGTTGGGCGGTGAGAGACGGCGGAGGTCGGGGGAGGCTGGGGGAGGTTGGGGAGGTTAGGGGAGGCAGTGAGCGGGCAGGACAACCTTCTCTAACCTCCTCCAACCTCCCCCGGCCATCACCGATCTCCCCGCTCTTCGGGATCTCTGCTTTCTATCTCCTCCGCATGCCCGACACCCTGATCATCCTGCGTTCTCAAGAGCTGGGCGTCCCCGTGGCGATCGTGCCGCTCTTGTGGGCGGCGGTGCACGTGGTGCGATCGTCGTCGAGTTTCCTCGGGGGCGCGGCGAGCGACCGGCTGGGGCCCGGGCAGACGATGTGGGTGGGGTGGCTCGTATACGCTATGCTGGCCGTGGGGATGGCGCGCGCGGGCACGGCGGCGGCGGCATGGGGGCTGTTCCTGGCGCTGGGGCTCGTCGCGGGACTGACGGAGAGTCCCGAGCGGGCGCTGGTGGCGCGGCTCGCCGGCACGCACCAGGGCAGCGGGTTCGGCCTGTATCATGGCATCACGGGCTTCGCGGCGCTCGTGGGAGGCGTGGCGCTGGGCGGAGTGTTCCAGCGGTACGGGGCGGCGCCAGCGTTCCTCGCGAGTGCGGCGGGGGGACTGGCGCTGGTGTTCGCGTGGCCTGTGTTCGCCGGGGGCTGGCGTCGCGGAGTGCATGGGTAAACCCGCGGCTTGAGCCGCGGACACGCGATTCATCGAGGACGACATTCCCGCGAGGACCTTCTCGCTTGGCCACTCGTGTCACGGAACGCCGCGTCGCACGTGCGCGGGTAAACCAAGACAAGAAAACCCGCAAATCTAAGACGAGTGTACATTATCGGTACGATGCGCACTCGACCGCCGCTCAGGGCTCTTGGCGTGGTGCTACTGGCCGCCTGCGGCGGGTCGCCCCCGACCGGCGGCGGCAGCCCCGCGGACCCGCAGGACGTGGCGTCGGTGCGGTTGTTCAACTCCGGACTGGGTGAGCTGACATTTCACATACCGCTCTTTCCGGGCGACACCCTTCCGGTGGAAGTCCGCATGTACGCCGCGAACGGCAGCCAGATCATGAGCGTCACGGGCGGAGAGGAGCTCGCCTTCACCTTCTCACCACCCACGCTGGCCTCGTCTACGCCCGTCAACGGCGAATCGCTGGTCCGAGACATCACGACGTCCGCCCCGTCGGGAACCCCCGGCACGCTCGAGGTCGCCCTGCATTTTCCCGCCGACCAGTCCACGAAGACATTTGGGCCGTTCGACGTCCTGGTGCACTGACGCTCTGGCGGCCGCGATCGTCGCGGCCGTTCTCTCGAGCGCGGCGCCGGCGCCTGCACGCGCACAGCACGAGCACGAGGACTCCCCCCTGGGCGTGCCGCTCGCGCGCACGGGGTCGGGGACCGCGTGGCTGCCCGACGCCGCCCGGACGCCGGGCTACCACGGATCGGTGGGGCGCTGGACGCTCATGGTGCACGGGAGCGTGTTCCTGCAGTACGACCGGCAGCTCGGCACGCGCGCCGACGACCAGCTGGGGAGCGTCAACTGGGTCATGCTGATGGCGGCACGTCCCGCCGCGGGCGGGTCGGTTCGGTTCCGCGCGATGGTGAGTGCGGAGCCGCTGACCCTGACCGCGCGCGGATACCCCGAGTTACTCCAGGCCGCCGAACCCTATCGCGGTGGTACCCTGACGGACCGCCAGCATCCCCATGAACTCATCTCAGAGCTTTCCGTCGGCTTCGAGCACCCCGTCGGGTCGAGGGTCGGCGCGTCCCTGTACGCAGCCCCGGTGGGAGAACCAGCCCTTGGCCCGGTCGCCTATCTGCATCGCCCCTCGGCCGTGTACGATCCCGCCGCGCCGCTGGGCCATCACACCCAGGACTTCACCCACACGACGTTCGGAGTCGTGACCCTCGGCGTTTTCACGAGGCAGGTGCGGGTCGAGGCGTCCGCCTTCAACGGTGCGCACCCGGACGATGTCCGGACGAACTTCGATCCGGTACGCCTCGATTCGTATTCGGCGCGGCTGAGCTGTAACCCGGCTTCGCGGTGGAGCGTGGCGGCGTGGTTCGGCCATGTCGCGGCGATGGGGGGCGCCCATGTCCACGGTGCGCTCGATCGGTTCGGCGCGTCGGTGTTGCACAGCCGGAGCACCTGGTCCACCACGTTCGTGTACGGCGCCGATCTGCCCGCGGGAGCCGGGCATCCGTTGAACACCCTGCTGCTCGAGTCCACGCTCGAGCTGGGCGACGCGGACGCCGTGTACGGCCGCGCCGAGTACGTGCGGCGGACGGCCGCGGACCTGGCGCTGGTGGGGTCGGTGAGTCGGGAGCTCGATATCGGGGCCGTGTCGCTCGGCTACGAGCGCGCCCTGTGGCGCAGCGCGCTTGTGGCCACCGGTCTGGGCGCCCGCGGCACGCTCAATCTCGTTCCGGAAGAGCTACGGCTATTCTATGGAAGCCGCACACCCGTGGGCCTCATGGCGTACGTGCAGGTGCGGCCCAGCACTGATCGGAGGAAAGTATGAAGGCTGATGTCTCGGTCATTCACGGCCCCGGCGAGGTCCAGGGATTGCCCTTCTCGTCCGCCGTGCGGGTTGGGGATTTGCTGTTTCTCTCAGGACAGATCGGCAACGTGCCGGGCACGCGCCGGCTCGCCGACGGAGGTATTGCGGGCCAGACGCGGCAGGTGCTCGAGAACATCAAGGCGGTGCTCGCGTTTGCCGGAAGCTCACTCGACCGCGCGGTGAAGTGCACGGTGTTCCTCGCCGACATCCAGGACTTCGCGGCGATGAATGCCGTCTATGCCACGTATTTCCCGAAGGATCCACCCGCGCGCTCGACCGTGGCCGCGAGCGGGCTCGCCGGAGGCGCGCGGGTGGAGATCGAGTGTATCGCGACGGCGGGCTAGACCGAGGCCGCCCTCGTCACCGCCCGCTCACCGTGCGGGTCGACATCCAGATGTCCAGGCTCGGAAGACCGTTGGGGGCTAACACACTACCCGGCCGATTGGAGGTCCAGACCAACGTTTGGCCGTCGAAGGACAGACTCGGCTGCTGGTCGAAGGCGGCGGAATTGAGCGGTGCCCCCGGATTCTCCGGCGTGGACCACGGGTCGTTCGCGTTGCGACGCGTGGACACCCAGAGATCGGAGAGACCGAGGCCGCCGGCTGGGGCACCTCGATGGAACCAGATTTCTTTCCCGTCGGTCCGGACCGTCGGGGCCGCGTCGTTGGCAGCCGGGTGGTTGAGCTCTGAAAGGAACACTGCCGGCCCAGCGGTCTCACCCTCCCGTGTCACGGGCGCATAGTACAAGTCTTGCCCCTGAGTCCCCGCCGGGCCTCTCGTGAAATAGAGCTTGGCGCCTCCGGGCTCGGCGCTCTGCTGGTAGTGCGGCGCGTTCTCGTCCCCCGCCGTGTTCACGTCAGCCCCGAGTATCTCGGGCGGTCCCCAGGCGAAATCGTCGTGCGTGTCGGTTCGCCGCGACACGTAGATGTCGTTTCCCCCGGTACCGGGCCGGGTGCTGAAGAAGAACAGCAAGTGCCCGTCGATGGACAACGCGGGTCCGTTCTCGATGAAGGTGGTATTGATGACCGGCCCCAGATTCACCGGCGCTTCCCAGTCACACTCTCGGCAAGCGCGGTGGGAGACCCAGATGTCGGCGTCACCCGTGCGGTCCGATTGGAAGTAGAGGCTGAGCTCGTCTGGGGAAAGGTTGGCCTGTGCATCCGTTGCTCCCGTGTTGATCGCCGCGAGGTTCACCGGCTCCGACCACTCGGAGCCGGCGAAGGACATAGCCTCCAGCTTGATCCCGACCGAAGCGGACTCCGATTCGCACGCCACCAGGAGCGTGAAGGAGACGAGGGACACGAGCTTTGCGATGGATAGGTGTTTCATGGGACCTCCTCGCTAATTCCCGTTCACCGTGCGGGTCGACATCCAGATGTCGAATCCACCGAGACCGCCACGCAGCGGTCCGGCAATGAACAGCAACGTGCGACCGTCGTGCGACAGGTCCGGCTGAAACTCGGCGAACTGAGTGTTCACCGGGGGTCCCAGATTGACCGGCGCGGACCACGCGTCATGAACGCTTCGGCGAGTGGACACCCATATGTCGAACGCGTTGGGCCCGCCGGGGGTCAGGGGGCGCCCAGAGTTGAACAGGATCTCCTTCCCATCGGCGCGCACCGTTACGAATCCGTCGGGGCGCTCGGGGTAGCTCAGCTCCGACACAAGCACTGCGGGTCCGCGCGTCTCACCGTCCCGCGTCACCGCCGCGAAATAGATGTCGGTCGTCGCGCCGTTGTCCGACCCGCGGTAGAAGTACAGGTTCGCCGAGCCGTCTTCCGCGCTCTGCGAGTAGAACGGCCCCGCCTCGTGCAGCGCCGTGTTCACATCAGGACCGAGAGGCGTTGGCGGGTCCCACCCGAAGTCGTCCTTCGGATCGGCGCGGCGCGACACGTAGATGTCGTGGAGTATGCCTGTCGTAGCGCGGTCGCTCGAAAAGAAGAGCAGATGACCGTCGGGCGACAACGCAGGACCAGCCTCGTTCCGGCCGGTGTTGATCGTCGGGCCCAGGTTCGCAGCCGTTTCCCACGGGCCGTCGGGGGACGAGCGCTGGGCGACCCAGAGATCGAAGTTGTCCATGCATCCGGTGGTCGACACGAGGTTTCCGAATCCCCCCGGTCGGTCCGAGAGGAAGTACAGGCTGAGCTCGTCCTTCGACATGGTCGGGGTCTGGTCCTGGCACCGCGAATTGACGGGGGCGTCGAGGTGCACCGGCTCCGACCACTCGGAGTTGGCGAAGGACATGGCCTGGATCCCCAGGACGCGCTCGTTGCTGGTCTCGGTGTTACAGGCCGCAAGCAAGGCGAGGGGGATTAGCGGAAAAGGTCGACGAGCGAGCGCGCTTGCCATGGGCACCTCACTATCGGGGGGATAGCACTGGAAAACGATGCGACCCATCCGGGCGGCTCACGGATGGGTTGCGGCACTTGTTCGAGGTAAAGCGGCACGGCGGTCCCAAGACACTACCTCTCAGGCGGCAGAAATAGCTCCCGTCCTGGACTGCGTCAAGATGAAACGCTGCGCCGACGCGCTTACGGGGCCGGCGCGACGTTCTTCACCACCCTGCCTCCCTTCATGACGAATACAACGCGCTGCAGCGCGGTGATGTCTTCCGCCGGGTTGCCGTCGGTGCCGATCAAGTCGGCCTCGAGCCCGGGGGCTATGGCGCCGATCGTGTCCGCCAACGCGAGCGACTGAGCCGCGAGCGACGTCGCGGATACGATCGCGGCCATCGCTGGCTGGCCGCCGACCTGCACGCGATAAATCAGCTCTTCCCAATTCTTCCCGAAGGCACCCGCGACGGCATCGGTGCCGAACACGATGCGGAGCTTGGGGCGTCGCAGCGCCTGCTTGAACACTGCGAGTACGAGGGGGACCGCTCGATGCATCTGCGCGAACCCCTCCTCGGTGTAGTTCTCCATGCCGAGAAAGCGCGCCTTGTTGTCGAAGTAGTTCTGGAACACGAGGTACAGGTTCGGATCGAAGAACGTCCCGTGATCGGCCATGAGGTCGAGGGTCGCCTCATCGAGCAGTACGCCGTGCTCGATCGACGTCGCCCCGGCCAGCACGGCGCGCCGCGCGGCCTCCGCCGCATGCGCATGGACGACGCAGCGCCGCCCGTGCGCTTTGGCTTCGCCACAAGCGGCCCGCAGCTCGTCCTCGGAGAGCGTCGGCCCGCCGCCTTCCCGGATGCTCTTCGAGCCGAGGATCTTGATCACGTCGGCGCCCGCGGCAACGCGCTGCCGGACGGTGCGCCGCAGCCCGTCGGCGTCGCCGTCCTCGGGCGTGATCCAGTCGAGTGAGGTGATCACGCGCGGGCCGGGAATCGTGCCCCGCGCGATCGCATCGCGCAGGTCGCGATCGAGCGTCGACCCGATGCTCTGTACGGTCGTGATGCCCGCCATCAGGGCGCGATACGCGTTCGCTTCCGTGTAGAGCACGGTCTGGTCCAGCGGCTCGGCTCCGCCCGGGTCGTTGTGCGCCCGGCCGTTCGCGTCGAAATGGGACGTGAGGTGAACGTGGGTGTCGATGCCGCCGGGCATGACGGTCAGCCGGCTCAGGTCGTACGTCGCGGCGGTGAGGGCCGGGTCGAGGCGCGCAATGCGCGACCCGGCGATCACGATGGTCGTATTGTGGAGGATGCCGCCACGGCCGTCGAGGACTGTCCCCGCGCGGATTGTGATGGTCGGCGCCTGGGCGAGGGCGAGCGCGGGGAGCAGGGCGAGTAGCATGGACGGCCTCCGGGACGATGGGTCGGGGACCCGGCCAACTTACGCCGCCGCGCTTCCGTTATCGAGTAGCGACGAGCAGAACGAAACGGCCCGCCGTGCACGATGCTCGGCGAGCCGCTTCGTTCTCAGGCTGTTCAAGCGATCTAACGGAGTGCCTCGATGGCGCGGGCGACATCGATGCGCCCTTTACCGTAGTACGGGTCAGTCCCCGGCTGCCCCAGGTCATCAGCCGACTTCTCGATCATTTCGCGGATTTGGTCCGGGCGCCCGTGGCCCATCCTGCTGACCAAGAGTGCCGCCAGGCCGGAGGTAACGGCCGCGGCAAAACTCGTCCCTGTACTTTCCCAGCGACGGGCGCCCTTGCCGCAAGCAGCCGTGTTCCCCATGGTAACCCTACCCGATAGCGAGCAGTTCAACGTGACGGCGAGGCCCGAGTTGAGTGGACCGACAGTGCCGCCCGGCCCGGCGACGTCGATCGCCGAGCGACCGTAGTTGGTGTACGCCGCCGGCGAGTCGACGTCCGTCCACGGACCATTCACGCCGACCGCAGCCGTTGGACCCGTCGCCGAGACGCAGATCGCGTGCGTCGCGTTGCAGACCCTCCAATTGTCCCGGTTGTGATCCATGTCGACCGCGAGGTTGCCACCGGCAATAACCATGACCGCGCCCTTCCGGTGCGCATAGGCGGTTGCCTTGTTGAATGCCGCCACCTGACCGGTGCTGTCGCGCTTGTCGAAGCCTTCAAACGCGAAGCTGAAGTGAATGACGTCCGCCCCGTGATCCGCGGCGTACACGATCCCCCGGAGAAAAACACTGATGGTGCCGGTGCGACGGCGGTCGAGCACTTTCACGCTGACGAGGGTCGTTCGCTGCGTGACGCCGGCGAGACTGTCGGCGTTGCTGACAATCAAGCTGGCCACGGCGGTGGCGTGAGAGTGAAAATCCATGATCGGCAGTACACCCTTCGCCTCAGCGAGCGCGTACTCGTCCGATGAGGCAGGCACGAGTGAGATCGAGCGGCTCAGGTCGACGAGTCCAGCAAGGTCGGGCTGCAGATAGTCGATACCGGTGTCGAGGAGGAACACGCTCACGTCCGGTGAGCCCAGCAACCCCGCGTTCCATGCCGCGTACGCACGGATGGCACACAGATTCCACTGCCGAAGGTAGTACTTCGCGTGGGCCGGTCTGGATATCGAACCGTGGCATTCGGCGAACGCATCTGCTGAAGCATCCGCTGTGGCTGAGGCGGCTTCCACGACCTCCGGGACCCCAACCTCCTCGGGAGAGTCGGGGCCGACGATCCTGTCAACCGACACACCGCGCACACCGTCTGTCGACGCCAGGTCAGCTGCGCCGGCTTCGCTCAGTCCGCTGATGATGGCCAGCCCGGCGCCGGTCATGATCTCGTCGATCGTGCCGCCGCGCGCGACCACGCGGGCTTCGAAATCGTCCGGTGCGTCGTCACCCGTGAACACGACGATGTACTTCCCATTCTCCGCCGCCGAGGCGTCTAGCACACTCGACATCGAGGGCCGGACGTTCGGCGGAGCCCCGGTATCCTGACAACCGCCGAGCGCGAGGGCGACGGCTGCAGCAAGGGTGTAGCCTGCGAGGCGTAGCATGGTTCACCTCCCCGTGAGTGCTCCGATATGCCCTTCGCGTGGTGCGCAAGAGTGTCGTTGCGGAGCGATTCCCGACGCCGTACGTTCGGGTCGACGCGACACAGTAGCGGCGCAGTGTGAGTGGGGCGTTACGCTCGCCGTAACGGAGCGATGACGCTGCTCGCGGACGCTTAGGTATGCGCGGTGCCGGAAGTGTCGCGAGAGGTCCCACTGGTCGAGCTGCGGATTCTGGGTGGTCTGAACCTCCTCGGGGCTGGCGGGCGCGAGCTCTCGTCGGTGCTGGCCCAGCCCAAGCGCGTCGCCCTGCTCGCCTATCTCGCCGCCGCCACACCCAGACGTCTGCACCGGCGCGACTCTCTCCTCGCCCTATTCTGGCCCGAGCTCGATCAGGAGCACGCCCGCGCGGCGCTGCGCCAGGCACTGCACGGGCTCCGGCATGCGCTCGGTGACGGCGTGCTCGTGACCAGAGGTGACGAGGACATCGGCCTCGACGCCGAGCGAATCCGCTGCGACGTGGTCGAGTTCGCGCGCGCGGCCGAGGTGGGCCGACTGGCCGATGCGCTCGACCTCTACCGGGGCGACCTGCTCGAAGGGTTTTTCATCCGCGGCGCGCCGGAGTTCGAGCAGTGGCTCGAGGACGAGCGCGCCCGGTTGAAGGCCGTCGCGCTCCGCAGCGCGACACAGCTGGCGGAGCGGACCGAAGGGCACGGCGACCTGGCCGAAGCGGCGCAGTGGTCCCGGCGGGCGCTCCGGATCGCCCCGCTCGACGAGCCGGCGTTGCGGCGCCTGATGAAGACGCTGGACCGCCTGGGGGACCGGGCGGGGGCGCTCGAAGCGTACGAAACCTTCGCGAACCGCCTCACGGCGGAGCTCGAGGCCGACCCCGCGCCGGAGACGCGTGCGCTCGCCGGCGCCGTGCGCGAGCGTGTGGCCACCCTGTCCTCCGACGCCGAGCTGCCCCCAGAAGCGACCGCCCCGGAGCCTCCGAAGCTCGCGAGCGACTCCCGCCATCGCCTCCGCTGGCTCGGCGCGGCCACAGCGGTGCTCGGCGTGGCTGTCGTGCTCGCGGCCGTCGGCCGGCGCGCGCGGGAGCCGGCACCGCTAAATCTGAGGCGGGTTCTGGTTGTCCCCTTCGCGAACCACACGGGCGACAGCTCCCTCGACCCGCTCGGGAGTCTGGCCGCCGATTGGATCACGCACGGGCTGGCGCTGACCGGGGTGCTCGAGATCGCTGCGCCTGGCGCGATGGTGCTGGGAGGCAGGACCAGTGCTGCCGATCGACTCAATAGGGCAGGCCACGAGGCGGCCGATGTGCGGACGCTGTCGCTGGCGAGCGGGTCGGGCCTCGCTGTATCGGGCGCTATGTACCGCCGCGACGATCGCATTGAGTTCGATGCGCAGATCACCGACGAAGTGCGTGGGAGAATCCTGCACAGCCTCGAGCCGGTGCTGGGGCGTGCCCAGGAGCCGCGTCCGGCGCTCACGGCGCTCCGGGAGCGCATCATGGCCGTGCTCGCCGAGGCGGTCGACGTGCGACTGCGCGACTTGCCCGTCGCGGGTCAGCCGCCGCGCTACGACGCGTACCTCGCGTTCTCGACCGGTGTCGAGATCTTCTACGGCGGCCGCCAGGCACCCGCCGCATTGCCGTACTTCCAACGCGCCGCCGCCCTGGACTCGACGTACGCGCTGCCGTTGATCTGGGCGGCGTGGGCTCACAGCGGGACGGCGCTCGATCAGTGTGACTCGACCGCGAGTATCGCGACCCGCCTGCGCGGCATGCGTCTCACTCGGCTCGAGCAGATGCAGATCGACCGTGTGATGGCGCGATGCCGCGGCGACCTCCCCACCGCGTACGCGCTCGGGCGTGCGCTGACCGAGGCGGTTCCCCGCTCGGAGTTGATGTGGGAGCAGCTCGCCCGCGACGCCCTGGACGCCGATCGTCCGCGTGAGGCGGTGACGATTCTCGAGCGGTTGCACCCCGACAGCGGCGCCCTGAGCGGACGCGCGGGCTACTACAACTGGCTGACCAACGCCTATCACTTGCTCGGCGAGCACGACCGCGAGCTGGAGGCGGCCCAGCGAGCCCAGCGACGGTTTCCGAGAAACCTCGCCACCCTCCGCATGGAGCTGCTGGCGCTGGCGGCGCTCGGGCGTGGGCGGGAAGTGAACGAGCGGTTCGACGAGATCAAGACGCTCCCAGCCGACCCGATCCGTCTGCCGGCCCCGGTGATGCGCGAGATCGCGCTCGATCTCGCGGCTCACGGCGATAGCGTCGCCGCGCGGGTGGCGCTCGCCCGCACGCTCGCCTGGCACGCCAGCCGGCCTGGGGCGGAGCAAGCGCAGCAAGCCATGCGTTTCGAGCGAGCCGAGGCCTACTATGCGGCGGGATACGCGGACTCCGCCCGCGCGATCGCTGCCGACCTGGCTCGCGCGCACCCCAACAACGAGCAGTACGCTGGGCTGCTCGGCGTGCTGGCCGCGCAGCGCGGCGACCGCGCCGAGGCCGCGCGCCTCGACCGGCTGTTGGTCGGCCTCGAGCGACCCCTCGGGCGCGGGCAGGCCGGTTATTGGCGCGCGTGTATCGCGGCGCGACTGGGGGAGCGCGATACCGCCGTGGACCTTCTGATACGGGCCCTCGATGCGGGATACGTGTATCAGGTTCGCTTCCTCGATGTGCACGTAGACCCCAGCTTCGCGGCGCTGCGCGGAACCCCACGGTTCCAGGCCTTGCTGCGCCCCAAAGGATGAGCCCGCGCCTCAGACTGCTCGCCGTTGGATGGCTGGCGCTGAGCGCGGCCACGCCCGCACTCGGCTCGCAGGGGGTCACATCGGCCGCGCTGCAGGGAAGTGTTGTCCAGTCCGACGGGACACCGATCGAGCACGGGGTTGTGACGGTGACGCTGGCGGAAAGTGGCGCCCGCTGGCAGGTCGTGACCGATGCGGCGGGACGCTACTTCCTGGAGAACGTGCAGGTCGGCGGGCCCTACCTGATTGAGGCGAGAGCCGTGGGCTTCAGGCCGGCTGGCCAGCACGGCGTCCGGTTAGGGCTCGGCCAGCGCTACCGCGCCGATTTCGTGCTCGAGCCGAGTGTCGTCGAGCTGCCGGACGTGACCGTGAGCGCGAGCGTGGATCCGCTGGTCAACTCCGGCCGCACCGGACCGGCGCATTTCATCTCCGAATCTGAGCTGGCCGTCCTGCCGAACCTGACTCGGGACCTGAGCGTTGCCATCGCGCTCGGTCCCCTCGCTGCCTCGCGGCCGCTCGGAGGCATCTCGATCGGCGGACAGAATCAGGGCTTCAATAGCCTCCAGGTGGATGGCGGCGTGAACGCCGACGTGTACCTAGGGCGAACGCCTGGCGGCGCGAGTCCCAGCGCCGCAGTTCCCGAAGTGCTCCCCCACGCGATCTCCTTGGAGACTGTCAAAGAAGTTCAGGTGCTCGCTGCGCCATTCGACGTGCGTCTTGGCAACTTCGCAGGCGGGTTCCTCAACGCCGTGACGAAGTCGGGAACCAACGCCTTCCACGGCTCGGGGTTCGCCTTCATGCAGGAGGGGAGCCTGACGGCGAGCGACGCGGCCGGGAACCGGCCCGACCTCGCCAGCTGGCAGTTCGGGGGCACCCTTTCCGGCCCGATCGTGCGCAACCGGGTCCATTTCTTCCTGAACGCTGATCTGCAACGGCGCATCGTGCCCGACGTCGGGTTCCTCGTGGCGGCGGACACATTCGGTGGCGCCGACCTCAGTAAGGCCGGGGTCTCGTACGCAAACGCCGTGCGGTTCCAGCGGATCCTCGACAGCTTACACCTTCAGCCGGGCTCGCTTGGGCCCTCGGACGGGCATCTCCCAGCGCAGGACGTGTTCGCCAAAATCACCATGCAGCTCGGCACGAGCGGCCACCTCGAGTTGTCGCACCACTACGCCCACGGCGACCGCCGGGACTTCATCGATACGGGTCGTGCCAACAACATCTACGCCCTCTCCTCGGTTGCCGGTCAGAGTCTTTCGACCGCGCACACATCGCGCCTGATCTGGACCACGCCGGTGGCCGGGCGCGCCCAGAACGAGCTGATCGTGAGCTACGAGCGACTCCTGGATACTTGCCGGCCGAACGCGACGTTCCCGCTGATCCAGGTCCGCGTCGGCACTGGCACCCTGATGGCCGGGCCTAACAGCGTGTGCTCGACCATGGCCGTGGATCAGAACGCCCTCGACATCACGGAGAATCTGACCCTCGGCGTGGGACGGCACCTCGTGACGTTCGGCACGCAGGGCGAGCTCCTCCGGTTCCGCGATCCCGTGGTGCAGGTGTCGGCCGGGCGATGGCTTTTTAGCAATCTCGACTCGCTTGCAAGTGGACTTGCGAACCACTACGACCAAGGGCTCGGGAACTCGGCCGGGCCCTCCGGAGTCGATTTCCACGCCGCGGGCTTGGGCCTCTACGCGCAGGATCGGTGGTTGCCGACCGCACGGCTCACGCTGACCGTCGGCCTGCGCCTCGACCTTCCATTTCTCCCCGACGCCGTCGCGACCAATCCGGCGTTGCGCGCCGCGCTCGGCTTCGACACCGCACGGCTCCCCAGCGGCAACGCATCGTGGTCCCCCCGCCTCGGCATCAACTACGATCTCTCGGGCGATGGTGCCGCCTTCCTGCGCGGTGGGGTCGGATTGTTCAGCGGCCCTCCACCGTACCGCTGGCTGGGGAACGCCTATCGCGAGAGCGGCAATGAGACGGTCGTGTTCTGTAATCCGCCTCACGTGCCGCCGTTCGATCCGATCCACCAACCCGAGACCTGCGTGCCCCCGGGTGGCACGAGTCCGCGCATCAGCTTCTTCGACCCCGGGCTCAAGCTGCCACAGAACCTGAAGCTGGCGCTGGGCCTGGACCGTCGGTTCCCGTCGGGCGTCGTGGCGACGATCGACTTCCTGTACACCCGCGCGATCCACCAGCTCTATACGAGCGACGCGAACCTCGGCGCTCCAAGCGGTGCGGCTGCGGGAGAGGGCGGTCGGCCGCTGTACGGCGCGATCGACGGTACCACGGGGAGGGCCAGCCCTGCGTGGCGCGACTTCTCGTTCGGGGAGATCTACCGCGTGTCGAACCGAGGGGGCGACGACGCGTTTTCCCTGTCGGCGCAGGTGCGGAAGCGATTCGGCGAGGCGCTCGCATTGTATGTGGCCTATGCGTACTCACGGGCTCAGGATCGGATGTCCTGGGTCAACTTTCCGGCGCGCGCGAATTTCAGCAACACGCCGCTCGACGGCACGCTGGACGACCGCCGGTTGCGACCGTCCTTTTTCGAGACGCCCCACAAGGTCTCGCTGATGGCGACGTTCGATCTCCCCCATAGAGTCCAGCTCTCGTTTCTCTACTTGGGCGCATCGCAGCCGCCGTACACCTACGTCATCGAGGGCGACGCCAACGCGGACGGGATCGGCGGGCCGGGGTCGCTCTCCAATGATGCCGTGTACGTTCCGCGGAACAGCAGCGACATCAGCCTGGTGAAGGCGTCGGACTCCACACTGCTACAGGCGTTCATCGAGCAGCAGCGGTGCCTGCGGGAGCAGCGGGGACGGATCATGGCGCGGAACAACTGCCGGAACGGGTGGCTGGCTTCTTTGAATGCGCGGCTCACGACGGCCGTCCCACTATCGTCAGGTCAGCAATTCGAGATCATCGCCGACATTTTCAACCTGCCGAACCTGATCAACTCGCGGTGGGGCCGCTACTTCGACACGACCGTCGGCCCGACCGTCAGGATGCTTACGCTCAAGGGGTGGGACGCGGTCAACGGGCGCGGTATCTATCAGCTCGCGCTGCCGAAGCGCGGCGTCCTGGACGAAGTCGCCTCGCGGTGGCGCGTCCAGCTTGGGGTGAGATACGCCTTCTAGAGGGAAGGTGGTCCTCACCTGCTTACCGGCACGGAGACCAACAAGTAGACCGCGGCCGCTAGAAGCAGCGGCGCCGAGTACACCCCCGGCATCGCTTTCCTCAAGTAGACTGACCCGGCCAGATGCAGCAGCCCGTTCCCTACCATCACGATCCCAAACGCGTACGCGATCGGCCGCATCCACCCCGCGCCCCAAAACGCGAACGGCATGAGGCTCGCCAGCACAACCACGGCCAGCACGAGTCCCGCGAGCCAAACGCGAAACGTAAAGGTGGGCAGGGGAAGAAACGGGAAACGCGCTCGAATGGCTCGCACGGCGGGGTTGTACACGGAGAGAAAGTCGGTCAGCGCTTCATCCGCAACATGAATCGCGAGGGCCACGCACAGCGCGAGCCAGGCAACACCGAATTGAGACATGTCCGACACCACTAGCGACCGGTCAGTCGCACCACCCCGAACACCAGACCGACCGTCGTGACGGCCTGCCCGACCCAGAACAGGAACATCCACCGGATGATGCGTGCTTCGAACGCGGCCATGCGGGCTTCCAGACGACTCTCGAGCGCTTCGAGTTTGGCGTCGAAGCGCCCGAAGTTCAGCTCGTTGAGCTCTCGCAGCTCCGTTCGGTACGTGGCGTCCACCCTATTGAACCAGTCGACCAGTCTAAGCCTACGCTTGGCGCCGACGGTAGGCAATCCACCGCGACCGGGGTCGCTTTCACGCGCTAGCAGCAGCGCACGCCCTTGCCCTTCGACTCGAAGAACTCCGCGACGTACTCCCGCTCGTCGAGGGTCGGCGGATGCCCCGCCGCGCGGCAATGCTCGAGATATGCCTCGTAGTCGGGCATCCCGAACATCCGGCGCAAGACGTGACGCCAGGCCCTGCCGGCCTCTGCCGCCCTTTGCCGCCCTGTGCCGTCGTCAGTCTCCCGTCGCATATCCCGTCTCCACATACGGCGCCTCATGTACCACCGCCGTCTTGCGACGCGACAAGACAAGCCACCATTCCCGGAGCGACGTCACGATCAAGACCGTGACGA
>Ga0209158_1000966_pt1 | contig 19871 bp, 16 predicted proteins | sample GraSoiAngelo_140_FD_185897 | JGI IMG/M metagenome (GOLD analysis project Ga0209158, IMG submission 185897) | Grasslands soil microbial communities from the Angelo Coastal Reserve, California, USA - 14_0929_12_30cm (SPAdes) (version 2) | ecosystem: Environmental > Terrestrial > Soil > Grasslands ...
CTTCATTTGTAGCGCCAGCCTCAGGCTGGCAGCCTTGCTCTTCATTTGTAGCGCCAGCCTCAGGCTGGCAGCCTTGCTCTTCATTTGTAGCGCCAGCCTCAGGCTGGCAGCCTTGCGGTCCCTGAAGAGTCTGTGTGAAAACCCCGACTTGATCGGGCCTCAGCGGCTAAAGCCGGGACAGCACCTCCCCTCCCCCCCACCCTTTCTTGCATCTGTTCATTCCAAAGGGCTTTAAGTCCAATGAATTTGTAAGAGCGCATTCTAAAGGGTTTGCGGGCGCATTTTTCGTAAGAGCGCATTCCAAAGGGGTTACCAGTTTTCGCGAGCACCAGAGCATTGCACCTCCAGAGAGCTGTGAGGCCCTAATCGCAGCAGCATTATCCCTGGTCTGTTCCTTCTCCGCTGCGCGTTCTTCGCGCTTTTTGGGCGCTGGTCGGGATTAAACCAGGAGATTCTTCGATTCTTCGGGCCGCGGCTCGGAGGCGCGAGCTGCTCAGTTGGCGTTCATCGTAGAGCTTGTCGTAGTTATCATTATTCAGCGCCAGCGTCGCTATCTCAGCGGAGGGTACCCAAAGTGAGATTGCAAGACGCGCGTCTCCGCCACAGTTATCGGGGTTTTGGTAAGAGTCGCAGCACACTTTCTAGCAGACTTTGTTGATCAGGATCCGCTTGGGAGCCGAGAATCTCCCCGGGCAGGAAACCTTCGAACCTGATCGCGGTCGGGGTGAAGTGGACGCGGATCGAGCCCCTGTTCGCAACGAACTCTTTCGGCAGGAGTTGTGACTCCAACCTCCATCCGCGTGCCTGGATCGCTGCTACCATGCTCTCTAGCTGGCGTTTCTCGCTCAACTCGAACTTCACTTCTTCCGGAGACATCTCGAGACATTCGAGGATCTGGACCATTTGGTCGGGGCGGTCGAACCACTCTCTTTCGAAAGACACGCCATGGTGAAAAATACCTTTCTTCTTGTCATACGCCTCGTGGCTGATGGAGTAGCCCCCGTCCGGAAACAGCAGTCCAGCATCTTCCACAACAATCTCGGCAAGGGGAATTTTTGCCTTTGCAGACAATCGAGCCGCAAATCTCCCAAGTCGGTCTTTAAAGTATTCGTGCAGGTTTTCGTTGACGACCTTCTCCAAGTATTTCTGGGTGTACGTCCAGCGTTTGATGTTTGTGAGTACATCTTGGACAGTACCGTTCTCGACCTCATGGAACTCCAATCGCGCGACCGGGTACTCGTCCAAATCCATAGATGGTGCGAGCAGCAGCGGAGCGGTGAAGTCGCCAAGAATCACGAGGCCTTGGACAGTGTTCGCCAAGACGGGGTTTTGCTTCCGCTGATAGGACCTCCGGCCCCTGCTCGTGAAGGCCCTCACTATTTCCTGCAGCCTGGCCGAAGACGTCACTTGGCAGCTCAGTTTTTGCTGCACTTGAATCCTCACGGTCGGATCGTCGGACTGATGCGCGAGGGACAAGTAAAGGTTGAGGCGGGCCAAGAACGCCACGCCGGCTGGCCGATTGAATTGCTTGGCCAATTCGACAAGCTTTTCAAGTGAGAGCTTCTCGTGCCCAAGATCGGGCAGCGAGATCATTGCAATAAAAGTGTAGGCACTTTGAATCGAGATTTCCTTTCTGGCGTCGAAAACGGCTGGTCGTTGTGCACTGTCGAACATCTGCTCCCAATTGAGGCCATCAATCCTCGACACTAGTTTACTTCACACCGGAGAACGCGAAACCTCGTTTTGGGCTGAAAATCTGCTTCTTTTGGTGCGTACTCGGAAGGAACCCACTCGGCTGCATAACTCGCTTAGCGGAAAACTGACCCAGTACCAAAAAAGACGTGCGGGCTGCCTCTCGACTTCAGAAGGTGCTGCTCGACACGTCCCCGCGGGCGCGACCTGCTCCCGCCCGGCGTAGGGTAAAGGAAAGGTAAAACGACGGCGGGTTGGCAAGCCCAATCCGCCGTAAATGTTTGTCACGACCTGCGGCACACATTCACCCGTGTCGTGTTGCGCAGGCGGCATGAGCGAGAGCGACTTGATGCTGGTCGCAGGCTGGAAAACCCCGGTGATGCTGCGCGGTACCTGGGCAGCAACGAGGAAAGGCCGGCGGCAGGCGCTGCAGCAGCCGACAAGGTGAGGGCGAATCCACTTCTCCGGTTTGGGCTTTTATCAGGCATTTTCCTAGGTGTAGTATTCGAACCTGAGATAATCAGGCGGTCGCACCGACGATGCAACTAAAGGAAGGCCCGTGACCAACCGTACCCGACTCGCAGTCGTTTCATTCTTTGCTGTTTTTCTCCTCGGGGGCTGCCGAGTAAGCGCACCGGAAAAGGGAAGTGAGGGGATTACCCTAATGGCAAGATATAACCAACAGGGACGGCACGACGATGCGATAAAAGTGGCCCAAGACTGGCTGAAGAAACATCCTGAAGACCCCTTACACGGTGCGACATTCTACCAGCAGATTGCAATCACTTATTTGATGAAGGCCTCAAAGGACAGTGCACACAAGGACGAATGGATACAGCAGGCCGTCGCTTATTACGATAAAGACCTTTCGGTACACCAGAAGAACGACGTCGACATTGAACTTTATAGTGTGGGGCGCGGCTTTGAGTCAGCTGGTGACCTGTCCACGAACAATAGTTGTTTGTACTATGGGCGAGCGATAAAGGCCTTCAAGGAAGAGATGCAGTTTATTCAGGGGGATAGCTTCACCGCATACGGCAAGACCATCCCATTGGCCCCTGTTCGGCAAGAGAATGAAAAGGCATTGGAGCGAGTGGGTGCAAAATTCGCTAAAGCTGGCTGCAAACAAGAACCATAAACAGCAATCGACCCTCTCAGCGGCGCTAGCGTTCGATTAGTCGCCGCCGCACCCACCAGATGGCATAGGTTGAGAACTTATATCCTCGCGTGTAGTTGAACTTCTTAACCGCCTTCATGAGGCCGATGTTGCCTTCCTGAAGCAGATCGAGCAGGCCACGACCACGGTTGCGGTAGCGCTTGGCGGTTGCCACCACTAACCGTAAGTTCGCTTCGATGAGTTGTTTCTCAGCGTCTTCGGCGTCCTGTCCGCCGCCACTGATGCGTTTGGCGAGCTCGATTTCTTGTTCGCGTGTCAGACGTGGCGTGGCCAGTACCTCGCGCAGATACATCTGTAGAGCCAGAGCATCGCCAGCTTGTTCGCTGAGCTCCTGAAGTTCATTCTCGTCAAGGGATTCGTCGTCCTTGTTGAACTCTTTGTCGCGCTCGGTCCTCGGCTCTTCAAGGACTTCGATGCCGTTCCTGGCAAGCTCCGACAGAATATCGTCGAGCTCGGGTCCCCCTTCATAGCCTGTGGGCAGGAGTTCGTCGATTTCGTCGTAAAGGACATACCCCTTCGTCTTTCCAGTACGCACGAGTTGCCTCAGTTGTTCGGCCTTGTCCTCAATCGTCACGCAACACCCCAGCCGTGCTCCTACCCTTCGAAATGGCGTTATGGGTTGAATACCAAAACTCAACCAGATTTAGCATAAAACACTGCGAGGGAGCTTGCCAACAAATGGGTCGTCAAACTCTTATCGGAGCGAGCGATCCTCTGAGGTTTCTGGTTAGTCGGGCTATCGGAATGTGGCTCCCAGTTGCCGACAAGTGCGTTAATCAAGTCATTGGAAAGCGAGCCCGTGACAACATCCTCTGTTCTTAATAGTTAAACATATTGACAGTGCCGATTCGCGAATCTACGATGCGGGCCGCCATGAAGAACTGGGTTTCATCCATGAGGATTCTTATTTTGGTCATCCTCTCGATAGTCTCGTCAACCCACGGCTACCCAGACCCCGCCGCGGACAAAAGCAAACATTCAATTCTGGGCAAATGGGATTCCCGAATCCGTTCTAACGGTTCTGGCCTTACCCTTGAATTTCTTTCAGACGGAACGTTTAGAGAAAACGCTGATTTCGAAAAAGAGGGACGGTACGCGCTGAAGGAAAACCACCTGATTACCTACACATGGGATGTGAAAGAAAGCCGGGAGAAGCAGCGAGCTTTCGACCTCAAGCTAGGTGGGGACCACATCACGATGAGGCAATCCGACGGCAAAGGGGAAATTCATATGGAGCGTGTTTGCAAGGGCCGTTCTGCCCTTGACGATATTCTCGGGGAGTGGTTTTCACCGAATTACCCAGGTGCTATACCGGTGTTCCCCGCCGAAATGCCGCTTCGTTTTCCGGCTTTCGTTGAGTTCACTCGCGACAAGAGAATGTTCTTTCGGTCCACACCAGTGAAGTCTACGCAAGGGCAATATGAGTTTTCAGATGGGGCGCTGGTGCTTAAACTGCCGAGTGAACCGCCGTTGAAAAGCAAGCCGCACGTGAGTTCCGACCAAACTGACATACGCATCGCAACAAAAGGCCCGGAAATCCCATTCAGGCGGGTGACCGGCTCTGATTGTGTTGCCCAGCTCGAACCGAGCAAGCAACCCTAGCACGTTGGCTCAGCACACCATCCAAGTGGACGGTTAGTGGGCTATCCTGAAACTGACGGTCAACGATTGCAGAAGAAATTGCGTGTCCGACTTTTTACTCTCTACATGCCCGAAAGCTGAACCTCAACGCGACCTGAATCGTTCTTGCGGGCAGGGCCGCAGTCGCCTTCCCGAAGAGAGGTGAGGACACATCGCCAACGATGTTTGTCAAATTGGGGTGATTCAGAACATTAAACGCATCCACGACCAGTTCCAGTTGCCTGAAGGCGCGAAGCTCCTTGGCCGACAGCGCATCGGCAAGTTTCACGGTTGATTTCCTCTCGCAGAAAGATCATGAGGCTCACCGCAGCAGTAATGGGTTGCTGGCAAACCGAGCACAAGCTCAAGATCGTTCATCACGGTCTGGGCGCGAGCAATCAGCCGCACGATTCCCGACGCCCAGTTGTGGTCGAACAAGGGCACGCGAGGAACGCTCATTCTTACCAACTCGACCACCTCGTAGAGACGGGCGCGGAGCAGGCGCTCCTCCGGCGCGCCGGGGGCGTAGCCGGCGAGGAACCTTTCCTGCGCCTGCTCCAGTCCCGACTGGTCGTAGGCCGCATACGAGCACTGCAGATCGACGAAGAACTTCCCGACATCGAGTGCCGGATCGGCTAAGCAGCACCTGTCGAAGTCGATCAACGTGAGTTGGCCAGGGGTGATCCACACGTGTTCGGATTTGAAGTCGCGGTGCGCGAAGGTGGGTGGCTCCTGCGGTAGCCGCTCGTGTACTTCTCGCGCGCGGTCCAGCAGCGCGTCGATCGCCGCGCCCACCGACGGCAGCAGCGCGGGGATGTAATCGCTGGCTCGGGCGGCCATCGAGGCCTCCGCCGCGAAGTCATGGGGTTGGAGCGGGCTGGCGACCGCCTGCGGCAGGCGGTGCAAGGCGTGCAGAGCCGCCCCGGCGCGCTCCAGGCACCCTGCCACGCCCGGGCCGGGGCGCCGCAGGTGCTTGGAGAGCGGCGCGCCGGACAGCCCCGGGTAAAGCACGACCCTGTCCTCAGCCACATAGGCGAGCGGCCGCACGGTAGCCACGCCCTCTCCGTGCTCGGCGAGCCAATCTGCAACCTGTGTTGCCACGCGGAACGCCCGCGCTCCCTCCTGGCCGGTGTAAAGCTTCGCGAATACAGCCCCTCCCTTCGCCGCGTGCAGAGGGTCGTAGCGCAGGACATGGCAACTGCCGGGGAGGTAGCGGATAGAGGTGACGGCGTACCCATCGGGCCGGGGCCGATCCGATGCTGCACCGCTCGCCGCGTGAGCGGCCGCGAGCATGTCGCGCACGTGCCGCGGATCGAGCAGGCGAACGAGTTGGGGGAATTGCGCGTCCAGCGGCGAGACTTGAATATGCATGCCCCACTCAGGCAGCTCCGCTGTTAGTTGCCGGAACGGGGCCGCCACGCCCTGCCGAAGTGCCTCGGCCTGCATCTCGGTCAAAGCATCCCTCCCTTTAAGCCAAGCCGCCTTTCCATCCAATCGCCAGGTTACGACGATGGGGCGAACGCGATATCTCTCGGTGCCCTCGACACGGACTCGCGCGTCGTAGTAGCCCATGAGCTTGCGGCCGGGTCTGAGTCGGGCGTGCCGCAGGCGACAGGGCCCCAGCATGTTCGGAGCGGGCAGCAGGGCTTTCAACTGATCCCGTAACACCCTGCGCGTTGTTGCGGAGAGCAGCAGCCCCTGCACGGTGGTAATCACAGGAGAAAAGCGTGTCTTACCTACGCGCCGTTCATGGACAAGCCTCTCCAGGATACGGACGGAGTATTGCGCCCCGTTCAGGTCGAGTTGCAAAGCTTGCGGTTTGAACTGCAGCAAGGCACGAATCTCCTCGGTGAGACGCTGGGCACTCATATTCTTCTGCTCCAGGACGCGCAGGGCACCCATCCGCTCCAAACGCCGCGCCCGATTCATCTGCTCGTCGTCGTTGCCCTGCTCAAATGGGACAACGAGTGCGGGAACCCCCGAACGCAGAATGTCCAAAGCGGTGTTGTACCCGCACTGGCTGACGGATGCCGAAGCGGTTCGCAGTTCCGCCAGAAGGTCAGGCACAAACCTGCGCAGTGACAGGCCTTTCTCTCTCCGCGACAGGGCGCTGAGAGCGTTCCACGCCTCGGCCGGCAGAAAGGGGCCAGTGATCACTTTCATTTCAATGTCTTCGGCCTGCCGTAACAGTTGGTAGGCCTCGATGGCGGTGCGCAACAAGGGCTCTGCGTTTGTCAAGCCGCCGCCGGCAGAGACGATTACCCGGGGTTTCCGCGCCGGTCTTGGCGCCACGCTATTCTTCTGGTCGCGAGAAACAAAACCTGTGTGACAGACGGGCACGCGCAAAGCCGTCTGTGGGTGAAAAGACTCCTCCAAGCGAGCAAACTTCGCGTCGGAATGGACCAGGATTGCATCGAAGAAGCGATTCGCGACTTCCGCGGCCCGGTCGTCATGGCTTTGCTGATCCCGCCGCTGGCCGACAAGGATGTCGCGCAGGCTGCACACTACGACCGGACGTGGCCGGCGGGCAATTCGCGCCTCCTCAAGCAGGGGCAATAATTCGTTTGCAAATTTTTTCCGGCCGAACGGAAACAGTTCAATCAGCAAAACGTTCGGGCGAAGCGAATGAAAGATCTCGAGAATGATCTTTTGGCGGAGTTGCTGGGCGCGCTCCAAATCGCAGCGGTGATCACGGCTGACGAGCTGCATGTTTGCATCAAAACCCAAAGGGGGAAGGTCAATGACCTTAATCCCGACGGGAACCTTTAGTCCTTTGGGCAAGGGACCGCCGTTCAACAGCACCACTTGGAAGCGCTCGGCAAGGCCGGCTGCCAGGGCAAGAGACCGGACAAGGTGTCCGATACCTCGCGAGTGCTGACAATAAAAAAGAAGTGAAGGCCGGGTGTTCATTCAAAGTCTCTCGCTCCCAAGTTTTTCCCACCATTGGCAGAGCCGTCGCAGGAGCAAGGAAAGTCCCGTGGACATTGCGATTTATTGACATGGGTGCTGGGGCTTGGGACCCCTCCAAAGCCTTTAACGATTACAGAAGAAAGGGTGCGTTGCATCTTACTCTCTACATGCTCGAAAGCTGAACCTCAGCGCGACCTGAATCGTTCTCGCGGGCAGGGCAGCAGTCGCCTTCCCGAAGAGAGGTGACGACACATCGCCAACGATGTTTGTCAAATTGGGGTGATTCAGGACATTAAAGGCATCCACGACCAGTTCCAATTGTCTGAATGCGCGAAGCTCCTTGGCATGCCTGCATGCGGGTGCTTCGAACCGAAAGCGTTTCGAGAAACGAATGTCCAGCCCTGTAAAGCTTGGCCCTTGACCCGTGTTCCGCGTAACCCCGGGCGGGCGATCGTTGGCCACTCCGTCTCCATTGTCGTCGAATCCAGTTGTAATGTTGAAAGGCGCGCGCGAGGTACGGGTTAGAATGCTGCCCATCTGGAAGCCCCAAGGCAAGAACCACACGCTGGTAAGATTGAGCCGATGCCGCCTGTCGAATGTTGCCCTCCCCCATTCAGGGCGCAAATCATAGTTGTTGGCAGGCAAGTCGAATACGTCGTTCGTGTCGTCGTTCGCATGCGAGAATGTGTACTGCGCTTTTATTTTTATAAATCGCGAAAGCCGGCCCTGGAAGGTAGTAATCAGGGCATGACTCCACAGGCTGGCGGACGACTCCACTTCTCTGATGAGGAGAAAATTGGGATCCGGCAGTGGAGCGCCGTTGCTCAGTGGCGCGTTAATATTGCGGGCGCGGAATAGATGCACGCCACGGAGCATTTGATACTCCACGGCAAACTGCCCATTACCCCATAGCCTTCTTTCAAGGCCCAAGCTGGCCTGAGAGTAATAAGGCGCCTGGATGTCAGGGGCCAAACGCCATACGCTTGGCGAAGCCGGCGGACCTGCTCCGCCAAATGGGTTCGGGAAGGCGGGATGGCGAATGACGAACTCCCGGGCATGTATTCCGTCCAGGAGAATGCTGCGTTCTACCGCTGTCTCCGGCAAGCGATCGTAGAAGATTCCAGCTCCAGCGCGCAAAACCGTTTTCTTGTTGCCCGGGGCAAAGGCCAATGCCAGGCGCGGCGCAAAGTTGTAGTTACGATTCATCTCTGCCTGCCAGTCGTAACGCACGCCCATCATCAGAGTGATGTGTGGATTGATTTTCACCTCGTCCTGAAAGAAGCCGTACGCCTCGTAGCGGCGAAAAGAGACAGCCGGCTCCCCTTGAATCACCTGGAACAGGATGGGCCTGCGCGCGGCAAAACTAGAGAGGTTGGAGAACACGAATGTGCCTCCGAAGTTCGTGGCATCCGTGAAATCGAAAAACCGCGGGCGAAAACCTCCCCCAAAGCGAAGGCTGTGCGCACCGCGCGTATAGGCAGCGACATCCTGAAGCTCCAATCTCGTCTCCTCATCGGCTTGAGCGGACTGGGAAGGGCCCCCAGTGAATGCGCCTTTCACCTGAATTGCTGGGCTATCCGCCGGATTGCCAAGGCGTTTGTTTCGCCGCTCAAAGGAGAAACGCAAGATATTGAGGAGCCTTGGCGAGGGAAAGGCGGTATCCGACAACTGAAACTTGTGACGGCGGTCATCGCTGCCCGTACCCTGTTCGGGAAGGCGCAGCCCGCCTACACCTTCGTTGCTCGCGAGCTTGTCACGGAAACTGTAAAAGAGGGTAAGGGTATTGAGACTTTTAGATTGCAGATCGACGCGGCCGAGCAAGTTGGTGTTGTGCTGGGAAGTGGGCACGTTTGCAAAGAAGAGACCGGCCGGCGTAAGAGCATTCACAATTGCGGTCTCATTGCTGCGCAGGCGCGACCCGCTCAGGAAGAAACGGCCCTGTGAAAAAGGCAGCGGGCCGCCCAAACTCGCTTCGAAGAGTCGCCTGTCCACGTCCGGTTTTTTAACCGCAAATGTGTTGCGCGCATCGAGGCCTGCATTCCGCGTAAAGAAAGCTACGTTGCTTTCATAACGGCTGCGGTAGCCATTTCGCGTGATGACTTCAATGCGCGCCGAACCTGGCCGCCTGTACTCGGCGGAGTACGGATTCTTATTCACGTAAACTCGCCTGAGCGCATCAGCCGGCACATCGAGGTCGCTGCCCTCGATGCCATCGACGACGATGGACGGCCCATTGGCGCCCTGCGCCGCTGGAGAGAGGAAGTTGGTCAGGACCGGCAAAAGGTCGTGGCCCTGAGTCGGCAAGGATTCGACATACTCCGAATTTAGAAAGACGGCATCGGCGTTGTTCTCTGATGACTCCGGCTGCGTCCCCCTTGCAGTCACCGTGACCTGCTCTTCCGCGCTGCTGACTTCCATCTGGAGCTTGATATCCGCCGGCGGTTTTGCGCCCACCGTAAGAGCCTGCTCAGCGGGCCTAAAGCCTTCTGCTTCACCTTTCAGAATGTATTCACCAGGCATGACGTCGTTAAAACTGAAGGAGCCTGAGCCGTCCGATAAAGTCTGACGAACCTGGCCTGTGGCTTTGCTAATTAATCTGAGCTTCTCCTGGGTGATCACCGCGCCCGTCTGATCTTCGACGGTTCCGCTGAGAGTGACGCCGCCTTTGGCAATCGCTGCTAATCCAACACTGGTCTCCGGGGCTATCGCAGCCGGCGAGATGGGAGGTGTCGGGGAAGGCTGCGATGTCGCCAGGGAGGGCTTGGTTGGTTTCTCTGCGGGCCCAGCCTCGGCTTTCGGCCCTCCACTTGGTGGGGCGGCCCGCGAAACAGCAGCCGGTTTGGCAGTCGGCTCCTTCGCCGGTGCAAAGACGGAAGCAAAGTGCGCGAAGACAGGATGAGCTTTCTGCGTCATATCGAAGCGCGAATCAGCCAGCTCGCGCGGGCCAGCATCACCCTCCCCGGTGCCAGCGGGGCCTTTCAATTCCACCACCAGTCGCGGCGGTTCTTTCAGCACGAAAACATTTTGGCTCGCTGCTGCATTCAAATCGAGTACGATCCGAGTTACCCCGGCGTGTGTCTCCCCGATCCGGATGCGATTGAGGTAAGCATCATGAGCCGCGATCTCTCTGACTGCCAATTCCGGACTGATCCGGGTGCCGAAAAGGTCGAAATACAAGCGCTCGGGATCCGACAACCGGTCGAACTCGTACCGAACTTCTGCCTCCAGATCGACGACGACTCGGGTGAAATCCGGTTGGGACCAGAAACGTACCCCTTTAACCTCCACGGAGTGCAAAGAACTGAAGGATCCCTGATTGCTAGGTAGAGCTAGCCGTCTGTCTTGTGCACCGGTAGGAAAGGACCCGGCCAGAAGCGTTGCCAGGACGGCGGCTTTGAGGCCAAGACCGAGTTTTTGAGACTTCAGCGCCACGGATTCCCCGCCTGTACATCTTTCTCAAACCCAATTGTCAGTACCTGAGATGAGAGCAGTCTCCGTTGCGGGCGACATTTGGAGACGATAGAGATGTGCGTACCGGCCACCGCGCGCCAAGAGTTCGAGGTGCGTGCCTTCTTCCACGATCCGACCGCGGTCGAGGACAACGATACGGTCCGCGAAACGCGCGGTCGTCAGACGATGGGCGATGATCAAGGTCGTGCGTCCCGCGGCGGCTCGCTCTAGCGCGTCAATGAATACGCGCTCTGCAGCCGCATCGAGGCCGGTGGTCGGCTCATCCAGAATCAAGATGGGCGCATCCCGCAGAATCGCCCGCGCGATGGCGATCCGCTGCTTCTGCCCGCCGGAGAGGGACGTGCCTCGCTCCGCCACTAGCGTCTCGTAGCCATCGGGGAATCGCTGAATGAATTCGTCGGCGTTGGCGGTGACCGCGGCGGCGGCGATCTCCTCGTCGCTGGCACCGGGACGCCCAAACGCAATGTTTTCGCGGATGGTCCCACTGAACAACAGCGAGTCCTGCAAGACGAGGCTGATCTGCTCGCGCAGCGATTGCAGCGTGTAGTTCCGGATGTCTTGGCCATCAATGCGGACCTCGCCGCCGGTGGGGTCATAGAAGCGAGGGACCAGGCTCACCAGGGTGCTCTTGCCCACACCGGTGGCTCCGACGATGGCCACCTTTTCTCCCGATCCGGTGGCAAGGTTGATGTGGGACAGCACAAGTTGACCGGCCTCGTATTCGAACGATACGTCCCGGAACTCGATATCGCCCTTTAGCCGTGGGGCAGGACGGGCGCCCCTCCGGTCGGTAAGCTCGCTGCGAACGCGCAGCACCCCGGCGATCCGCTCCGCTCCCACACTGGCCTTGCTAAACAGATAGGAGGAGCGCGCCAGTGCCTTCATCGGAGAGTAAAAGCTCGTGACGTAAGCAAAGAAGATAACCACATCTCCGGTTGTGAGTTCGCCCGCCATCACGCGCATGGCCCCGTACCACATCACGAATGTGATTCCTACCGCAGCGAGAATGTCCACAACAGGCGCCACGCGCGCCTGATAACGCAAACTCTGCACGTATGCCTGAAGGTTGCTTTCACTGTGGGCCTGGAAGCGCTCGTCTTGTTGCTCTTCTTGCGCTAACCCTTGCACGATCCGAATGGAAGCAAAGGTTTCTTGGGCCAACGAAGTCAGGAGACTGGCGCTGGCGCGCGCTTTGCGGGCAGCAATTTTGATCCGACGTTTGTACCGGAAGGCCGTCCAAAATAACAGGGGTGCTGCCGAGAGGGAAATGAGGGCGAACTGCCAGTTGAGCCAGAACATCAAGACGAGCATTCCTGAGAGCAAGAAGGCGTTGCTGCCGAAAACGATGATGCCGCTGCCGATCATCTCCTGGATGGCTTCAATGTCGGACGTCAGTCGGCTAATCAGGTCCCCCGTCCGTTGCTGATCATGGAAGCGCAACGAAAGGCGCTGCAGATGCGCGAAGAGATCCCGGCGCAACGCGAAGACCAAGCGTTGTCCGACATCGCCGAGCGCGCGCGTAAAATAGTAGGTCAAGAAGCCCGTAATGACAGCAATCAGCAATGTCGCGGCGCATGCGCCGTAGAGGATCTCTATCCGGCTAAGCGGGGCGGTGTCCAGCCAGGAATGCAGGAAAGGCACGCGGCTTGGCTTATGCGAGAGTACGCGATCAATTACGATCTTCAGGGGCCAAGGGCGAAACACGGTAAGTAGGGCCCCCAGCACCATCGCCAACATTGCTGCGAACAGTTGCTTCCGAAAGGGGCGAAGCAATGGCAGAAGGTGCCGAGCCCAGTTCCTGATGGTCTTCTCGTTACGAAGGCCACGATAAGGCATTAACCCCTTGCTGTTGGCGCGCCCCGAGAGCGCATCGGCGAGGTTCATGCTCAGTTCCTTCCTCAAAACACAAGCTCTTCACCGTCTGCCTCAGCCAGACGTGGCAACGAGGCGTTTCCCATTGACCAGCGGCTTGACCCAATCCGTGATCCGCGCAGCGGTCGCCGGGCTCAAACAGCGCGCCGGTAACTCCATCCACCGCGACTTCTGCCACCTGTCCTATCCGACTTGCCACCACGGCTCGACCCGCAGCCATGTACGATTGCGATAGGCGTGCTCAATCACGCAAAAGACCGGGTGCGGCTTGATTTGCGCGTGCGTCCGCGTGGTCATGCAACAGCCTCCCGAAACAATGCTGCGAGTTGGGCGGCAAACCTGTCAGCATCAAAGCGCTCACGAACCGTCGCTTGCGCCCCGCATGAGAGACGACCCGCCAGATCCGCATCACACTTGAGGCGCAGCACCGCATCTGCGAGCGCCTCTGGACTATCGGGCGGGACCAGCAATCCGTTCACTCCGTTGCGAATGATCTCGGGAATCCCGGAGATGCCGGTTGTGATCACAGGCAAGCCGCAGGCCATTGCCTCAAACAGCACGTTGGGGATGCCATCCCGGTCCCCGTTTTCAAGCACCCGGCAGGGAAGGCAGAACATGGTTGCCTGCTGGTACGCCTCGTAGAGCTGTGCTTGGGACATCGGCCCCGTCAACTGAATGCTTCCGTTCAAACCATGCACGGCAATCGTCCGCCGAATCTCTTCCTCGTGCTCTCCGCTCTCCCCCACTATCAATGCCTCAAATGGCACACCGCGCCAGCGCAGAATTCCGAGGGCCTCGACGAACACATCAAACCCCTTCTTGGGAATCAGCCGTCCGACCGCGAGCACGCGCAAGTGACCGTTTGTTGGTCTCTCTGCCGGTCGTTCCCTTAGAAGCCTGGAGAAATCCGCGTTCAAACCGTGATAGAGGCAATAAACAGGAGTGTCGCTCCCCTGCTGTTTGAGATACTCACTGTTTGCCTGGGTACAGGTCACCACGAAGCGCGCGGCGTCCATCTTGCGCCGTAGCAATCCTGCCGGATTGAGCGATGGCGAGTAGAGATCTTTGGCATGGGCTGTAAAGGAAAAGGGAAGGCCGGTCATTATGGAGGCCAGCCAGGCCACGGTGGTCGCGCGGTGGCAGAAGTGCGCGTGGATATGGCGGACGTCGGGCGCCTGCAGCAGCAAGTCCGCCAGGGTTGCGGCCTGTAAGAACTCTTTGAGATAGACCTTTCGCGGCCAGGACCAGAAAGTGCGCCGTGCCCGCACTGCCTGCAGGATGGCTGAAGCGGCCGCTCGTGCGACTCGCAACGGGCGGCGCTGGATGGCAGCCCTCAGTCCGGGCAGAAAATCCCTAAAATGCAGAGCCAGCCAGCGAAAAAGTGGTGTTGTCTCAAGGGAAGTAGTCCCGGGCAGATAGACAGGCTTTGCCCGAATCTGGTCAACCATCTCGTGGCGCGCGCCCTCTTCGGACGGCTTGATCACGTAAAGGCGCAACCGCAGCCCTGCCCGCTCCATCCGGTAGATTTCGCTGGCAATAAACGTTTCGGACAGTCGAGGAAACCCCTTGAGGACGTACGCGACGGTCCCGTAGTGCCCATCTAACACCAATTGTTCTGAGCGATCAGCCATAAGCGGTCCTGAGCAGACAATCGAGACGTTCGGTGCAGCGCCCTATTTTGTGCCTGCTCTCTACGCATTGGCGTCCGCGCTGCCTGAGCTGCTCGCGCATCGCCGGGTGAGGCTTTTCTCTCTCAGCAGCGCGCGTACGCGTTCGCGGATGCGTAGAAGCCCGTCCAGATCGGGGGGCACAAGAGCGAACGGCCCTGGCTGCAGCGCAGTCAAAACCTTGGAGATTAGAACATCGGGAGTAAGATCCTGCGGCTCGAGGATGTCAAAATACCCTCTGGCGGCCAGCAGCCGGGCCCGGATGAGCTGTTCGCACACCGGCTCCGCGCGAGGAATCAGAATGGCCCGCCGCGAGAACGAGAGCAACTCACACACGGTGTTGTATCCCGCCTGTGACACCACCACATTGCTCTCCGCATAGTGCTTCGCGAGATCTGGCTCAAACTCTAGGAAAGTGACGTCCGCCAAGTAGCCGAAACGTTCCAACAGCTCGGTGCGACGCGCCGCCAGCATCTGTGGACCGAACACTACGGTCGTTCGCAGCGCGGTGTTCCGAGGTAAGCCGCACAGGCCCGCTAGATAGGCCTCGATGATGTTGCTTCCGTCATCGCCGCCGCCAGTTGTCACCAGAATGTGGGGCGGACCGCCGTTGCAGGAAGATTTGCTGATCGGTCGCTTCAAGTATCCGCAGAACTTCGTCTTGCTCGCCACCGACTCCGGAAACGCATACTCTGCGACCATGTCGAAAATGGACTGCTGGCCATAGATCCAAACTTCATCGTAAAAGCGATCAATGGTTTCGAAGCTGCCATTGGTGCGCAAGATTCGCCGTGTGCGCTCCGGCTCATCCAGAATGTCGCGCACGCCGAGCACCAGCGTGGTCCGCCTCTGCTGCTGGCGGAGGGTCACCAGTGCCTCCAGGAGCTCGCCGTCCACTCCCGCCGGCGACTTGTCCACAATCATCAAGTCGGGATCAAAACCGAGCACCGACTCCCTAAGAATCGCGCTGCGGGTGACCTTGACCTCTGCTGTACATTCAACCAAGAAGCGCGCCGCATAGCGCCCTACATCGACTCTGTACAGGCACGGAAGTTTGATGTAATCGATCCCTTTGGGGATGCGGAAGGCATGAATCATGGGCGAGCCGGTAACAATCAGAATGGACGCCCCCGGATACTGGGCGATCAATTCTTCTGACAGCAGAAGTGTGCGGCGTATGTTGCCGAGTCCAAATGTGTCATGGGAATACAGCAGGATCTTGGGCGGGGCAGCAAGAAAAGCCGAAGGCCTCAACGTCTCCCCGGTGCCCTGCCGAGCAACTTCGTCTGCCGGAGTCCAGAACTCTGGCCCACCGGCGCCGGGCGCTGTCCCTGACGTCTTAGTCTTCATTTCCGCTCTTCTTGGCAGCCGGGCAATTCGCACTCGCGGGCTGAGTAGTGAACTGAACGTGCTGCTTCGAAAAAGCGTGCGGCCCAACCACCCGTCTCTTAAGTGGGTTGCGAAAAGCTCTAAAAAATATAAGCAAACATCAAAGACCTCGGATTACAGCCCAGAGAAGGGGCAACTATGAAAAGGCAAATAAACTCCCGATTTTCATCTCGAAGAAGAGGTCGAGCACACTTACCACTGGGAAATGGAGAAGCTGGAAGTCTCCGCTGGGATGGTGAACCTAACTCTTCATTGCGGGTCAGGCAACTGTCCTTGCGTAGCATGTGGGACAGCTTCCTTACAAAAGAGCGGACAGCTTTTCTACAGGGCTGGGGCATAAATTCCCCGAGAAGGGCACAGGTTCTTGTGCGTTCGTTATCGAACAGGGCTGGAACAATCCCTCATACGCTGCACAAAACGTCTGGTGTCAGCTAGTTGCGTAGAAATGCGATACCTTCCTTGGCGACGTACTGACACTTGTCCCTACTGTGGGAGTCGGGAAGCCCGACGCGTTAATCGGGTTTATTGGCAGGTTCCGGCATTTGGCGCGGTGCGTAGTAAGGTTTGCCGTTCAACTTCTGCACTTCCTTGGAAAAGTTCGTCCCGTAGTCGCGGTCCGCATCCGAGAGCAGCCAAGCTTGTCGCTTGTAGTTCCAGTTGTCGGGGGCGAGCCGCTGCGCCTCCTTGAAGTGTGGAATTGCCTCCGGGCCGTGACCCGCATGGTAGAGATATTCAGCCAGGCTGAACTCTACATCGGCCATCAGGCGATCGGGACTCACTGGCGTCAACCGCTTTCTTAGCCCTTCTTCGCTCAGGACGAAAGAGCTGCGTTCCCCTTTTGCCACCCAGTCGCGGATTCCGTCGAGGTACGGGCCTGCATCCATGTGCGTAAGAGATTTGAACCGATCGTCAATGAAAGCCACTTCATTCGGGCGCACGATCTTTCCCTGCTCATTAATCCACACTGCGGTGGGAACGTTGACCATGCTGTAGAGCTTTGTGACGAGGTGCTGTTCGTCAATCAGCACGGTATATTCCGGATTTGCTTTCTCGATCCATGCGCCCGCGTCCTTCACGCCACGTGTATCCTGGGCTACGGAGACGATCTCGAAATTCTTGTCTTTCAGCTCGTGATAGAAGGTTTGCCACCCGGGCAAATCGAGCCGGCACCCTCACCAGGAAGCCCAGGTGATCAGCAGCACTTTCTTCCCGCGAAAGTCCGAAAGTGAATGCGGCTTGCCGCTCTTATCGGGAAGAGTGAAGTTCGGCGCCTCGAGCGTTGCAAGGTAGTCATTCTGGGCCTCCTGCCGGGGACCAAAGCACCAGGCCGCTAGCTTCTCATCGTGAGCAACGGGCTGGTTCACGAGCCGTGCAAACTCACTCAAATTGAACCACGTGCCTTTGCCTCGCTGCACAAGGAAATCGCCCTTCCTTTGTTTCGGTAACGGAAAGCAAAGTTCACCTCGGCAAACGCCTTGCGGCTTGACAACAAAACCCGTCGCGCTCGTGAGTTCCGCCAGCGTCACCCATAGGTCTTTCGATTGTGTGAATGGAGAAGGTGTGCGCAGCTCGGTCACTGCGCCGTCGTAAATCACCAGGGGCCGCACCTGGCTGGTCGCTTCGTTGGCCATCGAGCACAGGAAAATCAGTATGACCAACTGGAAGAGCTTCCTCATGGGCATCTCTCAACGAGCAGAATTGGACGCCAAACCGATGGAAAGTAATCCAACACCATGCGGTGAGATCTTAGGGTCGGGTCGAAGGGCGAGTCAATAAGCCTGGCCAGCTCTCGCCCGGTGCTAAAAAACTACCAGCCCAAGCGCCCACCTGCTCGAAGCTGTGGGTGCAGGCCGAGCAGGTCAATTGAATGTCCGCGGGCATGCAACTTGAAAAACCGGGAGTCGCCTCGGCATGGAAAGGACGAAAAAAAGTATGAGCGGATGCGATTGGATGTATGGTGTTTGGCGCCTAGGATGCCAAAATGGAAATCCCAGCTAATCCACCGAAGCTGACATCCAGACACATCAACAACTTACGCGTGGTCACCACCCGTTTCGAGTTGCTCACCCTATTGCCGTCAAATGGCATCGTAGCCGAGGTAGGTGTCGGTGAAGGCGATTACTCCGAGAAAATTTTGAGGCTCAGCAGCCCCAAAAGACTTCACCTCATCGACGCGTGGAGTTCGGAAAGGTTCGGTGAGGACAAGCTCAACAAGGTTCAAAGTCGCTTCAGCGCGGAAATTGAATGCGGTCAGGTGGTCATAAATCGAGGTGTTTCCTGGGACGAGCTGGAGAAATTCCCCGATGCGTACTTTGACTGGGTTTATTTGGACACTTCTCATAAGTACGAAGACAGCACTAAAGAACTGGAGATCAGCCGGTTAAAAGTGAAACCAGACGGACTTATAGGCGGCCACGACTACACAACAGGCAACATCAAGAAGCCTTTAAAATACGGTGTCATTCAGGCCGTCAATGAATTCTGCCTCAGATACGACTGGGAGATGATATACCTAACGCACGAACCGAGTCGCTATCTGACCTACGTCATCCGAAGACTGTAGCCTCGCCTCTCGTTCCTGGAGGACTTACGGAAGCGGCTGGGGAAGTTTGGGTTGGAACTCCATCCCGATAAAACGCGCTTAAAAACGCTATTACCGCTCCACAGCACGATGGGTTTCATTTTTTTGGCTCGTTTGTCCGTGCCGATTGCCAGCGAAAAATCGGCGAAGTCAGGGGGTCGGAGCTTCAGCTCCGACATGTTGCCGATGCCAAGATGGGCTTCAGCCCCTGGAAGCTTCAGGGCTTAAAAGCCCCTCGCTCGACCAGCCTGTGTTGTCGGACCTAAAGGTCCGACCCCCTATCCTCGCCAGCGTCGGTGGATTTTGTCAGCGAATCTCTAACTCAGGACACTAGTGCCGTTCCAACTATTTTGGCCTATGCGCCGTGGTGGTCGCCGAAAGCCTCCGGCGCGCTGGCAATACCCATAGCCTAGTCTCATTAAGTTGGAACGGCACCAGGCGACTTATTGCTGGTCTGATTGGCTCGGAGGGCCGTGGTGCTCTTTCATCCGGCCTTTGCGTTTGCTTTCGAGTTCGTCAAACTTCCTTTGCTGGTCTTTGTTGAGGGCCTCCCGGATCTCCTGGGAAGTCTTTTGATGGATCTCTTGGAACTTGGCGCGACGATCCTCCGGGGAAAGCGTGGAATCTTGCCGCAGCGCGGCCATCTGCTTCTGCTGTTCTTCCAGAATCGATTTGACCTTGGCCTGCTGGTCTTCCGTGAGGTTCAGCTCTTTCGTGAGGTGCTTCACGTGATCGTCAACGCTTGGCATGCCCATCTGGCCGTGCCGGCCGCCCTTGTGGTCAGTCTCGCCGCCACTCTGGGCAAATGATGGCAACGCGAACGCAGCCACAACCAGCGCCACCTGCAGATAGGTAATCGCTCTCTTCCTCATCCTCATCTCCTTGTCCTCCTCTCCTTTGTGAAGACAGTGCGTCCGGCTTGGCGCCGCATCGGGCATGAACGCGGGTTATTGATCTGCCCAAGCGTGCCCCAATCCCGCACCCCTCACCTATATCCAACCCCAATTCTCTTCCGATGTTGTGCTTGCCTGAGGGGTTGTTCAGTTGAAGTTGAGGACGCGTTACTCGCCGGGTGGGAACCCAGTTGTCGTATCCTGCGCGGATCTGTGTGTCCCGCGGTTAGGAGGACTGAAGAAGAACGATTACAAAATTCGGCCCTCCTAGGCCAAAATCGGGGCCCACCGGGGAACAAGGGCAACAGATTAAACGAGACTTTTGGTGCGGAAGGTGGGATTCGAACCCACACGCCTTACGGCGCCACCCCCTCAAGATGGTGCGTCTGCCAGTTCCGCTGATTTTGGCAAAAGCACTTCCTCAAGACGCTCCAAAATCTGCGGCGGTAATCCGCCAGATTTCATCAACTTCGTCGAAATCCTTAAAGGCCGTCTTCGGGGCAGGATGGGGTAAGGCCCGAGCAGGAACGGTGCCGAAACGATTGGTGCGGTCGAGAGGACTCGAACCTCCACGCTCTTGCGAGCGTCAGCCCCTCAAG
>Ga0209158_1000971_pt1 | contig 19826 bp, 22 predicted proteins | sample GraSoiAngelo_140_FD_185897 | JGI IMG/M metagenome (GOLD analysis project Ga0209158, IMG submission 185897) | Grasslands soil microbial communities from the Angelo Coastal Reserve, California, USA - 14_0929_12_30cm (SPAdes) (version 2) | ecosystem: Environmental > Terrestrial > Soil > Grasslands ...
GGAGCAACGATCCCGGTTGCGCAATTTCATCCGCCGGCGTGTGCCCGATCCCTCCGACGCTGAGGACATCGTGCAGGAGGTCTTCTACGAACTGGTAGAAGCCAATCGCCTGCTGATGCCGATTGAGCACGTGACCGGCTGGCTTTTTCGCGTCGCGCGCAATCGCATCACAGACCTTTTCCGCAAGAAGAGGCCAGAGACCTTCAGCGACGCGGCGGTCGAGGACGAAGACGGCGAGTTGCTGCACGTCGAAGATCTGTTGCCATCGCCCGATGCCGGGCCGGAAGCGCTCTACGTCCGCAACCTGCTTCTGGATGAGCTGGAACTTGCGCTCGACGAACTGCCCGACGAGCAGCGTGAAGTATTCGTGGCTCACGAACTGGAGGGGCGCAGCTTCAAAGAGTTGTCGGCAGAAAGCGGCGTAAACGTCAACACCCTACTCTCGCGCAAGCGCTACGCGGTGCTGCATCTGCGCGAAAGGTTGCAGAGCATTCACGACGAGTTTTGGAAGAGGTGACGAGTTCAGGAAAAACGAGGAACACACAACATGAGAAAGAAACTGATTTGGATAGCACCACTGGCGATCGTAGGGATGGCGGTCTTCATCGCAATTGGCGGCGAACTGGTGATGCATCTGTGGAACTGGCTGCTGCCGATGTTGTTCGGATGGCGGCAAATTACCTTCTGGCAGGCTGTCGGACTGCTGGCTCTGTGCCGGATTCTGTTCGGAGGCGTTAGTGGTCGTGGCTTTCATCGCTCCAATTTTCGGCGGCGAATGGCCGAACGCTGGCAACGGATGACGCCCGAGGAGCGGGAAAAGTTCCGCCAAGGCTTCCGCGGACGTTGCGGCCCATTCGAGCCGCGGGATGCCAAGCCGACGGCGTGAGCGCCGGATACCTCACATGAGCCGCCGTCATGGCGGAACTTTTTGACGGCCTCCGCCGTATCCCCGGCTAGACCCACACAAGGAGGGCACATGAGCTCGGCCCGCAACCCCGGGAGAGTCGCCGGATTCATCTACCTGCTCCTCTCCGTCATCGCCCCCTTCCGCCTCATGTACATTCCCAACGCTCTGTTCGTGCGCGGGAACGCGACCGCGACGGCCAACAACATCGTCGCGCATGAGACTCTCTTCCGTCTCGGCATCGTCAGCGACCTGATCTCCGGGGTCATCGTGATCTTCCTCGCGCTGGCTCTTTACCGGTTGTTCAAGGGAGTGGACCAGAACCTGGCGGTGCTGATGGTGATCCTGGGGGGTGTGCTGCCATCCGCCATCGACTTCTTCAATGTGCTGAACGACGCGGCTGCCATGATGCTGGCGCGCGGCGCCGATTTCTTGTCCGTATTCGACCAACCGCAGCGCAACGCGCTGGCCATGCTGTTCCTCCGTCTGCATGACCATGAAAACTTTGCCGCCGAGATCTTTTGGGGTCTATGGCTCATTCCCTTAGCGATCCTTGTGTACAGATCGGGCTTCCTGCCCCGCTTCCTGGGCGTCTGGCTGACTATCAACGGCTTCGCCTATGTGGCCCTGAGCTTTACAGGCTGGCTATTACCGCAGTACTACGCTGTGGCCTTTAATAGCGCCTTCCCCGTTCTCTTCGGAGAGTTGGCGTTCATGCTGTGGCTCGTGATCAAGGGCGCAAAGCCGAAGCCATCAGTCGTCCCAGCCTCCTCGGCGGCGGGTGGTTAGCCTGCGCTTGCTGGCGTTTGGCAAAGCCAGTCGAACCAGGAGATGAAAATGACGATCACCACCGTCGACGAGTCACAACGCAAAGCTGCAAAAGTGGCGGGATTTACTTACCTATTCACGCTGCCGTTCGTGGTCTTTGCTAATTTTGCTATCCACGACCGTCTGATTGTCCCGGGCAATGCTGCGGAAACCGCCCGGAATATCCTGGCGCACGAGCGACTATTTCGTGTCAGTATCGCCTGCGATCTGGTTTACTGCGCCGGCCTTGTAGTGCTACTAACCGCGCTTTACGTGATTCTCCAGCCAGTAAATAGGGGCCTTGCCTTGCTTGCGGCATTCTCGAGACTCGTATATGCCTTGATGTGGGTCCTTATGACGCTCAATCTTTTTTACGCTCTGCGGCTCCTGAGTGGCGCTGATTACTCGCGAGTATTTGAAGCAGAGCGAGTGCAGGCCTTGGCGAGGCTATACCTCAGCACGCGTTTCGAGCAGTATTACGTTGGCTTGCTGTTTTGGGGATTGGCATCGGCAGTTTGCGGCTACTTGTGGTTTAAGTCGGAGTATATCCCCAGAGCATTGGCTGCCTTCGGTGTGATCTCGTCTGGATGGGGCGCGGCGTGTACTTTCGTCTTCCTCATTTTTCCCACCTTCAACAAGGTGGTTAACGACTGGTGGTTCGATACGCCTATGGCTATTTTCGAAATAGCATTGAGTTTTTGGCTTCTGTTTAAGGGATTAAGGCCTGGGGCACCAGGCGTTGATGTCGCCGAACCAGGTTGAAGCGGTTGGCAGGAACAGCTACGCGGCGCCCAGGCGGCGTTTCTCGGAGAAGCGGCGGCGGCGGCCAGTATTCGTCACGTTGGTGACGGCGGTGATTATTGCCGCTTGAGTGACGAAAAATTTATTTTCAGGATGACCGTGGAAAGACATGAATTCCGGCATGGTGGCCGTCATGGCGGCGAGACCGAAGTCGATTTTGCGATGAAATGGAAAGCTGATGACTGGCGCTACGCCGCCGGGATAATCGGTAAACAGAGTATTCGTGAGTTCGGCGCCGCCGCACATCAAAGCGCTGATCGCGGCGCGACGGTTGCGACGCCAGAACAGCGCGCCGGTCACGAAGAAGGTTCCAATCATCAGGTAATCGATCACAGCATGAGCTTTGGGCGAGATGAATTTTGGAGCGCGACGGGTTATTGCGTCGGTAGCAGCGGTAGAAAAAGGCATGATCGATCCTCCCGTGAGTTCTGCAATCAGCGGCGTGTGAAGATGCCGGCGAAGCCGTAACCCAGGACCAGGCTCAGCAACGCGGCAATGCCGGAGCCGAGCAGCACGTGCTTGCGCGCGTTTCGCTTCACATCCAAAGTTTCACGAACTCGCGATTTCAATTCAATAACCGAGCTGTGCAGGCGGCGGCGCTCGTCGGCGGCACGGAGTTCGAGATCAGAGCTGGGAATGGTACTCATGGCTGGCTCCTCGCTTCATGTTGAAGCCATATCTTGTCGGCTTTGAGAACTCCGATGGTTCTCCTGGGAAAAGTTCCGTGTCCTTTAATGCGGTTCCAGGCCAGGAAAGCGGTCAAGGCTCCTGCAATCAGCCACAGTCCGCCGACAATCAGGAAGGCGAAGAACCAATGGTATGGGTTGCTCCAGAAGGCGACCGCGACCACACTCACTACCGCGAGCGTCAGCAGCAGATATGCTGTCGCCAGCAGAGTGAGAGCGATCACCGCCATTGGCATGACGTGCTTGAATGTGGCGAGCGTTTCCTGCAGCTCAGACTTGAACATCTGAACGCGCGTGTGAATGAAATCCAACAGCTCGTCTCTGATTTCTGCGGCAACGCTGCCGAGACTGCGCTCGTGATTGCTGGTGTAAGCGGCATTATTCATGATTGGACCTCCAGATTCGCAGCAGCGCGCCGGCGGCGAACGCGGCAACTGCGACTGCGCCGATTACGTGGAGCGGGTACTCGTCCAAGACGTAATGGGCGCGATTTCGGGCGCGGCGCAGCGCATCAGCAGCCTGCTGCCGGGCCTGGTAGGCGGTTTCATTAGCAACCGCTGCAACCTGATCGTAAGCGGCGGAAGCATTCTGCTGAATATTGGTGGCAACTTCCGATATCTTGGACTTCGGCTCTCGTACCTGGCGGCCTTGGACAGGGTGGATTCTGTGCGACGGTGGGAGCTCGCGAGCTGGGTCTAAGGTTGGGGCCGCGGTTGGGGATGGCGACGGTTGCCCCACGTCGGGAGTAATGGGTTTGTTTACCTCGATTTGCGGGTCGAATCTTGGTTTAGTGAGCGGTTCTGCCATGGCTATGGATTCCTCGCAGAATAATGGTCTGTTTATAGATGCAAGAATGGCGAGTGTGTTTACAGAAAAACAAGTGATCCGAGTCTTTTTCAGTCCGCCGATAGGCGGCATCAGTATCGAGGGGAGGCATGGCCCGCTGTTCCGAATCGGCTAAATCGGGTACTCTGAATGTCAATTTTGTTTGAAGGGGATTCTGATGAAAAGCTTTCTGATTGTATGTATGGCTGTGTGTCTAGTTGCTGGCGCCTTTGCCGCGGACGAAACATCCGCGAAACCTAGCAAGGCCGAAGACCGCTTGAAAGCTGCAGCGGACGTTTTGAATGAGATTCAGTCGGCGCCGGATCAGGGCATTCCAGAGGAAGTGCTAGGCTCGGCGGAATGTGTGTCGGTGGTGCCATCCATGCTGAAGGGTGGATTTATTGTGGGTGCGCGCTATGGCCGCGGCGTGGCCAGTTGCCGTACGTCGAAAGGGTGGAGCGCTCCGGCATTCTTCACTATCAAAGGTGGAAGCTTCGGATTGCAGATCGGCGGCCAGGCGGTTGATTTGGTCATGCTGATCATGAACCAGGATGGCATGAAGAACCTGCTCTCCAGCCAGTTCAAATTGGGCGCCGACGCCAGCGTAGCCGCCGGGCCGGTCGGCCGGCATGCCGCGGCGGACACCGATTGGAAGCTACGGGCACAAGTGCTGAGCTACTCGCGGGCGCGGGGCCTGTTCGCCGGACTTGAATTGAGCGGCGCGGTCGTCGAGCAGGACAAAGACAGTACGCGCGAATTTTACGGACGCATGGTGCCCTTTAGCACTTCTCTGACCGGAACAATCGACGCACCGCCGAATGCCTATCCATACCTAAACACATTGGCGAAGTGGGCGAAGGGCGCGGCAGGTAGCCCGCCGGTACCGAAGAGCACTTCGGACAAGAAATGACAGTCATTTGCAAAGGATCTTTTCCAAGTGCTGTGCCCCGTCCCTGTGGACCGAATAGCACTGCGCCTTGCCATAGAACTCGCCGTCAAAGTGGTAGATGATGTAATTTTCTGTATCTGCCGAGCTGTTGGCTGCAACAACAAAATTTTTATGTCCGGAATGGGTTTCTGGCTGGAAGCCGAACGCTGATGCGATAGGCGCCTGATCTTTGAACATCGTCAGCCACTTTCCACTTGATCGGCCCAGGACCCAGGTTTGGCAGTTTCCGGTGCCACCGCAAAGAAGTTCGGTACCTTGAATTACAAGCCCCTCCTCGTTTCCCAGAGAAACGCGCCGCCCGCGGAGTTCCGTTTCCCAAGAATCGGGGACGTCGAAGCTGGTGGTCTCCAGTTGTTCGCAAATTTGCATGATCTCCGACAAGCTCAGTTTGGCTGCTCGCAACGTTTCACTCACCTTCAGATGGTCCATGGAAGGGAGGCTCACTGATTGAGCAAAGGCAATTGCCACGAACATACATGCCAAAGCACAGCCTTTCAACGCGACAGAGCCCATTGATATCTCCGTGTGCATCGAGCTTAGGGCACGCAAGGCCACAGGACCATTGCCGACTCGGCTACTCAGGAACAGCAACATGCCGATAACCCGGAATCTGTCGGACTGGTTTGACACGAAATTTGGCGCCAGCAGTGAATGTGAACGATTTGCATTCTCAGCCAGCGCGGCTCCCTTGTTACTGAAGTGAAGTGACTGGCGTGCCGAGATTCAATGCGAAATGCAATGTATTATGACGGCGTTCGCTGTAATTCAAGTGGCGATTGGGCTGCTTTTATCAAAAGTTGGTTGTGCCGCACTTGGAGGATTCATGAAGAGGCTGTTCGCAATTTCAGCTTTGCTGTTGGCATTTACGTTGCCGTCTGTTGCACAAGGCATTCGGCTATCCCTGAGTGACCAGAAGCGCTTTGACAGCTACTATTCGCGCTGGCAAGAGTATCGCCGCACAAACAATAGCAGTGAAGTCGTCAGCATGGAAAAGCGCATGCAGGATGTTTACCGGCACTACGGCATTCCTGCAGGTACGCCATACGGAAACGTCGCCTCTTCCGGCAACCGAACCTGGAGCAGGCAGGCTCCCGACCGCAATTGGGACAGAGACCGCGATCGGGATCACCGGGATTGGGACAGAGACCGTGATCGGGACCGTGATAGAGATCGCGATTGGGACCGCGATCACGACAGAGATCACCATGATCGTGGACTACATCGCGGATGGTACAAACACCATCGCGATCACGACGATGACCGGGATGGGGATCATGACCGGCATCGCCACAGCGATCGGGACCACGACCATGACCACGACAAAGATCATGACCATGATCGCTAATTGCCAGCCATAATAATGGAACACAACCCGACAACCCCGCCAACGCGATTGGGCATCTTGGCGTGGGATGATCAAAGAGGATAGAAGTCGACCTCACGAACTTCAGGGTTGGCAGGAGATTGCCGAGTTTCTGGGATTGCCTGTCGCAACAGCACAGCGATGGGAGAAGTCAGGAATGCCGGTCCATCGTGGTGGACGATATGTGTATGCCCTGCCTGAGGAACTGAATCGCTGGGTCGCCAAAGAGTCGTCCTCCCGCTCTCCTGTCCACATTGCGACCGAAGGCGCGGATCTCACCTCCGATCTCAAGCGTGCTCTTTCTGAAGCTCGGCATAGACGAAAGCCCTCGCGGAAAGCTGCCTAGCTAGGTGTGACGAATTCACTTCAGATCTGGCGATTGCAGGAGTGCTAGTGTTTCAGTGCCACCATCGTCACTGCGATAAGGACGATATTCCAGGAAACTATCCCGGTGTAGAACAGGTTTGCCACCCACAGCAGCTTCTGCACTCGCCACGCAATGATGACAGCGAGCGCCTTGCTGACGGCAACGCCGCCGATGGGACCAAAAATGGTCGCCATGCGCGCCACCAGAGGATTCACTTCATAACCGCCAAGATGAAACGCAAACAGAGTGGTCGCGAGGTCGAGAAGCTGGAGCGCAACGAAGCTCCACTTAGCTTGAAATATTTTCGTCATCTGAGTTCCCGGGCGGCAAACTGACGTAGTGGCAAACGGAACTCCACTGGCAAGACTATCAGGATTACCCGTTCCACATTCCATACTCTCTCGCGGACCCGAACCCGTTCCAGTGACGTCAGTACTTAAATTCCCCAGCGTGATCTTTGATGCTCCGCAAATGGAACAGGTTCTCGATTTCGTGATCCCATGTTCGGAGATGGCGAGAGGTTATACAGGGAACCGAGTAGAGCGGCGGGGGATAAAGAGGAGCTTCAGGCGGCGACGGTGGACGCGGAATGCTCAACAGGCAGACGAACCATCACACTGGTCCCCCTGCCTTCGCCGTCAGAATTGATTTCGAGACTGCCGCCCAGTTGCCGGACTCGTTCACGCATGCCACGAAGTCCGACACCGGGAGTTCCGGTGTCGGCCACTTCATCCTGCTTTGCCCGTGAAAGTCCTCTGCCTTCGTCGGCAACGGTGACGACGACCTCGCCGTCAGAGTGCCGGAGGCGAATTCTCGCTACCGAACTGCCTGAATGACGGTGGATATTGGTCAGGCATTCCTGCACCACACGAAAGATTGTGGTTTCAAGCTCGCTCGAAAGGCGCCCAAATTGGCCAGGCAGGTCTAGATCGACTTTGATCTTACTGCGCTGGGCGAATCCATCCGAATACCACCGAAGAGCTGATGCAAGACCTGCCTCATCCAGCAGAGGAGGATGCAGAAGATGCGAAATTGTGCGGATCTCTGTGTTGAGATCATCGACCAGAGAAGCACTGTCAGTAACGGCGCTGATGGCTTTGCTGAGCCGCTCCAAATCGGCTTTGACAGTAGACAGATTCATTCCCAGCGCAACCAGCATCTGGCCGACACTGTCGTGCAGTTCGCGGGCGATGCGCCGGCGCTCGTCATCCTGCAATTGCATGAGACGTGCTGAGAGTTCGCGAAGACTGCGGTTGGCAGCATTGAGTTCGGCGGTGCGCTGTTGCACTCGATTTTCGAGGTCGGCGTGAGCTCGCTGCAAAATTTCGTTGTCCCGGCGACGAGCTTCGCCCATCAGAATGAACAGTCCAGAAACCAGCAGGAATGTGATAAGGCCAATCGCCTGCTCGAAGCTCGTTATTTGGAAAGAGTGCAGAGGCCGGATGAACCAATACCGTGCGGCTACCGCAGAAACAATAACAGTTAAAATTGAGGGAAGCAGCCCACAATACCAAGCTGAAAACCCAATCGCCGCAATCAGCGTGAGGTATGGGTTGTAGCCGTGAAGAATATCCCTCAGGGCCCATTGAGCCAAAAACGCAAAAGCAGCGGCCAGTAGGGCAAGGCCATAGCGTGCGGCGGGATGATTAAGAAGCCGTGCAGACAAACTAGAATGCGTTCTCATACGCTCGGATGAAACTTTATACAAGCCGAGGGTCTGACCCGGCAAAGAAGCGCACTTAAATGTTATATCAATCCAAACCAGAGTCAAAGAATAGTTGGTGCAGGGTTTGGGCTATACTGTGCCGAGAGTCGTAAGTCATTGAAAACAAATGTCACCGGTGCTGGGTTTCGCTTGGGCGGATAGATCGTCAACGCTGTTTGGGAGCGGCATCTGGGCTTTTTCCTTCTCCCGCTTTTGCATTTTCTGGCTGTTGCTCATCTTTGTTGATGTACTGCACGATGAGGGAAATCCGGCGATTCGACGGGTCTTGCGGATCGTTCGGTTTGCGAAGCATCTGATCAGCGAAACCTCTGACTTGGGAGATCTGGTCTGGTCGCACTCCATTTTGCTGCATCAATCGCCGCGCAGCGTTGGCGCGGTCGACCGAGAGCTCCCAGTTCCCATAATCGCCGCGTTTGGTAAAGGGCCGTGAATCGGTGTGGCCTTCAATGGAAATTCGGTTTGGAACCTTTCCTAATTCCTGTGCGAGAAGGACGAGCAATTCTTTTCCATTGCCGTTGGGCCGCGGACTGCCAACATCAAAAAACGTCCCGGTTTCTGTTTCCATCATCTCGATGCGCAGCCCTTCGGAAGTGATTGTCATTTCGATCTGATGTTGCAACTTGTCGAAGTCGGGCATTTGCTGGATGGTTTTCTGCAATTTTTCCATCAAGTCGGAGACATTATCTTTGGTGATGGTGAAGTTCTCTCCCGCGCCGACGTTCTTGCTGCCCATTTTGTTGGCTGTGCCGGAAGGATCGCGGAAATATCCGGCGATGGCTTCTCTCACGGGCTTGCTGGTGTTGAGCAACCAGAGCACGATAAAGAGCGCCATCATGGCGGTGACGAAATCTGCATAGGCAACCTTCCAGGCGCCGCCGTGGTGTCCACCATGACCCGCTTTCTTCTTGATAATGATGATTGGGCGGGCGCTGTTCTCCATACTGATTCCCTATGCGGGCGCAGCTTCGGCAGCGGGCGCAGCCGATTCGCTTCCGCCACCGCGACAGGCCTTTTCCAACTCCTGGAAAGTGGGACGGACGTGCCCCGGTATGGCGCGTCGGGCGACTTCGACGGCCATGATGGGCGCGGTGCCCTTTAGAAAAGAGAAAATCAAAACGCGCAAAACATGGAGGAAAGCGTGCTCTTCATCGGCGGCTTTCGCCATGTTTGAAGCCAGCGGGCCGACCAAGCCATAGCAGAGCAGAATTCCGAGGAATGTTCCCACAAGGGCAGCAGCGACTTTGTGGCCGATCTCTTCCGGCGGTCCGCCGAGTGCGCCCATGGTGATCACAACTCCCAGGACGGCGGCAACGATTCCTAAACCCGGGAGCGAGTCAGCCGTCGTGCTCAGGGCGGAAATCGGGATAGCGACCTGCTGATGGTGAACTTCGAGATCTAGATCGAGCACCTGGTCCAGATCGAACGGTTCCATGCCGCTGACCGCCATGCGCATGGTGTCACAGAAAAATTGCATGACATGGTGATTCTTGATGAATGCGGAATTTTTGGAGAGGATGGGGCTCTTCTCGGGCTCTTCGATATCGCTCTCGAGAGAAACCAGACCTTCACGGCGGGCTTTGTTGAACAGGTCGTAGATAGTTTTCAGAGAATCGAGATAAACCTGCTTGGTAAATTTTGACGAGCCGAAGACTCCGGCCACGCCGCCGGCGATTTGCTTCAAGATGTGGAGCGGATTGGCGATCAGCACGGTTCCCGCTGCCGCGCCGCCAATGATAAGGAGTTCTGCCGGTTGGATTAGCACCATGAGGTTGCCGTGCTCCATCAGGTAGCCGCCAACGATGGAGCCAAAAACCACGACAATGCCGATAATCGCAAACATGATCGTTCAGCTCGCTGATGTGCCAAGACCCTTGAGGTTCGAACCTTTTCCCTGCGCTGGTTCCCGAGATGCATCTGACTCTAGCGCGCGCTCAGCCCGCTGGAGGATCGATTCCGTACTGTCGCCTTGCTGAACCACTGCTTGGCCCAATGAGACGGTGACACTCAAGCTGTCCCCCCACCATTGAATTCCCGAGGAGTGCACGATTCGCTTGACGTTCTCCGCCGCTCTCGTGAGATCGCGAGTCTCGCAATTGGGGATAATGATCAAGAAGTGCTTCTCAGTCCAACGGCCTATGAATCCTGCCGCTCCCAGCGTGTGCTTCATATTTTGGACAATCACATGGAGAATGGCCTCGGCTGCCTCGCGGCCATGGGCGGCACGGAACTCGTCCATCTGATCGACACGGACGTACAGAATGCCGAATGGAAGCTGGAATTCCGAAAAAAAAGCAACGTTTTCTCGCAAGTGCGATTGGATGAGCTCATGAGTTAAGGCACCGCTGCCAACATCGAGGCAGTGGTGGGCTGCCAGATTGCTCTCGGAGCTGTCCGTCTCTGGAACGAGACGCTGCTCGTCGAAACTTTCTGCCGCTCCGATCACGGAGCCGTGGGGATCACGAATAGCCACAGTCCGCATGTAGACGGGAACCCGGTGCCCCTTCTTATGCCGAAAGTAAATCTCACCTTGACTCGACTTTCCTTCGTGCAGAGTACCGGCAATAGGGCAACTGACACCGCACTGCACGCAGTTATGGTCGTTGCAATGAGCAAGAACATTCTCGCGGCAGAATCGTCCCAACGCTTCGTGCCGCAGGTACCCGGTTATCTTCTCGGCGCCCTGATTCCAGAATAGAATTCTTCCATCGCGTCCCACTACGTAGACGCCGGTCTGAAGGCTTTCCAGAATCGTTCGGAAGATGTCCGGATCCTGAAGTTCGGGCATGAGGCACAGTTACGATTTCCTGTCGAGTTTTTCATCGGCAGGAACAAGGCGGGCCTTCAGAAAGTACGCCATCGGCCAATGGTGGATGAGCAGGCTCCAACTCGCGTGATTGCTGGGCCACGGACGCGAGAATGTACAGAAGCAGATCAACTCCATGGCCGAATGAGGAGTTGATCTGCACAAATACGCTTGTCTTACGAAGCGCCCGCCGTGCCCGGCCATGCTGGATTAAGCGTGGCGCGAATGACATTCAGCAATTCGCTATTGTCCGCCGGTTTTTGCAGGAAAGCGGTGGCGCCCGCTTTCAACGTGCGCTCGCGATTGAATTGCGGATCGCGCGCGGTCAGGACAATTACGGGAATCGCCGAGAGCGCGGCGCTCTGCTGCAAACGATCGAGCACAACGAAGCCGTCCCCGGCGGGTAGACCAATATCGAGGATGATGAGGTCGGGCCGCTCTTTTTGGGCCATGGCGATGGCGGAAAAACCATCCGTCGCATACGATGTGTCGTAGTGATTGGCGCGCAAGCGGAGATTCAACCCCCGCCGTAAATCAGGATCATCGTCCACAATCAGAATTTTTGGTTTAGTGCTCACAAAATCCTCCCCTCAATTGTTTGTTGTCCAGCAAAATTGCCAATGTTCTTGGCGTGACCATTGGAGTTTCCGGTTCGTTGAAGCTTGAGCATTGCAGTCTCAGTGATGACGCCAGCAACTTTTTGAACGTTCTGCTCGATGGATTCCCCAGATTCCTGGGAAGGGAGATCCAATTCGGTGGTTGCAACCTGGAACACACACCCCGTCTTCAATTCCTGGGAATGCTCCAATTGCTCGCGGATGCGCTTTTCCAGAATTTTTGCGCCATGCTCATCCGTGGAAGCGACCACCAGAAAGAGCTCGCCGCCATTGCTGTTTTCGAATGGTGGCAGTACGGTGTCTTTGTCGGGAAGAACACACGACCTTAGCAGTTGCAAGCATTGATGGCGGTCCCGATCCCAATTGACGGACGAGGAGGCAAGCAGCGGCGACAGTTCGACCGTAATCAGAGAAATTGAATCCCGAAGCCTTCCCTCTGCTGCGATGACAGGCTTAAGGAGTTTGGCCATTGAGAACAGCGGGAGTGTGAAGGAGAAGACCGTACCGTGACCCAGTTGGCTTTCCACCCAAATCCGCCCCCCGTGCAGACGGATTAGTTCTCGCGTGATATAGAGCCCCAGCCCAAGTCCTTTGCGGCTGTCATCGATCGAATTTGGGTCTTGGTACAGCCGTTCGAAAATCAGGTTTCTTGCTTCTGGGGTAATGCCCCGGCCGGTGTCGGCGACAGAAATGTAAACAAAGTCGTGATCCGCTTCGACAAGGCAAGCCTTCACCATGACCGAGCCTTCTGTAGGCGTAAATTTGATCGCGTTTTCGATGAGATTGAGCAGGGCTTGCAGAGCTCGATCTGGGTCGGCGTAAATCATGGGAATCCTGGTGTCGACAGCCGCTTCCAGTCCGATCCGCTTTTCCTGTGCGGAGGCTTTCATCATGGAAACCGCTTGCTGAATCACGTCGGCTGCCACCAGGCAACGGGGCTCGATGCTGATTTTGCCGGACTCGGCGCGAGTGGCTTCCAGCAAGTCGCTGATCATGCCGCGAAGCTGCTTGGCGCTCCGCAGCATGGTTTCCAGGTGTTCGCGTTGTTCGGTGTTGAGTTCGCCAGCCAGGCCGTCGAGCAGAATGGTCGTGAATTGATAAATAGAGGTGAGCGGTGTGCGTAGCTCATGCGAAACGTGCGACAAGAACTGATCTTTGAATTGCAGTTGCTGGCGGCGGCTCATGTCCAGAGAGGTGATTAGAGCCTGGCGTTCCATGGCGTAGCGCAAAGCGCGCGACAGTTGCTTGCTGTCAAAATTGCCTTTGACGAGGTAATCTTGCACGCCCTGGTGTACCGCTTTGAGCGCAAGTTCCTCGTCATCCTGCCCGGACAACACGACCACAGGCACGCCTGGCGCCTTGCTCAATACCTTGCGGAAAGTATCTGCCCCGTGACTGTCAGGAAGGTTCAAATCCAAGAGCACGACCGCTGGCTGCTCCTCGCTCAGGCGGGAGAGACCAGCGGAAAGCCGGTCCACGCAGCGGACGTCTACATCAGACCTGCTTTCGACTAGTCGCAGGCGAACCAGATCGGCGTCTCCGGGGTTATCTTCGATTAGCAAAACGTGCGGGTGTTGATCGCTCACAGTTGCTTCTCCTCTTTTGGCAAACGCGCACAGCAAAACCAAAAATCCTGAATCGACTTCACGGCCAAAGCGAATTGCTGCAGATCGCCGGGCTTACTCACATAACTGTTCGCGCCCAGCTCATAGCTCCCTAAAATGTCGCGCGCCGCTTGCGAGGTGCTGAAAATCACCACTGGAGTTTTGCGCAATGCAGGATCATTCTTCACATCTGCAAGCACGGCTCGGCCATCCTTCTTGGGAAGATTCAAATCGAGGACAATCAAGTCCGGCACTTGAGCTCCCGCGTACTTGCCTTGCCCGTGCAGGAACGCGATGGCCTCCGCGCCGTCATTCACGGTGCGCACCCGGCCACTGAATTCACCCCGTGACAGCATTTCAGTGGTAAGGTCAAGGTCCGCCGGATTATCGTCCACGAGCAGAATCTCAGTACTGGTTTTCATGGCTTTACCCTTGCCTGAAGCCTGGTGCTGCCGGGAGAGTGAATTTGAAAGTCGAACCACCACCCTCCTGCGATGTGACCCATATTCTTCCGCCATTCTGCTCGATGATCTTGCGGCAGATGGCCAAGCCGATTCCGTTGCCGGGATACTCGGTGCGGGTGTGCAGCCGCTTGAATATGACAAAGATATCCTGGCAATACTCAGGCGCAATGCCGATGCCGTTGTCGGCAACGGAGAATACCCATTCGTTCTCCTGCCTCTCAGCGGTGATTTGAATTTGCGGAGTTTTTGGCCCGCGAAATTTAATGGCATTGCCGATTAAGTTTTGAAATACCTGCGGGATCTGAGAGGAATTCGCCAGGACAACCGGCAGGTGATCGTAAGTGATCTGCGCCCCACTTTCCCGGATCGCTACCTGGAGATTGGCAATGGCGAGCTCCACCATGACGTTGCAATCTGTTTCTTTGACCTCGCCCTGCTGCCGTCCGGCGCGGGAGAAGGCGAGCAAATCCTGAACCAGAGTTTGCATCCGCTTGGCGCCGTCCACCGCGTAGTGGATGTATTTGTCCGCCTGTTCGTCGAGTTTTCCTTGGTAGCGTTCGGCCAGGAGCTGGGTGTAGGCCGCAACCATGCGCAACGGCTCTTGCAGATCGTGCGAAGCGACGTAGGCGAACTGCTCCAGTTCGCGATTGGAGCGAGCCAGTTCCTCGACTTTTTTCGCCAGATCGTCTATGGCGCGCTGTCGCTCATCGCGCAGCCGCTTTTCCTGAAGGGCGCTCAGCACTGCCACGGGCAGGCGCGCCAGCCGGTCTTTGAGAACATAATCCATAGCGCCTTGCTTGATGCATTCGACCGCGCTGACGTCGCCGAGAGCTCCGGAGACCAGAATCAGAGGGATGTCCAGCTTTTCATTGCGCAAAACGTTCAGCGCTTCCAGTCCCCGCCATTGGGGGAGGTTGTAGTCGGCGAGCACTACCTGGTAAGAGTTGGATCGTACTCGCGCGGTAAATTCTTCTTCTGTTTCGACAACATCCATGGTGAGATCGAACCCGCCGCGGCGCAGTTCCCGGGAAACCAGTTCAATGTCAGCGGGGTTGTCCTCTACTAGCAACACGCGGAGCTTTCCATGCCCAGCTGGGGGCCGAATATCGTGATCATGGGCAACGGTTGCGGCTGCGCTCATGTATTCACCTCGTCGTTTGCAGCACTACACCATTGATCACGGGCGCCTGATTGGTGACCAGCCAGTACAGCCCTACCTGCTTGACTGTATTTCGAAACTGGTCGAAATCCACGGGCTTCTGGATGTAGCTGTTTGCGCCCAAGCTATAACCATTCACGAGATCCCGCTCTTCTTTCGAGGAAGTCATTATGACCACGGGGATAGTCTTGGTCCGCGGATCGCTTTTGATCTGCCTGAGGACTTCGATTCCATCCACCTTGGGCAACTTCAAGTCGAGCAGCACAAGTTTGGGAGGATGATCTAAAGAACGTTTCGCGAAAGCTTCGCGGCAGAAGAGAAAATCTAAAGCTTGCTCGCCGTCTCGCACGACGAAGATGTTGTTGGCCAGATTTTCGCGGCGCAAGGCGTGCAGCGCGAGATCCATGTCGTCCTGGCTGTCTTCCACCAGCAGAATATCGACTTCACTTGATTGCATAATTAGGCTCCAATCATGGCTGCACGATTTTTCTGTTTCTTTTGTTTGTGGACGTCGAATTGTTCGCTGGCCCCGAGGCTGAAATAAAATGTCGCGCCCCGATCTAATTCCGCTTCCACCCAGACCCTGCCACCGTGCTTTTGAATAATGCGTTGCACCGTGGCCAAGCCGATGCCGGTGCCCTCGAAATCCTCGGGGCGGTGAAGCCGCTGGAAGACACCGAACAACTTATCGGCATATTTCATGCTGAAGCCGACGCCATTGTCGCGAACGAAAACAGCCGGATTCCCGTTTTCTTCGACCTGGCCGATTTCGATGACGGCGCGGGGACGGGGACGGGTGAACTTAAGGGCGTTGGCCATCAGATTTTGAAGAACTTGCTTGATCAGGATCGGGTCGCATTCAACAAAAGGAAGGTCCGCGATAATCCATTCCACCTGCCGGCCTTCACTCTCCGGCTTTAACATCGACACCAACTCTGCAACGATTGAGTTCAAGCCGGTTACCTGAAGGCTTAGGGAATGACGTCCGACCCGCGCCAGGTTTAATAACTCATCTACGAGCACGCCCATGCGGCGCGTGCCTTCCTCAATCCGTTGCAGATAATGCTGGGCGGTGGGATCGAGGGCTGGACCAAATTCCTCTACCAGAATCTTTGAGAAACCTCCGATGTGCCGCAGAGGGGCTCGCAGATCGTGCGAAACAGAGTAGGTAAAAGTTTCCAACTCTTTGTTGGCGGCTTCCAGTTGTGCGGTGCGCTGCACTACTCTTTGCTCGAGTTCGTCGTTGAGTTTGCGGATTTCCCGTTCTGAGGCTTTAGTGCGAGTAACATCGCGGAAAGCTACTACCCCGCCCCGCAGGACGCCGTCCTCGTCTTTCAGAGGGCGGCCTGTGACTTCGATCCAAACCCCCTGCTCGAGCTTCGGGTTCCGCACAAACATTTCGACATCGGCCGCTTCCCCGCGTATAGCGCGCACCAACGGCAGTTGGTCCGTGGGAAACGGTGTTACTGCATCGGGCAAGTAGCAGCCGTAATGAGGAGCCCATTCCTGGATGCTAAGGTCCATTGCGCCCATGCCGAGGATCTTTTCGGCCGCCGGGTTCCACAGCAGAAATTTCCCGTTTTCATCAGCAGTGACCAGCCCCTCATCCATGCTGTCCAAGACGGATTGAAACATGCGCGTCTGCACCCGCAACGCCTGCTCCGAGCGAGCCAGTTCCGCCGCCCGTCTCGCCAGTTCTGCTTCCGCCTGCTTGCGCTCGGTCACGTCTCGCAGGATCACGGTGAACAGTTTCTTGCCACGCGTTTCGATCTGGGAGATGGAAGCCTCGATTTGAAATTCTTCACCATCGGCTCGCAGTGCCCAAAGCGCGCCCAGTGTTCCCATGCCGCGGCTGGTAACTCCGGTTTCGCCGAAGCGGCGAATATGCCCGGCGTGCTGAGGACGGAACCGCTGCGGGATGAAACGCTCAATGGGCTGACCCACCACATCGGCGGCTAAACAGCCGAACATCTTCTCTGCTGCGGCGTTGAACAAGACGATGCGCTGTTGGTCATCGACGGTAATGATTGTGTCCATTGCGGACTGAATGATTCCGATCATTTGTGCCTGACTCTCGCGCAGCGCTTCCTCCGCTTGTTTGCGCTCGGAGATGTCACGCATGATCACGGTGAACAGTTTCTTTCCGCGCGTTTCAATCTGGGAGATGGAAGCCTCGATTTGAAATTCTTCACCGTCAGCCCTCGCGGCCCACAGCGCGCCTAGTGTGCCCATGCCGCGACTGGTGACTCCGGTTTCGCCGAAGCGGCGAATATGCCCGGCGTGCTGAGAACGGAAGCGTTGTGGGATAAAGCGTTCGATGGACTGCCCCACCGCGTCTGACGCCGAGCAGCGGAACATCTTCTCCGCCGCCGCGTTGAACAGGACAATGCGCTGTTGGTCGTCGACCGTAATGATGGTGTCCATCGCCGACTGAATGATGCCGGTCAGTTGGGCTTGGCTTTCACGCAGCGCTTCCTCCACCTGTTTGCGCTCCGTGACGTCGTGCAGAACTTTGGAGAAACCGCGGAGCTTCCCCGAGTCGTCGTAAATGGGGAGGATCACAACGTGGGCCCAAAAGGTAGAGCCGTCTTTGCGGACCCGTAATCCGTGTCCCTCGAAGCGGCCCGTGGCGATTGCACTCTGTAAGGTGCGCACAGGCATGCCGGCTTCCCGATCCTCGGCTGTATAAAAGCACGAGATGTGCTTGCCAAGAATCTCCTCGGTGCTGTAACCCTTGATGCGTGCTGCCCCGACATTCCAACTGGCCACGCGGCCTTCGGGATCGAGCATGTAAACTGCGTAGTCCTTGATGCCGTCGAGGAGCAGACGAAACAGCTCCTCGCTTGCCCGTAATTTTTGTTCTGTCGCGATGCGCGCGGCGATCTCGGACTGGACTGCGGCCGTGCGCTGCTCCACGCGCTGCTCGAGCTCGGTGTTCAGGGCACTGACTTGAGCCCGCACCCGAGCACTCACGCCGATTTCGCGGTTGACGGCGAACCCGGCCAGCAGTATGAAGACCGCCCCCACAAGAGTGCCAGCAACCGTCACGAAAGTCGTCAAGCGCCGCGCTGCCCCGGTCTTCTGACTGCGTTCGTTCAGCAATCGCGTCTCTTCGGCCTGCATCTGTTGGATAGTGCCGCGTATGGCGTCCACTACTCTCTCGCTCTGCTTGATCTCGCTCGCGCCCGGAATGGCGCGTACGTTCCGCCGCGCAACCACCAGTTCATCGGCAAATGCGAGGGCTGCGGCGATCTGCGGCTCAAGTACGTCGAGCCGCCGTTGCTGATTGGGATTGTCCGTTGTCAAATGCCGCAGCGTGCCGAAGTCCTGGTTGATGGTGCCGCGGGCGGCTTCGTAGTGCGTCAGCAGCAGGTCCTGCCCCGTAAGCGCAAAGCCTCGGGCACTGGTTTCCAGTTCGATTGCATGTTCAACCGTGACGTCAAGCGTCCCCATCACGGCGTGGGTGTGGGCGACGAGGTCCGCTTCTTGCGCCGCCAGGCGCGTACTGCGCCAGGAAAGGAAACCGATCAAGCCGGTCAACAGCACGGCCAGGATGAATCCGATAATCACCCTGCGCCGGAGCAGAGCTTCCACGCTCGGAGGCCTCTGCAAACGAGGATCGGATCGGTCCATCACGCGGCGCAACTCGCTGCGATTAAATAGGTTAGGGCAAAGAGCCAAACAGAGACGGATTGGCGCGATTTATCCATTCATAGATAGCAATCGGCGGAGGGGGCGCGACCTTTAGCCAGAAAGAGCCGTGCTGACGTCCCAAACGGCATCTGAAGTGTGCCAAGGGCCGCTCAACAATGAACGAATGGACATGTACCTCCGAGGAAAATCCTCCTCTCCTTCTGGCTACATCAGATTTCCTTCTTAAAGGGCGGTGGCTGAGCGGCAACGTCGCGTGATTGTGACAACCAGTTCAGCTTTCCTGTTCGATTCGTGAGCGCCACTCGATCGCATTCAGCGTCTCCGATTACTTTCGTACCGGCGCAATGAAGGAGGCAAACGCATTACACTCATGAACCGGAACTTCTCGGAGCTAAATGCAGCAGAAGAGTGACAGTGTTCTCGCCAGGGTCAGCCGGGAGCTCTCCCAACTGGAAAAACGCGATTGGGAACTCTGGGTGATCGTGTCACTTGCCGGTGTCCTCGTAGGAATCGGATTTCTGGCAATCCTGTTTCCGGCCGCTTTCCTGTCGCAAGGCAATTTTCGTTTCGAGGTCACTGTTTCAAAGCAACTGGTTATCGCCCTCGCCACGCTTCTGATCCTCCTCAATACGTATCTGGTGACTCGCCGCTTGGAACTGCGAAAGATGCGAGAAGGGTTGGTTTCAGCGACCATCCAGAACGAGCTTGTTCGGCTTCAATCGTTCACCGACCCTCTCACCGAAATTTACAATCGCCGATCGCTCGATGACATGGCGACTCGCTACATTGGCCAAGCGAGGCGTTCGCACAAACCTTTAACGTTCCTTCTTGTTGACGTGGACCGATTCAAGCAGGTCAATACGCGGTTCGGCCACCTTACCGGTGACTTCGTACTGGCGGAGATTGCGGCGCTATTGAAGACTTCGGTTCGAGGCTCAGATGCGGTCGTCCGCTATGGCGGAGATGAATTTCTTATTATTTTGGCTGACACGTCGGGTGATGATGCCGGTCGTGTCGTGCATAGAGCCAAGACTTATCTTCACGAGTGGAATCGTGCTGGGCACCTGGATGATTTCGAGATTACGCTAAGCATCGGA
>Ga0209158_1000978_pt1 | contig 19733 bp, 23 predicted proteins | sample GraSoiAngelo_140_FD_185897 | JGI IMG/M metagenome (GOLD analysis project Ga0209158, IMG submission 185897) | Grasslands soil microbial communities from the Angelo Coastal Reserve, California, USA - 14_0929_12_30cm (SPAdes) (version 2) | ecosystem: Environmental > Terrestrial > Soil > Grasslands ...
GTCGTGGAATATGCGAAAGTGGGTCCATATTTCGGGCGGGTTCCGGGACTGCTGGTCATTACGATTCTAGACACTGTCATGCGCGTTGCCCTGATGTGCTTCGGGATTTATGCAGGTGTCTGCCTTTTGAAGATCAAACCGAACGCAGTTCGCATTGCAAAGAGGTATCTACTCGCATACTGCCTTTGTCAGGTTGCGGTTTCGCTCCTCACGCTCTTGGGTGGCGTCCCTGAAGCCATGGAAAAAAGCGGCTGGGCGGTCGGAACGTTGCGCTCGATTGCGTATGTCGCAATCTGGTATTCGTATCTGAAAAAATCGGAAAGAGTTGCTGCGACCTACGGGTGATGTTTGGGCGCAGATGGCCGCCGCCGGTTCTACGACCTCCTGCACCGAAGGTCGCCGCAATACTTTTACATTTGACCTACTTTGGCTGAACGCCCGAGACCTCAGAAAACTGCCACTACGCAATAGATGACTAACTCAGTCCGGGCTTACGCCTTCGCAGCCTTCTCCTTCCGCACCTTCGCCCAACGTGCCTTTTGGGCTTGCGATATCCTCCTCCGCGTAGCGACAGAGAATCTCCGCCTCGGCTTTCTTGGCCGTCCTGGCCCAGGATTATTCCCAACCAATTTCTCAAACGCTGCGATTGCATCGTCGAAGCGGCTTAGTTCTTTCTGGGTGCGGTTTCTTTCTCCCCGCAACTGCTTCAACACCTGACGTAGATTGGCCATCCTCTTCTCCTCGTTCTTGCACTACAGCTTGTTCGTCAAAATGCTATCTACAGTGTCTCGGAGAATACCTTAATCCTCCCTCTGGAAGCTACCTCTCTCCCAGCCGATCTTGTGGATTGGGGGCACTCCACGACGTATCTCTCCGCTTTTGGGGTCAGAGATACGTACCCGCGGTCGCTACCCCACCCCCTCTGCACGCCCCCTGCCCCAGGGCAGCCTGGCGGCGGGAAGCGGGCACAGAACCCCCGGGCATCGAGTCGCGGTAACCTGTGCACAGAAATTTTCAATTCTTGGTTCCGTCCGTTTATACACATGGCCTCCGTGAAGTCCCGACGCTGCCGCCTTGAGTAATGGTATCCCCGACCCAAGTCGGTACGCGCGGCGCCGGGGGTCCAGCTCCCGACCGCAGGCATCACAGCAAAGAGTCCCGCCCGTTATCTGTGGAACCGGTCTTGTGTTTCCGTGCAAAGGTCACGTCCCTGTCAAATGGGCCTGATGAAAAAAGAATATCCAGCGGCGAACGTAATCTATGCGCTGACGCCTAACATTCTCGCAATCTCGTCACCCACCCCCGACGTGCTGCTAGTCCCCCCTAGATCAGGAGTGAGCACGCGGCCGCTTCTCAGGCACTTTTCGATTGCATGGATCACGGCCTTTCCCGCTGAATTCTCTCCAAGGGAATCGAGCAGCATCGCCCCAGCCCAGATCGTCGCAACCGGATTTGCCTTCTGAAGGCCTTTGAGAACCGGCGCACTTCCATGGACCGGCTCAAACATGCTCGTTCCTCTGGGATTGATGTTGCCGCCCGGAGCCAGCCCTAACCCACCCTGTAGCATTGCCCCCAGGTCAGTTAGAATGTCACCAAAGAGGTTCGGAGCAAGGACTACATCGAAGCGCTCTGGATTCCGGACAAACTCCATTGCCGCGGCGTCAACGAGAAGGATGTCGGTTTGCACATCGCGGAATTCGGTTGCGACTTCGGCGAATTCGCTGCGCCAGAGGCCGTACATCTCGGTTAAGACGTTTGCCTTGTCAATCAGAGTGAGGTGTTTCTTTCTCCCCCGCGCGAATTCAAGGGCATACCGCATGACTCGCCGGGCTCCTGCTCGGCTAATGAGCCCCACCTGATAAGCAATGGGCTCGTTGCTAGTGATCTCCAGATCGAATCTTGCCTGATAGGTTTTCCTGGAGATGTTGAGCTGGCTGCGAGTCGTTCCGATGGAAGCCTTTCCTCCGGCCGCAACATAAAAGTCTTCCGTGTTTTCACGGACCACGACAAAATCGATGTCAGCAGGCTTCTTGTCACAAAGTGGGCCCCTGACACCTTCCAGCAGGCGAATTGGTCGCAAGTTGACGTACTCGTCGAAATGATTACGAATCGTGAGAACAATGCCCCTCTCCAGTACGCCCGGCGGGACTCGCTCATCACCACAGGCACCAAAATAGATGGCTTTGAACTGCGAAAGCTCCTGGAGCGTCCGGTCAGATAGCAATTCGCCGGTTCTAAGATAGTGGTCGGCCCCATGAGGGTAAGTTACCCACTCGATGCGAAAGCCGTGCACCTGCGCAGCGGCGTCGAGAACCTTCATACCCTCGGCGATGACTTCGGGGCCGATGCCGTCTCCGGGGATCACAGGGATCGTGTAGGTTTTCATCTGGCGCACTCATCTGAAGGAGTGCAATCCCGTGGCAAAGGTTACCCAAACGGAAGGCGTCACTCACCTGAAGCAGACTGTAATTGCCTCTCTGGTTTGATAAACAGCCAGAGTGTGCCGCCTACCAGAATAATTAGGCCAGCAATTTCCAACGCAGGCGCCCAACCGAGTTTGCGGGCCAGAATTGGGGTCAAGATGGGCGAAGCCATCCCGCCGATGTTACCTCCCCAGTTCATCACGCCTGAAACCGTGCCCGCGTGTTCTTTCGAGATGTCGATCGTGGCCGCCCAATGGGAACTCAACGCGAAGTAGATGGCTCCTCCACCAATCGACAGGCCGATGATCGCAATGTGGATGTCCGTCACCAGCACACCACTGAACACGGCGAGTCCGGCGATGAACATGCCGGCCATGGAGACGAGTCTCCTGCCTACCGTTTTGCCGAATCTTCTGGTCACTCGGTCGCCCAGCACCCCGCCAATCGGGGTCATCAGCGCGATCGCAATGAATGGGCCAGCGGTGTAGAATGAGCCCCGCATCCGCGAAAGGCCGCGTGCTTCCACGAGATAGACATAAAACCAGGTCATATAAATGTAGACAAGATACCCGCATGTCGCTGCGCTGCAGAACAACAGCCAGACGTTTGGTTCCGTAAAGATTGCGCGCCAGGGCGTTCGAGGGGCATGCGGCCGAGTGAAGAGATGAGGAGAAGCGTCCGCGGATATCATGGCTGATCCGCTCCCGCTGCGGATGGCTTTCAGTTCTGCGGCATTCACCCCGGGGTGTTTCTCCGGAGTGTCGCGCGCATACAAGTACCAGGCGACGGCCGCCACGATGCCGATCAGGCCGCACAAGTAGAAGGACCCCTTCCAACCGTAGGTCAGCATCACCCAGGCGATGAACGGAGGCGTTAAAGCTGCTCCCAGTCCTCCACCGGCCAGTGGCAAGCTACTCGCAAGAGCGCGGTCTTTGACAGCCATCCAATTAGCAATAGTTCGGTTGAAGTTCGGCCACGCGGCGGCCTCGCCCGCACCCATCAAAAAACGCACACTGAATAACGACACAACGACCGGCAGCACGGAGCGAGGGACCGCGTCTGCGACGACGGCCGTCAGCGCCGTGAAGATGGACCACCACACGATCGCTGCCGTCAGAACAATGCGGGGCCCATAACGATCACCCAGCCACCCTCCGGGCAACTGGAAAAGACCATAGGCCAGGATGAAAGCGCTGAAGATCTTTCCCATCTGCACATCGGTCAGGCCGTACGCCACAGTCATGTAGCGCGCGGCGATCGAAATGTTGACTCGATCCAGGTAGGTCACCATACTGAGAATGAACATCAAACTCAGTAGGACCCAGCGCACATTGGTTGCCGTAACCGTGGCGCCCGTTGTCGCTTCCAGGCCGGCGCGAGATGGGAGGGGCTTCATTCGGGTCCGCAGCTTTACTGCGCAGGCTTTGTCCCGGGCAAGGGCCATCCTGCCCAGGAGGTCCAACCTCCGTCGATATAAATGGTTTGGCCGGTAATATAGGAAGACTCTTTGGAAGCTAGGAAAGCCGCCAGCGCAGCGACTTCCGAGGGCTCACCAAATCGTCCCATGGGAGTACGCTCGATGACCTTGGCTGCGTCCAACAGGCCCTTCTGAAGGTTCTCCTGCACGAGAGGTGTGCGGATCGTGCCCGGGGCGATAGAGTTGATACGCACCCCGTCGGCCGCCCATTCGCATGCGAGCGCGCGGGTGAACATATCCTTTCCGGCTTCGACAGTGGAGTAGATCACTCGGTGGGAGAGGGCAACCCGCCCGGCCACAGAAGAAATATTGATAATCGATCCCCCCTTTCCCTTGCGCATGACTTCGCCCACGAGCTGGGTGGCAAGGAAGACACCCTTGAGGTGCACGGCGATCGTGCGCTCCCACTCTTCTTCCTGAACCGAGTGAAACGGTTTCGTCAGACCCCGACCCGCGTTGTTCACCAGAATGTCGATCGTGCGGAACTCCCGGAGCGCCTCAGAGATCATCTGGCGCACCTCCGCGCTGACGCCGATGTCCGCTCTTACGGCAAAGGACTTCACGCCGTGGGCGCGGACGATTTCGACGACTTGATTCGCTTCTTCTGCGGCCTGGATGTAGTTGATCACAACGTTCGCGCCTTCCTCGGCGAAGCGCAGAGCAATCGCCTTGCCAATGCCCCTCGCGGACCCCGTCACTAGTGCGTTCATCCCTTTTAGACGCATGAGTGCACCTGAGACCGACTCTCAGCCGCGGTACGTTACACAACCGCGAGAAATCGTGTAAACAACCAGGACGTTCTTGATCGTTTCCCAAGCTACGTTGAACAGGTCGTCGGATAACACGACCACGTCGCCGCGCTTCCCGACGCGCAGCGATCCAGCTTGATCTTCCTCGAAGCCCAAATAAGCATTGTTGCGGGTGAACATCAGTACAGCTTCTCGAACGCCGATCCGCTGCTCCGGGATGAAGTGGTTCACTGCAGCATGGATGCCCCAAAGGGGACGGATGGGCGTAACAAAACTGTCGGACCCGCCGCCTGCCACGGCTCCTGCGTCCCAAAACCACCGATAGGGATGCACGCGCTGGGCGCGTTCCGGGCCAAGACGCTTCAAGTACATCTCGCGAAAGACCTCCGCGAAATAGGGCTGAACGCCAGCCAGAACTCCAAGCTGGGCCGCCTTCCAGACCTGCTCTCGGCGGGGAAAATAGAAGTGGTCGATTCGGTGGCGGTGCCCTGCCCGCGGGAAACGTGCCAGCGCGTTCTCGTAAGCCGCCAGCATCTGGCCGATTGCGCGTTCACAGGTTGCGTGCACTACGATCTGCAGCCCGGCCCGATGACAGCGGAAAACCCAGTCGTTCAATTCTTGCTGTGAAAAGTATTCCGGTCCGATGGTGTCCGGCCGATCCGTATAGGGCTCGTACAGAGCCCCAGTATGAGCCGCCGGACTGCCATCGATCAACACGCATCCGCCGATGCGCGGAAGACCTAGGTCGAGGACCCGGTCCAAATCGGTAATCTGGTAGTAAAGGATCGTCGAAACCGGTAGCGAAGCTTGGTGCGTCACAAAATCTTTGACATCGGGGTCACCAATTAGGCGCCCGCCTTCAAGGCAGTGAACGGCCGTGACCCCGCCTTCGACCGCTTGGCGAGCCGTTATTTCGAGACAGGCCGCGCGCACGCGCGGGTCCAGCAATGAGAGCAGTTTGCCCTGTGCCTCGAAGGCGATCTTCTCGCGCAGCGGCCCGGCGGGCTGGCCGGTCGCCGGGTCACGCTCAACTCCCGGCCCGTTGGCATCGGGTCGTAGGAACTCGATGGCGCGACTATTGAGCGCGCAGGAATGCCCATTCATGTGTAGCAGGTAGACAACGTGATCCGGTGCTGCCTGATCGAGCTCCCATCGCGTCGGATAGCGTTCCTCCACGAGTTTCGTATCGGTCCAACCGCGACCCATCACCAGACCGCCCGGAGCCACTTTGTTCGCCTGTTCACCTATCATCCTTTGGATATCCGCAATGCGGCGCACCCCTCGCAGATCCACCATTTGGTCCATCAGCCCGGAGCGCCAGAAATGAACGTGGGAGTCGATAAAGCCCGGGAGCGCGAACCGGCCCTCGAGGTCAACCGTCTCGCTGTCGCCGGCGCGGGCCAAGGCATCCTTGGAGGCCCCGAGGAACACGATCCGTCCGTTGTGGATGACGACCGCCTCTACTTCTGGCTGAGATTTCTCCAGAGTGTGGATTCTGCCGTTGTAGAGAACTAGGTTGCCGCCGCTGACGAATTCCGGGACCCGATTTTGATGGATGGCCGTATGAAAGCTCATTTCTCCCTTTCTCTGCTGCAACAGAGAGTTTATGAAAATCAGTGCATGGTGCGACCGCCGTCCACTGCCAGGGTGGCGCCGGTCACGTAAGAAGACTGCGCAGACGCTAAGAACACAACTACATGAGCAATCTCTTCAGGCTCAGCTAGCCTAGCTAGAGGGTACCTTTCGAGCATGGCCTTCAAGGCGGCTTGCGGATCCGGAGCGCTCTCAATCGCCCCCCGCAATAGTGGTGTGTTCACCGCGCCCGGGCAGACGCAGTTCACGCGGATCTTGCTCGAGGCCAAGTCCAGAGCGAGCGACTTGGTGAATGCGACCACGGCCCCTTTTGAAGCGTTGTAAGCAGGACGGCCAGACACCGGCACAAGAGCTGTTGCCGAAGCTATGTTGATAATGGCTCCGCCACCAACACGGATCATTCGCGGGACGACATACTTGCAGAGCAGGAACATGGCTTTCACATTTACCGCCATGATGCGATCCCAATCCGCCTCGCTCGTGTCCTCGACCCTTGCCTGCAAATCGATGCCGGCGTTGTTGAAGAGCACGTCAATGCGTCCAAACTGCGCGACCGTGTCCTCCACCAGCTTTCGGTTGTACGATGCAAGGGAGACGTCGCCGGCCAAGCTGAGCACATTGGCCCCCCTCGCTCGGAGTTCCTCTTCCAACTCTCGTAAAGCTTCTCCGTTTAGATCTGCTAGCGCCAACATGGCTCCCTCGTCCGCGAAGGCAAAGGCAGTGGCACGACCTATCCCGGAGGCCGCCCCCGTGAGCAGCGCCGCTTTGTCACGCAACCTCGGCATACCGGACCCTGTCAAAGAGTGTCTTTCAGCGCCAGAGCGACTTCATCGCATCGAGTGATCCAGACGTTTTTGTGGCTGCGGATATAACGGATCAAACGATCCAGCAACGTGATTCGAGACGGCCGCCCAATAATCTGCGGGTGCATCGCCAAGACAAAGCACTTTTTTTCTGCGTAGAGCGTGTCGAATTCACCGGCCCAATGCTCATAAACGAGAGAAGGCGGCATCATCACTCGGCCGACTAACTGGATGCTGTAAAGGAAGAACGGCGCGTCATCGAGAACCCAGGCGAACGGAAACTCGATCAATTCGGTTTTCTTCCCGTTCACAATGTGCTTGTAGGGAGCGTCGCGGTCAAAGAAGTTCGATGAATAGAGAAAGCCGTACTCCAAGAGCAAGTCCATCGTATGCGGGCTGAACTCCGCTGCAGGAGAGCGGTAGCCAAACGGGTTGCGGCCGGTTACATTGGCGATCAGATTGATGGTTTTCTCGAATTCCTCACGCTCCTCCTGCAGGGTCAGGCTTTCGAGCCAGCGGTGCGAGTAACTGTGATGAGCAATCTCGTGTCCCGCCGCGTGGATGTCTTTTACCAGTTCCCGGTTCCGCTCGATAATCATGCCGGGAATGAAAAAAGTGCACCGCAAACCGTGCTTCGCCAAAAGGTTGAGAATTCGCGGGGCCCCCTCCCGGTGCCCGTAAGCCCCTTGGGAAAGCGCAACGGGCCGGTTCCAATTCTTTGGATCTCGAGACGTCCAGAGAAGCTCTGCGTCCAAATCGAAGGTAAGGAGGACAGGAAAGCCGGAAGACCTATCCGATTTCACTGAGGATTTTCTGCTTCGTGGGTTCTGTGGCAAGCGTGATCGCATCGGGGAGCACCCTTCAGTCACGAAAGCTTTGCGGTGTAATCGCGATACGCAGGCCAGTCTTCGATCGAAGTCGCTTGTGTGGCGGATCGCAGGACCGCTTCCGCCACTACTTCCGCGGCGAGTGCGCCGATGACGGAAATCGAGAGGTCCGTCTTCACCTTGCGCGTCGAGCACGCGAACAACGTGTCGCCGTCGCCGGGCGTGTGATAGGGGTTGATGGCTCGCGCCGCACCGCAGTTGGCCATCATGGCGATCTTGGTCATTTCGGTCTTGTTGAACTCTGCATTCGTGGCGACAACGCCGATGGTCGTGCTCTGGAAAATCAGATCCTCGGATCCCAACGCGCTGCGCCGGGTCGCCCGCGGCGGGTTCGTCTTGAGCTCGTCGGCGATTCTTACGAAGCCCTTGCCGTCAGGCCGGCGGGCGCCGGCGATAATCCTTCCGGTTCGCCAGTCCACGACCTCACCTACTGCATTCACCGACATGATCGCACCGACCACGACATCACCGATCCGAAGGCTCGCCGTCCCAATCCCTGCCTTCATGCCTCTATAGCCTTGAAAAGTCAGCATCTTTCCGACGGTAGCGCCCGCTCCCGCGCCTACGTTGCCTTCCTGCACAGGACCCATGGACGCAGCTTGGCAGGCCTTATAGCCCGCTTCGGCATCGGGACGAATCTTCGAGTCTCCTCCAACGCCAAGGTCATAGATGATAGCGCCGACGACAATGGGGACAAGACCGATGCCAAACTTCAGCCCGATCTTCTGCTCTTCGAGATGCCGTACCACGCCGGGCGCCGTCGCCAAGCCGAACGAACTGCCGCCAGAAAGCACGATGCCCCAGACTTCTTGGATAAAACTCACCGGCTGGAGAAGGGCGACCTGGTAAGTACCGGGAGCAGAGCCGTCATAATCCACGCCAGTCGCCGCACCTTCTTCACCGAAGAGCAGCACGGTGCAACCCGTGGGGCGACGTGGATCCGTATAGTGACCCACCCTTATCCCAGCTACATCCGTGATCGAGCCCGGCTTTTCCGGTTGCTCGACGCCCAGGCTCTCGCCTAGGCTCGCTAACGGACTGAGCATCCCCATGCACAGCGATCCCGCAACCGCGCGGCTGAAATCGCGACGCGTGAGAGAAGATACGGAATTGGCCTTTCGCGCAAAGGAATCGAACAAATTCGACGAGGTAAGTCTCCCGTTCCTCAGCTTGTCGTTCATACTGCGGCCCCTTCCGCCACGACACCTCAGGACGGTGCGCTTTTCCGCCTTGTGAGGGGGTGGCTTGAGCAGCTCGCGCCATGAGAGACCCAAATCCAAAACTGAATCTCGGCCTCCCTTCGAACGAACAACCTATTCGGCGGCCGAGGCCACTTTACCAGAGGAGTCTAAGGGCGAGCTGCATCTTTCGGGTTGCCCCGGCCGCGTTAACTAATCCGAACCCCGGGCTACTGACCGTGCGCCAGTTGTTGCCCTGGACAGCCAAGTAGGGAATATTAAGAATGTTGTAGATCTCCCAACGAAACTCCAAGTTCCAAGGTCCTGAACCTAAGGGCCCCGATTCTACAATCCGAGTGCTTTTGAACAGCGACCAGTCCACACTAGTCAAGCTGTTCAGGCGCAGTGTGTTGCGCCCGCAGTTCCCGCCATTGCCGAGCAGCGGCTGCGTATAAAGGAAATTGCTGCTGTTGAGCGCCCCGTTGATTCCCCTCTGGTTGGGCGGAGGTATTGTGCTCGGATTCCCGAGGGTGAAGCCCGCTCCACCAGCGGTGCAGTTGGCCCGCGTGTTGTCGATGCCGACGCCGGGCACTGAATCTCCATCGAGGTTTACGTCTGAAATCCCCAGGCGAGTTCCCGCTAGCGCGGTGCCCGGCACCCCCGATTGCCACATCTGAATGGACTGGAATGTCCAACCTCCAAGAGCCCTGCCCCGGAACCCGTTTTGGTCCTTGAAAGCGGGAATGCGCCAGACCACGGTCGCCAGTACGCGGTGCGGGATATCAAAGTTCGAGGGCCCACGCTCGTTCCGCCGGTTGCGACCATCCTGGGCGAAACTCTGGTCGTTAGCCTGCTGCTCGGGAGTGAAATCGGAGGCGTCGTCAATCGACTTGGAGAAAGTGTAGGAAGCGCGGAACTGCAAGCCTTCCCTGGAGAACTCTTTCGTCAAGCCGATCTGCACAGAATGGTAGACTGAGCTCGCGACGCTGTCCTGAAAGCCAACCTCGTCAAATCGCGGATCGAGACGCGTATTGCCAGGCCCGTTCTGGTTCGCCAAAGACGCCTGAAACTGCGGCAGTCGAGCGGCTTCGTCCGCAAGACTGGTGGCCGGCGCCGGCCCACGAACGACCGGATTGATAGGGAAGAGCGCCGTCAGATGCGTGCCCTTCGTGCCAATGTAGCCCACGTTCAGAATGTAGCTGCGCAGGAAGCGGTACTGAACCCCTAAGCTGAAGTTCTGAGCGTAGGGGTTCTTCATATACCGGCTCAATGTCCGCATCCCGCCGAAATTCGTAAGATTACCAAAGCCGCCCACTTGGTTCTTTGCCTGGACCACAATGGGGGCGGTACCCTTGATGATGTTACCAAAGCTGTTCTGTCCAGAAATGGCCGACCCTGTCAAAGAGAAATTGTAGTTGAGCGGCGGCACCGAGCGCCCAAAAGTGAGTGGAGTAAAATCGAAGGAGTCGTAATAGATTCCGTAACCCCCGCGCACCACGAAGTTGCCTCCGCGAGGATTCCAGGCAAAACCGACGCGTGGCCCAACATTTGAGGCATTTGCCCGAATGGCGGGATTACCGACGCGGAAAATGCCCAGCGGCCCTGAACCCGCTGCACCAATGTTGCCAGGTGTTGTCGGGTCCAAATCCGACGAGAGATTGTTAACCTCGGACATATTGCCCTGCACGTCGAAACGAATCCCCAGATTAACCGTCAGGGTGGGTCTTACCCTCCAGTCGTCTTGGAAGAAGAACCCATAGAGTCCCGTCCGATACCCGCGATAAGCCGGCCCAAACAGTTGCGTCCAGAAGCTGGGCTGCGCGTTCAGAAAGGCATTCAAGGAGGCAAAGGTGAAAAACCCATTGGCGTTGGTGGCCAAAAAAGTGTTGTCCTGGATTTTCCGGACATCGAAGCCCGTCTTGAACGTGTGGGTCCCGCGCGTGTGGGTCAGTGCATCATTAACTTGGAATACGTTGAAGAGCCGCGTGTTCGGAAAGAACTGGAGCGCCCCGAAGCCCACTAAGCCGCTGATCTCAAAGCGCGGAGAAACCAACCCGTTCTGCCCGAGGATGGAAGTCGGCGCGCGGCCGTATGAGAATCGGAATTGGTTAGTGGTTCTCGGACTGAACAAATACGTATCGCTGAGCGACACGTCGTTCCCCATCGAGGTGAAGTCCGTGTCGAAACTGGGCAGCGTATTCAGCGCCGGAAAGAGCAGTAGGAAGTGGTTGTGGCTCTGTAAGTAGCGCGCTGAAACCGAATGAGAATCAGTAAGCCGGTAATCGAATTTGAAGACATATTGCCAAGTGTCGGTGGGGCTCGAAAAGGCGGAGCTGAACGTCCCCACGTTGGGGTCGCTGGTCGCCCCGGTCGGCAACGGCAGAAACTGCTTCATCAGGTTGATAATCACGGGATCATTGGCCGTGTTCCGCGCTGCCTGCGTTGGGACGAGGGCCACAGAAGTGAATCCCGCGCCGCGGACCTTGCTGCCTTGGTATCCGCCAAAGATAAACGCGCGATTCTTGATGATAGGTCCTCCCGCCGCAACCGAGTAGTTGTTCGAGCGAATGATCGTCGCCTTCCCGGACCGGTCGAAGTAATCGCGGGCATTCCAGACGTCGTTCTGGACAAAGTCGCCGGCCGCACCGTGAAATTGGTTCGTACCGCTCTTCGTCACCGCGATGATCTGGCCGGCGGACTTCACTCCGTATTCGGCCGAAAAGTTGCTCGTCAGCACTGAGAATTCCTGGATCGCATCTGGCATCAAGTTTCTGCCCTGCGCCCGTCCGCCGAACTCCCAGTCATTGGCATCGGTATAGTCCAACTGAAAGGCTGTTTCGCGTGCGCGTCCACCGTTGGCCGCGATGCTGCCGGCCTGCGACCCCGAGGTAATCGCGAGCGAACCGCCTCGGGGGCTGAAGGTGGGCTGTACACCCGGCTCGAGGCTAGCTAGGGTCAAATAATCTCTTCCTTGTATAGGCAAGCTAGCGACCTCAAGTGCGCTGCGGGTGACGCCGTTCTGGGGATCGGTGACGTTCAGAGTGGGAATGACACCCTCTTCGGTGGTCACTTGCACGGACTGGCCAAGGCCAGCGAGACTCAGAACCAGGTCCTGGTTGGCCGTCTGGCTCGCGTAAACGTCGATCACGACTGTGACCTTCGCGAATCCTTTCGCTTCCGCCGAGACTTCATAGCGGCCCGGCTGAACCGCTGCGAAGAAGTAGCTGCCGTTCGCGCCTGTGGTATAGGCCCGCGTCGCATTGGTTGCGGAATTGTGTAAGCTCACCGTGGCATCCGGAACCACTGCGCCAGACGGATCTTTGACGATGCCTGTGACCTCACCCGTTGTGTATTGTGCCCATAGATTACCTGCCCCAAGTACGAGGCACACGAACAAGGACCCTGCCGCGAGGCTGATTCGAGCCGACAGCGACATGGCGACCCTCCTCTCCTAGGCTTTTCCGAATTTATTCAGCCACTGAGCGTTGGCTTTCTCCCCGATCCGCAGCTCAAACGTAGAGCGAACCCGACCTTCTCGCTCTGCTTGTCCGTCCACTTCTGGCTCCCCGAGGCGCACTTCGGTCGCTGCCAGGAAAACGCTGGAACTCCGACGGATGCTGTTGCTGACGTGCTCCTCGGCCCGTTTACGCGCCGCTTCGGAGTCGCGCGCCTTGATCGCGTCAACGATACCCATGTGTTCCTTGACGAGCACAGGACCATAAGCATCAATCGAAAGGCCTAGATAGAAGAAGCGCATCAACCGGATGTGGATACTGGCAACGACTTTCGCGAGATGGTCATTGCACGAGGACTGCGCAATGCCAACGTGCAGCTTGAGGTTGTTCTGCAGAAACTCGTAGTAGCTGTCCTGAACCCCCACCTGGTACTCGTACTTGGCACAGGCTTCCATGGCTTCGATCTCCCCAGGATTTGCGCGTTGCGCAGCCAGCGCTGCAGCAGCAGGGTCCACGATCAATTGGAGCTCGTGGAGGTTGTGGAAGTCAGCGACGGTCAGCGGGGCGATGAAGTAGCCTCGGAAAGGTATGATTTCGATGAGCCCTTCGTGCTCCAAGCGTCGGCAAGCTTCTCTTACGGGCGTGCGGCTTGCTTCGTAGCGCTTGGCCAGCTCCATTTCGGAGAGGCACCTGCCGGGAGCCAGCTTGCAAGTCACAATGTCGCTCTTAAGCTGTTTATGAACTCGGTTCGCAGTTGTCATAGGAACCGCCCTGTGCTATTAATGTGCCCTCTGTATACCTATTGTCGCGCAGCTATATACGCAAGGACGACAGTATGTCAAGGGGTTTTATTGCTTTAGGCCTGCGACAACCGTTCAGATACGCTTGTGGGCAACGACCACTGAAATACCGCTCGCGCATTCCCCGTGGGGCCAATTCTCGTTGAGGAGGAAAAAACCGCAATGATTATCGGCGACCGCCTTCGGGCACTACGTGAAGAAAAGAAGTTTTCCCAAGGCGACATCGAGAAGCGCACTGGCCTTCTCCGTTGCTACATCTCCCGCGTCGAAAACGGCCACACGGTTCCGGCGATCGAGACGCTGGAGAAAATGGCCCGCGCACTTGAGGTCCCTCTCTATCAACTCTTCTACGAGGGCGAGGAACCGCCTGAGCTGCCCAATCTCCCGAAACGCAAGACTGGGGACGAAATTGCCTGGGGCAGCTCCGGCAAAGACGCCCGTTTTCTGGCCAAGTTCCGCAGACTGCTGGGTCGCGTGGATGAAGGCGACCGAAAGCTGCTGCTGTACATGGCTCAGAAGATGGCGAATCGGTAGAGACGAACAAGGTCTATCTCTCGGGTCGTGGCTCTCCATTGGCACGGTTGGTTCGGGACTTCTTTCCCCAGCTCGTAATACTGCGCAAGAGGTTGGATCTTTTTTCCTCTGCAAACACCAAAGCCACCGGATGCACAGAGTTGCCCTTAGAGCGATTTGCGCTCGGCCGTTGAGCGAGATTGGACGACGGGACTACGCTTCGCCGCCGACCTGGGGAACCAAATCACAATTCTTAATGGAGGAGACGCCATGCCAAAAGCGAAGCAGCTTAGCGTATGGGTAGATGATCGGCCGGGGATGTTGGGTAGAGTGGCCTCCGCCTTGGGCGCGAAGAAGGTGAACATCATTGGCTTCATGGCACCGTCTGCAGATGGCCGGGATGCGATTCGAATGGTCGTTGATAAACCGGCGGCAGCCAAAAAGGCCCTTGCGGCAGGCGGCTGGGAAACCTCTGAGGAAGACATCATCCAGATTGTCCTGGCCGATAAACCCGGTGCTCTCGGGAATGCAGCAAGCAAGCTGGGCGCAGCTGGGATCAACATTGAGTACGCCTACACCGGGTCGGGAAAAGGCGCACAAGAGGTCAGTGCCTTCTTCGCGGTGCCGAATGTGCGGGCCACGCTGAAAGCATTGCGCTAGCAGCTATGTGCGTCTGAAGCGGCACCGCCACAATCATCCTCAGCAAGCTGCCGAAAGACTCCGATTCAGATGCCCCTCGGCCAGCAAGAGCCAATAATACTTCGCATGTGTTTGAGTCGGCTCACTCTTCTGCGACTGGTCTCGACGAGCGAGAACGTGCTTGCTTGTGTCGGGCCATTTTCTGGCCCACATAGATCAGCAGGCGCCGATCCCATTCGCCCAAGCTGGGGAATAGCCTGCGGAACTTGCTCAGGACGCGGGCCCCTTTGCCAGTGCGGCCCCAGACGGTCTCCGCCTGTTGGCGCTTGAGATGCAGCGGTTTTGGCCGTCCTTTTCCTTCATAGAAGACTTCGAAGAGGGGGACCTCTAGAGCTCGCGCCATTCTCTCTAGGCTATCAATGGATGGCACAGTGTGCCCGTGTTCCACCCGCGAGATGTAAGGGCGCTTAAAGCCAGAGCGCTTCTCGATGTCACCCAGCGACAGCCCCTTTTGCTCGCGAAGGGCACGTAAGCGCTCGCCGATAACCATCAGCGTACTTCTCCTCTGTATACTCCGCGGCTTCTGCGTCTCTTCTAATCGCGCAGACTGATCCCTGATGCTTCAGTTCGCGGCCCTTAATTAAGATACATTAATGTCATTTAAACACGTTAATATCACTAGCTAAGATTAGCGTCAAGCGTTTGTTTTTCGGGAGGGTTCTTGCCCTAGTATGGGGCTTGGCTGCGCGTGAATTGCTAATCGGCTCTGGCCGGGTACGTTCCACTCGCGCGCAAGGGCGCAGAAACGGTCGCCACCGCCGGCCTCGTGGCGTCAAACCCTGCGGAAATGGTCGGAGTTGCTGGCGGCGGATTGCCTTCCAGGGGCTATCAGGAGCCTATGCGAGGATTTCAAAGCCGGCCGTTCTCGGGTGGCCAACCGAAACAGTTGACCTATTTCACGTCGGATCAAATTTCCAATTTCGCTTGGTCGCGCGATGGCAAACAGTTGCACTCGCCCGAGGCACCGAGACAAGCGATGTCGTCCTTATATCCGGCTTCAGGTAATTGCCGACCTGCTGCACCGCATCGGCCTGCCACCGTAGAGGTCACGGCCTCCTAGAGTAGGGCAAGCAGCTGCGCGCTAAAGCCACGCACTGTCAACTAATCGGCGGCCCGCTGCCGACTGGGGAAACTTGAGCCTCAACGTTGGCACGCCCGTTACCGATGACTGATTCAATCTGCGCCTGCCAATCCTCGGTAAAATACGGCATGGCCTTTGCCGTCGCAACCTGCCAAGTGCTCTGAGCAATACCGCCTCATCTGGCGGATCGGTAAGAGGAAGCTGCCGCTCACGGCCATAATTCGACTGGCTTGCCCGACCTGCACCCACGGCTTCGAGCAGACGGTCGTTGAGTTGACAGTTTTCGACGCCGGACGAGAGGAATTCCCGAAGTCGGTTGTTGTGGAAGAGTCCGCTCTCAAGAGGTAAACGCCACCCTGGTTCTCTGGTTGGCTTCCGGCCAACCAGTCAACTCTAGACGATCGTCTTGGGCGTGTGACCGGGGCAGCCCAGGACGGGGAGGCGCGGGTACTTAGGGAATCTCGGGTCGCTGGCCGACCGCTCGCAAAGGTAGAAAACCGATCCGCGTGCGGATTCGATGCGCCTCGCGTAGAGGCAGTCAGCGCAAAGCCCCGCGTGAGACCGCTTTCCCTTTGGATCGCCTTCCTCCGCCATGTGAAGAGGATACCGCAGTCTGGAGCGGGGCATAGCGATTGAAACCCTTCGATCACAAGGATTGGGTCTTTGAACTGAAGTATGACGGCTTCCGTGTGTTAAGAATCATCGGTTTATCTCTCACGGTTTCTCCTTTGAAGCTGGGGGAGCAGGCGGCGGAATTATCTCACCCAAGAGAGAACCTACGTTCGACGGAATATGGCTTGTGTTGGGAACTTCGGTTATCTTGGGGTCTCGCGCCATGGTGGGATCAGGCATCAAGGCGACTACGCAAAGGGGCAAAAACAAGATGCAAACGAGTACCGTCGGAATTGTTTTTAGCACCTTATGCTTCTTGGTTTCCTCCGGCTGCTGAGCCTGAACGAACACGGACAAGAACAGAATCATAACGAGCACCAACAGCATTGTCTTTCTCACTTCGTCCTTCCCTCTCCTGCGGTTAGCCGCAGGCAGACTGCTTGGGGCTTGACAAGTCTTGCATGCCCTACCGATTCGCAGCAATGTAAACCACAATCTTTTATCCAATCGGGAAATAAAAAGTAAGAATAATGCATTCGCCTATTCTCCGCCCATCGAAAATCGCTCGGCGTCTTGGGGAGCGTGAGAGACCCCCCGTTCGGAAAGCGGAACTTTCTGTGCTCCCCTGATATTTCAACCCCGCCATTCTCGAAGCAACTCACGCTCAGTGTCACGATTCGTCCCCCTCTTTTCGACGCGGCGGCTTCCGCCTTTATCCGCGATCACCCGAGTCTTGGGCGGCATGCCAGCACGCTCTCTCGCTCGGCGTCGTGCTTCTCGGGCGGCGGTGAACTTTCGTTTCATGATCCTCGGGTTAAGGGGCGGTTCTCCCGCCCCGACCTGAATACTCAGGATTTCTTCGGGTACTGCTTTATTACAACCATCGTTATCGAAAGCCACGCGTCGTGAGCCTCGGACATAACATCTTTGCCGTACTGGTTCTCTAGCTCCCACCATCGAGGTGGTCTGGTGTTCTCGGAGAAGGCTCTCACCCAAAACATGAAGTTCGTCTCAAAGTCTTGGATGACGTGATATGCTTCGGGGCTGAGCGTAGAACGAATCTCTGCGATTTTTTCAAGCCGGATCTCGTGCATTCTTTCCACGTCAGAGTCATGAACTTCCCAAGGAGGAAGAGCGGCGTCTGTACCTAGGCCTGAACAAACCCTAACGTGATCCGCGAGTTCCTTCAAACTACCGTCTTTGACCCTCTCTTCTAAAGAAGCGACTCGGGTTTTGAAGTACTTCATGAGGCCTTCGTCAACCTCTGAACCCCAAAAAATACCGTCGAATTTAGTACGGGGGCCGGGTGTCACGCCGATGAAAAACATTGGGATCATTCCCTGGTCTAGAAGGTCTTGGAGATGGGATACCCGATTCACACAGCGACACGCGGAGACCCACCCTACTTGCCTCTGTGCATCCATGACCAGTAAAGCGAGCCAGTACCGTGAAGAGTAACGGTCTAGATCTGCTATCAATTTAGTTGCGAGTTCTGTGTTTGTCATTGTTCCTCCGTAGTTGAAGGGGCGGTCTCCCGCCCCGCCCTGTTAGATATTCGGCACGCTTTCGGGGTAGAGTATCTCGGGCTTGTCCGAGTGGTTGTTGCTCCCACCAGGTACCAAGCGGTGTGCGATGCTCCGGCCCGCGTGGACTACTCCTTCCATCAGCAATAGTTCTGCGGGGGTGAGCAGATAGCTGCCTCGGATTTCCAGTGCTGCCGAGACCATCGACTCAAGGTTCACAAGCATTTCTGTCGTGTCGTTGAACTGACTCATTTTTCCTCCTTTCTGCTCGGGTAACCCGAGCGGGTTAGGGGCGGTTTTCCCGCCCCGTTCTGGTTACTGTTGTCTGAGCCAATTTTTCAGACTATCTTCGAGACCTTGACATCCGGTGGTCAAGTAGGTTTTCGTCCAGTTGTCTGCAGCGGGGTCGAGCAGTATTCTATGGAAACGAACGCCCGTACCGAGGGGTTGTTTTTTCTCAATTCCGACAATACCTACGGCTCTTCGCCCTTCACTTAGGTTTTCGCTGAGGAGGTCTAGCCGATTCGGGTGGGTATTCTGAACCCACGTTACCCCAAGTTCATCGGAAGCGAGAACCAAAAAAGCCGTGGCATAGTCTTTGGAAGTGGTATCTAGTGCTGCGAGCAATTCTGCTGCGTTAGTAAGATCAACCTTGGGAGGGACGACTTCCACCATGGTGATTCCCGCAGAGCCATGTTCGTCACCGGGCACGGTATACACCGTGAAGGAGGTATGTGCCACTCCTGGTCTATCAAAGAACTTCTGAATTTGACCCTTCCCCCAAGCACCCCGCACGGTGAAGTCAGGGTCTCCTGCGAGCCGGGCGGCGGCGTAGGTTTTTGGTACCTCTAAAGCGACCTTCGCAGCATAAGAGAGTTCTAAGTTAATCATGCTTAACTCGTCGCCAGTCCCGGCAACCTCCGGTGTAGAGAACGAGGCTTCTAACTTCTCCATGACGTTAATGTGAGCCTGGTCGATTGCTTCTGCAAAACTATCAAGAACCTTAGTGAGCAACTCTGTGTGCCTTGGATTTGTCGAATCAAACATTGTTTCTCCTTTACGCCCTTCTCGGCGGGCGGTGCCGTTAAATTAAGGAAGGGGCGGGACCGCCCCGTTCCGGTTAGATTTCTGAAACGTCGCTGACTGTTCTGGTGCGTGCGGCTAAATACTCTTGTTCTTTGTCCTGTGCCTCTATCTGAAGTCGGTCTTCTGTTTCTTCCGATAACGCCTCTGGGTCACGGTTGAAATCTTCATGCTTGATAAAAGAGTCTAGTTCCCATCCGTCATGCAGACCCTCCTTTACGTCATTCTCGATGGCGAGTTTCTCAGCGAGTTCAGCGGCCTTGTCTGCCTCTTTGGCTTTAACCTTATAATTATTATGTAATAGATGATACTCCGGGCCCGAGAAGTGAATGTTATTGGCTGTAGATAGGGCGTGATGAGCCTCTCGCCATAAATTCTTACTGGTTGTTTCGTTCTGTGTAGTCATTACATCCTCCTTTTGGTCGCCGCCCACAACGGGTCAGATACTAAGGTCGAGGTATTGTTAATGCCTTCACGCGACGTAGGAGTCGCATAAATGTTTGGTTCAGGTGCGACACGGGAACCACGAGCGTGGTGATCGCGTCGGAGGTTCCGGTAGAAACTTGGTGCGAGGGTGAAACCCCCGTGAGAATCGAGGGCGCCGACAAAAAACTCGGTAGAGGACTGAGTTACAGCCTCGCGAATGGAGATCTTACCGCTGGAAATATCGAGGAAGACGTGCTGCGAGGAACGGCGGGAACTCATTCCGCCCTGGGTCGCACCGATGTCGGCTTTGTGATGCTGAGGGGTGCTCACCGGCTCACCTCCTGGCTCTTCAGGAAGTGATCCAACGTGTCACGCAGAATGACGAGGCGGCGACCGACCTTGACGGCAGGAAGTCTTCCGTCCCACACGAG
>Ga0209158_1000979_pt1 | contig 19721 bp, 11 predicted proteins | sample GraSoiAngelo_140_FD_185897 | JGI IMG/M metagenome (GOLD analysis project Ga0209158, IMG submission 185897) | Grasslands soil microbial communities from the Angelo Coastal Reserve, California, USA - 14_0929_12_30cm (SPAdes) (version 2) | ecosystem: Environmental > Terrestrial > Soil > Grasslands ...
CCGAGCGGACGGCCGGGGGCCCCGCGAGCGGCTCCAACACGGTCACGAAGCGGGCCGCGCGACCCCGCGCCCGCAGCAGATAGAAGGTTTCCCGTTTCCCGCGACCGTCAGGGAGTCCTGTAGGGTTTCCCGGCTTTCCAGGTCCCGTCGCGCGCAGCAGCTCACCAGAAAAAACGAAATGCGCTCTCAGCCCTCGGCCGTCGGCAGTCAGCTCGAGGACCAACGGTGCGTCGCCATCGGGGACGAATTGCTGCACGTCTTTCGCGAACTCGTCCGTGAGCTCGCCGTCTATCCAGCGCCCGGCGGTCACCACGTCTCCTGCGCCGCCAAAATGCCACGGCAGCTCGATCAGGTGCGCCTCCTTCCCCGACAGCTCGGTGACGTCCACCAAGTAGGCGGGCCCCGACAGGACGGCGCGCCCGAGCTCGCCGTAGCGCCCCCGAGCCCAGGCCCAATCGCCGCGAACGTCGAACGCCAGGCAGTGCGCATCGCCCGGAGGCTGCGAGCTGCCGTCGAGGCGGGGCGCGTTGTGGGCCAGCGTCGAGCGATACCAAAAGAGGTCGTGGGCGACATAGGACCCGGTCCCGAGATCGGGCAGCCAGTGGACGCCGTCCGCGTGGAGCGTGACGTGCAGCCGGTCGGGGTGCCCATGGCCGCCGCCCGAGGGGCCGCACTCGAGGCTCACGTAGCGGTCGCGCGTCCGCAGGATCGCGAGCCCCTGGGCGTCGAGCAGAATGCTCGCGGGGGCCCAGGCCGCGGCGTCACTTGGAAGCTGGGGCTCCATGAAGAGGAGCGCCCACCAGGAGAGGCTTGTGCGGGAGACGGGAGAGGGGAGAGGTTCGATCGGTGCGTCGTGGAGGTACGATTCGAACAGCTCCGGGATCACTGGAGCGGCCTGCCGGTACAGGGTCGTGAGCCAGCTCGCGACGTCACGCCTCCCGCCTCCCGCCTCCCGCATCCTGAGATTGGCCAGCCCGATCTCCCACAGTTCGACGTACAGCGGTTGTTTCAGCGACACCCCGAACCGCGAATCCTTGCGCGCCGGAAAGGTGAAGTCCGGGAGCGCGCTCCGGGCGGGCGCGAGCAGCGCCGCCCGCACCCGCTCGGCGAGCGCCGCTTCCGCGAAGACGTCGATTCCGGCCTGCGCGGCCCAGGCGACCCCGGTGAGGAGCCCGCGCAGCGCGAACAGGTGATAGTTCTCTCCCTCGTACCACATCCCATCCGGCCCGAACCCGCGCATCAGGTGCGCCAACAGGCCCGTCGGGCTCTCGATCGCGCGGCTCGCGAGGTCTTCGTCCTCGAACCAGTAGGCGATGGCCGCCAGTGCGGCGTTGTTCCAGGTCTGGCGGTTTGAGAACCACTCGTCGAACTCGCCGATCAGGTTGGCCGCTTCGTCGGCCACCTGGTTCACGGCGCGCGTCGTCGCCTCGTCCAGGTTGCCCGACTCACGCAGCAGCACCGCGGCCGCGAGGATGTTGCAGATCCAGAGGGACTCGAGGTAGGTGGAGAAGAAGAGGCGGCTCGGGCCGAGCACGTTGTCCCGGTTGGGATACCGCAGGTAGCGCGCGGCATAGGCCCGCAGGATTTCGCCGGCGCGCGCGGCCGCTGGGCCGTGGTCGGCGAGTGCGCCGAGCGCGGCGAGGTGCGCGGCCCGCTCGGCGAGCCAGAGGTGTTGATAGCGCGCCCAGTGGCGGTCGTGACGCTCGCCGGTGTAGGTCTCGCGGCAGTGTGGGCAGCGGTGCGAGCCCGGGCTCCAGGGGTCGAACACCAGCGCCGCGCCGTCGGCGGGACAGACGCCGCCGTCCGTCGAGAGCAGCGCCTTGTGCTCCGGGATGGCCGGCAGCGCCTCGAGCAGCGGCGCCGCGCGCCGCTCCAGGTGCGCGCGCAAGGCCGTGAGATCGCGCGACCCGGCGATCTCCGCCTTCCGCGCGGCGAGCCGCTCGGCGGTCACCATGCCTGCACGCCTTTCGGCGACCACGCCACGGGGAGCACGGTGGCGCCAGCCGACCGGGCCGCCGCGGCGACGGCGCCCGCACCGTCCTTGGCCAGAAAGAAGATCGATCCGCCGGCGCCCGCGCCCGCCGCTTTGCCCCCCAAGACCCCGGCGGCCGCGACCGCCTGCTCCAGGCGCGCCATCTCGTCGGTCCGCATTCCCGGGTCGAGCGCCTGCTGGTGCCGCCAGTTCTCGGAGAGCAGCGTGCCGACGCGTCCCAGGTCCGCCGCGCGCAGCGCTTCGACCATGCCGGCAGCGACGTCCTTCAGAGCGCGAAGCGCGGCAGTCACTCGGGCGTCGCCGCGCTCGTAGGCGCCCATGACGCGCGCGATCGTGTCCCCCGACACGCGCGAGCGGCCGGTGTAACACAGCACGGTCTGCCGCGCGAGCGCCGCGGCGAACGCGGCATCCAGCGTGATCGGCTCGACGCCGACATCGGGGTCGCGGAAGCTCAGGCGGTGGAACCCGCCCAGCGCGGCCGCGAACTGGTCCTGGCGCCCCCCGGGGCACTTGGCCTCGACGACCTCGAGCTGCCAAGCGTGCTCGGCGATCTCACCCTGGGGGAGCCGTTCCCCGCGGGCGTACGTGAGCAGGGCGACGAGGGCGACATCGATCGCGCCCGACGCCCCGAGCCCCGACCCGGGCGGCGCGTCGCAACGGGTCACGATCGTACAGCGCGCCTGAACCGGGAACATCCGCAGCGCCGCCTTGAGGAGATCGAGCCGACCGTCGATGACGAGCCCCGCGGAGTCGACGCACTCCAGTTCCTGACCGAGATCTTCGGAGACGAGCCGGAAGAGCTTGCCGCCGATCTCGAGCTCGGCGTGCGCGTGGAGCTCGATCGCGGCATTCACCACGAGGCCGCCTTCGCGGGCCGAGAAGGGCGGCACGTCGGTCCACCCGCCCGCCAGGTCGAGGCGCACCGGGGCGCTGGCCCGGAAGTGCTGCGGGAGGTCGCGGCGCTTCACGGGGCGATCCACCACTCCGCGACGTTCGCGAGCTCGCCCCGCCGGTCCATCCGCACCCCCCGGACCCTGCGGTTCATCCCCTGCACGCCGCGCGCGTGATACAGGAACACGACCGGCAGCGAGTCCGCGAAGCGCTGCTGCGCCGCGGCGGGTTCTGGGGGGATCGTCAGGCCGGCGATCTGCGCGAGCGGAGCCAGGTAGCCGAGCCCGGGGTCGCCCGGAGTCCCCAGCACCGCGGCGTCGAATTCGTGCCGCCGGGCGTTCACGCGGTCGAGAAACGCCGACAGCTCGAGCTGCCGGATCGTGACGTCGAACCCGACGGCAGCGAGCCGGGCCTGGATCATCTGCTCGAGCGCCGCCTCGCCGCTCCCCACCGTCAGCAACTCGAACCCGATACGCCGGCCGCTCAGCAGGCGGCGCGCCGAGTCCGGGCTCGTGAGAAGCGGCCGCGTCGGCGTATAGCCCGGCACCCCGGGCGCCACGGGCCCGTCCGCCACTTCTCCCAGGCCGTAGAGATACCCCGCCACGATCTCCGCGCGATCGAGCGCCAGCGCCAGCGCCAGGCGCACGCGGCGGTCGTCGAACGGCGGGCGGCGCAGGTTCAGCACGATCCCGTACGGGAAGATCAGCGGATAGTCGAGCACCGCGAGCCGCGCGTCGCGACGCACGATCGCCGCGTGCGCGGGCTGGATCCCGGCGAAGTCCACGTCGCCCGACGTGAGCGCGGCGAGCTTGGTGCTGGGCTCGTCCACGACCACGACGACGAATCGCTCCAGCCGCGGTGGCCCGCCGAGCGCAGCGGGGAACGTCGAGTCCGCGGCGAAGACCCAGCGGCGGCGCGGCTCGTGTGACACGAAACGGAAGGGCCCGTTGCCGACCGGATGGTCGTTCCACGCGGCCGCACGCAGGCGGCTCGCGGGCACGGTGTCGAGCAACCGGCTCGGCAGGATCGCAAGGTCAGTGAGGACGTCGGGGAAGCCGCGCTGCGGTGCGGCGAAGCGCACCACGACTGTCGAGTCGTCCGGGTCCGTCACCCAGGACACCGCCGCGAGATCGTTCAGCCGCGGGTACCCCGTGGCCGGGTCGCGCGCCGCGTTCAGGGTCCACACCACGTCGCGGGCGGTGGTCGGGGTGCCGTCATGCCAGCGCACACCGCTGTGCAGCCGGAAGCGCAGGGCCTGGAGATCGGGGGACCAGACCCACATGCGCGCGAGATACGGCCGCGGCACGAGCGCCGTGTCGTAGCGGGCCAGCGTCGTGAGCAGCACGTAGCGCTGCACCTGCTTCGCGAGGGGATGGATCGTGACCAGGGGGTTCATGGCCTGGAGCTCCGCGCCGGACGCAAACACGACCGTGCGGCCACGCCGCGCGGCGCCGCCGCCGCACGCGCCGCTCGCGATCATCACCCCTAAGAGCCAGGCCCAACCTGCCCGTCGCCGCACGCACGGATTCTAGCGGGGCACCACCGCGCACGCGAGATTCCGCCCATGCTCGCCGCCCTCGCGCGCCGCCTGGCTGCAGGGCTTGCCGTGGTCGCCGGGGTCGCCACGCTGACCTTTTTCCTCTTGCGGCTCGCGCCGGGCGACCCCGTCGAACGGCTGCTCGGCCCCGCGGCCACGGCGGAGCAACTGGCCGCGCAGCGTCAAACGCTCGGGCTGGACCGGCCGCTCCCGGCACAGTACGCGGCCTGGCTCGCGCGGGTGGCGCGCGGGGAGTGGGGCCGGAGCATCGCCTCGGGGCGTCCGGTACACGCCGTGCTCGCCGAGGCGTGGCCGGCGACCGCCGCGCTCGTCGGGCTGTCGCTACTCCTCAGCTACCTCCTCGGCATCGCAGTCGGTGCGGTGCAGGCGGCGCGCGGCGGCACGCGCCTCGACACCGCGCTCTCCGTCTCGACCGTCACCCTGTTCGCACTGCCGGGCTACTGGCTCGGCCTGATGCTCGTGCTGCTGTTTACCTACCGGCTGCGGGTCCTGCCCTCGTTCGGGGCGCACGGCTACGACAGCGACGCGTTGGCCGGCCTCGCCCGACTGCGGGACCTGTTGCGCCACCTCGCGCTTCCCCTCGCGACCCTGACGCTCGTCGGGATCGGCGGCACCGCCCGCTTCGTGCGGGGCGCGATGCTCGACGTGCGGGCCGCGCCGTTCGTCACGACCGCGCTCGCGAAGGGGCTCGCCGCCCCGCGCGTCTGGCTGCATCACGTGCTCCGCAACGCGCTGGTCCCCGTGGTCACGCTGCTGGGGCTCTCGCTCCCGGCGCTGTTTTCGGGTGCCGTGTTCGTGGAGGCGGTGTTCGCCTGGCCCGGCGTCGGGCGGATCCTGGTCGAGGCCGTCCAGGCACGGGACTATCCCGTCGTGATGGCGGCGACGACCGTCAGCGCGATCCTCGTGGTCCTCGGCAACCTGCTCGCGGACCTGCTCCTCGCGTGGGTCGATCCACGGATTCGCCACGGGACACGGGAAACGTGAAACGGGAAACGGGACGCGTGACATGGGTGCTACGCGACCGACGCGGACGGTTCGGCGCCTTGGTGCTCGCGGTCGCCGTGCTGTGCGCCGTCGCCGCACCCGTGATATCCACGGGGGATCCGGCGGCGCAGCGTGACGTCGTCGCCACGCGTTTCCTGCCGCCGCTCTCGACCGACCTGCACGGCGTCGTCCACCCGCTCGGTACCGACCGCTTCGGCCGGGATGTGTGGACCAGGCTCGTCTACGGGGCGCGCATCTCGCTCGGCGTGGGCACGCTCGCGGTCCTGGTGTCCGTCGCGATCGGCCTCGCGGTGGGCGCGGTCGCGGGGTTCTCGAACGGCCTCGTGCGGGCGGTGCTGCTCGCGCTCACCGACTTCGCGCTCGCGCTCCCCCGCGTCGTCCTGCTGCTCCTCCTCGCCGCCCTGTGGCGGCCCAGCGCGGCGCTCGTGGTCGTCGTGCTGGGCCTCACCGGCTGGATGTCGATCGCGCGCCTCGTGCAGGGGGAGGTGCGGTCGCTCGCCGCCCGGCCCTTCGTCGAGGGTGCGGCCGCCCTGGGCCTGCGACGGGCCCGCATCCTGGGGCGCCACATCCTTCCCAACGCCCTCACCCCGGTGATCGTCGCCGCGGCGCTCGGCATCGGCAACGCCATCATGCTCGAGGCCGGTCTCTCCTTCCTCGGCCTCGGCGTGCAGCCGCCGGTCCCGTCGTGGGGCAACATGATCGCGTCGGGGCGGGACACGCTCCTCAACGCACCCTGGGTCGCGACGGCGCCGGGAATGGCGCTGGTGATGGTCGTCGTGGCGTGCACGCTCCTGGGCGACGCGCTGCAGGATTCGCTCAGTCCGGCCAGTAGGCAACAGACGCTGAGGTAGACGTCTACTGCCCTAACTCCTTCAGCAGTTCGGCGTCGATCTCGTGTCCCCCCTCGAACCACCGCACCTCGTAGGGAATCCCGTGACCGCGCAGGCGCTCCTCCTCGCGCGCCACGACCTTCGGCGTGATGTACTCGTCCTGTCGCCCGAGGACGAACAGCAGGCGGAGCCGGCGGAGTCGTTCGGCGGCCCCCGCGAGATCGAGGTCGGGGGGCACGCCGCCGGCCCAGAGGATCAAGCGGTCGACGCGCGCCGCGCCCCGCGCCGCCCAGCGGCACGCCGTGGCCGTCCCCTGCGAGAACCCGAGCAGATGCAGGGTCACCGCACCACGCTCGACGCGCGCGAACACCTCGGCGTGGAGCGCGTCCAGATAGCGCACGTAGTCGTCGATCTCGCTCAGCCGATCTTCGCTAGTCATCCACGTGGCCCCGACCTTGCGCTCCCTGGCCGGCACCGTCGTGTCCTCCAGGTAGAAGCGCGACAGCGCCTCCGGCGCGACGAGCAGCCGCGTGCCGTCCGCCAGCGGCTCGAAGTGCCGCAGGAACCGGCCCGCCAGCTGTCCGTATCCGTGGCACACGAACCAGACTTCCCGCACCCCGGGTGAGATCTCGCCCAGAGTGAAGTAGCGCGCCGTACGAGCCACCGACAGATGATGTTCTTGCAAGTGTCCCCCCCCAATGCGGAGTGCGGAGTGCGGAATGCGGAGTTGAAGGGCAAGGTCGCTCGCCCCGCGACGCTCGCCTTTACATTCCGCATTCCGCATTCCGCACTCAGGTTACCAAGATCGTCACGACCTCATGCGGTCCCGCCACGAACCTGACCCGCTGCCCGCGTCCCTCGAGCACCAGCGCCAGCGACTCCCGCTCGTCTGCGCGCACGCGGTGTGCGCTCTTGACGCCCTCGCCGAACCGCCAGGCCCCCGCCACCTTGCGGCTGGTCGCGTTGTAGCACCGCAGTACGACCGGCGAGCCCGCCTGAGCCGGCTTCACCGAGGAGACCACGAGTCCCGCACCCTCGAGCGCGACCTCGACCGGCGCCGGCGCGAGCGCGACCGCGTCGCGCAGCCAGAAGCCGCGGAGCGGGAGGAACACGTCCTCCCACAGCGCCGCCAGCATGTCGCCCTGCTCCACGTCGGCCTGCGACACCGGCGCGACGGCGAGCTCGATGCGACACGGCCCCGGGCACTGGGCGAGCGGCGTCGGCGTAGGCCAGCCGGCGTGACCGGGCCGGGTCGGCAGGTCGCCGCGCGACAGCTCTCCCACGGCCCGGAGCAGGGTGAGGACGAGGTCGCCCGCAGGCGTCCACTCGTACTCGAAGAAACCGGGCGCCAGCAGGGCCAGGCCGCGCCGGCCCTCGGCCGCGGCGACGAAGCGCTGTGCCGGCGCGGTGCGGACGGGCGTTTCCAGCGGATAGTCGGCGGCGCGCGCGAGGACGGCGGGGCGGGCGACGGCCCCGAAGGCGGCACCGGCCACCGCCGCCCGCCCCTTGAGGGCGGTTGGGAGCCGCGCCCGCAGGCGATGGTGCGCCGCCTGATTGTCGACCTCGAGGACGCAGCGAACCGCGGGGCTGTCGGCGTGCAGCATCACCACGAAGCGCACGCCGACCCGCCCCCCCCGCGCCCCCCGCAGGGCCTGCCGGGCCTCGAGCGCCGCGACGAGCGGGCCCGCCGCGAGCCGCCGGACTTTGATCGGCCCCGTCGCCCGCACTACCCGGTCGCGGGCCGGCGGGCAATACGTGTAGGTGTCCCCCGCGTCGCCTCCATCTTCGAGGCGGAGCAGGTCGAAGAAGCGCTCCCCCGTGCGCCGGTCGCGCAGCGCCAGCGCGCCGCTCGGCTCGAGCGCCACCTCCACAAATCGGTTGACCAGCGAGCGGCCGCGCACCTCGACCCCGTCGTGGGGCGAGAGCCGCTCCGGCGGAGCGAGGCCGAGCGTCGCGAGGCCGAGGCCGGAAACGGACGGGGCCCGGAACGCAATGCGCACGCGGTCCACCTCGTCCTGGTCGGGGTAGTGTCGCGTGGCGTCGAGCCGCTCGAGGTCGGGGCGGCGATCGAGCACCTGCACCGGCAGCGGGTGTCCGTCGGGCGCACGCAGCGCGAACGGCCGGTACCCTTCCCCTTGACGCGGCTTTCTCCCCGATGGCGCGCCCACGATCACGTCGCGCCGGAACAGCGTGACGTCTGCCACGACGACGCCGCCGCGCGGCCGCGCCGCCGGGTTCCACAGGACGAGGGTCGGCCGCTGTTCGGCGGCGTGCTCGCGCGCGTGATCGGGATCGTGACCCACGAGATCCCACAGGCTTCCCTGCACGACCTGCCGCGCCAGGGCCTCGACCTCGAGGAACCGCGCTTCGACCGCGTGCGCCACGGCGTCGCTCGAGCAGCCGGCGAGCGCGTCGTGGAAGTGGCACTGCACGAGCGTGCGCCACGCGAGCTCGAGCAGCGCGCGCCGGTCGCGCCCACCTCGCCGCCGGGCGAGCGCCGCGAGCGGCTCGGCGAACCGCTCCAGCCACAGCTCGAGCTCCGCGTTACGCCGCTTGAGCGGGGCACGGGTGCCGTGCACGCCCTGCAGCGTCCACGCGTACCGGTACGACCACCGCAGCTCCCCCGCGAGCACGGGGGGCGCCGGCTTGACGGTCTCCGCCGCCTGGAAGAACTCGTCGAGACGCGAGACGCGGAACGCGCTCGCGGGCTCGAGCTCGGCGAGGAGGTCGCGCAACCGCGGCAGGTCGGGATGCGCCGCGTGGTGGTCGGCCCCGACGAACACGGGGATGTGCGGACCGGCGGCACGCACCACCAACGCCTCGCGCACCGCCGCCCACGCCGCGGGCAGCCGATTCGCGTTGGCCGGCAGCGCGGCGCCGATCTCGTACCCCTGCGGTGGCAGGTGCCACAGCAGGATCTCCTTCCCGTCCGGCCCGCACCAGCGATACAGGTCGCGCTCCTGGCCCCGCTCCCCGCCCAGCCCACGCCACACCACGCCCAAGCGCAGCCCGAATTCCCGCGCGAGGGTGGGGAGGATGGCGGGGTGGCCGAACGCATCGGGCGAGTACAGCACGTCGAGGCGTGCCCCCCAATGCTCCGCGTCCGCCGCGCCCAGGAGCAGGTTCCGCACCAGGGCTTCCCCCGACGGGATCAGCTCGTCGGCCAGCACGTACCACGGCCCCACTTGCAGCCGCCCCGTCTTCACGAGCGCCTTGAGATCCGACTCGCGCTCCGGCCGCGCGCGCAGATAGTCGGCGACGAGCACCGTCTGGCCGTCGAGCAGGAAGCTGCGATAGCCCGCGTCCGCCCGCAGCCGCTCGATCAGCTCGTCAAGCACTCCGATGAGCCGCGCCTGGAAGGCCGCCTGCGGCAGGTACCACTCGCGGTCCCAGTGGGTGTGCGCGATGAGGTGGAAGATCAAGCCGGTCATTTCGCGCCTAAGCCTAAGGGGCTGACGGCGCTCCCGCGAGCGGCGATATTGACCGCTCATGAGGACGCGACCCTGGCTCGCCGTTTCCGCGCTCGCGATCGCCACCGCGCTCGCGACCCGCCTCAAGCCCGGCCCGCTCGCCGATGGCTCGACGCTCCTCCCCTCCGGCTGGCGTATCCGCCCCGCGGGGCGTCAGGTGACGGTGGGCACCTTGCCCCTCGGGCTCGCGACCCTGTCCGACGGCTCCCTGCTCGTCACGAACAACGGCTACGCCGAGAACGGCCTGATGCGGATCGACCCCGGTGCAGCAGCCGTGACCTGGACGCAGCCGCTCGTTGCCGCGTGGCTCGGCCTGGCACGCACCGGTGCGGACGGCCATGACACGGTGTGGGTGAGCGGCGCCGGGACGAACCGCGTGTACCGCGTCACACGGCGCGCTGTGGATTGGGCGGTGGACACGGCGACACTCGCGGACGCGACGCAGCAGTTATTCGTCGGGGGGATCGCGCCCGTCCCGCGCGGCTTGGTGGCGGCGGTCGGGAACCTGAGCGACTCGGTCTACCTGCTCGACGCCACGACACTGGCGCGTCGCGCAGCCGTCGCGGTCGGCCACCGTCCCTACACGGCCGTCGCCGACTCGACTCACCTGTACGTGAGCGACTGGGGCGATTCGACGGTGAGCATCATCGATCTGTCCGCGACCAATCCACCCCTCCGCCGATCCGCCCTCTTCGTCGGCCCCCATCCTTCCGCGCTCGCGCTCCGCGGTGGTGAACTGTTCGTCGCGCTCGCGGGCTCGAACGGCGTAGCCCGCGTAGACATCGCGACCGGCCGCGTGGTGGAGCAGCTGACCGTGGCCCTCGCACCGCACGCTCCGGTGGGGAGCGATCCCAACGCGCTGGCGCTCTCCCCCGACGGTCGCACCCTGTACGTCGCGATGGCCGGCAACAACGCCGTCGCCGTCGTGCGGCTGGAGCCTAGAGCGATGCGCGTCGCCGGGCTCATCCCCGTCGCCTGGTACCCGACGGCCGTCGCCGTCTCCGCCGACGGCTCGACCTTGTACGTGGCGAACGGGAAAGGCGCGGGCTCGGGCCCCAACCCGGAGGGGACGTACATCGGGAGGGTGATCACGGGGTCGGTGTCGATCATCCCGGTCCCCGACTCGGCGACGCTCGCGCGCTACACCCGGCAGGTGTACGCCCTGAGCCCGTACTCGAACGCGGCGCTGCGCGGGGTGTCCCCTAACCGCCTAACTGCCTATCCGCCTATCCGCCATGTGGTCTACATCATCCGCGAGAACCGGACCTACGATCAGGTGTTCGGCGACGTCCGGGCTGGGAACGGCGACCGGACCCTCGCGATTTTCAACGACTCGGTGACGCCCAACGCGCACACGATCGCGCGACGCTGGGTGCTGTTCGACAACTTCTACGTGGACGGCGAGGTGAGCGCGGACGGGCACGAATGGACGGACCGTGCGTTCGCCGGCGACTACAACGAGAAGACCTGGCCGCTGAACTACTCCAAGAGACGGCCGTGGGACTTCACCAGCGGCGAGGATCTCGCGAATCCACGAGGCGCCTATCTCTGGGACGCTGCGCGGCGCCAAGGGCTGTGGGTCGTGAACTTCGGCGAAGGGACGGTCAGCGAGCTGGAGGCACCCGACGCCGGGACCAACATTCGGACGAACTTCCCCGGGTTGAAACAGATCACGGCTTCGAACTATCCCGGCTTCGTGCTGGACATTCCGGATACGACGCGGGCACGACTCTTCGCCGACTCGGTCGGGAGCTGGGATGGGCAAGGCCGTTTCCCCGACCTCGTCATCCTGTGGCTGCCGCGCGACCACACTCGGGGCCGGCGCGCCGGCGAGCCCACCCCCCGCGCCATGGTCGCGGACAACGACCTGGCGCTGGGGCGGATCGTCGAGCGCCTGTCGCACTCGCGGGCGTGGCCGTCCCTCGCCGTGTTCGCGCTCGAGGACGACGCCCAGGACGGCCCCGACCACGTGGACGCGCACCGCTCGGCGCTGCTCGTCGCGTCGCCCTACGCGCGGCGGGGGGTCGTGGATAGCACGTTCTACACGACGAGCTCGGTGTTGCGTACGATTGAGGTGATCCTTCACCTCGACCCGCTGAGCCAGTACGACGCCGCGGCGACGCCGCTGTGGAACGCCTTCACGTCGCGCCCCGGCGCCGCGGCGTTTGCCCATCTGCCGAGCACCTGGCCGCTGGACGAACGCAACCCCAGCGCGTTCCGCTCGCGCATTCCGGACCGCGATCTCGCTCGGGCGGACGCGGCAGACGAGGAAGAGCTGAATCGCGAGATCTGGGAGAGCGTGCACCCGGGCTCGGCGGTGCCTCCCGTGCGGCGCTCGCTGGCGGTGCCGCGGTGAGCAGCCAAAACTTGTAAAGACGCCCCACAAGTCGTCGCGGTAACGCGGCTCCGACCAGGCGACCCGGGCGCGTGGCGTCACCGCAATAGGGGCGCGCGACACTTCAGAGGCACGATTGGGACATCGCGAGGCGCCGCTCCCAAACCGGCTCGGGTGTCAGGTATTACCCTACAAGCATTTGGGCAGTACTATTGCAGCGACGCCACAGCGGTTTCGCGGCACGGCATATGGATTGCTAACCTCTTGTCGTTCCTTATCGCTCGCACGTCACTCAGACAGTCGCATCGCAGGCCCCGGACAAGAGGGGACATCTGGCTCGCATTCCGCTGCTGCGCCGTCTCACGGGCTCCGTCGCCAGCCCCGGCGCCTCCGTCGCCGTAGGCGCCCCGCCTGCGCGGCAGGCCGATCGCGCCACGCCGCGGTTTTCCCCCGTCTCGGTTCCCGTCGCCCGGCCCACGGTGCGCGGCAAGTTTCTCTTCCTCGGCGATGCAAAGCTCTGCGTGCGCGGTGTCACCTACGGCACGTTTCGACCACGCGCCGACGGCAGCGAGGTGCCCGAGCCGGCCATCGTCGAGCGGGACTTCGCGTTGATGGCGGAGAACGGGATCAACGCACTCCGGACCTATAGCGTGCCGCCCAGCTGGCTGCTCGACGCCGCACAGCGCCACAACCTGCGAATCCTGGTCGGCCTGCCCGTGGAGCGCTACATCGGGTTCCTCGCCGATAAGAAGGATGCTCCCGACATAGAAGAGCTGGTCCGCGCCGGCGTGCGGGCGTCGGCCGGTCACCCGGCCGTCCTGGGCTACGCCATCGGCAACGAGATCCCGGCGTCGGTCGCGCGGTGGTTCGGCCGCCGTCGCGTCGAGCGTTATCTCGAGCGGCTGTACGACGCTGCCAAGGATGAGGCGCCCGACAGCCTCGTCACGTACGTCAACTATCCGTCCACGGAGTACCTGCGGCTCGATTTTCTGGACTTCGTCTGTTACAACGTCTACCTCGAGTCGCAGGACCGCCTGCGTGCCTACCTCGCGCGGCTGCAGACCCTCGCAGGCGAGCGCCCGCTCGTGATGAGCGAGATCGGGCTCGACAGCCGACGGCATGGCGAGGACGTGCAGGCGCGCACGCTGGACTGGCAGATGCGCAGCGCATTCGCGGCCGGATGCGCCGGCGCGTTCGTGTACGCCTGGACCGACGAATGGTACCGCGCGGGCGCTGATGTCGACGACTGGGACTTCGGCCTCACGCGCCGGGACCGCCGACCCAAACCCGCGCTGCAAGCGGTGCGCGAGGCCTTCACCGAGGTACCCTTGGCCCCGGGCCTTCCCTGGCCCCGCGTGTCCGTGGTGGTTTGCACCTACAACGGACGTCGCACGATCCGCGACTGCCTCGAGGGGCTGAGCCGGCTCGCCTATCCGAATTACGAGGTCATCGTCGTGGACGACGGGTCTACCGATGACACGGCCGCCATAGCACGGCAGTTCGACTGCCGACTCATCCAAACGGGGAATCGCGGTCTGGCCAACGCCCGCAACACGGGCCTGGGAGCGGCCACCGGGGAGATCGTCGCCTACCTCGATGACGACGCCTACCCCGACGCCCAGTGGCTCACCTATCTCGCGGCCACCTTCATGAGCACAACGCACGCGGGCGTGGGCGGACCGAACATCGCCCCGCCGGGGGACGGTACGATAGCCGAGTGCATCGCGCGCGCGCCCGGTGGGCCCGTGCACGTGCTCGTCACCGACCGCGAGGCCGAGCACATCCCGGGCTGCAACATGGCGTTCCGGAAAGCCTCTCTCGAGGCGATCAGCGGCTTCGATCCGCAGTTCCGCACCGCCGGGGACGACGTGGACGTGTGTTGGCGACTCCAGGAGTGGGGCGGGACGCTGGGCTTCCACCCGGCGGCGATGGTCTGGCACCACCGCCGCAATTCGATTCGCGCGTATTGGAAGCAACAGATTGGGTACGGCCGTGCGGAGGCGATGCTGGAGCGGAAGTGGCCCGAGAAGTACAACGGGCCGGGGCACGTGCGTTGGGCCGGCCGCATGTACGGCCTCGGTCTGGCGCACGCCCTCGGGTGGCGCCAGCCCCGCGTCTACCATGGCATCTGGGGAGGCGCGCCGTACCAGTCGCTCTACGAGCCCGCGCCGAGCCTGCTCGGCTCCCTCCCACAGATGCCCGAATGGCATCTGCTCACCGGGACCCTGGCGGGGATGGCGGCGTTGAGCCTCGTCTTTGAGCCGCTCAAACTCGCGCTGCCGCTCTTGATCGTGGCCCTGGTGCCGCCCGTCGCCCAAGCGTGGCTGAACGCGGCCCGGGCGTCCTTCCCGGAAGCGCCGCACCGCGCGGCTCGGCTGACGCGGCGGTTGCTGACAGCCGCCCTGCACTTGCTCCAGCCTCTCGCTCGACTGCGCGGGCGCCTCAAGAACGGCCTCACTCCCTGGCGCCGGCACGGCGTCGTTCGGCCGGCGCCTCTCTGGCCCGTCACGACGTCCATCTGGAGCGAGCGCTGGGGAACGCAGCACGAGCGCTTGCGGACGCTGGAAGCACGGCTGCGGGTGGAGGGCGCCTGCGTGCTCCACGGTGGCGAGCACGACCGCTGGGACCTGGAGGTTCGGGGCGGCATTCTCGGCGCGGCGCGGCTGCTCATCGGCGTCGAAGATCATCCCGGCGGCAAGCAGCTGATCCGGCTGCGCTGGTGGCCCGAGGTACCGGGGCGGGGGCCTTTCCTCACACTGGGCCTCGCCGCGCTCACGGTCACCGCCGCGCATGTGCACGCCTGGCTCGCCTCCCTCTTGCTCGGCTTCGGAACGCTGGTGCCCGCGCTCAACATCGTCGAGCAATGCATGGCCGCCATGGCCGCGATGAGGGGAGCCGTGGAGCGCCTGCGGAGCCCAAACGGCTGATGGGCGACGTCGCCCTGTACCGGCGGCTGCTGCGCCAAGCGCGGCCCTATTGGACGCACTTTCTCGCCCTGTTCGCAATGGGGCTGCTCGCGAGTCTGATCGCGCTGCTCAACCCGGTGCCGCTCAAGATCGTGGTCGATTCGGTCCTCGGCGGGCGCCCGTTGCCGAGCTTCCTGCACGCGCTCCTCCCCGCAGCCGCGACGCGGTCGCCCGCCACCATCCTCTTCGTCGCCATCGGCCTGCTCGTCGCCGTGGCGGCGCTGGGCCAGCTCCAGGCCCTCAGCAGCACGCTGCTCCGCACCTACGTCGGCGAACGGCTGGTGCTCGAGTTCCGCGCCCGGCTCGTGCAACAGGTGCAGCGGCTGTCCTTGTCCTATCACGACTCGCGGGGCACCGCTGACTCGCTCTACCGCATCCAGCACGACGCTCCGGCGATCCAGAACATCATGGTCGACGGCGTGATTCCGTTCGTCGCCGCGAGCGTCACGCTCGTGACGATGATCGTCGTCACGGCCCACCTCGATTGGCAGCTGGCGCTCGTCGCGCTCGGCGTCACGCCGGCCCTCCTCTTGCTCTCGCGCGTTTACCGCTCGCACCTGCGCACCCAGTCGCGGTATGTGAAAAAGCTCGAGACCGCGGCGCTGGCGGTCGTGCACGAGACGCTCGGTGCACTGCGCGTGGTGAAAGCGTTCGGGCAGGAGGGGCGAGAGACCGATCGCTTCATCCGCCGCTCGAGCGAAGGTATGGCGGCGCGCATCCACTTGGCGTTCCTCGAGGGCCGCTTCGGGTTGCTCGTGGGCCTCACGACGGCGGGGGGAGTGGCGGCCGTCCTGCTGATCGGCGTGCGCCACGTCCGCTCGGGGACGCTCACCCTGGGAGAGCTCCTCATGGTACTGAGCTACCTCGGGCAGCTGTACGATCCCCTGAAGACGATCAGCCGGAAGGCGGCGGCCCTCCAGTCCTACCTCGCGAGCGCCGAGCGCGTGTTCGCGCTGCTCGACGAGCGACCCGACGTCCCCGAGCGGCCCCACGCGCGCCCTCTGGGGCGCGCGGTTGGCGCCGTGGAGTTTCGCGACGTCTGCTTCGCCTATGACGCGGACCATCCGGTGCTGCACGTCGTCTCGTTCGACGTCCCACCCGGCGCCCGCGTGGCCGTCGCCGGGACGACCGGGGCCGGCAAGACGACGCTGGTGAGCCTCCTGACCCGCTTCTACGACCCGACGGGGGGCGCCATCCTGCTCGACGGCGTGGACCTGCGCGACTACCGCCTGGCGGACCTGCGCGATCAGTTCGCGATCGTCCTCCAGGAACCCGTCCTGTTCTCGACCAGTATCGCCGAGAACATCGCCTACGCGCGCCCCGGAGCGGGCGAGCTGGAGATCGTGCAGGCGGCCAGGGCGGCGGGCGCGCACGACTTCATCATCCGCTTGCCGCGCGGCTACGCGACGCCGGTCGGGGAGCGCGGCATGCAGCTGTCGGGGGGCGAGCGCCAGCGGGTCGCGCTGGCGCGCGCCTTCCTCAAGGACGCACCGCTCCTCATCCTCGACGAGCCGACGAGCTCGGTGGACGTGAAGACCGAAGCCGTCATCCTCGACGCGATGGATCGCCTGATGCGCGGCCGCACCGCGTTCCTGATCACGCACCGCGCGAGCGCGCTCGTCGGCTGTGACGTGCGGCTGCAACTGGAGCGGGGCCGTCTCGTCGAGGCGACGCCGGCACTCGTGGGACAGGAGCCATGAGCTCGAAACCGGCTGCAGCGGTGCTCTGGGGGAAACTCGCCTGGCACCCGGCGGTCGTCGCGTGGCGTGGGCTTGCCGAAGACCCGCCCGATCCGGAGCACATCGAAGTGCTGCGCCAGGGCAAGAAATCGGCCACCTACCGGCTCGTCGGGGCGGGGCCGGACGGCGCGCCGGTCATCGCCCAGCGCTCGCAGATGCCGAAGGCGCTGATCGAGCGAACGGTATACGAGCAGATCCTGCCGCACTTGCCCGTCACGTCGCCGCGCTACTACGGCTTCCAAGAGGACAGCCCGCAGTTCGCGTGGCTGTTCCTCGAGGACGTGGGCGACGAGCGCTACTCGGCGACCGATCAAGCGCACCTGGCGCTCGCGGGCCGCTGGGTCGGGCTGCTGCATACGACCGCCACCCGTGTGGCCGCGGCGCGCCGGCTGCCCGACGGGGGACCGCGCCGCTACCTGGACCATCTGCGGGTCGGCCGCCGCACGATTCACGCGCATGTCGCGAACCCGGCGCTCGGTGCCGCCGACGTCACGGCGCTGCAACTGCTCGTGGCCGACCTCGACCGCGTCGAGCGAGGCTGGGCCGACGTCGAGCGCGCCTGCATGGGGGTGCCCGCGAGCCTGGTGCACGGTGATTTCCAGCGAAAGAACACTTACATCCGCAACGGCGCGACCGGGCCGGCGCTGTTCGCCATCGACTGGGAGACGGCGGGTTGGGGCGTGCCTGCGGTCGACCTGACCAGGATTGACCTGCCGACGTACTGGTCGGTGGTGCGGCCCAGCTGGCCAACCGTGCAGCTCGAGGATGTACGGCGACTCGCCGCTGCGGGGCGGATCTTCCTGCAGCTCGCCGGGATCCGCTGGGTGAGCCCGGAGCTCGCGTACAACACGGCCCCGTATCTCCGCCGACCCATGTCATGGCTGCGGGTTTTTCACGGTCGGCTGACCGACGCCATTCTGGAGCTGGGAGAGCTCAGGTGAGCGAGCTGCGCGCGGCGCTGCTCCGCACCATCATCAACACGGCGGAGCCGGGCGCGGGCGAGTTGTGCCACGCCTTCGAGGAGGCGCTGCACGGCCCGTGTGCCGGCGGCCCCGTCGAGGTCACGCGGCTGAAGTCGCGCGTCTACCGCCTGAGCGCCGGCTCAGACGGCCGCGCGCGCTCGTTCGTGCTCAAGCGCTTCGACCCCTGGCTCGGGCGACGCAACGAGCTCGTGCTGCGGCGCTGGCTGCCGGCCATCGGGTTGGGCGACCGCTGTCCGCACTTGCTCGCCACGGTGGCCGACCGGCGCGGGCAGTGGGTGTGGCACGTGTACGAAGACCTGGGGGACGGGGCCGTGGAGCCGGTGTATCCAGACCCCCAACGCGTCGTGGCGGCCGTGGAACTCATCGCCGAGCTCCACACCCGCGCCGCCGGCCACGCGCTGCTGCCGGAGTGTCGCCACTACTGCGGCACGCTGGGCGCTCCCTTCTTCACGGCGAACGTGCGCGATGCCATCGCGTCCCTCGAGGCGCTCGCCCCGCCCCGGATCGAGCCGACGCCGGAGCAGCGAGCGCTGCGCGATCGGCTGCTCGCCCGGCTCTACCGGCTCCACGACGAGCTGCCGCGGCGCGTGCAGCAGCTCGACGTGCTCGGCGGGCCCGACACGCTGCTGCACGGCGACCTCTGGACCTCGAACACCCTCGTCACCGCCGCGGCCGACGGCCTCAGAGCGCGGCTCATCGACTGGGACCACGCGGCGGTCGGCCCGGTGAGCTACGACGTCTCGACGTTCCTCTACCGGTTCCCGCTACGCGAGCGCGCGTGGATTCTGGAGGCGTACGCGCTCGCCGTGGCGCGCGCGGGCTGGCGCCTGCCGCCGGCCCGGGACCTCAACGTGCTGTTCGAGACCGCGGAGTACGCCCGCTACGCCAACCGCGTGATCTGGCCCGCGGCGGCACTGCGCCAAGAGGGCGCGGCTTGGGGTTGGGAGCAGCTCGCCGAGGTCGCGCGCTGGTTCGACGCCCTGGGGTCCGCGCTCCCCGACTGATGGCCACCGTCGTCGTCTCGCCGTTCGACGTCGCGAACTTCCCGGAAGGGGGCGGGCACTTCTGGGTCTACATGCAGTACGCCCAGGGCCTGCGCCGGCTGGGGTGCGACGTGTACTGGCTCGAGCAGTTCCGCCACGGCAGGGACAAGGTTCACGACGCGCGCGCCATGGCGACGTTCTTCCGGCGGATGGAGCGCTTCGGGCTTGGGGAACGGGTCCTGCTCTACACGCTCGGCGATGGCGAGGATGCGCCGGTCGAATACATCGGGGTGAGCCGGTCCGCGGCCGAGGCCGTGCTGCGGCGCGCCGATCTCCTGCTGAACTTTCACTACGCGATCGACCCGCGCCTGCTCGCCGGGGCCCGCCGCACGGCCCTCGTGGACATCGACCCGGGGCTGACACAGTTGTGGATCAGCACCGGGCAGCTCCGCGTTCCCACCCACGACGTCTACTTCACCATCGGTGAGACCGTCGGAACGCCCACGGCACGGTTCCCCGACTGCGGCGTGCGGTGGGTGCACATCCGCCCGCCCGTGTGCATGGCGCTCTGGCCATACGTGCACGACCCGCAGTCCGAGGTGTTCACCACCGTCGCCGGGTGGTGGTCGGGCAAGTGGGTCAAGACGATCGACGATGGGAAGGAAGTCTGCCATGACAACAACAAGCGTGTGGCCTTCCTCGAGCATGTGACGCTTCCGGAACGGACAAGCCAGCCGCTCGAGCTCGCGCTCCTGCTCGCGCATGACGACGTCGCGGACCGGTGCCTCCTCGAGCGCCACCACTGGCGGGTCCGCGATGCCCGGGAGGTCGCGTCCACCCCCGCGCGCTATCAGGCCTACATCCAGGGCTCGCGGGGAGAGTGGAGCTGCGCAAAGCCGTTCTTCGTGAAGCTCCAGAACGCCTGGGTCAGCGACCGGACGGCGTGCTATCTGGCGAGCGGGAAGCCC
>Ga0209158_1000986_pt1 | contig 19636 bp, 17 predicted proteins | sample GraSoiAngelo_140_FD_185897 | JGI IMG/M metagenome (GOLD analysis project Ga0209158, IMG submission 185897) | Grasslands soil microbial communities from the Angelo Coastal Reserve, California, USA - 14_0929_12_30cm (SPAdes) (version 2) | ecosystem: Environmental > Terrestrial > Soil > Grasslands ...
CGCCGCCATTTTCTCGATCAGATCGAACTTTGCTTCCAGTCGCACCAGCCGTCGATCACGCGGTCGACCTACCGAACGGTTTCGTCCCGATTCTTGGTCCTCCGGTCCGCGGCATGATTCGTCGTTCATTCGTAACGCAGAGCCACGATGGGGTCCACACGCATGGCGCGTCGAGCCGGAACATAAGCAGCCATCAGAGCAACCGCAATCAGCAAAGCCGCCACGCCCACAAACGTCACCGGATCGTAGACGCCGACACCAAACAGCATGCTGGTCAGAAATCGCGCCACGACAAATGCTCCCGCCAGCCCGAGCCCAAGTCCCAGCAGCGTCAACTTGAGTGTCTGCCCGAGAATCATACGTTGCACGGAAGCCAGTTGCGCTCCCAGCGCCATACGCAGTCCAATTTCCTGCGTGCGCTGGCTCACCGTGTAGCTCATCAGCCCATAAATTCCGATGGCCGCGAGCAGCAGCGCTAATCCCGCAAAGATGGTCACCAGCGCCGAAGAAAACCGCCGCGGCGAAACGCAACCCGAAATTAGAGACTCACCGTCCGAAACTCCGCGATTGGACGCCCCCCGCTGTCCGGGATCGGCTGCCCCTCGATGACGAAGCGCGTGGCTTGACGCAACTCCGTCCCCAAGGGCAGGTCGTCGATCCCGCCAACTTCCTTGACGCCGGGTAATGTTCGGATTCGGGCGGCGATTTCTTCGAATTGCCGGGCCTGCTTCCGCCCGTACTCGAGCTGCCCTTCGAGCGAAAGTTGGTTGTACTGCGCGAAAGAAATTCTGGCCTGCTGAATTTCCATCGCCAAAACGTGGTCGGGCCGGAATCCGGGATCGACTTCCAGCAAACGCTGGAAGCTCCGGAGCAGCAGTCCGGCTCCAATCAGGGGCACCAGCGCCATGGCGATTTCCGAAATCACCAGCAGGTTGTGCGTGCGGTGATGGCCGGAGGCGCTGGATCCCTTACTACCTTGTTTTAAGACGCCAGCTAGGTTGTTTCCCAGCATGCGCACGGCGGGCAGGAATCCACACGCAAGTCCTGCGGTTAGGCAAATGGCAACCGTAAATCCCAGCACCCAGCCGTTCAGACCGGCCTCACGCAGCACCCCGAGGTCAGCGGGGACAAAGGCCAGCAACGCTTTCAGTCCGACAACAGCAAACAGCAGGCCCAGTGCGCCGCCAAACAAGGAAAGCAGCATGCTCTCCGTGAGCAGCTGGCGGATCAATCGCCACGGGCTCGCGCCCAGCGCCGTCCGCACCGCGACTTCTCGTTCCCGCGTCGCGTTCCGCACCAGCAGCAGATTCACAAGATTCGCGCAAGCAATCAGCAACACCACCCCCACGGCTCCAAACAACACCAATAAGGTGGTGCGCAGCCTAGCCGCCGCCGCATCCTGAATCGGCTCCACCAGCGCGCCAAAATTCCTAGGTGCATCCGGGTAGGCGATGGCCTCTTGTTGATGGAGCCTGCCCACCTCATCCCGTGCCTGTGCCAAGCTGATTCCCGGCTTTAGCCGCGCGATGGCCACGAATGCATGATGTACGTGCTCGGTTAGGTCGTCATTGAATTGGCCAAAGGGCATCCACAAATCGGCGGATCGCGAGAGTTGCAACCCGGCAGGCAGAACGCCCACGACCGTGTAGCGCTGGTTGTCGAGAGAAATGCTGCGGCCCACCAGGCGCGGATCTCCACCATAACGGCTTTGCCATAGCCGGTGGCCCAGGATCACCACCGGCGCGCTTCCCGTCCGGTCTTCTTCCGGTACAAACGATCGCCCCACTAGCGAACGAATCCCCAGCATCGGGAAGAGTCCCGCGTCCGCGTAGGCTGCCCGGACGCGTTGTGCCTCGCCCTCGCCAGACAAGTTGAATCCCTGCAAAATCTCCGCGTACGCTCCCATCTCCGAAAAGCTCGCGTTTTGACGTCGCCAGTCCGCGTAATCCCCGGGAGACAATCCCGCTCTGGGAATCTGAGGCAGATACGTGTTCGCGATCTCCACTAGCCGTTCAGGCTGCCGATAAGGCAGCGCCCGCAGCAGCAGGTTTTCGACCACGCTGAAGATTGCCGTGTTCGCCCCAATCCCCAGCGCCAGCGTTAGTACCGCAATAACTGTGAACCCCGGATTCTTCCCGAGCGTCCGAATTCCGTAGCGGATGTCTTGCTGCACGTTTTCCAACATGGCCTTTTCCTCACCAGGAGCCCCACACGCGTGGCTACCGGCTGTGATTCCGGCTACAACCTTCACTTGCTTTCTTCGACGCCGGAATTGACCGGAACGATAGCCGCAAATTCCAGGCTAGTGAAGCGCGGCGGCGAGCGTCTTCACCAAAACTGGCTCCTGCTCGGGGAATACCGTGCGGAGGTCCAGGATGAGCCGGTCGTCCTCCACGCGGGCGATTACCGAGATTCCGGCGGGGGCACAGCGAAGCCGCTGTTCGAGTTTCGCCGCGGAATAGCGCGCGCTGGCGATTCGAATCATCTTACTGGGAAGCGATTGCGAAGGTGTTGAGCCACCGCCAACGAGAGAACTTCCATCCGCGATTTCAATCTCGACTTCATCGAGAGGGAGTTCGGGGCGCAGCTCGCGAATGAAATTCTCCGCGCGGCGCTTCAGTTCCTGCGGAGTCGCGCGAATCATGCAAATGACGGGGATTTCCTCCCAGGCCGCGCGAAGATAGGACCCGAGAGTGGCTTCCAGCGCGGCGATAGTGAGTTTGTCCACACGCAGTGCGCGAAACAGCGGGTGGCGCCGGATGCGGGCGATGAGCTCTTTTTTTCCCGCGATGACACCCGCCTGCGGACCACCCAGCAGCTTGTCGCCGCTGAACATCACCACGGAAACACCAGCCTGGACACTTTGCTTCACGGTTGGCTCGCTGACGCCATACTCGGAAAGATCCACGAGGCAGCCTGAGCCGAGATCCTCCACGAGCGGCAACCCCTTCTGCTGGCTGAGCGCCACCAGTTCTTCGATCGAAGGTTTATCGGTAAATCCAGTCACCTTGAAATTCGAGGGATGCACGCGCAACAAAATGCGCGTCTTTTCGTTGATTGCGTTTCCGTAGTCCGCAAGGTGCGTGCGATTGGTTGTCCCGACTTCGCGAAGGACCGCGCCGCTCTGCTCCATAATCTCCGGAATTCGAAAGCCGTCCCCGATTTCAATCAGCTCTCCGCGCGAAACGATCACTTCGCCGCCCCGTGCCAGTGCCGCAAGCGTCACCAGCACCCCCGCCGCGCAATTGTTGACCACAACGGCGGCTTCCGCCCCCGTGAGTCGGGTCAGCAATTCGGATGTATGCACATCCCGCTTCCCCCGCGCACCCGCTTCCAGATCGTATTCCAGGTTCGAATATTGCGTCGCCGTGCGCCGGAATTCGTCCACGACTGTTTCCGGCAACGGCGCGCGGCCCAGATTCGTGTGCAAAATCACTCCGGTCGCGTTAATGACCGGCTGCAGCGAGCGCGACAGAATTTTTTCCACTTGGTCCGAGATGAGCTCTTCCACGGAAGCGGAGTCCAGACTGATGGCTGTCCAATTCGAATCACCTGTGATGCGTGCACGCAAATCCGCAAGCGCAGCACGCGTGACTTCGACGACCAAGTTGCGGTCCGCGCGTTTCGAGAGTGCCGCCAGTCGCGGCTGCAGCAGCAGTTCATCCACCGACGGAATCTTCCGCAGCAATTCCGCCCGCTCCGCTGAAACCGTTCTCCTACCGCGCGTTTCCATGCGAACATTTCAGCACAGTGCGAAGCGGCGGGCAATGCCGATAAGCGGCGCCCCGGGGCGCGACCGCGCGTGCTGCCGGATGGGCATGGCCGCGAATGGATCCGCCCGGTTGACTCCGCTCTTCCGTACTCCTAGCATGGAGACTCGAGGGATTTCTCTACGCATGGCGACCATCGACGAAGAGCTGGGCCAGCTCGAACGGGACATCCGTCAGCTCAAGATCGAATACGACCAGTATTTCGGGGGAGGCAGGAAGCGTCCGCCCACGGAGATCGAATGGCGCATCGATATTATCGTGAAGCGCTATGCGGAACGCGGCGGCGAACTCAAGTTCGCGCAACGGTTCCGTTTCAACAACCTCTCGCAAACCTACGCAAAATATAAAGACATCTTTAGGAAGCGAACGGCGCAGAAAGAAGAAGGGAAAATCCAGCGGCACTTCGGCGCGGCCGCCAAGGAGATCGAAGCGGCCCGCGCTAAAAAAGAAGCCGAAGAGCACGCGACTGCAGCCGTGGCGGGTGAGTCCAGAGCATTTCGCATTACCTGCTCCGAGCCGGAGCGTGAAACAGAGAAGGTCGACCAGTTGTACCGGGCGTTCCTGCAGGCTAAGCAGACCGCCGGCGAAGAGACGGAAAATCTTTCGCGCTCTAGCTTCAACGAATTCGTGCGCAAGAAAACAAAAGAATTGCAAACGCAGAAGAAATGCCGCGACGTCGAATATGTCGTGGAAGTAGTCCAAGGCCATGTCAAACTGAAAGCCCTCGTGAAGGCGTAAGCACTCCCCGGCGTTTCCCACAGGTTTTGTACTTTCCCTATTCGCGTCATCCCCTTACACTGTTGTGCTTTTCTCAATGTGGAGGAATCCATGGCGGTGCGGCGCGCGCTGATCAGCGTGTTTGACAAGACCGGGGTCGTGGAATTTGCCAAGCGGCTGGCCGCGCAGAAGATCGAGATTCTTTCGACGGGCGGGACCGCCAAGCTGTTGCGTGAAGCAGGAATCGCTGTTCGCGATGTTTCAGATTTCACGGGCTGGCCCGAAATGCTGGGCGGACGCGTAAAAACCCTACACCCCAAAGTGCACGGAGGGCTGCTCTTCCGGCGGGGGCACACGGAAGACGAGAAACAGGCTGCCGAATACGGAATCGCGCCGATCGATCTGGTGGCGGTGAATCTGTATCCGTTTGAAGCGACGGCAGCGAAAGCGGGTCTGACGGCCACAGAGCTGATCGAGAACATCGACATCGGCGGACCGACGATGCTGCGATCGGCGGCGAAGAATTTCGAGAGCGTGACGGTGGTGACGGACGCAGCGGATTTCGAGCGTGTGGCGAGGCAAATCGAGAGCGCGGGCGAAACGACGCTGGCGACACGGCTGGAGCTGGCACGAAAAGTTTTCGCCAGGACTTCGCGGTACGACGGCATGATCGCTACGGAATTGGAACGGCTGTCGGCGGGATCCGGGCGGGTTGCCCTGGAAGCGAAACCAGTGCTCCCGGAATTCGTGCATATCGTTTTGCGGCGACAGCAGGAATTGCGGTACGGGGAAAATCCCCACCAAGCCGCGGCTCTGTATGTTCCGGCGGAGCGCGCACCGCTGGGTTTGGCGGCGGCGAAGCAACTCCAGGGCAAGGAACTTTCCTACAACAATCTCGTTGATCTGGAGGCGGCACGGAGCCTGGCCGCGAAATTCAAGAATCCAGCGGCGGTGATTATCAAGCACAACAATCCCTGCGGGGCCGCGGAGCGAGAAACGCTGGTCGATGCGTACTTGAAGGCCTTGGCGTGCGACCCGGTCTCGGCCTTCGGCGGGGTGCTGGCATTCAACCGCGCGGTGGATACCGCAGCCGCGGAAGAGGTCGCGAAACTTTTCGTGGAATGCATCGCCGCGCCCGGCTTTGCGGACCGCGCAAAAGAAATCTTCGCGGCGAAGAAAAACCTGCGGCTGCTGGAGCTGCCCGCGGGTGGCCTGGAGCCGGAACGCGAATTGCAGCTCAAGCGCATTCTTGGGGGGATGCTTGTGCAGCAGCCGGACCTGGGGGAGATCAAGGACGACGACCTGCGCATGGTGACCAAGCGTGCGCCAACGGCCGAAGAGATGCACGCCATGCGCTTCGCGTGGAAAGTGGTGAAGCACGTGAAGTCGAATGCCATCGTCTTCGCCAAGGATGGCGCGACGCTGGGCGTCGGCGCAGGACAGATGAGCCGGGTCGATTCCGTGAGAATTGCGGTGATGAAGGCGCAATCTTCGCTGGCCGGTACGGTGGTTGCTTCCGACGCATTCTTTCCCTTTGCGGACGGAGTTGAAGAAGCAGCGAAAGCGGGAGCGACGGCGGTGATCCAGCCTGGCGGTTCGGTGCGCGATGCAGAGGTCATAGCCGCCGCCGATCGGCTGAGCCTAGCCATGGTGTTTACTGGTATGCGGCACTTTCTGCACTGAAATTTGCTCTGTAGTTCACCTCCGGCCCCCCGGTTGAGAACGTTTCTCCGCTGGGCTGCATCCAATCTCCGGGGGCGCCCAAGCTCTGGAAACGTCTGCCATTTGGTTTTTGACCGCGTTTCGGCCGCATGGGATACTTTAAGTTTCTGGGGCTATGATGAACCTTAGACGGGTTACTCTTGCCATACTGTTAACGGGTGCCACCGGCGCGGCTGCCGTGGCGCAGATGCCCGCTAACCCGGGGACTGAAAAGATGACCGATTCTCCTGCTGCGATGCAGGAGCAATCTGCCGACTCGAAAACCGCCGCTCTCGAAAAAGACTCCACGCGCGCCGAGGCCTACTACAACTTCACGATCGGCCACATCTACGAACAGCAGTACGAAGCGAGCAGTAACGCGGAATACGCCACAAAGGCGATCGAGGCGTACAAGAAAGCGTATGCCTTGGATCCGAAGTCGCAGGTCATCGGCGAACGGCTGGCGGAGATGTACTGGAAGGCGCAGCGGATTCACGATGCCGTAGCCGAAGCGCAGGAAATCCTGAAACGCGACCCGGATAACGTGCAATCGCGCCGGCTGCTGGGGCGGATCTATTTGCGGAGCCTGGGGGACGTCAGTGTGAGCAGCGGCCAGTCGGAAACGGTGAACCGCGCCATCGAGCAATACCGCGAGATTAACCGGCTCGATCCTGCGGATAGCGAGTCGGCATTGTGGCTGGCGCGTCTTTACCGGTTGAAGAACGAACACGACAAGGCCGAACAGGTTCTGAGGAGCATCCTGAAGAACGATCCGGAAAACGAACCGGCGGTCGAGCAATTGACACAGTTGCTGATGGACCAGGGCAAGTCCCCCCAGGCGGTTACGCTGCTCGAGGGAATCACCGCACATTCTCCTACACCGGTGCTGCTGGATCTTCTGGGCGATGCCCACACCCAGGCGCATGAGTTGGAGAAAGCGGAAGAGGCCTACCGCCAGGCCGCTGAACTCGATCCTTCGGAGGTGAGCCACCAGCGCGGGCTGGGGCAGACTTTGCTGGCCGAAGAGAAATATTCCGAAGCGTTGAAGGTGTACGAGAAGCTTGCGGACGTGATGCCGGACGATTCGGACGTGTATTTGCGAATCGCCCAGATTTACCGCGAACTGCACCGGCTCGATAAGGCAGAAGAGAATCTCGTGAAGGCGCGGCAGTACGCACCGGGCAGCCTGGAAGTAATGTACAACGAGGCCATGCTGTACCAGGCGCAGGGGCGCTTTGAAGATGCCATCCGCGTCTTGTCGGACGCCGTGACGGGCATCAAGGGACAGCCTCCCGCGGCGTCGTCGCGGCGGCGGTCGCTGGCCATCCTGTATCAGCAACTCGGGCAGCTTTATCGCGATACGCAAAATTATCAGGCCGCGACTTATACCTTCGAGGAGTTGGGGCATCTGGGGGACGAAGAGGATCGCCGCGCGCGGATGATGATCATGGATACGTACCGCGCGGCAAAAGACCTGCCCAAAGCCCTACAGACGGGCAAGGAAGCGCTGGCGAAATACCCGGCCGATCCCGCGATTCGCACAAGTCACGCGCTGTTGCTCGGCGAGAACGGACAGACAGACGAGGCGGTCAAGATTCTGAGAACGCAACTCCACGGCGATGCGGGAGACCGCGAGACGTATTTGAACATCGCGCAAGTGTACGAGCGCGGGCGGCGCTACAAGGAAGCCGAAGAGGCGGCTCGCGCCGCGGAAGTGCTGCCGGGGCAGGCGCGCGAGAACGAAATGGTGTGGTTTCTGCTCGGCGCGATCTATGAGCGGCAGAAGTTTTTCGACAAGGCCGAGGAGCAGTTCAAGAAAGTGCTTGCCGTAAATCCGAGAAATGCTCCGGTGTTGAATTATTATGGCTACATGCTGGGCGACTTGGGGATACGGCTTGACGAAGCGGAAGCGCTGGTCCAACAGGCGCTGAAGGAAGACCCTTTCAACGGGGCGTACCTCGATAGCCTCGGCTGGATTTATTTCAAAGAGAGCAAGTTCGGCCCTTCGGAGAGCACGCTCCGGAAGGCCGTGGAGCGCGAAAGGCACGACGCGACGATACATTCGCACCTCGGCGATCTCTACGCCAAGACGGGCCGGGGCGATCTAGCCGCCGCGGAATGGGAAAAATCTCTGGTGGAATGGCGCCGCTCGCTGCCCGCGGACATGGAGACCGATAAAGTCGCGGAACTCGAAAAGAAGATCTCGCGATCGAAGCATCGCGTGGCGCAAAAGTCCACGACCAGCGACGCTAAGCCGTAGTTCCGCGCATGTCCGAAGTGCGCATTCCCGCTTTCGCAAAAATCAACCTTCGCCTGGATATCCTCGGCAAACGCGCGGATGGATTTCACGAATTGCGGACCATTTTTCAGACCATCTCGGTGCACGACGAATTGCGGCTGCGTACATCGCGCCGCCCAGCAATTACCCTGACCGTCGAGGGAAACCAGCCGCTCTCCGCAGAACCGGTGGAGAAAAATCTCGTGTATCGCGCCGTGGATGCGCTGCAGCGGGAACTGAGAATCCGCGGCGGGGTCGAAATCGAGCTAAGCAAAGCGATCCCTGCCGGGCGGGGGCTGGGCGGGGGATCTAGCGACGCCGCCGCGGCACTGCGGGGATATCTGCGGCTCGCGAAAAAGACGCTGTCGGCAGCACGTTTGATGGAAATTTGTTCATCGTTGGGCGCGGATGTGCCGTTTTTCCTGTTTGGCGGGCGGGCACTGGGTGTGAACAAGGGCGACGAGATCTATCCGCTGCCCGATATCCCGAAGCTACATGTCCTGGTTGTCTCGCCGAAAAAGATTCATGTCTCGACGCCGGACGCGTATCGCTGGGTTAAGGCTAGGCCGGTTGGGTTGACAAAATTCGCGGGAACCTCTAAGCTCTTTGAGTTCTGTGCTCTATGCTGGAGTGGGCCGGGAAGCGGCCTTTCGAATGATTTTGAGGGGGCGGTTTTCCGGCGGCATCCCCGGCTTGATCAAATCAAGCGGGAGTTGCTCCAAAAAGGAGCTGCAGGAGCCTCGCTGGCGGGTAGCGGTTCGGCGGTGTTTGGAGTTTTCCCGAGCCCAGCGACGGCGCGCCGAGCCGCTGTTGGGTTTCCGCACGATCAGACCTTCGTTTGCGAGACTGTCTCGCGCGAGAGGTACGCTCGTTTGATGCGCATCGCCGAGTAGTCTCGGAGCGTGTCGTGGATTCTGCCTCAGCGTCTCTTCGTGTCCATCTCGTTTGAAAGATCCTTCCGGTACGGTGGCCTGCATGGTGGTGTGGCCGCTGAATGGCCACACGGAGCGCGAGCGTCGTGAACGACGACCGATTCAAGATTTTCTCCGGGACCGCGAATCCGATACTGGCGGAGAGTATCTGCCGCCACTTGGACGTGCCGCTGGGCAAAGCGCTGCTGGGGCGATTCAGCGACGGTGAGATTTATTTCCAAATTTTGGAGAATGTGCGCGGCGCGGACGTATTCGTCGTGCAACCGTGCCATGCCCCCGTGGACAGCCACCTGTTGGAACTGCTGCTGATGATCGACGCGTTTAAGCGCGCGTCGGCGTGGCGAATTACGGCGGTGCTGCCGTATTACTGCTATGCGCGGCAGGACCGCAAAGACAAGCCCCGGGTTCCGATCTCCGCGAAACTCGTGGCGGACTTGCTGGAAACGGCCGGTGCCAGCCGGGCACTCACATTGGATTTGCACGCGCCACAGATTCAGGGCTATTTCGACGTGCCCGTGGATCACTTATATGGTTCGCCTGTGCTGGTGGAACATTTTCGGCACATGAAGCTGCCGAATCTAACGGTGGTTTCGCCGGATGCAGGCGGAGTGGAGCGGGCGCGGTTTTTCGCGAAGAAGCTAGATGCGCCGCTGGCCATCGTGGACAAGCGCCGCGTGGACGTGGATGTCAGCGAAGTGATGAACCTGATCGGCGACGTTCGCAGACGCAGTGCGCTGATCGTGGACGACATTATCGATACGGCGGGGACGCTGGTGAAGACGGCCGAGGCGCTGGCGCGCGAAGGAGCCACGCAAGTCTATGCGGCGTGCACCCATGCAGTACTTTCCGGTCCGGCAGTGGAGCGGATCGCGAAATCGATCATTACCGAAGTGGTGGCGACGGACTCCGTGCCGTTGAGCGAAGCAGGGAAGAAGATGGGGAAGATCAAAGTGTTGAGCGTCGCGGATTTGCTGGCGCGCGGGATTCGATCGATTCACGAAGAGACCTCCATCAGCGAACTGTTTATTTAGTTTTGTGGGACGGACATTCCCGTCTGTCCGCGGGAAATTTCAGCAAGAGGACAGGCCAGAATGCTTGTCCCACTTGGAATTCAAGAAGGGAAGAAGGACATGGCAGAGAAGATTGTAGTGGAAGGTTCGCCCCGCGCCTTGCGCGGCAAGAATGAAGCCCGGCGGCTCCGGCAGACCGGCCAGGTGCCGGCGGTCCTGTATGGCGGGAAAGGCGCGGCCCTCACACTGGCGCTGAACGCCAAACAGGTTGGCGCGATTCTCCGGTCCGAGAGCGGGCATAACACCCTTTTTCAGGTGGATCTCGGCGGGAAGCAGGAGCCCGCGATTCTGAAGGATTGGCTGGTTGATCCCACCAGTGGGAAATTACTACATGTGGATCTTCTGCGCGTGGCCATGGACGTCCGTATGAAGGTGAAGGTTCCCGTGCACACGTTTGGCGAGCCTTCCGGCGTGAAGGTGCAGGGTGGAGTTTTCGAGGTGGTCACACGCGAAGTGGAAATCGAATGCTTGCCGGCGGATATCCCGACGGAGTTCAAGGTGGATGTCAGCGGGTTGATGCTTGGCAAGCAGCTTCGCGCCAATGAATTGCCGCTCGACACGGCCAAGATGAAGTTGATTACCGAGCCGGAACGCGTGCTGGCGCACGTGGTGGCGCTGAAGGTGGAAGAGGAGAAGCCCGCGGAGGCCGTGGCAGCGGAAGCGGCAACGCCGGCCGAGCCGGAAGTCATCAAGAAGGGCAAGAAGGAAGTGGAAGGCGAAGAAGGCGCCGAGACGGAAGTCAAACCCAAGGTGGAGAAGAGCGACAAGGGCGAGAAGAAAAAGTAACGCATCACTGCGGGAGAAGAAGCCGGCGTTCGGCGGACGGCTGGAAAAACGCTTATGCGGCTCATTGTCGGACTTGGGAATCCCGATCCGGAGTATCACTGGACGCCGCATAACCTGGGTTTCATGGCCGTGGATGAACTCGCGAATCGCGGCGGGATTCGCGTGGAACGGCCCGAGGCCAAGGCGCTGGTGGGCCGAGGAAGGATCGCCGGGGAAGAAGTGATCCTGGCGAAGCCGCAGACGTACATGAATCTCAGCGGCATTTCCGTACGAGAGCTGCTGGAGAAGTACGAGCTGGATGTGCGAGATCTGCTGGTGCTGTGGGATGAGGCGCAACTGCAGCTGGGAACGATTCGAATTCATCCCGACGGCAGCGCGGGAAGCCATAACGGCGCGAAGTCGGTGATCAGCTTGGTCGGCACCCAGGAATTTGCGAGGCTGCGGCTGGGTTGTCGACCCGATCATCCGTTGACCAGCCGCAAGGAATACGTGCTGCGGCCGATGAAGAAAGCGGAGCTGGAAGTAGCGGCGGAAATGATCGGTGAAGCCGGGGACGCGGTGGAGATGATCCTGACTCAGGGCCTCGACGCGGCGATGACGAAGTACAACCGGCGGAAACCGGCCGACGTGGAAGAGCCGGAAGAAAAGTAGAGACGATTTTGCCGGGCTGCGTGCCCGGAGTGAATGGAAAGAGGTCATCATGGAAGAGCGTTATTACGATTTGGTTTTTATCGTGCGGCCGGCGACGCCGGAAGACGAGATCAAGAAAGTCCTCACGGTCATCGAGCACACCTGCGCGGAAAAAGGCGGCAAGATCGAGAAGACCGAGCACTGGGGCACACGCAAGCTCGCGTATCGCGTGGCCAAGCACCGCGAAGGTATCTACGTTCACCAGGAAATCCGCACCACGCATGGTGAGCTGATTGCCGAGCTGGAGCGCCGTCTGCGCGTGCAGGACCCGGTGATCAAGTATCAGACGGTACGGCTGGACGAGGATCTGAAGCGCCAGAAGAAGCTTTCGCAGAAGCGCGAGAAGCGCGCCGCGCGGCGTCCGCGCCGCACACCTGCTCCCGCACCAGCGGCGGCAGCGCCAGAACAGGCCGCGGCTAGCAGCTAGTTCTGCGCTCGCCGAAAGAGTTTTTTGAATCGAGATAAGTGGCATCGGCTCGACCGGGCTCACCAGCAGATTGACCCCGGCAATGCCGGGCGATGAGTGAAAGGGTGGAAGGCATGGCAGAAGAACAGAAACAAGCATCAGCGCCCGGCGGGGCTCCGCGGCGTGAAGGCGGTCATGGCGGAGGTCACGGCGGCCCGGGCGGCGGGCACGGTGGTCCGCGGCGCGAAGGCGGACCCGGCGGTGGCGGCCCGGGTGGTCCCGGTGGCCGGCCCCGGGGCAAGCGCCAGTATTTTCGCAAGAAGAAGGTTTGCAAGTTCTGCGTCGAGAAGATGGACTTCATCGACTACAAACGCGCGGACATCCTGTCGCAGTTCGTGCAGGAGCGTGGCAAGATTCTGCCGCGACGGATGACCGGCGTTTGCGCGCGTCATCAGCGCTGGCTGGGCGTGGCCATCAAGCGGGCACGCAACATCGCCCTGCTGCCATTTGCGGGCAGCGCCGCAGGAACGCAAGCGCCCCGCGTGGTCGTGCCAGGAGCGGCTCATGCCGCGCCAGCGCATGGAACACTAACGCCGGCCCCGGTGACACCGGTGCCAGCCGCCGAAGTGCCCAAGGCGTAGGCCCCCACGGGGGTAAAGAAACAGGAGCCAAGAGAGAAGATATGCAAATCATTCTTCAGGAAGACATTGAAAAGCTGGGTCGCCGCGGTGACGTTGTCACCGTGAAGCCGGGCTATGCGCGCAATTTTCTTCTGCCACAAAAGCTTGCCGTAGAGGCGACTGTAGGTAACTTGAAGGCGATTGAGCGGATTCGCACGTCACTGGCCAAGAAAACGGCCACCGAAGTGGAAGCCGCGCAGAAGCAAGCCGAACTGCTGAATGGCGTGGCGCTGAAGTTTACGCGCAAGACTGGGGAGAACGATCAGATGTTCGGCTCAGTTACCTCTGCGGATATCGCGGAAGGACTCGCGGCGCAGGGCTTCAAGATTGACAAACGTCAGGCACAGCTTGGCGAGCCCCTCAAGACCATCGGGGAATTTCCCGTGACCATCAAGGTGTTCCGCGATGTAACTGCGCAGATCAAGGTGAACGTCGAGAAGGAAGCTTAGAACAGCTCCGATCAAAACGGTTGCTCCCGGGGGGCCTCCGCTGCGGCGGAGGCCCCCGCTTTTTTGGCCTGGAAAGTTTTGCAGAGATTTCCGAGGCCATGCACAGGCACTCTAATTGACGCGCGCTTTACTTCCACCCACAATACGCCATCGCTTTGAACAAGTAAGTGTTCGTACCGGGCATGAAAATTTCTCCGCTTGCCCTCCCGCGGAGATCGTGGTACAAAAGCGAAGAAAAGGCGAACCACAAAAGAGACCTCCATGCCTGTTGACGCCACGCTCGAGAAGCCTTTGCCGAATAATCTGGACGCCGAGCGCTCCGTTCTTGGCGCGATTTTGCTGGACAACAACGCGCTGAATCGGGCGATCGAACATCTCCGTCCGGAGGATTTCTTTCTGCTCCAGCATCGGCGCGTCTTCACACAGATGATCGCGCTGGGCGAAGGGCAGCAGGCCATCGACCTTGTGACCCTGACCGAGGAGCTCAACCGCAAGGGCGACCTGGAAGCCTCCGGCGGCGCGCCGTACCTGGCGGCGCTCGCCGACGGCATGCCCAAGGTATCGAACATCGAGCATTACGCGCGCATCGTCAAGGAGAAGGCGATCCTGCGCAATCTGATTCACACCACACACAATATTCAGCAGCGCGCCTTCGAGGGTGAGGACGGTGCGGACGCCATTCTGGACGGCGCAGAATCCTCGATTTTCGCGCTGGCGGAAGATCGCGTGCGGGCCGGATTGCTCCCGATAAAGGACATCGTCCGCGACAATTTCGAGCGGCTGGAAAGAATCTTCCGCGAGGGGAAGAGCATCACGGGAATCCCCACGGGTTACACCGAGCTGGATAAGCTCACGTCTGGCCTGCAGCCTTCCGAACTACTGATTCTGGCGGCGCGCCCTTCGCAAGGGAAAACAGCCCTGGCGCTGAATCTCATAGAAAACATTGCGATTCGAGGCGGGCGCCCGGTGGCCATGTTCAGCCTGGAAATGTCCAAGGAATCGCTGCTGCAGCGGCTGGTGGCGTCCGTGGCGCAGATCGACGCGCACAAATTCCGCACTGGTCATCTGAGCCGGGAAGACTGGCGGCGAATGACGGAATCGCTGGGAACGATTTCATCCGCGCCGCTGTGGATCGATGACGCAGGCTCGATCAGCGTCCTGGAAATTGGAGCCAAGGCCCGGCGGCTAAAGCGCGACAAAGGATTGTCGATGCTGGTGGTGGATTATCTTCAACTCCTCACCGCGCGGGGACGCTTTGGAAACCGCCAGGAAGAAGTCGCCAGCATCTCGCGGGCATTGAAGGGCCTCGCCAAGGAACTGCAGATTCCCGTGCTGGTGCTCAGCCAGCTCACGCGCGCGCCGGAGCGCGATGAGCGCGGGCCGCAGCTATCGGATCTGCGCGAATCGGGCGCCATCGAGCAAGATGCCGACGTGGTGATGTTCATCTACCGGCCACATTTCTTCAAGCAAGGCGCCACACCCGAAGAAAGGGAAGAGACGGAATTGAAGATCGCCAAGCAGCGCAACGGACCGGTGGACAGCGTGAATTTTGTCTTTCGCAGCCGATTCACGCGCTTTGAGGAAGCCGCACCGGACGCCTTCTCGCAATTCACCCCCGAGGACATGTAGTTGCTGCCACAGCGCGGCAGTTTGCCCACACTTTGCGCATGCCGACTAGCCTCCCCGGAGAATTCCCTTGGCCCATGTGGAGCCTCGAAGTTCTGCGTCGCAATCCTGGCGAGGATGCCTGAAAAGTCTCAGCTGGAACTGTTTCCGCCACTGAGCGTTTGGACCCCTGCGCACACAGCTTCCTGAATCAGTCTTTCGGCACCGCGCTAGCTTCTTTAGAATCAACACTTATAAGAAATAGGGGGGAGGGAGCGGCAGAGAATCAATTTCTCCCCGGCCTGGAAACGCCGAGGCTTTACGGCCTACATGGTAAATCGGACGCCGTTCGACTGTGGAGATGCATCCCGGGAAAGGTAGGAGAGCAGGCTTGTCGAAGGCCCTCAGAATGACCAGTTCTTTTTTTCCGCAGCCAGTTAGAAGTGTCCCCTCGGTTGGATGGAAGGGCCTTGGGGTTGCAGTGTAGGAAGGTTGTTGTCATTCACGCGGCAGCCCATCTGACGGCAGGTCGAGGACGCCTGAATGGCGTAAACTATTTTATTCGGAAGACCCATGGCAGGCACACAAAAGAGTCCCCGCAAAGAAGTGCGACGTCCGGTATGGGCCGAAGTTTCTCTCTCCGCCTTGATGTACAATCTCGCAGCGATTCGCAAGTACGTAAATCCGCCGCATGAGAAGCGCGAGTCTCCGCGCAAAATTCTCTCCATCGTAAAAGGCAATGGCTACGGCCATGGCGGCCCGGAAGTAGCAAAGGCACTGGAGAAGGCTGGCTCGGACTGGTTCGGCGTTACGTGCACGGACGAGGGCATCGCGGTTCGCCAGAACGGTGTTCGAAAGCCGATCCTGGTGCTCACGAGTTTCGTGCCTGGAGAAGAATACCGGCTGGTGCATTACGACCTTACGGCAGTGATTCATCGCTGCGAACAATTGGAGTTACTGAATCGGGCGGCGTCGCGCCGCGGCGGTAAGAAGCCGGTAACCTTCCATTTGAAGATCGATACGGGAATGAACCGGCTGGGCATTGCGACCGGCGAGGTGGATTGCTTTGCACGGCAATTGGGAAAGTGCAAGCACCTGCGGCTTACCGGTATTTTTTCGCACTTTGCTTCGTCGGAAGTTTTCACGGATACCGCCGTTGGCCAGCAGACACGCGAACAAGAAGGGCGTTTTTACGCCGCGCTCCAGCGCCTGCGCTCCCTGGGGATCGATCCGGGGATTGTGCACCTGGCGAACAGCGCGGCGATTGTGACGCGGCCGGAAACCTGGGCGGAGATGGTGCGGCCCGGAGCGATCCTTTATGGCTACCATCCTGGCTACGACCCCTCGGAAAAGCGCGAGGAAGCCGAGGTGCGGCTCCCGCTGAAACCGGTGATGAGCCTTCGCTCGCGAATCATCAGCCTACGCAGCGTCCCTGTTGGCGCGGGAGTAGGCTACAACGCGACGTTTGTAGCCAAGCGGCTTACGCGCATCGGCGTTCTAGCCGCGGGATACGGAGACGGAATTCTCCGTTCGCTGGGAAATCGCGGCCACGTGCTTCTGCGCGGGAAGCTCGTGCCGATCGTCGGCATCATTTCCATGGACGTGACCATGATCGATGTCACGGACGTGGAAGGCGCAGAGGTCGGTGATGTGGCCACGATCTATGGTACGGATGGCACACATATCCTGCCGGCGAATCGCGTGGCGCGCGGAGTCGGGACGGTCACCTCAGATCTGCTGTGTGCCGTGAGCCAACGTGTTCCGCGGCTCTACGTCACCTAATTTCAGAACTCCTGACATGGTACCTCGGAAACCTGTCCGCTTTTTGGGCTTGCTGGGCACGCTGGGACCGCGTAATGGATCTCGAGTTGAGTTCCCGGAAACCGCGTGTGGGTTTGATTCAGGGCCTGGCAGAGAGCCTCGAGAACTCGCGATCGATGAGGCGAACTGAGTGGGGCCAGCGTGATACGGAGCTGATCTTCGGTGGGTTCGAGATCGGCGGCATCTTGTAGGGCGGCCTGAATAAACGTGCGTCCTTCTTCCTCCACCCGTTTGTAGTGAGGCCGGATCAACTCCAGCAGATCACTTTCCATGTGGTAGGCAACCATCTTGAGCACGTTGGTGAGGTGCTTGCGTTCGGTGGATAGTTTTACCACCGCTTGTCCTTTTTGGGCCTCGGCCAGGGGCACGCGCCGGGGAAGAGCGTGGTGCTGGGCCTGGAGTTTTTCGAGACGGGCTTTGGACTGGGCGATCTCGGTGCGGAGTTTCTCTTTGGCCTGCTGGGCGGCCGTGCGGGGAAGCCGCCGAGGGCGCGCCGCGAGGGTGATGGCTGCATAGTTGGCGCGCAGCTTGCCGAGCTGGGCCCGCATGCGGCGCAACTCCTTCTCGATCGCCTTGCGGGCAGGGTTTGGAACGGAACGATTCGGATCGTCGGGTTCGATCTCATAATCGGCCAGGGCATCGATCAAATATTCCTCACGCACATACTTGAAGAAGTTTTCTTGTCGCCAACGCTCAAACATGCGATAGGCCAAAACGCTAGCCCGCAGGTCCCAGCGACTGGTGACGATGGGCGTTTGGTGCCCGCCCTCGGTCAGGCGAGTGATCTGGCGGAGGCGAAGTTTTCCTTTGAGGAAACGCACGGGCTGCTCGTGGAGAAGGTAGTGCACGCGCCGTCCGTCCAACTTGGCTTTGTGCGGGGTGAAGCGCGCTTCCGCAATCCTCCGGGTGCGCCCCTTGCGATAGGTCAAAATATCAAAGTCCAAGGCCATCAACTCGCGAAACAGTTTGGGACTCCAGCCCCCACGGTCAAAGACCACCGTAGCGCGTCGCTTCGGGCCTAAGAGCTTTCGCACTTCACCCAGCACCGCGGGCAACATGCGGGTGAGTGCGGCATTGGCCTCGGCCGTGACCACAAACAAGGGATCCCCACGCTGATCATTTACCCAATAATCGGTGGTCGCCGGGGCAGCCAGTCGCGCTCGAGTGATATAGGCTTTGGGAATCGTGTGTTTGCCATGATAGGCGCGCACATGACCATCGACGTAAAGGAAGCCGAACACGTGGCCATGTTCTCGGATGCGCCGCTGCGCGATCTCCTGACCGAGTGCCTGGCTGCCTTGGCGTGCCGCCAGCTGGGACAGCTTGCGGCGCAAGGTCTTGACTTCCGGCATGCGGTCCAGCCCCACAATGCGGCCCAGTTCCCCGGGGGAATATTCCTTCAGCGCCTCCGGGCGTGGGATGCGGAGAAGAGCTAACAGAACATAGGCGACCAACGTTGTGCGCAGGCCATAGAAGGAGGGGCGGAGGCTTCCGTAAATCTTCTCCGCCGCCGACAGCAGTCCACTGGCGAGCAGTGCCGGGATGGCCAACAAAACTCCAGCACGAGGCAGATTCTGTGCCGTTGCAAACAGGGGCAGCGCATCGTCGAGCAGCCCCAGGGCGGCCCAGAGACGATCCATGGAGCGGTCCAAGGGATTCTGATCGAAGCTCTGAGCCGCCGGTTTGACCCCTGGTTCTTGCCTCTGGGGAGGTGGCGGTGGTGGCGCGGGGAGTGAAATCTGGTCCGCTGTGCTATCGGAAATCGTGACCGGCTTAGCTGGCGCATCGGCCTGGGGCAAGAGAGGAAGAGTGGCTTCCGGAGCCGGTTGCCATCCCAGTCGACGGAGAATTTTCCGAATCATTTTCTCGTCGAGTCCCAGCCGTCCAGCGATCCCGCGATTGCTGATGTCCTGGGCCTTGAGGCGCAGAATGGTGCGGTCGCGTGAGGTGGGCTTGGGTATCGAACCGTCTGCGGGTCGTCCCTCAGGGCGGACGAGGGCGTTCAGTCCTCCGGACTGCAGGCGCTGCTCGAAGCGGCGCAGGGTTCGCGTGGAGTAACCGAACGAGCGCGCCAGATCGTTCTGATCGACGTATCCGGATTCGTACAACGAAACCAGGGCATAGGCTTCGGCGGTGCGATCCTCCCGGGAGTAGTGGGAATAGACGACGCCATGGACGAGAATGACGCGCTGATTCCCTTCGGTCTGGAAAGAAACGCGGTCATTGACGAACACCATCTGCGGAACCGGGGAGAAGTCGGGGAAGAGATCGCTGGGATCGGCATCCGGGTTCATGGCCGGACAGGATGTCCCAGCTTTCCGGAGAAAAAAAGCGGACAGGTTTTGGTCCGCACCCTGGTAGACGAAAACCCAAGCCGAATGCGGGTGGGATGCAAGTCGTGCACGATGATTTCTCACTGGCAGTCGCGGGGGATGCGAGCGGTATTCGGGCGGGCGATTAAAAAAGCGGACAGGTTTTGGTCCGCACCCTGGTAGGCAAAAACCCAAGCCCAATGCGGGTGGGATGCAACTCAGTAAGTACCTTCCGCCGTGACGTACAGCTTAAGCCTGAGGATACAGCTACAATGCAAAAGGAGACGGCATTGTCTGCTTCACCATTCATCTGATTTTGGGCGGTTTCCCAAGGGGGGCGTGTCAGGAGCTCTGAACCTATGCACGAAATTCGGGCTTTTGTGAGGCCGTCTGCTGAATTCTGGTCCTCATCTTTTCTG
>Ga0209158_1000987_pt1 | contig 19613 bp, 13 predicted proteins | sample GraSoiAngelo_140_FD_185897 | JGI IMG/M metagenome (GOLD analysis project Ga0209158, IMG submission 185897) | Grasslands soil microbial communities from the Angelo Coastal Reserve, California, USA - 14_0929_12_30cm (SPAdes) (version 2) | ecosystem: Environmental > Terrestrial > Soil > Grasslands ...
CCTCTCCCCGAATGTCTTCCTCGGCACGACGATCAACCTGGGCAGCGGCCCCATCCAGGTGGGACTCTCGGCGCAGCGGCTCGTCGCGATCCTCTCGGTGATCGTGTTGACGTGGATCAACGTGCGTGGCGTGAAGACCGCAGCCGTCATCCAGACGTCACTCACCGCGATCAAGACGACGGCGCTCGCGGCGCTCATCCTCCTCGGGATCACCATCGGACGCAACGCCGCGGCGATCGAGGCAAACTTCGGGCCCGCGTTCTGGCCGCCCGGCGGCCTCGTGGCGGCGCTGTGGCCCGTGATCGGCGCGGCGATGGTCGGCTCGCTGTTCTCCATGGACGCCTGGAACAACGTCGGCTTCGCCGGCTCCGAGCTGAAGGACGCCAAGCGGGACCTGCCGATGGCCATGGCGGCCGGTACGCTGATCGTGACGGTGCTGTATCTGCTCGCGAACGTGAGTTACTTGAACGTCCTGCCGGCGGACGCGATCGCCCACGCGCCGCAGGACCGGGTCGGCACGGCGGCGCTGCAGGCGATGTTCGGCGACGGGGGACTGTACCTGATGGCGGGCGCGATCATGATCTCGACGTTCGGCTGCAACAACGGCCTCATCTTGTCGGGCGCCCGAGTCTACTACGCGATGGCGCAGGACAACCTGTTCTTTCGCTCGATCGGCGTGCTGCATCCCGCGCACAAGACGCCCGCCGTCGCGCTCGTCGTACAGGCGGTGTGGACCGCCCTGCTGTGCCTCTCCGGGACCTACAGCGAGCTGCTCAACTACGTCATCTTCGCGGCGCTGCTGTTCTACATGCTGACCGCCATCGGCCTGTTCCTGCTGCGGGCGAAGCGGCCCGGCGCCGAGCGCCCGGTCCGGGCCCCCGGCTATCCCTGGCTGCCGGCGCTCTACGTCCTGGGAACGGGCGTGCTGTGCGTGAACCTGCTGTTCCAGCAGACGCGCTACGCGGGGTTGGGATTGATCATCGTGGCGCTCGGTGTCCCGGTGTATTTCGCGTGGCGGCGCTTCGCGGGCGGCACCCACACCCCTACACCCACGTCCACGACCTGACGTCACGCCGTCAGGCGCGCGGTGCGAAGCGCGCGTACTCACCGAGCAGGGTGATCACGGCTCCCTGCGCCGCCAGGGCCGCGCGCGCGGCCCGCATCGCAGGCTCGTCGGCCCGCGCTTCCACGTCGAGATAGAAGAGATACTCCCACGGCGTCGAGCGGTCGGGCCGGCTCTCGAGCTTCGTGAGGTTGAGCCCCGCCTCGGCGAACGGGGCGAGCGCGCGCGCCAGCGTGCCGGGACGGTGCGGCAGCTTCAAGCGGAGCGTGGTTTTCGCCGGGACGTCGGGAGGCGGCGCCGTGGCATCGCGCGCCACCAGCAGAAAGCGGGTCTGGTTGTGCGGCTCGTCCTCGATCCGCTCCGCCACTACGTCGAGACCGTAGCGGCGCGCCGCTAGCGCGCCCGCCACGGCGGCGAGCGACGCGTCGTGGCGCCGGGCGACCTCCGCCGCGGCCCCCGCGGTGTCGTAGAACGCGACCACCTCGACGCCGGACAGCTCGCGCAGAAACCGCTCGCACTGCGCCAGCGCTACCGGGTGCGACAACACCCGACGCAACGCCGCGCGCGCGGCGCCGGGCACGCCGAGCAGACAGTGATGCACCGCGCTCACCACCTCGCCCACGATCGCCAGCCCCGACTCGGCGATCAGGTCGAAGTTGGTCGCGATCGAGCCCACGAGCGAGTTCTCGATCGGCAACAGGCCATAGTGCGCGCGCCGATCGAGCACAGCTTGCGCCACATCCCGGAACTCGCGGTGCGGCTGCGACTCGGCATCGGGAGCCAACAAGAAGAGCGCTTCCTCGCTGTACGCTCCCGGCTCGCCCTGGAATGCTATCTTATTGCTCGGCATCTGCTTACGCTAATGGTTCGCGGGCCTTGCCGATAGTGAGCTTCGGGATATATTCGGGATACACGGTCCTGCAGCAAACCCGAAACCGAATAGCAGCGGAGCTCCGCATGCCGGCGCCGCTCGAGCGACCCAAGCCCCCGTCCCTGCCGTCTCCCCCCGCTCACACGGCACCTTGTCCCGACTGCGGCGCGGGTCTGACTCGGCAATCGGGGTGTCTCGTGTGTGTGCAGTGCGGCTGGGCGCGATGCGGCTAAGTGCTAGGCGGGTAGACGGACAGACGGGTAGACGGGTAGACGGATAGGGCAATGAACGGCCACAGGGACCAGCTCGGGCTTCATCTATCCGCCTATCCGCCTATCCGCCCGTCTCTGCCAGTTCTCGACGAGCGCCTGCGCGGCACCAAGTTCGTTTCGCTCACGCCCAAGTCGATCCTCAATTCACCACAGCAGACCGGCGTGGACTTCTGGTCGTTGAACCCGTACGTGGGGTGCGAGTTTGGGTGCAGCTACTGCTACGCGCGCTACGCCCATCGCTACGTGGTCGAGCGCGCGCGGGATGCGGGGAAGCTCTCCGAAGGTGAGTTCCAGGATTTCCGCGGGCCGCACGGCTGGGAGGCATTCGAGCGGCGCATCTTCGTGAAGGATGGTCTACTCGCCGCGCTGGAGCGGGACCTGCAGCGGTACTTCCGGTCGGCCGGTCCGTCTGACCGCCCGACCGCACCGCTCGTCATCGGCACCGCCACGGACCCCTACCAGCCCGCCGAGCGCCGCTTTCGGCTCACGCGCCAGATCCTCGAGCGGCTGGCGCGCTGCGAGGGCTTGAACGTTGGGGTCATCACGAAGAGCCCGCTCGTGGCGCGCGACCGCGATGTGTTGCGCCGTCTGCAGGACGGGAACGACCTCGAGGTCTACGTCTCGCTGATCTCGGTCGACGCCCCCCTGATCCGCAAGATCGAAGCTCGCTCCCCGGTACCCGGCGTCCGTCTGCGGGCGCTGCGGCGGCTCATCGACGCAGGCGTGCGGGCGGGGTTGATCGTGGCGCCTGTCCTGCCGGGGATCACGGACGATGTGCCCCACCTGGAAGCGCTCTTCCAGGCCGCCCGGGAGGCGGGCGCGAGATTCGTGCACGCGGGAGCGCTGCGCCTCTACCCGGCCGTGCGGGACCGCTTCCTGCCGCTCGTGAGGGAACAGTTTCCGGGACTGGAGCAGCGGTATCGTCGCGCCTACGCGCGCTCGCTCGCCGCACCGCGGGAGTACGCAGCGGCGCTGCGGCGACGGATCCAGCGGCTGCAACGGAAGTACGGCTTCCCAGTGAACGATGGGATGCAGGATCGCTACGAGGGCCGGCTCCCCGCGCCGCAGCGCGAGCTGGCGTTATGACCGCCGACCGGTGTGGCGCTCAACCCGGAGCGTACCTCACGCGACGTCGCCTCCAGTGCGGGCGGCAGGCCGGTAATACCGGTTCAGCTCCCGCACCCAGCGGGGTGGCGTGAGCCGGCGCTCCTCGTACGACTCGACCAGCAACCCTGCGAGGTGACGGCCCAGCTCAAACGCTTGCGTGGGCGAGAGGTCGCCCGCCAACTCGTTCAGTAGCCGGACGAACTGGCTGACGTTGGGCGGCCGCTCGATTCCGCCCTTCGTGACGAGCCAGCGCTCGACCTTCAGCCGGGTGGCGCCCCGCGGCGTTGCGCCCTGCACGAAGTCGCGCACGCCGTTTGGGCTCATGGCGAGCTCACGTGCGACGCGTCGCAAAGATGAGCGCGCGGCTTCCCGGGCGACCGCATCGCGTAGCAGGGGAATGGGCAGCGTCGCGACGACGCCCCCACGCGCGCGTGGCACTTACGGCCGCGGCTTCCCCGGGTCGAATTGGGCTAGCAGCTCCTTGACCCAGGTCGGCACCGGCTCGCGTCGCTCCCCATACGCTTCGACCAACAGGTGTGCGATGCCCCGGCCCACGACCACGCCGTCGTGGGAGCCGAGGTCGCCGCTCAACGCCTCCACCAGGCGCACGATCTCCCTGACCTTCGCCTTCGAGCGTGGCGGTGTCTCCCGCGCGCGCGGGAGCTTTGCCTGTGGGGTGGTGCGCGCGCCGCGGCGCTTCAACGGGCTCCAGACATGTGGGGTTCCCACGCGGCTGCGGGACAACTGCACAAACTGCACGTCCTCCCGTACTACGTACCACCGGAGTGCATCCCCCGCAAGGCCTGCTTAGGCGACTTCGCTCGATGACTTGCCCCGGCGCGGTTCGTAATGCCGGAGCAGGTCCTGCACCCAGCGCGGCGACGCGAGCCGGCGCGTCTGGTACGCGTCGGCGAGCAGCGCGGTGATGGCGCGCCCGAGTTGCTCCGTCTGCTGGGGAGAGAGGTCCGCCGAGAGCTCGCTCAGCAGCCGCACGAGCTGACCCACGCCCGGGGGTCGCGAGGGGCGGTCCTGGGTGGCGAGCCAGCGCTCCAACTTCGTGCGGGTGGCGCTGCGGGGAGCCGAGCCGTTCAGAAAGTTGCGCAGACCGTTCGGGCTGACCGAGATGGCCTTGGCCGCGCCGCGCAACGACAATCGCGCGACCTCCCGCCCGACCGCGTCCCGCAACAGCTCGACCGGGAGCGTCGGAACGCTGCGACGACTAGCGCTCATGCTGCGCCCCCGCGGCGTGCAGTTTGTGCGGTTTTCCGGGGGTTACACCATCGTACGCTAGCACGCCTACGGAAGTGTGGCAACTCCACGCGGCGTACGCCGCCCCCGCGTCACGGCCCCCGCCCGTTGATCCACTGTTCGGCCAGCTCCCGGATCGTCCCCGGCGCGTTCCCTTCGGCCCGGTTGTTCACGTGGATCAGCGCCTCGATGCCCCGTCGCTGGGCTTGGCCCATAAGGCCCAGCAGATCGCGGCGCAACTCGGGCAGTACCTCCCTCACACGGTCGTACGGCTCGAACGCCCGGACCGCATCGGCATACTTGCGACCCGGCTTCAGGAGCGCGCGCGCGACCGTGAACCCGGCGGCGAGGGTCCAGGGGAGGTGCAGCTGGGTGCCGATCGGCGGCATCTCGGTCCAGGAGTTGAACACGTGCGCCACGCCGTGCCGCTCGAGCACCGCGCCGTGGCGATCCGTCATGAGCTCGGCGTTCCGCAGCTCGACCGCGTAGCGGAAATCCTGCGGCAGCTGCGTGAAGAATCGATCGAGTCGCTCGGCCCACTCTACGGCGTCGAGCAGGTCCGTGCCCCGCATCGCCTGAAACTGAAACACGAAACAGATCGTGTGCCGTTTGAACACCCGCGCGTAGCGCGCCAGCACACTGTCGAGAAACAGCCGGACGTCCAGGAAATCGGGATTGAGCTGGCCCGCCAGCGGTCCCCAGCGCCGGTCCCGGATGAAGCGGCGGGCCGTGATCCGGTCCCACACCTTCACGACGCAGGAGTAACCCTCGGGCAGCGCGCGGGCGTACGCGTCGAGGATCCGCTCGGAGGGAGACTCGTAGAAGGCGGAGTTGATCCCTACGGTGCGGAACAGCGGATACCGCACGTATTCCTCGAGCCGCGCCGCCGGTTGGGCTCCCCGATAGCTGCGGTGGTACACGTCGCCCGTCCAGCCGTCCACGGTCCAGCTCGCCGTCCCGAACTTGATATCCGGCGGCAGCGCCGCCGCGAGCGCGACGAGCTCGGGACGCGGCGGCGGCAGCGGCTCCGGGGCTGCGGCGCGGCCGCCGCTCACGATCGCTCCCCGGTCAACGCGTCGACGAGCGCGCGGATCGTCCCCGGTGCGTTTCCCTCGAGCCGGTTGTTGACGAGGATCAACGCCTCAACCCGCCGCCTGAGCGCCTCGGCGACCAACCGCAGCAGGTCCTGCCGCAGCTCGGGCTGCGGATCGCGAATCCGATCGTACGGCTCGAACAGCTTCACCGCGTCGGCGTAGCGGCGTCCCGGTCGGAGCAACGCCCGCGCCACGGTGAAGGGCGCGGGAAAGGTCCACGGCAGCTCGATCTGCTCGCCGAGCGTGGGCATCTCGGTCCACGAATTGAAGACATGCGCCACCCCATGGCGCGCCAGTACGGCGCCGTGCGCGTCGGTCAACAGCTCGCGGTTCCGTAATTCGACCGCATAGCGGACATCGCGCGTCAGCTGCCGCAGGAAGCCATCCAGGTCGTCCACCCAGCGCGCGGGATCGGGGAGGTCCTTGCCGCGCATCGGTTGGAACTCGAACACGAAGCACCCCGCGTGGTCCGTGAATGCGCGCTGGTAGGGCCCCAGCACCGCGTCTTTGAAGAGATCCGCGTTCAGAAAATCAGGGTTCCGCTCGCCCTCGAGCCGCTTCGCGGTGATCCGGTCCCATACCTTGCTTACGCACGGAAAGCCGGGAGGTAGCGCCCGCGCATACGCCGTGAGCACCTCCTCTTCCGGCGGCTCGTAGTACGCGCTGTCGATCCCCACCGTCCGGAACAGCGGGTAGCGGGCGTACTCCTCGAGCCGGCGTGCCGGTTGCGCCCCCCGGTATGCCCGGTGGTAGACGTCACCCGCCCAGCCGTCGTAGGTCCAGGTCGAAGTGCCGAACCTGATGGCGGAAGGGACACGCTGGCTGAGCTCGACCAGTTCGGCCGAGGGCGGTGGCAGCGTGGCGAGGTCGTCGAACAGAGTCGGTTGATTTCGTCTGGACATTAGAAGTTACAATATACCAATAGGTTATCTCTCCTGTCATTGGTCTTGCCAGCGGATCGATCTTCGGGATATATTCGGGTCCCCTGACAATGCTCGATGCCACGCAATCATCTGGCAAGCTCGACCGCCGCCTGCTGCTGGATCCCCCTCTTCGCCCTGCGCTGCGAGGAGGCACGTCGACCCGAGCTCGCGTCCCAGCCGTGCGCGTTGCTCGCCCCCGACGCCACCCGCCGGATGTGGCAGGTCTCGCCGCTCGCTCGCCGCGCGGGAGTGAAGCCAGGAATGACCGTGAGCCAGGCGATTGGTCTCTGCCCGTCGCTCCGGCTGTGTGAGCCCGACCCGGTTCATTACGACGAGCAGTTCGCACGGCTGCTTGCGGCGCTGAGCGATGTGAGCCCGGTGGTGGAGGCGGCGGAGCTGGGGAGAGCATACGTGGGGACCGACGGATTGGAGGGGCTGTACGGTGCGCCGGAGGGGATCGTCGAAGAGTTGCAATTGCGGATTGTGGATTGCGGATTGCGGATTGGAAATTCGCGCGTCCAATCCGCAATCGACAATCCGCAATCCGCAATCCGGGTGGGCTGGGGACTCGGCAAGTTCGTCTCCTGGGTTGCAGCAAGCCGGGCAAAACCAGGGGGGGCAGTCATCGTTCGCCCGGGGGAGGAAGGGCGGTTTCTTGCTGCGCAGCCGCTCGCCGTGCTGCCGCTCGATCCCGACACGCACCGCCGGCTCCGCCAGCTCGGGCTCTCGACCCTGGGCCGGCTCGCCGCGTTGCCGCAGGAAGCGGTCGTCTCGCAATTCGGAGCGGCCGGCCGACGCATGTGGCAGCTCGCGGCGGGGGAGGTGGTCGAGCGGGTCGTGGGCCGCGAGGCGCCCGAGCCGATCGTCGCCGCGCTCGCGTTTTTCTCTCCGGTCGCCGATCGCGCGATGCTCGCACACGCGCTGGACCGACTGCTCGAGCGCGCGCTCAAAGATCCGCGGCGCATAAGCTGGCGGGTGCAGGTGGTGCGCGTCCGTGCCGAGCTCGAGCACGGGGCATCGTGGATGATCACAGCGACTCTGAAGGATCCGACCGCCGACCGGGATCGCATCGCCGCGCCGCTCTTGACCCGGCTCGAGCAGGCACCGCCCGCGGGGGCGGTGGAGCGGCTCGCCGTCGAATTCACCGGCTTCGCGCCGGGCACCGCCGAGCTGCAGCTCTTCGCCCGCGACGCGAGCGCCGCCGCGCGGGCCGGCCGGCGGCGCGCCCTCCGCACCGCCCTGCAGGAGATCAAGCTCCGGCTCAAGCGCACGCTGCTCTACCACGTCATCGAGGTGCAGCCATGGTCGCGGCTCCCGGAGCGGCGGTATGCGCTGATCGATTATGAGCCGTGATGAGATTGCGGATTTCGGATTGCGGATTTCGGATTGAAAACTGACCGGCTCCGGCCAATCAACGCGCCCCGGCGCGTAGAGGTGGAGCTCGGAGCTGCCGGGCTCCCGGTGATAGTGGACCGCAACGTCGTCGAGTCAGTAGGAGAGATCTGGCGCTTAGATGATGAGTGGTGGCGCGTCCCAATCCACCGTCACTACGTCGAGGCGATCCTGGAAGGCGGGAAACATGTGGTGTTGTTCGAGGACGTAATCACCGGAGAGTGGTTCGTGCAGACGCCCTAGCGATTTCGGATGTGGGTTGGGAGTCGAAGCCCGTACATCCAATCCGCAATCCGAAATCCGCAATCCGCAACGGCATGTACACGGAACTTCACTGCCACTCGGCGTTTTCTTTCCTCGACGGTGCATCTCTCCCCGAGCAGCTCGCGCTCACGGCGTCGCAGCTCGGCTATTCGGGGCTGGCGCTCACCGACCACAACGGCCTGTACGGCTCGCTGGCGTTCGCGCACGAAGCCAAACAGCTCGGCCTCCAGGCGATCACCGGCGCGGAGCTGACGCTCGTCGACGGCTCCCACGTGACGCTGCTCGCCGAGACGCCCGACGGATACGCGAACCTGTGCCGCCTGATCACCGAGGCACATCTCGGCAGCGCCGACCGACGCGATCCGCGACTCGACTTCGCGTCGCTCGAGGCGCGCCATGCAGGGCTCATCGTGCTGTCCGGCTGCCGCGCGGGCCTGCTTCCGCGGCTCCTGATGCACGACGGCGTGACCGCCGCCCGGGCGTTCGCCGAGCGCTGCCGCTCCGTGTTCGGCGCCGAACGGTTCTTCGTCGAGCTGCAGCGGAACTACGTGCGGGGCGATCGGGCCCTGACCCGCTCCCTGATGGATGTGGCGGACGCCGCGCGGCTCGGCGTCGTGGCGTCCGGCAACGTGCATTATCACGTCCGCGCCCGCCACCGGCTGCACGACGTGCTGACGGCGATCCGCCACCGCGCGACGCTCGACGGGTCGCACGGCGTGCGGCGGCCGAACAGCGAGTTCTACCTCCGGCCGCCCGCGGAAGCCGCGGCGCTGTTCGCCGACTGTCCCGGTGCTGTCGCCAACACGCGCGCGATCGCCGAGCGCTGCCGGGCGTTCGACCTCACCCGGGATTCAGGCTACGGCTTTCCGGACTTCCGCGGGGCCGACCGGTCGCCCGCCCCGCAGGCGCTCGCCGAGCTGTGCCGGGCCCGCCTCGATGAGCGCTATCCGGCGGGCTCCGAACCCCGGGGCGAGGCAGATCGGCGGCTTGCGGAAGAGCTGACACTAATCGAACACCATCGACTCAGTGGGTTCTTCCTGGTCTATCACGACCTGTTCGACCTGGCACGCGAGGTGGCGGCGGACGTGCGCCGGGGCAGCAGGCGAGCCGAGGGAAACCTGCTCCCCGGCCGCGGGCGCGGCTCGTCGGTGTCGTCCATCGTCTGCTACCTGCTCGGCCTGTCGCACATCGACCCGATCGCCAACCGCCTGTTCCTGGGCCGGTTCCTGAACGAGAGCCTCGCGTCGGTGCCCGACATCGACCTCGATTTCCCGCGCGAGATCCGCGAAGAGCTGATCCGCCGGGTCTACCAGCGCTACGGCGACGAGCACGTGGGGCTGGTCTGCGCGTTCCCCACCTACCGCCTCCGCTCCGCGGTACGCGAGATCGGCAAGGCGCTCGATCTGCCGTTGGGAGAGATCGAGCAGGTCGCCAAGCTGGCGGACCGGCGCTCCCTAAAGGACTCCGCGGGTGAGCTGGCGGACGAGTTGGACCAGCTGCCCGGCTTCGCGGGGCGGCGCACCGCCCCGCTCTGGAAGGAGCTGTGCGAGCTGGCCGAGGAGATCGCGGGATTGCCGCGCCATGTGTCGCAGCACGTCGGCGGGATGATCATCTCGAGCCGGCCGCTCGTCGAAATCGTACCGCTCGAGCGGGCGGCGATGGCAGACCGCGTCGTGTGCCAGTGGGACAAGGACTCCTGCGACGACGCCCGCTTCGTCAAGATCGACTTCCTGGCGCTCGGCATGCTGTCGCTCGTCGAGGAGTGCGTCGAGCTGATCGCGACGCGCGGGGGCGGGACGCCGCCCGACCTGTCGCGCATCGACTTCGCCGACCAGGCGGTGTACGACCGCATCTGCCGCGGCGACACCGTGGGGCTGTTCCAGATCGAGAGCCGGGCACAGATCCAAATGCTGCGCCGCACCCGGCCGCGTAACCTGGAGGATCTCGCGGTCGAAGTGGCGATCGTGCGGCCCGGCCCCATCGTGGGCGGCGCGGTGAATCCCTACGTGCGGCGGCGCGAGGATGAACGCCGCGCCCGGGCACGGGGCCGCCGCTACGAGCCGCCGGTGGACCACCCGCTCCTGAAAGACGCGCTCGCGGAGACCCTGGGTGTGATCCTCTATCAGGACCAGGTGCTCCAGGTGTGCCAGGCGCTCGCGGGGTTCACGCCGGGGCAGGCGGAGGCGCTGCGGCGCGCCATGAGCCGCCGCCGCAGCCGCGAGCTGATGGCGGGATTCTGGGACGAGTTCCGTGACGGGGCGGCGGCGCGCGGCGTCCCGGAGCACGTCGCCGAACGCGTCTTTACCCAGGTGATCGCGTTCTCGGAGTTCGGGTTCCCCAAGTCGCACGCCGCGGCGTTCGGGCTGCTCGCCTACCAATCGGCGTGGCTCAGGCACTATCACCCGGCCGAGTACTACTGCGCCCTCTTCAACAATCAGCCGATGGGGTTCTACTCGCTCGACGCGCTGGGGCGGGACGCCAAGCGCAACGCGGTCGAGATCCGGCTCCCGGACGTGAACGCGAGCGACGTGTGGTGTACGGTTGAAGGCCGGGGAAGAGGCCGGTTGAAGGCCGGGGAAGGGGGACAAGAAGGGGCTGGCGTGCGGGTGGGGCTCGGGTTCATCCGGGACTGGAGCGAGGAGACGGCGACCGCGGTCGTGACGGAACGCGCGCGCCGCGGCCCGTTCCGGAGCGCCGGCGATTTCGTGAGGCGGGCACCCCCCAAGCTCAAGCGCAACCCGATCGAGCATCTGGTATGGGTGGGCGGGTGCGACGGCTTCGGCCTGACGCGGCGCGAGCTGTTGTGGCAGGTGGGGCTGTGGCTCCCGCCCGAGACGGAGCGGGGCGGCGAGGCACGCGGCCGGCGCCAGCTCGAGCTCGCGCTCGACCACCCGTTCGAGCACCTGCGCTTCGGCGGTCTCGCGGCAGACGAGCGGCTGCTCGCCGAATACGCGGTGTTGGGGTTCGCGACGAGCGGCCACCCGCTCGAGCTGCTGCGCGACGTGCTGCCGCCCGGAGTGGTGCAGAGCGACGCGCTTCCCCAGCTCGAGCATGAAGCTGGGGTGGAGGTGGCAGGCCTGGTCGTCGCGCGCCAGCGCCCCGAGACCGCCAAGGGATTCGTCTTCGTGCTGCTCGAGGACGTGGCGGGGATGGTGAACGTGATCGTGCGACCCGACGTGTACCGGGAGCACCGCACGGCGATCCGCGGCGAGCCGCTGCTGTGGGTGCGGGGTAAGCTCGCGAAGGACGACGGGACGGTGAACGTGATCGCGGAGGAGGCGCGGGGACTGAAACTGCACGGGAGGCGGGAGGCGGGAGACGAGAGCGAGTCGGTCTCCCGTCTCTCGTCTCCCGACTCCCGTGGATCACCGTACGCCTTTCTGAAGTCGATGCGGCGGGTCGCGCCGGAGTCGAAGGATTGGGGGTGAGGTGGCGCAATACACCGGCATTCGCAAACGTGTAGCTGGCTCCCATTTAAGAGGTCCGGATGCCTCCCTCTAAACGCGGCGACGCCGCCAAGGATCTGCTGAAGGCGCTGGCCGAGCTGCGCGACGCAGCAAACCAACTCCAGGCGGCGAGCAAGCCGAACGAGGACAGGGCGCGCCGCCTCGTCCAAAGCGTGCGCACGGCAACCGACCACCGTGCGGAGTTCGCGCCCGTCCGGGCCGCCGACTTCACGGGTCTCGACCTGGACTTTTACGTCCGCACCGAGCGCGAGCTCGCCGCGGCCGGCGTGCGGGTACTGGGCGACTACGAGGACGCCGCGTTCAACCGCCGCTCGCCCGACAAGCGGAGCTTCTATCGGCTCGGGCTGAGCGGCGACGGCACGGTGGCGGCGAGCTGGTTCGTCTTCCCCGCCAGCCCCACGGCGCAGCCGGCTCGCGAGCCGACGCGCTGTCTCGTACTCCACTCCTGGGCCCAGGACGGACGCGTGTTCATGACGATGCGCGGGGGATCGGAATCGAGCATCCCGAGGCCGCCCGGGCTCGACAGTCGGCAGCTCGGCGCCGCAACCGGCACCGCGGATGCCCTCCGCTCGCACCGCGAGCGCGTCGCCGCCGCGGGAGGCGCGCTGCGCTCGCTCAACAGCGTCGATGAGCTACTGGCCGCGCGCCTCGCCGAGGATGCGAGGATCGCCGAGTTCCGCAAGGCGCGGGGCCTCGAGCTGTTCGAGCCGATGTTGCGCAAGATGCTGGGTGACAAGTTCGAGGAGCGCGGCCGGCCCCTGCTGGACGCCATCCGGCGACACCCCGAGTGGTGGACCGGGGAGGGGCCGGCGCCGTCGGGCGGTGCGCCCGAGACCCGTTCCGACGCGTCGCCCATCACCATGTTCCTGCGGTCGCGCGAGAGCGACGGCGACCGAGCGCATCTCACGACCTTCGGGCTGACACTGCAAGGCCTGCCCGAACTGCAGATGAAGCGCGTGGCCGCGAACCATTGTCGCGCGGCTCGCTTCCTGATGGAGACGGTCGCGCGCAAACTCCTGGCGCACGTCGCCCGGCTCTCCCCGAGCGACGAGCCCCTGGAGCAGCGGATCGCCGACGTCGAGTTCCCACTCAGCCGCGCCGACGTTTCGGCCAGCGGGAGATTCGTGGTCCCCGGCGGCTACCCGGAGACCGACGAACCGGGTCCGGTGCGAGTGCGCCTCGTCCTCGAGGGTTTCACGGGAGGGAGCCGCCGGAAGCGAGGCATGCTCTCCGGCCTGCTCTCGGCGTTTCGCTCCGATCCCGAGCTGCTGCATGTCACCCCGCCGCCCGATCACGCCGACACGACCGACGCGTGGCTGCGGGAGTGCTGCCGTCGCCTCGGCCACGCTGCACCCCTGGCCCGGCGGATCGACGAGCTCGACGCACAGATGCAGATCGCCAGCCGGAAGGCCCGGGAGTCGTTGGCCGAGTGGCGCGAGCGGTTCCGCGCCGGCCTCCCCGCGGATCAGGCGCTCGTCGTCAAGGCGGGACTCGCGACGACGTCGGGCGGCCGAGAGTTCGTGTGGGTAAAGGTCACGGAGTGGCTGCAGGCCGGGACGATCGTCGGGACGCTGGAGAGCAAGCCGCGCAACTGTCCCGACTACCAGCAGGGTCAGCAGATGCGGATCGCCGAGGCGGACGTGTTCGATCGCGCCGTCTACGGGCAGGCCCGCAGCATGGTCGTGCACGCTCCGACGGACATCGTGGCCGAAGAGTTCGGCGTCGACCTATAGGCGGGTGGTTAGCTTTCTAGAAACTGCGCTAAGGAGATTCGCCCATGGCTCGGCACGAAACCGCCACCCTCGCCGGAGGCTGCTTCTGGTGTCTCGAGGCGGCGTTCCAGGATCTGAAGGGCGTCGAGCGGGTGCAGTCCGGATATGCGGGCGGTCGCGTGGCGAACCCCTCATACGAACAGGTATGCACGGGGACCACGGGTCACGCCGAGGTCGTGCAGATCACGTTCGATCCCCAGGTCGTTTCGTTCGACGACCTGCTGCATGTCTTCTTCACGATCCACGACCCGACGACGCTGAACCGGCAGGGTGGGGACGTCGGCACGCAGTATCGTTCGGCAATCTTCTATCACACGCCCGACCAGAAGGCCGCGGCCGAGCGGGTGATCGCCGAGCTGCAGAGCGAGCACGTCTGGGACGACCCCATCGTCACGGAGCTCAAGCCGCTCGAGTCGTTCTATCCGGCCGAGGAGTATCATCGCGACTACTTCCGTCGCAACCCGAACCAGGGCTACTGCAGCGCCGTGATCGCGCCCAAAGTGGCGAAGGTGCGCAAGATCTACCTCGACAAGTTGAAGCAGCCGGTGGCGTGAGGCTCGCCGCGCAGGGGCTGGGCCTCGTGGGGCTCCTCGTGGTGCCTCTGGCGCTCGGCGCCCAGGCGTCACCTCCGCGCCTGATCCGCGACGCTCGAGCGCAGGTCGCCGCCCGCAACCTGGACAGCGCCGACGTGCTGCTCGCCGCGGCGCTCGACACGACAGCTCATGCGACCTCCGAGGAGCGCGAGAACGCGCTGGTGTTGCGCGGGATGGTCGCGTTCGCGCGCGGCGACGACACGCTCACCCGCGTCACGTTCCGGGAGGCGCTCGCACTCGACACGAGCCTCGTCGTGAAGGGACTCGCCGACATCTCGCCCCGCCTCGCACAGATCTTTGGGGAGGAAAAGGAAGCCGCCACCCGGCTCGGGCTCGTCTACGTCGCGGGGCGCGTCGATGAACCCCCACGCCGGACGGCAGGACCGCCAGTCGCCTACACGACGGAGTTGCTGCGTCGGCACGCCGCCGGCCTGGTGGAAGTATCGGTCATCATCGATACGCTCGGCCGAGCGGAGCCCGCCTCCGTCCGGATCGAGCAGCTTCCGGACTCTGGCCTCGCGGTCCCGGTGACCGAGATGGTGCTCGCGTCGCGGTTCTCGCCGGGCCGCCACCGCGGCCGCGTCGTTCGCGTGATGACGCTGATGCAGATTCCGGTGCAGCCGCCGCACCTGGTTGCGACCGAGCTAGTCACCGCCGCGAGGACGCAGCTCGCGGGACGCCACACGGACAGTGCGTTCACGCTCCTCGGCATCGCGCTCGACACAGCGATCACGGGCGCGACGGAGGGCGAGCGGGCCTACGCGCTCCTGGTTCGCGGGATCGCCCGGTCTCAGGTCGATCGGGACAGCCTGGCAACGGTCGATTTCAGCGCGGCGTTGGGGTCGTATCGCCAGCTCCTCGATCGGGGCATCGCCCTCGCCCCCTTCCTGCGTCGCCTCGCGGACTCCGTCCGGCAGGGCCGTCGCGGCGGCGTGATCGCTCGGATGGCCGCGCCGACGGCCCTCGCCCCCGTGGATGAGCAGCCGGCCGTCGTCTCGCACCCGCCGATTCGCTATCCGCCGGAGATGCGAACCCTCGGCGCGAGCGGCACTGTGATTGTGGAAGCGGCGCTCGCGGCGACGGGACGCGTGGAACCCGCATCCGTCCGGATCGTGCAGAGCGCTAACCCGGGCTTCAACGACGAGGTTCGGCGGATCGTGCGCGCCGCACTGTACCGGCCGGCGAAGGCCCGCGGTCGTCCCGTGCGCGTGGTTATCCGGCAGGCGCTCACCTTCGCAGGCTATTAGCGACGCCCGCGTGAGCCGCTTCACCGACGCGCTGGTGGTGACGCCGCTCGCCGACGGCAGTACCTGGGTGATGGTGCGCGCCTTCGGTTACGACGTCGGCTCGGAGGGCAGTGGCAACCACATCGAGGTGCCGATCGGCTTCCAGACCGACTTCGCCACCATCCCCCGACCGTTCTGGGTGATCCTGCCGAAGTGGGGGCGCTACGGCAACGCGAGCGTGATCCACGATTGGCTGTACTGGGCCCAGCCCCGAGCGCGGCTCGAGGCCGACGCGATCTTTTTCGAAGCGATGGGCGTGCTCGGCGTGAGCGCGCCGGTCAAGTACGTCCTGTATGGCGCGGTGCGATTGTTCGGGGGCCTCGCCTGGGTGCGCAACCGCGCTGATCGGGCGGCGGGGTTCGACCGGGTGCTGGGGGACGTGCATCTGAAAGCGTCCACTCCCTCACAGCGCCCGGGAATGCTGCGGCGGCTGGCGAATCACGCGTGGCGCCGATTCGGCTCGCGCCGCTCGGCCTGACGACCCTAGGCCCCCGCCCGCGTCTTGCCCAGGTACGTCCGCACCAGCGGCGCCACGCGCCCGCGTACCAGTGCGGACTTGAGCCGCTCCTGTTCATCCGGTGTCGCGTCCACCAGGTACCGCTCCCCGCTTCCGGCTCCCTCCCGCACCGCGACGGGAATGCCGTCTCGGTACAGAATCCGGTTGGTCGCGAGGGCCGCCACGGCGTCTCCCGGCGTGATGATGCCGGCGAGGTTGAGCGGGTCGGCGCCGCTCAACGTGACCAGCGCGCCGCTCCTCTCCTGGCGGCGCACCGAGCGGAGCAGTCCGACCGCCTCGGGGAGGGCGTACTGCTCGCCCGAGAACCCCCCGACGAAACGACCGCCCCGGATCTCACCGCGCGCCTCGAGACGCCGGTACACACGCAGCAGGTCGCGCCACGGCACCAGCAAGGCTTCGCGCGTCACCACCCGCCGGAACACGACCCCATAGCGCCGCAGCAGCTGCCGGGCGACCGCTTCGGCGAGCTGATCCTCGGGCAGGACGGACCCCGGCCGCACGCGCGACCAGCGGCCCGCCGTCTCGACGCCGAACGGCGCCACGCGGCCGCGCCGCCGGAAGGTCCCCGCCCCGATGGGCCGCCGCCGGTCGGACGGGACCAGCAGCGCGCGTAACCCGGCGAAGCTGTCCGAGGTGACGAGTCCCCACGCCACCAGCTCGCCCAACCCCTTTTCCACCTCGGTCCGGAGCAGCCGCGTGGCGTTCACGAGATCGCCAAAGAAGGACGCCCCGCGCTCGTCGAGCACACCCAGCACCGCGCCCGCCGTATGGGAGAGCGCTCCCTCTGTCGTGTCGGGCGGCGTGGACAGCGACCGCCAGATCGCGCCTCGCTCCCGTCGAAACAGCGCGACGGGCGTCGTGCGAATGGGGCCGGCTTTTCTGTTCCGCGTCGCGCCTTCCGCGTTCCGCGTTGCCGAGAGCCGTCCCCACGCGACTTCGCCCGAGAGGCACAGGCCGTCGAGCCAGAGTGGGTCGTACTCCCGCATCCGAGCGGGAAGCACGTCGGTCTCCCACGCGCCCGCCGGCAGCTCGAAGCCGTCGAGCAGCTCGAGCACGGCGGCGAGTCCTTCCGGGCCCTCGGCGCGCGCGTCCTCGGCAACCCGCTGCCAGCGGAGCAGGAAGCGCATGAAGTCGGCGGCCGTGACCGGCTCGATCTCCTTGCGTAGCCGGTCGAGCGTGTAGCGGTGGATGCGCGCCAGCAGCCGCCGCTCGCACCACTCGAGCTCGGCCACCCCCGGGGTGAACCGTCCACGCAGCACGAAGCCCTCGTGCTCGAGGGCACCCAGGGCGAAGTCGACGTCCGGCACGGGGACACCGAGCGCCCCGGCCAACTGGGACGCCGTCGTCGGGCCCACGGCCTCGAGTCGCCCGCGCACCAGCTCTCGCATCCCGTCCTCGCGCGTCCAGCTCCTCGCGCGCTCCCGCTCTGGCGGTACGAGCGCCGGCTCGCAGACAACCCCGGGGAACACCGCTTCGAGCATCGGCAGCCGCTCGGCCGCGATCCAGAGAGGGCGTTCCGTCAGGAGCCGGCCCGCCCGCCCTTGTCCGGCGAGCTCCTCGAACCGCCCCTGCCATTCCGCATTCCGCAATCCGCAATCCGCAATCGGTATTGCCCCCATCACCAGCAAGGCGTCATGCAACTCGTCCGCACTCCCAGCCTCCGGCCACGCCTCGTCCTTCACCCGGTCGATCGCATCCCGGTCGAGCGTGCCGAGCTCGTCGGCCGTCTTCACGTCGAGGCCGCGGCGGGTGATCACGGCCTGGGTGCGGCGCTCTTCCAGCGGGGCGTCGTCCAGGAACGCGTACGGCTTGGCGTTCAGCACCTCGTGCGACAGAGGCGAGGGCTCCGGCGTGTCGCGCGCCACCAGCGTGAAGCGTCCCGCATCCATGCCTTCGAGCACCCGCTTCAGACCCGGAAAATCCATCGCCTCGAGCAGGCAGTCGGCGATCGTCTGCTGCACCAGCGGATGGTCGGGGATCTCCCGGTCACCCACCAGGTTTTCGGGGCACGCGAGCTGGTCGGGGAAGACGGCGGCGACCAGGTCCTCCGCATCCATGCGCTGCAACGGCGTCGGCACCTTCTTGCCGCCGCGCGAGCGCAGCACGGCGAGCGCGCGCGTCGCGTTCCAGCGCCAGCGCGAGCCGAACATGGGCGCGTCCAGCATCGCCTGCACCAGCAGGTGCTCCGCGGTGTCGGGCTGCAAGTAGTGAAACACGTCATCCAGCGGGAAGCTGTGCTGCGGCCCGAGCGACAGGACGATGGCGTCCTCGGTCGCTGCCGCCTGCAGCTCGAAGTTGAAGCTGCGACAGAAGCGCTTGCGCAGCGCGAGGCCCCACGCCCGGTTCACGCGACTGCCGAACGGCGCGTGCAGCACGAGCTGCATCCCGCCCGCCTCGTCGAAGAACCGCTCGAGCACGAGCGTCTGCTGCGTGGGGATGACGCCGAGGATCCGCAGCGCGGCGTCCAGGTACTCGACCATCTGGCGGGCGGCGGCCTCGGGGAGTCCCGGCACGGCGCCCACGAGCCAGGCGATCGCGCCGGGCGGATCGCCCAGACGGTCCGCGATGTCCTGCCTGAGCCGGGAGACTTCCTCCGACAGCTCCGCCGTGCGCGCCGGGGCTTCACCCAGCCAGAACGGAATGCTGGGCGGCTGGCCCTGCGCATCCACCACCCGCACCTGCCCCGACTCGATCCGGTTGATCAGATAGGAGCTGTTGCCAAGCTGGAAGATGTCACCCGGCATGCTCTCGATCGCGAAGTCCTCGTTCAGGGTGCCGACGAACGTTTCCGTCGGCTCGAGGATCACGCGGTAGTCCCCGATGTCGGGGATCGCGCCGCCCGAAGTGATCGCTGCGAGCCGGGCGCCGCGCCGGCCGCGCAGCCGGCGGTTCACGCCGTCGTAGTGGATGTACGCGCCGCGCCGGCCCCGGCGCGTGGTGAAGCCCTCCGCCAGCATCTGCACCACGTCGTCGAAGTCCTTGCGGGACAGGTCGCGATAGGGATACGCGCCGCGCACCAGGTCGTACAGCACCGCTTCGTCCCACTCGTCCCCTGCGGCGGCCGCGACGATCTGCTGCGCCAGGATGTCGAGTGGGTGGTCGGGGATCACCAGCCGGTCGAGCCGGCGCTCGGCGGTCGCCCGCACCAGCGCCGCACATTCGATCAGCTCGTCGCGCGACAGCGGGAACAGCCGTCCCTTGGGGATCGCCTGGAGGTGATGCCCCGCGCGTCCCACGCGCTGCAGCAGCGTCGCGATCGAGCGCGTCGAGCCGATCTGGCACACCAGATCCACGGAGCCGATGTCGATTCCCAGCTCGAGCGATGCCGTCGCGACAAGCGCCTTGAGCTTGCCCTCCTTGAGCCGCATCTCCGCGTCGAGCCGCTTCTCTTTGGACAGGCTGCCATGATGCGACGTCACGTATTCCGCGCCGAGACGCTCGGAGAGGTGCAGCGTGACCCGCTCCGCGAGGCGCCGCGTGTTGACGAACACGAGCGTGGTGCGGTGCTCGCCGATCAGCTGCGCCAGCCGGTCGTACAGCTCGTCCCACACCTCGCCCGCCATCACGGCCTCGAGTGGGGAGGAGAGGATCTCGATGGCGAGATCGAGCGCGCGGGCGTGCCCGGAGTCGATGATGGTGGGGGCTCGGGACTCAGATGCCGGGGCTCGATTGGCGCCGACCAGGAACTGCGCGATGTCTTCGATCGGCTTTTGGGTCGCCGAGAGCCCGATGCGCTGCAGCCGC
>Ga0209158_1000989_pt1 | contig 19605 bp, 19 predicted proteins | sample GraSoiAngelo_140_FD_185897 | JGI IMG/M metagenome (GOLD analysis project Ga0209158, IMG submission 185897) | Grasslands soil microbial communities from the Angelo Coastal Reserve, California, USA - 14_0929_12_30cm (SPAdes) (version 2) | ecosystem: Environmental > Terrestrial > Soil > Grasslands ...
AGATCCCGAACTCCCGGCCGACGCGCCCGACGGAGAACCCGTGCACCCGCTCCATGAAGCTCGGGGCCCACGCGATCAGCCCGTTCACCGCGAACGTCACCAGGGCGCCGCCCACGAACATCCAGATGAGGGTCGGCGTGCGCAGCACCGTGGCGGCGGCCTGGAGGAAGTCCTCGAAGGCGGTCGCCGCTACCACGGTCACCTCGGTGGTGCGCCGTATTGCGATCGGCACTAACCGCATCACCGTCCACACCACGCCGACCGTCACGAACCCGCCGAACACCGCCGCGTCCACGCCCGAGGGCATGCGCTCGAACAGCGCCATCACACCGCTCACGGCGGCGCCCGCCAGCGCGAGGGCCGCGAGCGGCAGCGCTGGCCGCGCCACGTTGCGGACGCCGCTGTCATACCAGCGCGCGACCGTGGCCCGGACGGACGCCGGCGCCTGCCGCTGGGGCTCGCGCAGGCGCGACGCGAGCAACGCGAGCACGAGCCCCGGGGCGCCCATCGCGACGAACGCCGTGCGCCAGCCGTAGCGCTCGGCCAGCACGCCGCCCAGCCAGATGCCGAGCACGCCTCCGAACGCCATGCCGACCGAGTAGACCCCGATGGCAAAGGCGCGGCGCCGCCCGCGGAAGAATTCCGCGATCAGCGCCTGGGCCGCGGGCCCGTAGCCCGCCTCCCCCACGCCGACCATCGCCCGGCACACGAGGAGCTGCCAGAAGCCCTTCACCGCGGCGCCGAGTGCCGTGAACGCGCTCCACAGCCCCACACCGAAGGCGATGACCGCGCGACGCGACTTGAGGTCGCCCACGACGCCGAGCGGCAGCGCCGCGAGCGACAGCACGATCACGTACGCCGACCCCAGCCAGCCGAGCTCGTGGTCGGTCAGCGCCAGCTCGCGCTTCAGCGGCTGGAACAGCGCGAAAACGACGTTGCGGTCGGTGTAGTTGAGGAGGTTGATCAGCGTGAGCAGCCCGAGGGCGTAGATGGCGTACGCCCTCGGCTGCGTGGCGTCGGAGCCGGGCTTAGGGCTGGCGCCCGACAGGCGTCGCCTCCGCGCGGGCGTCGCGGTCGGCCTTCGCTTCCTGATACGCCTCGGTGAGCTCGCGGAGCATCTCGTCGCGCTTGTGGTACAGCCGCTTCAGGCGGCGCGGCTTGCGCTTGGCAAGCGCGTAGGCGGCGAGAATCGGGAAGCCGACCGTGTTGTCCAAGTAACAGACCACGGTGTCCGGGAGCTTCTCCGGGTCGACCTTCCCCCAGCTCACCGCCTCGGACGGCGTCGCCCCCGAGAGGCCGCCGGTGTCGGGGCGGGCGTCGGTCATCTGGAGATAGTAGTCGTGTCCCTTCTCACCGATCCCCAGCACCTCCTGGATCTGCGGCTCGGTCTGGAGCACGAAGTTCTTGGGACTCCCCCCGCCGATGATCAACACACCGCTCTTGCCCCCGTGGGTCTTGGCGTGGAACACGACGGCCGAGGTCTCGTTCACGTCGGCGCTCACGTCGAAGCGGAGGTGCGAACCCGTCAATGCCTGCTCCGCCACGTTCATCCCGATCGACGAGTCTCCCGGAGACGAGGTGTAGATCGGCACGCCGCACTCGTGGGCCACGCCCAGCACCGACTTGTGCCCGATCCCCAGGGCCTTCTCGCGCTCGCGGACGTAACCGCCCAGCAAGTAGTGGTATTCCGCCGTGCTCATCGGGCGCTGGAACTCGGGTCGCGCCGAGACCTCGCGGATATAGGCGTCGGTGGAGAGCAGCACCTGGTAGTCGAAGAAGATGTCGTAGATGCGGACGACCCCCTCTTCGCGCAGCTCCACGTCGTCCACGAAGGGCGTGCCCTTGTGCATCGTGAGGCCAAGCCCGAAGTGGGAGTCGTGATACAGGTTCGCACCCGTCGATACGATCCAGTCGACGAACCCCGCCTCGATGAGGGGGATCATCGTGGACATGCCGAGTCCCGCCGGCGTCATTGCACCGGTCAGGCTCATCCCGACCGTGACGTCCTCCGCGAGCATCCGCTCCGCGAACAGGCGACAGCCCTCGGCCAGCCGGCCCGCGTTATAGGCCAGGAACGCGTTGTCGACGAGCTCGGTGACCGTTTCCTTGCCAGTGATCGGCCTGGGGTCGATACGCGGGCCGCGCAGGTAGTCCTTGCGTGTCGTCATCGGCTCTCCACCGCAAAGGATTCGGTGCGGCGGGCGCGCGCCTTGACGCAGCGGCGCACCGCGTCCTCGGGGTCGTCGGTCACGTGAAACAGCTCGAGGTCCGCCGTGTCGATCTTCCCCTCCCCTGCCACCCGTTCCCGCAGCCATTCCGCGAGGCCGGCCCAGTAGGTCTTGCCGAACAAGATGACGGGAAAGTGCTTCACTTTTCCCGTCTGGATGAGCGTCAGCGCTTCGAACAGCTCGTCCATCGTCCCGAACCCACCCGGGAACGCGATGAACGCCGTCGAGTACTTCACGAACATCGTCTTGCGCACGAAGAAATAGCGAAAGTCGATCGCGCGCTCAACGTAGGGGTTGATCCCCTGCTCGAAGGGCAGCTCGATGTTGCAGCCGATCGAGAGCCCGTTCCCCTCCTGGCACCCGCGGTTCGCCGCCTCCATGATACCGGGACCGCCCCCCGTGATGACGGGGAACCCCTCGCGGGCGAGCAGACGGGCGGTCACGACCGCCCGCTCGTAGAACGGGTCGTCGGGCGGCGTGCGCGCCGAGCCGAAGATGGTGACGGCGTTGTGGACGTCGGAGAGGGTGTCGAACCCCTCCACGAATTCCCCCAGGATGCGCAGCACCCGCCACGGGTCCGTGCGTGTGAACCCCCGCCGCTCCGCATGGGAGGTAGGCGTGAGGAGGCGTTCGTCTTCAGTGACCGGCGCGCGTTGCGAGCCGCTCGAGCGCTGCGACATGGTCATCCTGCACGTTATAGAAGAATGGGGAGAGGCGCACGTGCCCGGGCCGGACGTCCGCGACGATCCCCGCCTCGGCGAGCCCACGCACCTTGGCGGCCGGATCCGCGGCGGGGAGCATCACGATCGCTGAGCGCTGCTGCGGGTGCGCCGCGACCTTGGGCTGGAACCCCCGCTCACGGGCGCGGGCGATGAGGTCCTCCGTCAGCGCCGCGGCGACGGCGCGGATCGCCGGCACCCCGATTTCGTCGATGTAGTCCAGCCCCCCGAGCTGCGCGTAGATGGCGGCGAGCGCCGGCGTGCCGAGCTCGAAGCGCCGCGCGTCGTCGTGAAACTCGAGCCGCCGGGGGTCGAAGGCGAACTGGTCCCGGTGCCCAAACCACCCGGCGACGCCCGGCGTCAGCCGGCGCGCCAGCTCCTCCCGCGCGTAGAGGAACGCCACCCCCGGGCCGCCCAGCAGCCACTTGAGGCCGCCCGCGGTGAGGAAGTCGACCCCGCTGGCGTGCACGTCCACCGGTACCTGCCCCACCGACTGGTAGGCATCGATCAGGCAGAGCGCGCCGCTCGCGTGGGCAGCCTCGGCCACCGCGGCGATGTCCTGGATCGCTCCGCTCGTGAAGTAGACGTGGGACGTCGCCACGAGCGCCGTGCGCTCGTCCACCGCCCGGGCGATCGCTTCGACGGGCACGGTGACCTGATCCGCGCTGTCGACGACGACCAGCTCGATCCCCCGCGCCCGCTTCGCGAGCCACTGGTAGGCGACCGTGGGGAAGTCGAGGGACGTGACGACGACCCGACGGCGCTTGCCATAGTCCAGTGCCTCCGCCACGGACGCGAGCGCGACGGAAATGCTCGGGCCGAGCGCGATCTCCTCGGGGGTCGCGCCGATCACGCGCGCGTAGCGGCGGCGCAGCTCCTGCAGCGCGGCCCACCACACGTCGTACCAGGCGGACGCGCCGCGCTCCTGCCAGAGATCGAGAAACTCGGCGATGCGCCGGCGCGTGCGCTCCCCCAACGCGCCCAGGGAGCAGGTATTGAGGTAGATCTTGTCCCGGAAGATCGGGAACTCGCCCCGATAGTGGGCGAGCGGATGGCCGACCTGCCGGGTCGCCGTGAGGTCACGCGCCAGCGTCATAGGCGGTCAATATACAGGAGGAGCAGCGGCCTCGACACCGCGCGCGACGACGCTCGGCCGCGCCACCGCGCGTGTAGATTGCACAGGGCGATGCGCACCCCCACCAGCTGGCCGTCGCTGTCCCTGCGTCTCGCGCTGCGAGCGCTCGCGCAGCCACGCCTCGCCGTGGATCTGTTGCGACTCGCCTGGAGCTTCCGTGCCCGCGGGTGGTACCGCAGCCCGCCGTTTCTCCCGCTCCCACCGCGCGAGTACATCCGCTGGCGCATGTTCACCGCTTACGGCGACGAAGCGGCCGTGCCGCCGCTCGAGGACGTGGTGCGGTTCGCGCGCTGGCGGCGCGAAGTGATGCACCTATGAACCCCGTCCAGAACAGCGTCGAGGTAAGGCGCCGAGGGGAAGCGTTGGGCTTCGACGCCGTGGGCGTCGCCTCACTCGAGCGCAACCCACACGCAGACGAATTAGACCGCTGGCTCGCCGCGGGATACGCGGGCACGATGAGCTACCTGCACCGCCAAGCGGAGCAGCGGAAACTGCCCCACCGCATCATGCCCGAGGCCACGGTAGCCGTGGTGACCCTCACCAGCTACTTCCATGGCGCCGCCGACCCCAAGCCGGCGGCCTGCGATCGTGGGAAGGTCGCCCAGTACGCCTGGACGGCGGACTACCACCGCGTCGTGGGCCGTCGGCTGGAACGGCTCGCCAGCGCCGTCCGCGAGCTCGCGCCGGACTCCCGCACGCGCTGCTACGTCGATGCCGGGCCGGTGCCCGAGCGCGAGCTGGCGCAACGCGCCGGGCTCGGCTGGATCGGCAAGAACACGATGCTCATCCACCCCAAGCTCGGCTCTTTCACTTTCATCGGCGTCGTCCTTACCGACGCGGCGCTCGCCCCCGACGCGCCGTTCGAGGCCGACCGCTGCGGAACGTGCACCCGCTGCCTCGAGGCCTGCCCAACCGCCGCGTTCCCGGACCCCCGGGTGCTGGACTCGCGCCGCTGCATCTCTTACCTCACGATCGAGCATCGCGGCGAATTCACGGGGCCCGAGCAGCGGATGGTCGGCGACTGGCTGTTCGGGTGCGACGTCTGCCAGGACGTGTGCCCGTGGAATGTCCGCTTCGCGACTCCCACGACGGATCCGGAGCTCGCGCCACGGCCGGAGCTCTCCGCACCCGAGCTCGACACACTACTCCGAATCGACCCGGAAGAATTCGACCGCCGCTTCCGCGACTCCGCGTTCGAGCGCCCCGGCCCGCACGGGATGCGTCGCAACGCCGCGGCCGTGTCGGCCAACCGCCGATGAGCGACGCGCCCCCGCCCCTCCTCTCGGCCGAACAGCTCAGCGACATCCGGCACCGCCTGGTGGACGGACTCGCCAAAATCGATCCACACCATCGCCTGCTCGGCCGGCCCGTCAGCTATCGGGTGCTCGACGGCGAAGTGTTCGAGATAACGTTCCGGGACGTGTCCGGCATCGCCGAAGCGGAAGTGCTCGGCGTGAAGAAGTTGATCGGGGCGCAGTGCTACTGCAGCGTGGCCCCGCAGACGGCGGAGAGCGTCACGGTGCGCTTCGTGGTTCCACTGAAGTAGCCGATCACTTCACGACGACCCTCGACACCACGTCGTACACGAAGCGGACGCCGAAGGTCAACGCCTCGAGGCTCACCCGCTCGTCGTTGCCGTGGATGCCTTGCGACTCCACCGCGGTGAGCGGGAACGGCGAGATCCCGTAGCTCACGACGCCGAGCCGCCGGAAGTGGTGGCTGTCCGTGAACCCGGTGAGCGGCGGCGTCGTCACGAGGGCGCCGGGTGTTCGTGCCCTCGCCGCGGCGATGATCGCTCGGAACAACTCGGTGTCTATCGGACTCTCGGTCGCGGGCCAGTTCGGCCCCTCGGGCGTGACGGCGACCCCCGTGTCCCCGACGACCTTGACCAGGTCGGCGAGAAACGCCTGCGGGTCCTGGCCCGGGAGCAGCCGCACGTCGAGCGCCGCCGTCGCGGTCGGGGGAATCACGTTCGTCTTGTCGCTCGCCTTGAGTCCGGTGAGCGAGATCGTGTTCCGCAGCAGGGCGTTGTAGGTCAGGTCCGCCGTGAGCGCGCGGGCCGCCGTCGAGTCCCGCACAGCCCCACGGACGTCCGCCAGCCATGCCCGGCGCGCGGTGTCGGTCTCGATCGTCGCGAGATCGCGGAAATAGCGCTCCACCGCGGGGGTGACGACGAGCGGTGTTTGGTAGGCGGCGATGCGGCCCAAGGCCCGTATCAGGCGCACGACGGGGTTGTCCGGCGTGGGCCGGGAGCCATGGCCCGGCGTCCCCCGCGCGGTCACGTCGAGCCAGAAGGGCGATTTCTCAGTCGTCCCAATCCCGTAGTACTCGATCCGGCCCTTCGGGTCGGTGCGGATGGTGCCGCCCTCGTTGAGCAGGAACTCGGCGTCCCGCACGAGCTCCGGGTGGCGCTCGACGATCCACGCGGCACCGACCCCCGCGCCGATCTCCTCGTCCGCCGTGGCAAGGAAGATCACATCGCGCCTGAGCGGCAGCCGAGCCCGCTTCAGGGTGAGGAAGGTCATGAGCTGCACGATCGCCTCTCCCTTCATATCCAGCGCGCCCCGCCCCCACACGTAGCCGTCCCTCACGACTCCGCCGAAAGGGTCGACCTGCCAGTACTCGGGCGACGCGAGCACGACGTCCATGTGATTGAGCAGCACGAGCGGCCGCGCGCTGCCGTCTCCCGCGATCCGGGCGTACAGGTTCGCCTTGCCGGGCCGGGCCTCGAAGATCTGCGCGTCGATTCCGTCGCGGCCCAGCACGGCCGCGAGCCACTGCGCCGCTCGCAGTTCGTCGCCGGGAGGGTTCGTCGTGTTGATCTGGAGGTACTGCGAGAGCAGCGACTCCGCCTCGCGGCCGGCGCCGCGCCACTCTGCATCCGTGTGCGGGACCGCGTCGAGCCCCCACCGCGGCGGCAGCATCACCGGCCCCGACGACGGTGAGATGAGCCCGGGCGGCCGGTGGCCGGCGCAGCCGAGCCAGAGCACGCACGACAGCGCGACGCCAGAAGAGCGACGCACGGCGCCTCCTTGCATGCTCACCTTCTCCCCCCGGCTAGCCGCACCGCCTCGGGCCGGCGTCTGAGCGCGAGCATCGCCCACACACCGCACGCCGGGCCGAGGGCCAGCACGCTCATGCTCCAGCGCCAACCGATGCGACTGGCCACCGCCGGCAGCAGATAGATCGTCACGCACGTGAGCAGAAACCCGAGACTGGTCTGCAACGTCAGCGCCGTGCCAACGTGCTCGGCGGGCGCGAGCTCGCTCACGGCCGTCGAGAACTGGGCCGAGTCAGCCACGACCGTAACGCCCCAGATCAGGAGCAATGGAACGAGCGCCCCCAGCGGCCGCCCGAACAACACGCCGGTGGAGAGCGCGCAGGCGCCCGAAATCATCATGGCGCCACTCGTCACGACGGTGCGCCCCCACCGGTCGGCGTACAGCCCGCCCAGCCAGCATCCGACTGCTCCGCTCCCCACGACGGCGAACGTCAGTAGGGCCGGAAGCGCGCCCGCCGCGCCGCCCCCGCGCGCCTGCTCGCTCGCCGCGATGAACACGACCATCCACGTCCACATCGCGTAGAGCTCCCACATGTGGCCGAGGTAGCCGAGGTTCGCGAGCGTGAGCGCGCGGTCGCGCAGGATCCGGGGCACGGCGCGCCACGTGAACAGGGGCGCGGGCGCCGCATAAGGTCCGTCGTGCGGCACCACCAGCACGAGGCCCGCGCCGACCAGCGCGCTCACGCCGGCGGCACCGAGCACCGACCGCCACAGTTCGCCCGGCACGGACCAGCGCAGCAGGTGCGGCAGCGCCGACCCCACGGTGAGCGCGCCCACGAGCACTCCGATCGCCCAGCCGCGCGCCTCTCGGAACCAACCCGCCGCGAGCTTCATGCCCGGCGGATAGACACCCGCGAGCGCCGCCCCCGTCAGCAACCGGAACGTGATCGCCACGGCCGCCGTTGGCGCGACCGCCACGCCGACGGTCGCGAGCCCCGCGATCACGGCGCACCCGGCGATCAACCGCCGTGCGGACCAACGATCGCTCAGCGTGAGCACCGCCGACACGAGCGCCCCGGCGACGAAGCCCAGCTGCACGGAGATCGTGAGCCACGCCGTTCCCACCGCGCCCAGACCCCAGCGCGCGGCCAAGACCGGCCCGACGGCCGACGCGCTGAACCACGGCGCCATGGCCAGCAGCTCCGCACCCGCGAGCACCGCCAGGACGCGGCGCGGGCTCAAAGGCCGGTGGGATGGTCGAGAAACACCCAGGGCAACCCGAAGCGCCGGTGCACGTGTTCGGCCAGCGCTTTGACGCCCACCGTCTCAGTAGCGTAATGACCCGCGTAGAAGACGTTCAGGCCCAGCTCCTCGGCATCGAAGTAGGTGTGGTGGGCTCCCTCGCCCGTGATATAGGTGTCCAGTCCCGCCGCCGCAGCCTGCCCGATCAGTGAGCCCGCCCCTCCCGTCACGATGCCCACGCGCCTGGTACGTGCCGGGCCGAACGCCATGAGGCGCGGCGTCGACCCGAGCAACTCGGTGAGCCGCTGCCGCAGGTCCATCCGCTCCAGGTCGAGCTCCCCCCAGACGCCGATCGTGACGCCGTACTCCTCGCCGAACTCACCCCGCACGCTCACACCCAGCTCCCGAGCGAGCACTGCGTTGTTCCCAACCTCCGGGTGCCGATCGAGCGGCAGATGCGCGCTGTAGACGGCGATGTCGCACTGCAGCAGGCTGGCGACCCGCCGGTAGGAAGGACCAGTCAGCGGACGAGGACCCCCCCAAAAGAGGCCGTGGTGGACGAGCAGCAAGTCAGCCCGCGCCTCGGCGGCGAGCCGCACAGTCGCCTCGCAGAGATCGACGGCGGCAGCGGCCCGAGTGATCTCTCCCGTGTTCGCTACCTGCAGCCCATTGAGCGCCCCCGGGGCGTCCGGGACTTCTCCGACTCGGAGGTAGTCGTCGAGGTACCTCGTCACGTCCGCTAGGCGCATGGCACTCCGGCGCAAAGTACGCCTGCGGCAGCCCGTTGACAGTATGCGGACATTATCGCGCCATCTTAGAGACAGTGACGGCCAACTGAGGGGAGATTCCCACACGACCGATTACGTAACTCACGGCTGCACAGCGGACTAAAATTTCCACACGCGGGTCGCGGCTCCGTGTGGATATGTGGCGATAGTGTTCAGCGCGAGCCTGTGTGTTCAGGCTCTTTCTCTAACGCACCCTCCCCCATCCGCACCACCCCGTTGATCTCGCCTCCCTCCTGCACCTGCAGGCGCCGGGAGGCGAGATCTCCGTGGACGACGCTCGCCGCCTGAATCTCGATCCGCTCCTCCGCGCGCACGCTCCCGCGTACTTCCCCGCCAATGATGGCTTCCTTCGTGATGACGTCCCCCTCTACTTCCCCGCCCTTCGCCACGAGCACCTGGCGGCCGGCTCGCACCGTGCCCACGACCGTTCCTTCGATCTTCACGACCCCCTCCGCGACGATGTCGCCTTCCACGCGCATGCCGGCCCCGATGATCGAGAGCCCCGCTTCGGACTCCGGCGCACCGTGCCCTTTCTCGGTGAAGATCGCCATGTCAATTCTCCTGTTTCACGACAGTGAGAGGGTCGAGCGACCGTCCGTCACGGCGGATTTCGAAGTGCAGGTGCGGAGCCGTGGATCGCCCGGAGGTCCCGGACAGCGCGATCACCTGCCCTGCCTGCACCGAGTCTCCCTCGCGCACCAACAGCCGGGAGGCGTGACCGTACATCGTCTCATACCCCTGGGCGTGGCGCAAGAGCACGAACAACCCGTAGGCCGGGTCGACGCCAGCGGCCGCAACGATCCCCCCTCCCGCCGCGCGCACGGGGGTGCCCTCGGGCACGGCGATGTCGACGCCCGGATGCGACTCGGCCGCGTCCCCTGCGCGCACCTGGCCTCGAGTGACGAAGCCGCCCACGTCGAGCGGCCAGTGTGACGGCTGGGAGGGGCCGGATTCGTACCGTAGGGACGCCGCGGGTGAGCGTGCGCGTACCGCGACGGCCCGTAGAAGCTCTACCCCGACCTTCGCGCTGGTCCGCTCGGGCGGCGCCCTGACGCCAAGCAGCTGGCGCAGGGATTGGTAGTTCTGCTCGGCCCGATTCAGCGCCGCGGCGAGCTGCTGCACTTGACTGTTCTCCTCGCGCAGTCGCGTCACCTGCCGCTCCAGGCCGGGCACCCGCGCCGCGGCGCGGCCGATGGGCCCCGCGAAGGCAAAGAAGAACACCACCAGGAGGGCGACCACCAGCGCGCCCCACTTCCCTGCCTCGAACGCCCACACCGGCACCCGATACTGCCGCGAGTCGAGATCGCCGTCCGTGTGGACGACGATCGTCACGCCGCGGTCCTTCATCCGTCGAACGGAGCTCCGAGGAAGACCTCGAGCAGGCGCGCGAGGTCCTCGTTAGAGTAGAACGCGACGTGGATCTGCCCCTTCCCTTTCGCGCGCAGTGTGACCCGCACGTCGGTGCCCAGCCGGCGGCGCAGCGCCTCTTCGATGCGCCGCACCTCGGGGGCCTGCCCTACTCCGCGCTTGAGGCGCGGCCGCCGCTCCGGTGCGCGCCCGCCGCGCACGCGGTCCTCGATCTCGCGGACCGAGAGCCCCTGCGCAACGGCCTCCCGCGCGAGGGTCGTCGCCGTGCGGGGATCCTCGAGCGCGAGGAGCGCGCGGGCATGACCCACGGTGAGGTCACCGCCATGCAGCATCGCCAGCACCGCCTCGGGCAGCTTCAGAAGCCGGAGCGCGTTGGCGACGGTGGAGCGATCGCGCCCCACGGCGTCCGCCACGTCCTGCTGCGTGAGATTGAATTCCGCGATGAGGCGGTCGTAGCCGCGGGCTTCGTCGACGGGCGAGAGGTCGTCGCGCTGCAGGTTCTCGATGAGGGCGAGCGTCAGCACGGTGCGGTCGTCCACTTCGCGTTTCACCGCCGGGACGCGCTCCCAGCCGAGCGCCTGGCAGGCGCGCAGCCGGCGCTCGCCAGCGATCAGCTCGTACCCGCCGCCCGCAGCGGTTCGCACCACCACGGGCTGCAGCAGCCCCGCCTGCTGGATCGAAGACTTCAGCTCCTCGAGCGAGGCCGCGTCCACGTCCTGTCGCGGCTGGAACGGGTTGGGGCGGATCTCCCGCACGGGCAATTCCACGAGACTTCCCTCGCGCTCGGCCTCCTCGCGGGTGGGGCCGAGCAGCGCCTCGAGCCCCCGGCCGAGGCGACGGCGTCCTAGCGCGGTCTCTGTCATGCAGGCACCTCCGGCAGCGGTTCAGCGGCAGGCGGGGCAGGGGATGGTGCGCGCTCCACCCGCTGGATCAGCTCCTGGGCCAGCGCGAGATAACTCTTCGCGCCGACGGACTGCACGTCATATAAGAGGATCGGCTTACCGAAGCTCGGCGCCTCTGCCAGGCGGACGTTCCGTGGCACCGTGATGTCGAACATCTTCGGCCCGAAGTACTCCTTCGCCTCCTCAGCCACCTGCCTGCAGAGGTTGAGCCGCGCGTCGAACATCGTCAGCAGCACGCCGTCGATGGCGAGGGCAGGGTTGAAGTTGCGCTGCACGAGCTTGATGGTGTTGAGGAGCTGGGAGAGTCCCTCCAACGCGTAGTACTCGCACTGAATCGGGATCAAGACGCTATCCGCCGCGGCGAGCATGTTGAGCGTGATGAGGCCGAGCGACGGTGGGCAGTCGATGACCACGTAGTGGTATTCCTCCCGCACGTCCTCGAGGGCCCGCCGCATGCGGGATTCGCGCGCGGACACATTGACGAGCTCGAGCTCGGCTCCCACGAGATCCTGGGTGGCCGGCACGAGATCGAGGAACGGGAAGTGCACGTGCGGGAAGCGCGTGCCTGAGAGCGGCCGACCATCGAGCAGCGCGTCGTACAGGGAGTGGCGGATGCGATCGCGCTCGATGCCGACGCCGCTCGTCGAGTTGGCCTGCGGATCCCCGTCGATCAGCAGCGTCTTGCGCTCCGCCGCCGCGAGCGACGCGGCGAGGTTCACCGCGGTGGTAGTCTTGCCGACCCCACCCTTCTGATTGGCGATCGCGACGACGCGGGACATGCCCTATAACTCGTTATATGATAATGTGTTACGTGATAACTCTCTAAGTGGCCCACAAATATAGTGTAAGGGACCGGGGAAGGAAAGCGGGTAGTTTCACGTGAAACTGGAGCAGTAGTTTCACGTGAAACACCATCTAGGCTACCTGTCTCCGTCGCCAGCGGGTCGCCTCCACTACCAGATTGTGCAGATCGCTCGGCGAGACGCCCGGGATCCGCGCCGCCTGCGCCAGCGACGTCGGGTGCACGAGGTCGAGCTTCTGCCGCGCCTCGGTCGCGAGACTCGCCAGCTCGAGGTAGGGCAGGTCCCCCGGCAGCGCGAACGACGCGAGCTCGCTAAGTCGCCGAGCAGCGTCCCGCTCGCGCGCGAGATACCCCTCGTACTTGAGCTCGATCTCCGCCGACCGCACCACCTCTGCTTCCACCTGCGGCACGGCCCCCACCGCCGCGAGCAGTTGAGCCAGCGATGCGCCCGGCCGCTTCACGACGGACGCCACCCGCTCCGGCTCCCCCAGCGTCGTTCCGGTCGGCGCAAGCGCTGCCGCCGCCTGTGCGGGAGTGATCGTCGTCTCGCGAGCGGCCGCCAGCAGCTCCTCCTCTTCCAGCAGCCGTCGCTCCGCCACGCGCAGCTCGCCCGCCGTGAGCAGGCCCAGCGTTTCCGCAAGCGGCAGCAGCCGCCGCAGCGCGTTGTCCTGGCGCAGCAGCAGCCGGAACTCCGCGCGGGACGTGAACAGGCGGTACGGCTCGTCCACGCCCCGCGTCACCAGGTCGTCCACGAGGACCCCGATGTAGGCGTCGTCGCGCCCCAGCACCACGGGCTCCTGCCCCCGGATGCGCCGCACCGCGTTGATCCCCGCTACCACTCCCTGTCCCGCCGCCTCCTCGTAGCCTGTCGTCCCGTTGATCTGCCCCGCAAACCACAGGTGCTCGATCGCCTTGGTCTCGAGCCACGGAGTGAGCTGGTTCGGGGGATAGTAGTCGTATTCGATGGCGTAGCCCGGCCGCGTCAGCTTCGCTCGCTCGAGCCCCGGTACGGCGTGCACGAACTCGACCTGCACCCGCACGGGCAGGGAAGTGGACAGCCCGTTCACGTAGAGCTCCGCCGTATCCAGCCCCTCCGGCTCAAGGAACACCTGGTGGCGCTTCGCGTCCGGGAATTTCACGACTTTATCCTCGACCGACGGGCAGTAGCGCGGGCCCCGCCCGCTGATCGCCCCACCGTACAGCGCCGACTCCTTTAGGTGCCGCTCGATGATGGCCTTTACCGCCTCCCCGGCCCACGTGATCCAGCAAGGCAACTGCCGGGGCCGCTCCACCCGTTCGTAGAACGAGAAGCGGCACTCGTCCTCGTCCCCGTCTTGACGCTCCACCTTGGACCAATCGACCGTGCGCCCATCCACTCGCGGCGGCGTCCCGGTCTTGAAACGGGACACTGTAAGTCCAAGCGCAGCAATGTGTTGCGCAATCTCGATCGCCGGCTGATCACCCGCCCGGCCCGCCGGAATCGTGGTATCGGTCCCCACGTGAATGCGACCGCGCAGGAACGTGCCCGCCGTGATAATCACAGCCCGCGACGTGAACCGCCGCCCATCGGTCGTCTCCACGCCTCCGACCTGGTCCCCTTGGACGACCAGGCGGGCAACCATGCCCTGAGTCAGCTCGAGATCGCGGAAGCCCTCGAGCAGCTGCCGGACGGCGCGGCGGTACAGCGTGCGGTCGCACTGCGCACGCGGCGCCCACACCGCCGGCCCCTTGGAGCGGTTGAGCATCCGGAACTGGATCGTCGCACGATCGCTGGCTCGACCCATGAGACCGCCCAGCGCGTCGATCTCGCGCACGACAGTGCCCTTCGCGATCCCGCCGATCGCGGGATTGCAGGACATCTGGCCGATGGTATCGAGGTTGGAGGTGATGATCAGGGTGCGCGCGCCGAGCCGGGCGCACATGACGGCGGCTTCGGTTCCGGCGTGGCCGGCGCCGACGATGAGCACATCGTAGTCGAAAGGCATGGCCCAATAATAGGGGAGGAGAGGCCCAGACTACTAGGGAGACGCCGAGCCGCCGAGACGCTGAGTGGATATGAGGAGGTCAGGTAGAAGGCGTTCGCACAGCCGCCCCGCTTACCTTCCGAAGCAACCCGTACAGTGTCTTGCCCGTTTCGTTCACCAATGCCTCGAGGCGCCCGAACTCGGCGGGCCTCACGTACTCCAGCTCTCGGGCCATCTCGATAATCGTCTCCACCTCGGCAAGCGAGCCCCGAGCCGTGTCCAGAAACCGCCGGTATTCGCGCGAGCCCTGCCGAGTGTTGCCTTCGGCAATGTTTAGGGGGACGCTGTAACAAGCACGCCGCAATTGATCTGCTAGTGCGTGCTGCTCATAGTCGGGAAATGCACGGGCGGCTCTCACGCATTCGATGGCGAGGCGCTGCGCATGCTGCCAAGCCTTCAGGGTCCGATACGGGGGCATGAAGCGATACTACCGAAGGAGCAGGCGCAGTACCGTACCGTTCCGTTGCGAGCCGTACCGCACCTATGCATGCAGCTCCGCCCCAGCACCTGCTGTCCGTCTACCCGCCTACCCGTCTAGGCTAGCCCGCTCTCACCCACCTCACTAGCTCCTTGATGTTCGGCCGCTTCCCCGTCATGAGTATCCCCACCCGATAAATCCGCGCCGCCACCCACGTCACTGCGACGATACCCGTCAGCAGCAACCCGAGCGACCCCGCCAGCTCGTCCACTGGCACCGTGCTCGCGGCCCACCGCACCGGCATCGCGATCGGCGCGGTGAACGGAATCAGCGACAACGTCACCGCGTAGGTCGACTCCGGGTTGTTCGTCAACCCGAACATGGAGACGTAGGCGATGAGCAGCAGGAACATCACCGGCTGCTGTGCCTGGCGCGCCTCCTGCTCGTTGGACGACATCGCGCCGACTGCGGCGTACATCGCCGAATAGAGGAAGAACCCACCCAAGAAGTAGCTGAGGAACACGCCCAGCGTGGCTGCGGAGAGGTGGGGCATCTGGAACACCTGACGCGCCTCGTCCACACCGCCCAACCCTGCGAGGAGCGCCCGGCGCTGCGACAGCAACAGCTTCGCGCCGAGGCCCCACAGCACGAACTGGAAGAGCGACACCGCTCCCACTCCCAGCACCTTCCCGATCATCAGCTGGAACGGCCGCAGCGACGACACCAGGACCTCGACGATGCGGGTCGTCTTCTCCTCGACCACCGAGCTCATCACGTTCACGCCGTAAATCGTAATGACGAGGAACAGCACGACCCCCATCACGTAGGCAAGCGCGAACGACTGGGCGGCGCTCTCGCCGGTCGTCTTCGAGCCGGAGATCTTCTTCGTCTCGAGACTGATCCGCAGTTGGGCACGCCCCACCAGGGTGGGGTCGACCCCCTGGCGCTCGAGACGGGCCGCCACGGCGAGCCGGGCGAGCACGTCCTGCAGCTCGGCGACGTCGCGGAACGACGACACGTTGGAGGCTCGGTACTCGGCCGTGCCGGTCTCGACCACGGCGTCGGTCACGATGAGGAAACCGTCGAGCTGCTTCGCGCCCACGAGTTGGGTGACCGAGTCCACCACGCCCGCGCCCGCCGGCACGCGGGTCGCGCGAAAGATCTTGCCATGGCGGAGCTCTGCCACGACCCGTGCCCCAAACGCTCCTGTGGTCCCGTCCACGACCGCGATGCGGCGGGTGCCGCCCGCTCCCGCGAACAGCACCGGCACGACGATCATCCCCCCGAAGAACACGGGGCCGAGCAGGGCGGAGATCCAGAACCACTTGCTCCGGACCCGCTCCACGAACTCGCGCCGGATGACGGCCCAGACCTTACGCACGAGGTCCTCCCGGCTGCGGCCGTGCCTCGGGCGTCGCCGCGTCCGGCCCCACGAGGTCAATGAAGATCTTGTTCAGCGACGGCTCGCTCAGCTCGAACCGCGCCAGCCGGGCTCCCGAACGCACCAGAGCGGCAAGCAGACGCTGCGGGTCGGCGTCCGGTGCGAGCTCGAGCTCGGCATACTGGCCGTAATCGTCCACCTTCTGCACAACCCGCTTGTCCGCGAACAATTGGACCGCCGCCCCGGGAGCACCATCAAACCCGATGACGAGATGGTGTCCGGTTTGTGTCCGCTTGATGTCGGCAAGCGCACCGTCCACCAGTTTCCTGCCGCGGGCGATTATGCACAGCTGATCGCACAGTTTCTCGGCCTGCTCCATGATGTGCGTCGAAAACAGGATCGTGACGCCGTCGCGCCGCAGCTCCACCACGGCATCCTTCATGACCTGCGTGTTGACGGGATCGAGCCCGGCGAACGGCTCGTCCAACACGACGAGCTCGGGCTCGTGCAGGACGGTTGAGATGAACTGCACCTTCTGCTGCATGCCCTTCGAGAGCTCGTCCACGCGGCGCATGCGCCACGCGCCCAGGCCCAGCCGCTCAAGCCAGTCGGCGGCCCGGGCCCGCGCCCGCCGCCGCTCCACGCCCTTCATCTCGGCGAGGAACACGACCAGGTCCAGCACGCGCATCCTGCGGTACAGCCCCCGCTCCTCGGGCAGGTATCCGATGCGCGCCGAGTGGTCCCGGCCCGTGCCCCGCTCGCCGAACAGCCGCACCGACCCCTCGTCGGGCTCGATGACGTCCATGATCATCCGGATGGTGGTCGTCTTGCCGGCGCCGTTCGGGCCGAGCAGCCCGTAGATCACGCCGCGTGGGACGGAGAGAGACAGGCCGGCGACGGCCGTGTGCCCGGAAAATCGCTTCGTGACCCGGTCGAGCGCGAGAACCGGGGCGCTCACGCGGAGCTCTTGAAGGCGTCGGTCAACGCGTTCCAGGGCAGCAGGGCGCACTTGATCCGCACCGGGAACTTGGACACCCCGGCGAGCGCCCGCAGGTCGCCGAGCGCCTTGTCCGTGGCGGCGGCCGCGTCGCCCTGCATCATGGCGCTCATCCGCCCGGCGAGCGTGAGCACTTGCGGGACCGACTTCTCCTTCAGCAGTTGTGTCATCATCGACGCGGATGCTTGGCTGATGGAGCAGCCCCGGCCCACGAAGCGCACGTCGCGGATCACGGCGTCCTGGACCAAGAGGTGGAGGTCGATCTCGTCGCCGCACAGCGGGTTGTTGAGCGACACGGCGTGGGTGGGGTGCTCGAGCATCCCCTTGTTGCGGGGGCGCCGGTAGTGGTCGAGGATCAGCTCCTGATAGAGCGCCCTGAGCTTGGGCTCAGGCGGGGACGTATCCAAACAGCGCTCCGGCCTTGACGAGCGACGTCGCGAGAGCCTCGACGTCCTCGAGGCCGTTGTAGAGATAGAAGGAAGCGCGCGCCGTAGCCGCGACGTTCAGTCGGCGCATCAGCGGCTGGGTGCAGTGGTGGCCGGCGCGGATGCAGATCCCGTCCTGGTCGAGGATGGTGGCGATGTCGTGCGGATGCACATCACCGTACGTGAACGAGACGACGCCGGCCCGGTGGCCGCGCGGGCCGTACACGACGACGCCGTCGATCTGGGAGAGCCGCTCGATCGCCGCCTTGGCGAGCGCCTGCTCGTGCTCGGCGATCTGCTCCAGGCCGATCCGCTCCAGGTAATCGATCGCGGCCGCAAGCCCGACGGCGCCTTCCACGTTCGGCGTCCCGGCCTCGAACTTGTGCGGGATCCTGTTGTACGTGGAGTGATCGTCCCAGACTTTGGAGATCATCTCGCCGCCACCGTGATAGGGCGGCATCGCCTCGAGCAGCGCCGGTTTCGCGACGAGCGCGCCCGATCCCATCGGCCCGAGCATCTTGTGGCCCGAGCAGGCGTAGAAGTCGCAGTCGAGCGCCTGCACGTCCACCCTGAGGTGCGGCGTGGACTGCGCGCCGTCCACCACCACGACCGCCCCGACCGCGTGCGCGAGCCGGATCAGTTGGGCCGCAGGGTTCACGGTGCCGAGCGAGTTCGACACGTACGGGAAGGCCACGATCTTCGGCCGCCGCTCCAGGGCCTGCCCGTAGTCGGACAGATCGATGCGCCCGTCCTCGGTGATCTCCACCATCCGCAGCGCGGCGCCCTTCTCCTGGCAGAGGATCTGCCAGGGCACCACGTTCGAGTGGTGGTCCATCGCCGTCACCACGACGGTGTCCCCCTGCCGCAGGTTGGCCCGCCCGTACGCGCCCGCGACCAGATTGATCGCCTCCGTGGTACCGCGGGTGAACACGACGCCTTCCGGCGCCCAGGCGTTCAGGAACCGCGCGACGCGCTCGCGCGCCGCTTCGTAGGTCTCGGTCGCGCGGATCGCGAGAGAGTACGCCCCGCGGTGGACGTTCGCGTTGGTGGTGCGATAATAGTCGAGGATCGCGTCGAGCACCGCCTGCGGCTTCTGTGTCGTGGCCGCGTTGTCGAGGTAGACGAGACGCCGCCCGTGCTCCTGCCGCTGGAGCAGCGGAAAGTCGGCGCGGAAGCGGGCGGCGTCGAGCATTACCCCCTCCGTCCCCCCCGGGAGCGATCCGCCAGTCGGGCCCGTACCACGCGGTCGAGCTCCTGCCGCAGCTCCGTGTGCGCCATCCGCCCGAGGATCTCGGCCGCGAAGCCGTACGTCAGCATGCCCGCGGCCGTCTCGGGCGAGAGGCCACGGCTGCGCAGGTAATACAGGGCCGTCTGGTCGAGCGGGCCCACGGTCGAGCCGTGCGTGCACTTCACGTCGTCGGCGTAGATCTCGAGCTGCGGCTGGCTGTCCGCGCGGGCCGCGGTCGAGAGCAGGAGGTTGTTGTTGGTCTGCTTCGAGTCCGTCCGCTGGGCGCCGGGTCGCACGATGATCCGGCCGTTGAACACTCCGTGGCCCTGCTCGCCCACGATGCCGTTGAAGAACTCGTGGCTCGCGCAATGCGGCTGCGCGTGATCGATCACCGTGTGATGGTCCGAGTGCTGGCTACCGTGGAGCAGGTAGAACCCGTTCAGGATCAGCTCCGCGCCGCTCCCGGCGAGCACCGTGTGCACGTCGTGGCGAGCGAGCCCCCCTCCCAAGGCGATGGGGTGGAGGCGGAGCACGCTGTCCCGGCCCTGGGTCGCGTGCGTGGTGGCGACCTGATAGGCCTGCCGGCTCTCGCGTTGCAGCCGGTAGTGCTCGAGCCGCGCCCCATCGCCGACCACCACCTCGGTCACGGCGTTGGTCCAGTACAGGCCGTCCGCGAGCGCGACGTAGCTCTCGACCACCGTCGCCTGCGCCCCGCGCTCCACGACCACGAGGCTCCTGGGGTGCGACACGGTTGGCCCGTCGCCGGCCGTCGCCACGAACACCAGCTCGATCGGCCGATCGAACTTCACGCCCGCAGGCGCGTACACGAACGCGCCGTCGCACAGGAACGCCGTGTTCAGGGCGGCGAACGGGCTCGCCTGATAGGGCGCATAGCGCGCCAAATGCTGGCGGGCGAGCTCCGGGTCGCGCTCGAGCGCTGCCGCGAG
>Ga0209158_1000992_pt1 | contig 19508 bp, 9 predicted proteins | sample GraSoiAngelo_140_FD_185897 | JGI IMG/M metagenome (GOLD analysis project Ga0209158, IMG submission 185897) | Grasslands soil microbial communities from the Angelo Coastal Reserve, California, USA - 14_0929_12_30cm (SPAdes) (version 2) | ecosystem: Environmental > Terrestrial > Soil > Grasslands ...
TGGTGTTATCTCCGGTAGGGAGTCTGGGAAAATCCTACGCGCCACAGCGTGAGGCCACAAACGTGTCCAAGGCAATGTCTTGGCGCGGCCCGCCCGAAAAGAGGCAGTTGGCAACTCAATGGAAGCAAGCGAAAAAAAAGTGGCGGAGAGGGTGGGATTCGAACCCACGGTTGAGTTTCCCCAACACACGCTTTCCAAGCGTGCTCCTTAAGCCGCTCGGACACCTCTCCGCGTCCTACCCTTGCCAGTAGTTTAACTCATATACAAGGAACCCAACTAGCTGCTTTGTGGCGCAGTTTGTGATGCATCCCCCGAAACCTCCAGTGAATCTTGGCTGCACTCCTGTATCAACCTCTGCGAAATCTTGCGCAACGTTAGTTATGGTATTCTTCGCACCGTCGAGTGAGCTCTGGGGCCACGCCCCACTCCTGTGGAGAAAAGGCACGTCAAGGACTGGCTCTCAGCACGGGGATGGCCTCACCCCGGATGACGGCTTGCGCTGGGCGGGTCGAGGGATTCCTTCCTGCTCGTTGCGGGCCGGCAGCCTGCTTGAAAGCTGATTGCCGAACATGAAATTCGCGCTGCTAGATTGGGCCGCGGTCGTTGGCTACCTGCTGATTACGCTGCTGCTCGGCCTCTACTTCCGGCGCCGTTCCAGCCACAGCACCGAGGATTACTTCGTCTCCGGCCGCGACGTCAGTTGGTGGCTGGCGGGCACCTCGATGGTCGCCACGACCTTTGCCGCAGATACGCCGCTGGCCGTCAGCGGCTTGGTGTACACGCAGGGCATCGCCGGCAACTGGCTCTGGTGGAGTTTTCTGCCCTCGGGGATGATGACTGTCTTTCTGTTCGCGCGGCTCTGGCGCCGCTCGGGCTTGCTCACCGACGTGCAGTTCGCCGAAATGCGCTATGCTGGCCGCCCGGCGGCCTTCCTCCGCGGCTTTCGCGCTCTGTATCTCGGCCTGCTGATGAACTGCCTCATTCTGGGCTGGGTCACTAAGGCCATGACCAGCATTGTCGGGACTACTCTGGGCAAGAGTGACGCGACCAGCCTGTTCATCTGCATCTTCTTTCTGATGCCGTTTACAGGCTTCTACGTGTCGCTAGGCGGCCTGTGGGGAGTCCTGTGGACCGACTTGTTTCAGTTCGTACTGAAAATGGGCATTGTTATTGCTGTGGCCTACTATGGAATCAAGGCCGTGGGCGGAATGGGCGCGCTGCTTACAAAGCTGGCCGCGATGCACGCTGCCAATGGTCCCGCCGCCTCCGACATCACCGGCATGCTGCCGGATTTCTCTCAGGGGCTGACCGCCGAAGCCCTCTGGACGCTGCCCGTGCTGACCTTCCTGGTTCACCTTGGGGTGCAGTGGTGGGCCTTCTGGTATCCAGGTGCGGAGCCCGGCGGCGGCGGCTACATCGCTCAGCGCATCTTCAGTGCGCGCAACGAGCGCCACGGCTTGCTCTCCGTGCTCTGGTTCAACCTTGCTCACTACGCCCTGCGTCCCTGGCCGTGGATTCTCACCGCGCTCGCCGCCGTCGTACTTTATCCGGGCTTAGCTCGCCCGGAGACGGGCTACATGCTAGTGGCCACTACGCAGATGCCGCACGCGCTGCGCGGCATCCTGATCGCCGGTTTCCTGGCCGCTTTCATGTCCACCATTGCGACGCACCTCAACTGGGGTAGCTCGTACCTGATTGCCGATTTCTACCGGCGCTTCCTGCGCCGCGGTGCCAGTGAAGCGCACTACGTCACTGCGTCGCGCGTGGCCACACTGCTGCTGGTCGTGGCCGCGGCGTACGTCTCAGCGCAACTGGCTTCGATCACCTCAGGCTGGCAGTTCGTGCTCGAGGTCGGCGCTGGCACCGGCAGCGTTTATCTGCTGCGCTGGTACTGGTGGCGGATCAACGCCTGGAGCGAGATTGCCGCCATGGCCACGGCGCTGGTCGTTTCGGTGGCCGTGCACTGGTGGCATCCGTTCACCGGCAGCGGGCCCGTCCTGTTCGCCAAGAGCACGTTGACCACGACCGGGGTCACCACGGTGGTTTGGGTAATCGTGACGCTGCTCACCCCGCCCGAGCCGCAAGACGTACTCGTGAAGTTCTACCGACAGGTGCGGCCGCACGTCACTGGCTGGAAGCCCATCGCTCAGCTCGCTGCCGAAGTGCCCCCGACGCGCGATTTGGGACACAATCTGCGCGCCTGGCTGCTCGGCTGCACAATGGTGTACGCAACCTTGTTCGGCATCGGCAAGCTGTGCTTCGGCAGGATCGCGAGCGGAGTGCTCCTGCTGGCTCTGGCTACGGTCTGCGCCGGCCTGATCTACGCCCACATCTCCCACCCGTCCCGGGGATTCGAGGCGTCGCCGGCTGATTGAGCGCCGCGGCTGTTTTGACCCAGGATCTCCATGCCCACTGTCGGAGCGTTCGTAAAATAAATGTCCAGCCCAGCCGTCGCGGTCTTAGTCGAAAAGAATCACTCTCACCGACAGGAGTCCAGTCAGGGGGCAGACGCCCGTTCACGTCAGGGCTTCTCGGTCTCAAGGCTTTCGCGCTTTTTCAGTCGACTGCCTTCGATGAGCTTGCGATAAGTCGCCAACGCCTCCTCCGCCTCCTGTACACGGCCGGCACGGCGATAAGCCTGGCTCAACTGGTAGTAGGTGGCGTCGTGGTCGGGAGAAAGCTTCTTGGCAGTTTCCAAGTTTTCGATGGCACGGGCTACATCCCCTAACTGAAGAAGAGCGCGGCCGAGCTCGAAATAAGCGAACTCATAGTCGGGCCTGGCCTTGACCACCTCGCACAACAGGGTCACGGCCTGCTCCACACGGCCCTGCGAGAGCAGGGCAAAGGCAAGGTGATAGCTCGTGACGGGGTCCGCGGGGTGAAGCTCAAGCTCGGCGCGGAATTCCTGGGCGGCGGATTCGAACTCACTCTGATGGAGCAGGACGAGGCCGGCATAATAGTGGGCTTTCAGAAGCTGGGGATCAAGGTGTAAGGCGGTTCTTAGCTCGCTGAGAGCATTCGGGTAGTCTTCCTGCCGCGCGTAGGCCTGGCCGAGAAGAAGGTGGATCTCGGGATTGTTGGCATTTTGCTCGAGCAGGCGGCGGAAGATTCTGGCTGCAAGGTCGGACTGACGCGTGCGAACGAGGGCGACTCCCCAAGCGTAGAGCAAGCCGGCATCGTCGGGCGGGTTTTCAAGAAAGGGGCGGAGAACTTGGGCGGTCCTGGGATAGTTGTCCGCCGTGAAATAGCAGAGGCCGAGGAGCTGGCGGACGAACGAGTCGTCGGGATGGGCGGTAAGCTGGCGTTCCAACGGTGGGATAGCGTCGGAGTAAAGCTTCGCGCGAAAGCTGGCGAGTCCCCAGTTGCGGTCCACCCCGGGGAGATCCGACTTCCACGAGGCAGCCTGCTTGAAAAATTCGGCGGCGTCGGCAAATTTTGAGTCTTTCGCGTGCATGGCGCCCAGGTCGTTGTAGGAGCTGGCGAGGATGTCGGCAACGAATGCGCGGTACTGCAGTGTCTCTTTCGTTTCAGCGGCCGATTGCTGGACCGTCGGAGCCGCGGGCAGGCCCCGCTGTATCATCGCCTGCGCGGCTTGCTTTTCCTCCGGGGAACCGGCTTCGAGGAGGCCCGCGATTCGGTCCGAGGCGCGGCTCTCGCCGTCATCTTCCGAACTTTGCTTCTCCTCGAAAATGTGTTCCTGATCATACTTGAATTTTGCCTCGCGGTACTGTTGGGAACGCGCCAGCGCCTTCTTCGCTTCCTCCCCGCGGCCGAGCCGCAACAGGCTTTGTCCCAGCAAGTAGTATCCCCGGCTGACTTCGCGCAACATTTCTTCCGGGTGGCTCACCAAGCTGACGTACTTCTCGAGGGCTTCGACCGCCTCTTTGATGCGATTCGTTTCCACATAAGTTTCGCCAAGATAGAGATAAGGAGAGGCCTCCTCGGGACGCACGCGGGATGCATGCAGAAGAGCAGTCTCTGCGGCCGGGAAGTCGCGCAAGGCGACGGTCGCGATCCCGAGCAGCGTCAAAAAGTAATATTGATCGGGCTGGCGCTTCAGCTCCTTCTCGAACTCTTCGCGCGCCTGCGGGTAGGCCTCTTCGCCGAATTGCTCCAGATAGGCGTATCCAAGAAGTCCGTGCGCTCGCGGATACTTCGGATCGAGCTTTAAGGCCCTACGAAACTCGGCCATCGCGGGCTCCGGGAAGTGCGCGATGGTGTAAGCCCGGCCGAATAACACGTGCAGGGCTGCCGATTCCCCCATTGAGGACTGTATCTTGGCGAACAGGGCTGAGGTCTCGGCCAATTTCTTGGCCTTCAAGTAGGCGATTCCCAGGAAATAGGCCGTCTCGAAGTCGTCCTGAAGAGCCACCGCAGCCTTCAACTCTTTGATCGCGCCCTCGAAATCGCCTTGGGATAAGTTGATCCGGCCGAGGATGTTATGTGCCCGCGCGTGATTCGGTTGGCTGGCCAGCGCCGTCTTGATCAGCACCTTGGCCTTCTTGAGGTCTCCCCGCCGGAACCACGCGATGGCCGCATCTGCTTGCGTTTCGACGTCATCGGGCTTGAGCTTCAGCGCGTCGTCGAGATAACGAGTTGCCTGCTCGTATTGTCCCTCCGAAATGGAAAGATTTCCGAGCTGGCGCAAACCGAGCGCGAGCGTCTGCCGGAAGTGGCTTTCCGCCTGGAGGAGATCGCCGGCGTCCAGAAAGGCCTTCGCCGCCTCGAACTGCCTCTTCAGGGTCTCTCCCGGGCTATCGGCTGCTCGAGCGAGTGGAACAAGCGCCACCGCCAGCGCGGCGACCAAAACCAGGATTGCCGGAAGGGGCTTCAACGGGCCATCGAATCCGGCGAGCTGTTTACGAGCCGAACGCATGGCGGTGTCCCTAAAATTCCGAAGAGAGTTTTTCGCGGGCACCGGAAGAGACTCCGTGGGGCGTTCCATGAGCACCGTTAGGCGCACTGGTTCCCGGAGGCGACAGCGGTTTCGTCTCACGGATGCCCTCTCCTTCGGCGACGGTATAAATGGAGTCGGCGGCAACATTTTCGAGCTTCTCAACGCTACCACTTGGCCAGCGAATCTCGACCGACTCCATCTTGGCGGCGCTGCCGAGACCAAAATGCAAGCGCAGGTCGTTCTGCGAAAGATAACTTGCGCCGCCGCGTACCTCGCCGAGCTGCTGCATGCCACCGGCGCGGATGGTTACGCGCGCGCCGATCGCCGCTCGATTACTCTTCGTGCCCACCAGCTTGAACAGGACACGGTGGAAGCCGTCGTGGTTGGTGTTCAAGAGGAGCGAGGGCGGCTCCCCCACATTCAGGAGGACGACATCGACGTTCCCGGTGTTGAAAATATCGCCGAATGCTGCGCCGCGGCGCGACTTCAGCGGAACACTATCGAGGCCAGCCTCCTTCGAAACCAGGTCAAAAGTGCCGTCACGATTATTCCGGTGCAGCAGAAGCGGTTCACGGTACCGCGCTCCCACTTCTACGCTATCCACCTGGGGAAACACATGACCGTTGGCCACGAAAAGGTCGAGCCAGCCGTCGTTGTCCATGTCAAAAAAGGCCGTACCCCAGCCGACCAGCCCATAATTCTGCCGACCAAGCCCTGAAGTCCAGCTCTCGTCATTGAATCCCTGCGGGCCCATGTTCCGATAGAGCGAATTGGGCTGCTCGGCAAAGTGCGTCACAAAATAACTCAAGCGTCCGCTATGGTCATAGTCGCCAAAATCCACTCCCATGGAGCCGAGCTCCATGCCTTCGCCGCTCAGGGCCACGCCGGTCAGCAAACCCACATCGGTGAACGTGCCGTCGTGATTGTTGTGATAGAGATAGGTCGGGACAGAGTCGTTGGCGACAAGCAGGTCCGGCCAGCCGTCGTTGTCGTAGTCGGCCCAGATCACCCCGAGGCCGTAATAACCGATGTCGTCGTGGACACCGGCCTTCTGCGAAACCTCCTCAAAGGTGCCGTCGCCGCGGTTGCGGTAGAGAAAGTCGCTTTCGCCCACGAGTCCCCAGGGGCCGCACTGCACGAGCACGCCTTTGTAGCGACAGTACTTGTTGCTCCCAAATTGCGGCAGATGATCCATGTCTACGTGCGTATAGCGCGCGACGAACAGATCCACGTTGCCGTCGCGATCGTAATCGCCCCACGCCGCACCGGTGCTGAACCCGCCGCCGCGGACTCCGGCCTTCTCGGTCACGTCTTCGAATCTGCAGTTCCCCAGATTGTGGTACAACACATTGCCGCCGTAGCCGGTCACAAACAAATCCAGTTTGCCGTCGTTGTCGTAGTCGGCGACGGCCACGCCCATCCCCCAACCCAGGCGCGTCAGACCGGCTTGCTTGGTGATGTCTTTAAAGTTGCCGTCCGGTTCCTGGTGATAGAGCGTCACCATAGGATCGCCGCCCTTGCGGAACCGCTCGACCGTCGATCCGTTCGCCATCACGATGTCCAAGCGCCCATCGTTATCACAGTCGAACAGCCCCACGCCCCCACTCATGGATTCCAGGATGTACCGCTTTTCCCCCGTGGAGATGTGCGAAGCCGTCAGCCCCACTTCGTTCGCAATATCTTTGAAGACGGGAACCGGCGGGAAGCCGCTGCGGTCCGTTTTGGGCCGGGACACGCCCGGCGCTGGCTTGGGCACGGGAACGCGGGCGGCCTGGAAGGCGTGAGATTGCGCCGCCAGCGCGACTGCGGCCACCGAACTAAGAACTAGAAAACAGATGACGAAAGGATAGGATCTCGGTTGGTACCTAAGCATGGCGGCATTGTAACGCAAAGGATTATTACTCCGAAACGAATCTCGCTCGATAGGTCAGACAGATGGAAAAAAGGAACGTCCCGCCCGCGTGCTGGGCGAGCGGGACGTTTCGAAAAAGAGGCTGTCTCTTCGCTCAGAAGCTAAACTTCAAAGCATACTGGATCTGCCGGAATCCGGTCTCGCGCAACTGCGAGACACGACCGAAGCCGGGATCCACCGTAGTGTTCTGGATAGAGACTGCGTTCGCGAGACTGGTGGTCGGTTTCCCAGAAGCGTCTAGGAACTCAGGGCTCGCCGCAGTGTTCACGGCATGGAAGGTCAGTGCAGGAATAAGCTCATTGCTGAAGCCGGCGAGGGAAAGTGCCGAATACTGCGGGTGGTTGAAGAGGTTGAAGAACTCCAACCGGAATTGCATCTTGATGCGCTCCGTCAGCTTGAAGTTCTTGTTCAGGGACCAGTCCACGGTGCTTGTGCCGGGCCCGGTGCAGACACCAACCGCGGAACTTCCGATCTTTCCCAATTGGAAGCCGTTCATGGTGTAGGCGTTCGGGTTGAGCCACCGGAACCCATCACGGAGGTCTCCGCGGCAGGGTTGACCCGCAACCCGCATTGGCCGCTCGGAGTTCCTGGCGCCTCCCCGGCCGACGCCGGAGGGATCACTGACATTATCCAGGCCTCCGATCACCGGCGTCATGGAAGGCCCGGTCGCCATGTTCACGATGGTGCCGACTTCCCACGAACCCAAGGCGCTCCGCACGAATCCGTTCTGGTTCTGCAGTGTGGGCAGGTTGTAGACGATGTTTAACGAAAAGATGTGCGGACGGTTCAGCGGATCCAGGCCTCGACTTGCGTCCAGATTAAACGCATCCACGGCGAGCTGTGACGGCGAATCGACCCGAGCCGCATTTGAAATCAATTTGGACCACGTGTAGGCCATCTGCACCACGGAATTGCGCTGGAAGCGCATGTTGAACAGCATCTGCAGCGAGTTGTAGCTCGAATCGCTCTGACGCGTCCAGTAAGCGATGCTATTGTTTCCGACGATGGCGCTGTAGGGCCTGAGCGATCCAGTGCTGGCATTACTCTGTGCATAGGCCAGCCGGTCCGCAGGAGCAATGGGGTTGGCATCAACTTTACTCAGCCAGTTAAAGGTGTGGTTGCCAACGTAGCTCACTTCCAACCTGGCATCCTTCCACACCTCCCGCTGAACGGTCACGTTGTACTGCCAGCTATACGGCACCTGGTTGGTAGTCTCATTGCCGGTACTGGCGTTTCCGAGACCTGTGCCAAAGCAGGGCCCTGTGCCACAAGCAGGCGGAGGAGCTGTACTGTCGAGGAAACGCCCGTTACCGTTAACTGAATTGAAGTTGGCAATGAACGGCGGGTTTTGGCCGCCAATTTGCAGCGCGTGCAAGCGGTCACGGTTGTAGAACTCGCCAGCACCCGCCCGGATCGACCACTTGCCATGGCCGGTGGGATCCCAGGCCAGGCCCAGCCGTGGCGCAATGGAGTGACTGTTGTTATTCCATAGGGCGCGGTTAGGACCGGGGATGCCACCTGAGCCCGGCGGGCAGGGGTTAGCGAGGAGGCTGGGCGAGTACATCAGGCCGTTGCACGCGGCGTTGCCGAGCGACGGATTAAAGGCCGCCGGATTAAAGGAGGTGTAGCGGTCATCGACAAAATATGGGTTCGGCAGGAAAGAATACCGAAGGCCGAAGTCAAGAGTGAAACGGCTGTTCACGCGCCAGTTGTCGTTAGCATAGAACTCGTAGTTTTGCCAGCGAATAGGGGTAGTGAAGATCGTGTTGGTCTCACCCCAAGGGACCGCCATGTTTTTCAGGATCATGTCCGACACATCGTATCCGGTTTTGAAGCTCGGCCTGTTCGCGCATCCCGGCTGAGTCGCAGTCGTGCACCCGTTGAAACCAACAACCCCCCCATTGATCGCTCCGAATTCCACGTTCGGGGCCTGCTCGTCTTTTAAGTTCCGGCTGTAGATGCCGCCAAACTTCAACGTGTGGGGTCCCTTGACGAGGGAAAAGTCATCCTGCCAGGTCAAGAGGTCCTGCTGGTTCGCCCAGGGTGCAATCGTCCAAACGCTGGGAAGGTGCGCATTGCCCCAGCCAGAGAACCACACGCTCGGCCCCTGGTCGTTGAACTTCTTGCCCGACAAAGGGAAAAACGTCGGAATCGCATCATTGAGCTGTTTCACGAGGCCGGGATTCGACTGGGCGATGTTGATGCGATTCCCCGAATAGGTGAATTGGAAGTCGTTCACGGCAGTCGAGCCGATGGTCTTGCTCAACCTGGCCGAGGCTATGCGCCCGGGCTGATCCCACGACTCGTCTATCACCCCCAACGGATTATTTCCCCAGCCAAAACCTGCAGAGGGGGGCCCTAGCGTCCAGGAATCATTCGTGAATTTCAGCATCAAGGTCAGGCTCTTCGTGAGCTTGACGTCGCCGCGGATACTCTCTTCACGCCAGGAGGTCGGCGCATTCAGAGATTTAGTCCAGTTGTTGAACACGCAGGGATTGGAGCTGGTCGGCGCCGGATACTGCGTCAGCAGCAACTGCCCGGCTGGGCTTAGCCGCTCCTTTGGTATGACGTCCACAATACCCGGGGTAGAAGGAGCTGCTGTAAACGGGTTCGGGTTGCCTGGATCCGGATCGGTGAGTCCACCTGCCGGAAACCCAGTGCCAGCAGAGGAAGGACAAGCGGCGAGATCGGCAAAGTTACCGGTCCTCTGCGCGAGCGTGGGCACATGAGCTGTATTCACGATCCCTTCGATCTGCTTGTTCCATTCCTGCGACCAGAAGAAGAAGACTCTGTCCTTCTTAATGGGTCCGCCGATGCTGTATCCGTAGTCGTTCCGGCGGAGCTTGTTTTTCGGGGCCCCTGGGCTGCCAGCCTTGAGGATAGTATTAAACGCATTGAGCTTATCGTTGCGGCCGAAATAGTAGACGTTGCCGTGAAAATCATTGCTTCCCGACTTCGTGACGATGCTGACCTGGCCTCCGGCCGACAAACCAAACTGCGCACCATAGCTGTTCCGTTCGATTCTGAACTCTTCAATTGAGTCGATCGAGGGATAAACAAGAATCGTGCGGTTCGATCCGGTGTCATTGTTGTTACCGCCATCGACCGTCCACAAGTTCCCGTTCACGGGACCACCACTAATGGAAACGTCCGAGGCACCCTTCAGGCCCTTGTTCTGGGTACTGAAGCCCTCGCCGAGGGCCACACCGGGTATCATTTCGACCAATTGAGCGAAGTTGCGGCCGTTGAGCGGCAACTCGGCCACCTGAGAGCCCTGTATCAGGCCGGTCAACTCACCATTAGTGGTCTCGACCGCGACCGGAGACGCCTCGACGGTGATCTTCTCGGTGACGGCACCGAGTTTCAGCCGCACGTTGAGCACCAAGCTATCGCTGACATGGAGCACGATGCCCGTCTGCTCCTCGGCCTTAAAGCCCGCGTGGGTAACCTGGAGCCGGTAGGAGCCGAGCGGAAGGTCGGGGAAGTTGTATGCACCGTCGGGGCCCGATTGGACAGTGCGCGTGAATCCCGTACCTGTGTTGGTTATAGTTACCTCGGAGCCCGCGATGGCGGCGTTTTGCTCGTCCGTCACGATGCCACGAATGGAAGCAGTGATGACTTGCGCGCGCACAGCAAGAGGGATACAGAACAGAAAAACAACAACCCAGACCAGCGGGCGATTCGCGTGCTTCGACTTCTCAAGATGAATCTTCATGGTTTCACCCTCAGGGACACGTTGTCCCGGAACAAAATGAAACGCGGGCCCCTCCCACTCTTACCCTAGAAACTTGGAGATTCGCTGCACCCCACATAAGCCGCAGCGAAGAACCCTAATATTGCGGACCACCGTTATGAAACTTACTTCGCAAAGACGGCGCCATAATGCCGGACGGCCTAAGTTTTCGTTTAATCGAGACCAGCTTGAAAACGCCTCCCGGCACCACCCCATCATTACAGAACCGTTTTAATGGACGCATTAATAGGAGGATTTTGCCTGTCTGTCAAGAGAAAAATTAATCCAGCGCAGGCCCCTTCAGGAGGGTGCTCCTGTAGACTCACGAACGACCAGTTCGGGGGCCACCTTCCGATGCACGGCCGCGAACTCTCGCTTCTGGAGGGAGGCTTTGATCGAATCCACGAAGATGCTGACAGCGGCGGATCCCATGGTTTCCATAGGCTGGCGGATTGTGGTCAAGGAGGGCAAGGACAAGGCGGCCGGCGCCACGTCATCAAAACCAACGACGGAACACTGCGCCGGCACCCTAACACGGGCCTTGGCCAGCGCGCGCAAAGCGCCCAAAGCCGTCATGTCATCAAAGGCCACGAGCGCCGTAAACGCGCGCCTGCGGCTGAGGAGTTCCTCGGTTAGTTCGTAGCCGGCCTCAAAACTGGAGTTGGGATCGAGAGAGTCCGGCAAGTGCAACACCAGTTTGGGATCCAATCTCAGTCCCATTGAATGGGCAAACCCGCGGACCCCCGTCCACCTCTTGCCGCTACTCGACAGTCTCTTGGGGCCGCGAAGGAAAGCGATCTTGCGGTGACCCAGTGAGTACAGATAATCGAGGATCAAGCGCGCGCCAGTTTCGTTGTCCACTGCGACCGAGTTAATCGACTCGGTCTGGATCTCCCCTCCGATTACGACCGTGGGAATGCTGCGCTTTTCCAAGTCCGCCAGCAGGTTGATGTCAACCAGAAGCCAGTTCGCCACAACAATCAATCCCTCCACCCGGCGCTCCAGCAGCATTTCCAAATAGCGCTCGAAGCGGCTCCGCTCATTATGGGCATCCACCAGGACAGGGAGGTAAGAGGCTTGGTAGAGCGAATTCTCAATCCCTCGCAAGATTGGGGTGCAGAAGGGGTCCATGATATCGAAGACCATAACTCCCACGGTCTGGCTTCTCTTGCTGCGCAGGTAGCGAGCGAGCTGATTGGGGCGATAGCCGAGATCCCTTGCAGCCTTCTCGATGCACCTTTTGGTTTGTGGCGGAATGTAACGGGCGAGAGGAGCATCATTGAGGACAATGGAAACGGTGGTAACAGAAAAGCCGCTCTCTCTGGCCACGTCCCGAATGGTGACGGCAGATCCTTTGGCGTTATTCAACCCCAACTCCTTCCTGTAGACGTTATTGTATTGTAGGCGGCGCCGTAATTCACGCAACTGGAATCAATGGCCCGTTCGGGGGTGCGCCGACTGGGGGAATTCAACATCGCCGAGAAGTCGAGAGCCGCTGGAGGCGAGGCTATGCCCTCTGCGATGAAGCGCCTTGCCGTAGTTTTCCTCCGCGACATGCTATTGAACCGTTTTTCTACTGGCATTTAGGCTGCAAACGGTGGTAGTCTCCGGATGGGTTCTTCGTCGAGATATTCTCGACTTCCATTTAGGCAGCACTTGCCGGGGAAACAGCCTCACCCACGCTGCGACGCGCGGAGCTGTGGCACAAGTAGTTCTGCGAGAGGGCCGATGATTCTGGCAGGCGATATTGGCGGGACGAAATGCAACCTTGCATTGTTCGGCGAGCAAGGAGTCGTGCTTCGGCCGGTGTTCCAGCGCCGCTACTCCACAAGGGACTATGCGCATCTTCAATTTGAAGATCTCATCGAGGATTTTATCCGCCAAGCGACAGGCCCAGGCAGTGGCATTTCTGAGCAGGAGATCATCGCGGCAGGGTTCGGCTCAGCCGGCGCCGTCGTGGATGGCCGCGTTCAGGGCATAAATGTGCCTTGGGCTTTGGATGCCCGCGCGCTGGCTCGGAAACTCGGCCTCGGAGACGTAGTGCTGCTCAACGACCTAGCCGCAACGGCCCTCAGCTTGGATAGCCTGGCCTCGGAAGACTTGCTGATGTTGAACCAGGGAGTGGCCCAGCCCGGCGCGACCAAAGCCCTGATTGCTGCCGGGACAGGGTTGGGCGAAGCCTTTCTCTTCTGGGATGGCCAGCGACACCGGGCCGTTTCCTCCGAGGGCGGTCAAGCCGATTTCGCGCCGCGGACCGACCAAGAGATCGAACTGCTGCGCTTTCTGAAGAAGCGCCTACCCCATGTCAGTTGTGAGGAGATTCTCTCGGGGCGCGGCTTTCGTAGACTTCATGAGTTTCTCAACTCCACCGTGCGTCACCCGTCGTTCGACGCGCCCGATGCCGATCCAGCCGCAGAAATCACACAGCAGGCGCTGGTGCGTTCTTGCTCTGTCTGTGTCGAGGCATTGGACCTCTGGACCGCAGCGTATGGCGCGGAAGGTGGGAATTTCGCCCTCAGGGTCTTAGCCCTCGGCGGAGTCTATGTGGCAGGCGGAATCGCCCCCAAGATCCTGCCCAAAATGAAGGACGGTACCTTCGTCCGCTCATTCTGCGATAAGGCGAAACTCGCGCCGATGCTGGCCCGCATTCCGATCTATCTCATCCTGAATGAGGATGCCCCTCTTTGGGGAGTTGCCTACCAAGCGCTCAGCACCAGCCGCGGCTATATTGATTTGGAACCTGCCACCAGAAGCGCGGCTTCCGGCACCGGATGAGACAAGGAAAACCGGTCGCCCCGGCTCTTGGGTTGCGCTGAGGTAAGGCTCATGTTATATAAGCCGGCATATGAAATCGTTTTAAGAAACCGTTTCATGAGCGGTGTTGCGCACATGCACGTACGCGGGCTACTCCTGACCGCTGCACTCTTCCTCGTGTCACACCCCGGCCGGACACAAGAAAGCGCTCCTGCGAGATCCGGTCGCTCCTCGGCGGAAACTGCAACCCCGAAACAGCCTGCAGGCCGTACGGTGGTGGGGAAACTGTCTCCAGCGCGGGAGAAGTGGGTCGTCCAAACCCTCAACAAGATGATGCTGGACGAGAAGATCGGCCAGCTTCTTCTAGTGACTTATTACGGCGGCTTCATCTCCTCGGAAAGCGATGCGTATCGCGAACTCGTTCACCAAGTGGACCAGAACCACGTCGGTGGCTTCATCGTTGTGACCAGGGGCTCCCCACTGGGCATTGTGGAGAGCGAGGTGTATCCCACCGCGGTGCTCGCCAACCAGTTGCAGCGCCATGCGAAGATTCCTCTGCTCATTGCCGCAGACTTCGAGCGCGGCACGGCGCTGCGGCTTAGGGAAGGCACCTCGTTTCCGGATGCCATGGCGGTTGCGGCAGCGGGAACACCGAAGGACGCCTACACGATGGGGCGCATCACCGCGCTGGAAGCGCGCGCGGCGGGCGTTCACTGGATTTTTGCTCCGGTTGCCGACGTCAACAGCAATCCCGACAATCCCATCATTAATATTCGGTCCTTCGGCGAAGACTCGCAACGCGTTGCCGAGTTTGTGTCGGCATTCGTGCGCGGCGTCGAAGAGAACGGCGCCCTTGCCACGGCCAAGCATTTCCCAGGACACGGCGATACCGCCTCCGATTCACATCTCGATCTACCCGTGGTGTACGGGGACCGGAAGCGCCTCGATTCGGTTGAGCTGGTTCCGTTTCGCGCCGCGATTGAAGCTGGCGTGAGCAGCATCATGACAGCCCATCTGGCCGTGCCTGCCATCGAGCCCGATCGCGTTCCGGCAACGCTATCACCGCGAATTCTGACCGACCTGCTCCGAAAGGACCTCGGCTTCAACGGACTCGTGGTCACTGATGCACTCAACATGGGGGGTGTCACTCGGATAGCCGCGCCCGGAGAAGCCGCCGTGCGCTCGTTTCTGGCCGGGGCTGATGTCTTGCTGATGCCGCCAGTCCCAGACGCTGCGTTTGAGGCTCTCAAGACAGCGGTCCGCACCGGTCGCATCCCCAGGTCCCGCCTTGACGAATCTGTCCGGCGGATTCTGCGGGCGAAGGCGCGCCTCGGACTGCACCGGGAGAGACTGGTTCCCCTGGAAGGGCTGAATGCCAAGTTCGGCCTGCCGGACTGGTCCCAAGCGGCGCAAGAGATGAGCGACCGCGGAGTCACTCTCTTGCGCGACACTACGCGCCAGCTGCCACTCGATGCGACGCGGCCGGCGCGCGCCCTGCTCGTCGTCATCGCAGGGGATCCAGATCCCTACCCGGGCGCAGACCTCGAGGACGAAATCCGGCCCCGTGTGGATTCACTCCAAGTAGTGCGCGCAGATACGCGCTTTGCCAGAGTATCCGCGATTCACATTCCCCCGCCTGAGACGTACGATGTGGCCATCGCGGCACTGTTCGTGCGCGTGGTTGACCGCAAGGGCACTATCGGACTTCCCGAAGACCAAAGCGCGCTGCTGAACCAGCTCTTCGCATCGGGAAAACCCGTGGTAGTCGTTGGCTTCGGCAATCCATACCTCATCGAGCGATTCCCGAATTCCACCACCTGGCTCGCCGTCTTTGGCAACAGTGATGTCTCCCAGCGATCCGCAGCCCGCGCACTGTTTGGACAGGTGGCGATCAGTGGACGGCTGCCAGTTGGCATCCCGGGCCTAGAGGGCGGAGGACTTAAGGCAGGTGAGGGTTTGGCCGTGCCGGCGAATCCGATGCGGCTCTGGCCAGCCTCAGACTCAGTAAAGGCACGCCTCAAACCCGCGTTCGACGTCGTGGAGAGAGCGGTTGCAAATGGGACGCTACCGGGCGGCGTGCTGGCGGTGGGCCATCACGGCCAGCTTGTGGTTCACCCCTTCGGTAGACAGATCTATGGTGCTCAATTTACACCGGAGCGAACTGGCGCAATCGATGACCTGGGATCGCTGGGAGAGTCCCTTGTAACCGCATTTCTTCTGGCGCGTTTGACTGAAACCTCGGCGGAAGGCGCGGCGCTCCTCGACGCGCCAATCGAGCGTTATCTACCGGAATGGCCCAGCGGGCCAAGTCCCGAGTGGCGCCACAAAGTCACAATTCGCCATCTGCTGACACACAGATCAGGGTTTCCGGCTCACTTAGGCGCCTCCAGGACGTTCAGCACAAGATCGGAAAGGCTCGCAACAGTCTTGGCCGAGCCGTTGGCGACTGAGCCGGGCACCAAAGAAATCTACTCCCCTCTGGGTTTTATCTTGCTCGGAGAGATCATCGAGCGCATGACGGGCAAGCCGCTCGGCGCGCTGGCCGAGCAACAGCTCTTTGTGCCCCTCCAGATGAAGGATTCAACGTACCGCCCGGGCAAGGGCCCACTCGCGCAAGTCGGGCCCGCGGAAAGTCCTTCGACCCATTATCAGCGGCGCAGCCACGCTGAACGGGCATTCCCGATCGGCGGCATCGCAGGCCACGCGGGTTTGCTCTCCACGGCGAGCGAGCTCGCCGCCTTCTCGCAGATGTTGCTGAACGGCGGCATTTACGCGCACCATCGGTTTCTGCGCCGCAGCACGATCGTGGAGTTCACCGGCCCGCAGCCGCTCTTGGCAAACGCGCGAACGCTTGGCGGGGCCGCCCCGGGGCAGAATTCTCCGAGCGGTCACTATTTCTCGCCGCGAAGCTTCGGCGAGACGGACTACACCGGTTCGTGGCTCTGGATCGACCCCGCGAAGGACCTCTTCGTTATCCTCCTGAAGAACCGCGTTTCTCCCGGGAGAGAGGACCACAAGGCAGAGGAGCTCCTACCCGCCGTTCATGAGGCGGTGATCGAGGCACTCGGCCTCGGCCCCGTTCAACCGACCTCAGGACCACAAGGCTGGCCATGAGGGACACTCTTGGAGTCAGGGCGGTGGCTGGCTGGGGACGGCCGGAGTCGTGATTCTGATAGCGCGAAGGAGGTCCATGGAGACAGTCACGCAATCGGCAGTCAGACGCTCGGCGCATCCTTATCACATATACGACGCTATCCAGCAGCAGCCGGATCGGATCGCGCAACTGCTCGAGAACACGGGAGCAGAGATCGAGCGCGCGGCAGAGGCCGCAGCTTCGCGCCGGCGTCTGGTGCTGGCAGGAATCGGTTCGTCGTATCATGCTGCGCTCATCGGGGCGCACTTTTTGCGGCACCTGAGCGGCGGGCGAACCGTCCCACTGGTCGAACATTCCTTCGAGTTTGTGCATTATCCGTTCGTGATCGACTCGGCAGACATGGGGATCATCATCAGTCACGGAGGATCGAACGATTCTCTCAGAGCTATGAATCTTTTCAGTTCGGCCGGATCGGGGACCATCGCCATCGTTGGTCGTGAAGCGGGCGATCAGCTAAAATCCGCCGACATTGTCATCCCCACGTGCGAGAGGGAAGATTCGTTCGCGCACACCAAGAGTTACACAACTGCACTGGCGGCGCTGGCCGCGTTCAGTGTGCAACTCGCCCAACGGCGCGGCTGGACTGGAAATGGCAGCGAGGCGCGCGCGGCGTTGGATCGCCTGCCCGAGCGGATGCGGGCGGCGCTCGGCGCCGAGTCCAAAGCGCGCGAAGCGGCGCGCGAGATCGCCATGCGCAAGCGATGGATTTTCGCTGGTGCGGGGCCCAACTGGCCGACCGCCTGCGAGGGCGCGCTCAAGGTGAAGGAGACAAGCTACTTACCTGCCGATGGTTTTGAAACGGAGCAATTTCTCCATGGCCCACAAGCGGAACTGGATTCCCGGGCAGCGGTGACCGTCTTTCTGACGGGCGGCCCCACGGACCAGCGCGCCAAACAGCTTCTGGGTCTGTGCGGCGAGCTGGGAGTTCTGCGCGTGGCAGTCGCCGCTGCGGGAGTGAATGAAATTCCTGCCGAGTACTCTATTGAAGTTCCCGAAATGGCCGAATGGCTCTCGCCGTTCGTCCAAGTGGTGGCGGCACAGCTTCTAAGTTATTTTGTTGCGCTCGAGTGCGGCAGCAATCCCGATACGGGTCGCGAAGACCACCCGACCTACGCCCGCGCACGGAGGCACATCGAATCTTAGACCTTCGCTTCGTCGTCCGCTTCGCGCACATAATTACGGAAAAAAGGGATTGGCGTGTTGGGAATGAAACCGATGGGCGATCACTTACTCCTTGAAAGAAACACCGCGGCGCCAATCGAGTCGAGCAGCAAAGGAAGATAGGAGCGATCCAAAGTCGGAAAGCACCAAGCGTGGAGGTGATTTCGAAATGCACGAGACACTAGGTTTTATTGGTTTAGGGAACATGGGGCAGCCTATCGCCGCCAATCTCCTGCGCGCGGGCTACAGACTGCGGGTCTATAACCGCACGGCTGCCAAGGCTGGGCCTCTGGTAGCACAAGGCGCCACCTTGGTTTCGCATCCCAGCGAAACCGCTGAGCGGGGAGGAATTGTGCTCACAATGGTCGCTAATGACCAAGCTTTAGAAGAAGTCTGCCTGCGCGCTCCGGCCCTTCCTGAAATGCTGGGCCCGGGTGGCATCCATGTGTCAATGAGCACGATTTCGCCAATGACAGCGCGGAAGTTGGCGGAACAACACGCAAGACACAAAGTGGCTTACCTTGCTGCCCCTGTCTTCGGACGACCGGAAGCCGCTGCGGCGCGACGGCTGTGGATTTGCCTCTCGGGTCAGCAGTCTGCCAAACAAAGGGTTCAGCCCATCTTGGCTGCGGTCAGCCAAGGAATCTTTGACTTCGGAGAAGATCCGGGCGCGGCCAACGTAGTTAAGTTGTGCGGGAATTTCCTGATCGCTGCTGCGATCGAGGCTCTCGCGGAAGCGCTAACGCTGGCACAGAAATGTGGCCTCGACAGGAAACAAGTCGCCGAAATGCTGGGACAAACACTCTTTGCCTGTCCCGTCTATCAGGGCTATGGCAAGCAGATCGCCGAGAACAGTTATGAGCCACCTGGCTTCCGTCTGTCACTGGGTTTGAAGGATATCGATCTCGTCTTGCAGACAGCGGCGACAGGACCGATGCCAATGCCGCTGGCCAGCTTACTGCGTGATCGCTGGCTGGCAGCTGTCGCGAATGGACGTGAGAACCTGGACTGGTCTGCTGCGGCGTTGGGCGTCGCGGAAGATGCAGGAATAAGAGTCAGGGCCGCCTCATGAGAGATTAGGTTCTTCGCATTCGTGCTCGCGGCATGCTCCTTGCTTCCCGTGACGAGGCTCAACCGTTCTAGCGCTGGAGGCGCGCCTGAAATGGGGGAAAACCGCATCGTCGCTTTGAAGCCCCGTTCCATCCGCGATGCGAACGGCTGTGACTCGTTTTCGTTCAGCGGGCGGATCGTGCCCCGGTCGTGGAGGTCTTGCACAGGGAGGTTGCCTAGATGAGTTATTTTCGCCCGGCAGTGATTGTTTCAGCTTTCGTTGCTTGTTCGCTCATGATCGGCCATTCTGCGCTGACGTTGGCCCTCCGCTCTGGCAGCGAGAAGATGCTGGGCAGCCAAAGTGTGTTTACCGACTACCGCGGACAGCGGCCCGGCACCTTTCACAAGATCACGCCCGCCGACCTGCCGCGGCCCTACGCGACCGCATCCGTAGATAACGGGCCCGAGCTGGTACCGAGACCAGCGGGCGCATGGCCTCAGGTGCTGCCCGGATTCAAAGTCGAACTGTACGCCTCACAGCTGGATAACCCAAGGCTGATTCGCACGGCACCCAACGGCGACCTTTTCGTGGCGGAAAGCAAGCCAGGGCGCATCAAGGTATTCCGGGGCATTAGTAAGGACGGAAAGGCCGAAAGAGTGGAGATCTTCGCCAGCGGTCTCAAGCAGCCTTTTGGCATTGCCTTCTATCCCCTAGGGGCAAACCCCAAATACGTTTTTTTTGCGAATACCGACTCCGTCGTTCGCTTCCCATACCAAAACGGAGACCTGAAGGCCCGCGGTCCGCGGGAAGTGATTGTGCCCAACCTCCCGGGCGGCGGGTTGCTGC